>Ga0268252_1000043_pt1 | contig 76409 bp, 81 predicted proteins | sample AgamicMgSfrz_FD_200244 | JGI IMG/M metagenome (GOLD analysis project Ga0268252, IMG submission 200244) | Agave microbial communities from Guanajuato, Mexico - Mg.Sf.rz (v2) (version 3) | ecosystem: Host-associated > Plants > Phyllosphere > Phylloplane/Leaf | place: Guanajuato, Mexico | collected... | reverse complement strand
GTGTAATCATGGAACTGAAACTCATATGCAATTCGGGAACGAAAACCTTCGTTATAGTTTAATAGGTTCTCCATATTTGGTTTATAACCCGCTAAAATAACTACAAATTTATCTCTGTAATTTTCCATCGCTTCAATTAAAGTAGCAATTGCTTCTTTTCCAAAATCATTGTTGCTATCATTTCCTGAAGCTAAAGCATATGCTTCATCAATAAATAAAACACCACCCATAGATTCTTGTATTTTTTTTAATGTCTTTTGTGCGGTTTCACCAATGTGTTCCCCAACTAATCCTGCTCTATTAGTAGATATTACTTTATCAGTAGGGAGAATGCCGGTTCTATGCAACATCTTTGCCATTATTTTTGCTACTTCAGTTTTACCTGTACCTGCTGGACCAGTAAAAAGCATGTGCATAGAAGGGGCAGATATATTTATCTTCCCATCAGCACGTAGTTTCTTTTCTCCCTTAATTTTCTTTATAAAATTACGCACTTCAGTTTTTAGTTCGTCTAAGCCAATCAGTGCTTCGAATTCTTTGAAAGTATCATTAATGTAAGCTTCTTTTGCTTGAATAGTCATATTTAGCAAAATACGGGCTGTGTTTTTTAATTCTTCGCTAGGAAGAGATAAAGATTGAAGATTTGACATGGAATTATGAAGTTGTATCCAGTATGGTCGAATATCTATAGTGTGGTAAATAACGTAAGACTCTTCTTTTGTCCAGTCTAATAAACTGGATACACAGTTTGCCCATTCTTGAGCTCTCTTAAATGAATTGGCAATACCAATAGGTTTACCGGTACCCAAATGGAATAATTGCCAAATTTCATACTTAGAACCGGTCAAATTAGCTCCAATACCTGGAGCGAGGAATACTCCTTTAACTTGTTGGGAAACGCCATTATCCCAATAAATTGTGTAAGTAATTTGTCTATTAGAAATACCCGAGTAATTTGGGTTAGGGTGGTGTTGATGTGAACTGTTTAACGATTTTGTATACTCGGCAAGCCATACCTTAAAGGTGTTTAAATGTTCTTGAAAGACTTGGTTGCTTAAAGCCTTTGAATAGGATTTAGGCTTGTGCCATTTTTCTAAAGGAGCCATTCTATTCCCTATCTCTTTTAACCAATTGCGGTAGGGGGAACGCAGGATAACGTTATTACTAGGGAAATGAACTAATGTCCAGATACCTCCAATTTGGTTATCTTCAAGGATAGCTAATCCTCCAGGTGTAATCCACTCGGAACCGTACCCTTCTAATTCGGGTAATTCAGAATCTTTAGTGCCAAGCATGTTTTTAAAAAAAGTAGCCATTCAGATAAACCTCCTGTACTTAAAAAACTAATGAACGCAATATGAATTCCATATTTAATACATTAAAAGTTAAGTTTTGAAAAGAAGTTATAGAAGAAAGTTTAGTCGTAGTAATATGAATTTCAACTAGCAGATATTTTCTGTGTTAGAATATGAGCGTTTATGAGTTGAAGAAGTAGAGGTGAATGTTTAATGAGAGGTGAGGAACTAAAGTATTATTTAGGAGAAATGCATGAAGAAATGTTATTTGCGGATGGATTTGATGATGCTCTTATGGGTCATGGAGAAAGGTGCGGATTAATTGTTGCCTTGTATGATGCAGATAAATGTATTGAAATTCTAATGAATAGAGATGGAATGAATGATGAAGAAGCTTGGGAATTCTTTTCTTATAACGTGCTAGGTGCTTATGTGGGAGAGTTTACACCTATATTTTGCTTTTTAGAAAACAATTATTAATAATACAAAAAATATTAGGTTTTTTTCGTTTTTCAAACAAACATAGATGTACTTTAAGGGGGTACGTCTATGTTTCATTTATTTGTAGCAATTCTGTGTTTAATACTTGTTGTGGTTTCTAAACTTGTACAGCATGTTCCTCAAAACGTTGAAATAACATTAATGATAATCTCAATTATTGCATTCATAAGATATGTTATTGAAAGAGAAACTCAAAAGTTTGAACTCATTATACAGAATGCAAAAGAATTAGAAATGAAAGACAAGAGTGTAGCTAATAAGGGGATAACAAAACAAATTATCGCATTTAGAGAAGATAGACAAATGTTTCCAGGTTTTTGTGACTTTTATGTGGTTCTTGAAAGTGGAGAAGAAATAATACTTTCAACAAGTAAGCCTCGTATTATAAATATGCTAAAGCAAACAAAAGAAAAAATGGTCATTTATTATGTTGAAGGAATTATAGTCGATGTAGAAGCTTTCGGTGAAGATAAAAGCTTGTTAAGCTAGGCGAGATTTTAGATATATGGTTTCTTTTGTATTATAAAAAAGACCTCTGTTTAATACCTAGGTCTTTTATAAATGTATTTGCTATTTTTAAAGCATACAATAATACCGAATTATTTGCTGATGAAATTTGAAAGGATATTAATCACATTCCTTGGCATAGAACGAACATTACCTACGGTTTTATCTTCGTAAACAGGAATATACAATATCTCGTTATGTTCGTTTTCTTTTGCGAAATATTCCAGTGCACCATCAAGTCCAATGGAAGTCCAGCCTCTTTCTACTAGTTCTGTTTTAGTTAAATCCATTTTTTTCACTCCTACATAATTATTGTCTACTTTTCATTAACATTCTAATTATAAACTGTATTTTTAAAGTTTGTTTGAACGAAATTAAAGCGCCGCATTCCCCTTCAAAATCTTTGATTTAGTTGGAGAGGTTCACAACAACAAATACTAAAATATAAACAAAGCCGAAGTAGGGTAAAGAAGTTTTTCTTAAAAGATATACCAGTCCAACTATAAATGAAAGGCGGTATATCTTTTTGGGTTCGATTAAGAAGCATATAACCCAAATGACAGAAAATGAAAAACAGTTCTTATGGGAAAAAATAAAGAAAGTAAAAAAATGGTCTGTATCTCGTCATTTAAGGGAGCGAATGAACGAAAGAGGCGGTTCTAAAAATCTAATTTTAGAATTAATTAGTAGCGGTACTCTAATTGAATACCATCAGAGGAATGGTATAAGTAGAGTGTTAATTAGGGGAAGTAAAATATATAAAAGGGATGTTCTATGTGCTGTATTTCAGTTTGAGCGGAGTACTATTATTACACTGTACTGGAATAGGCATAATGACCATCATGAGACTTTAAAAGAGGAAGCATATGATAAAAATATGGATATCCTCAGATTATATGCTGAAGAAATGAAGCAGGGTAAAGCGTAGTCATAGGGGTTACGCTTTTTAATTTTGGGATTTTCTAAATAAGCTATAAGACGTAACAAGGAAATATAAGTTATAAATGCAAATTCAATAATAGATTTCGTCAAAATGTTATCTAATCATCCATGAAATTTAACGGGTAAATTGAGTGTTTAATTCCTCTATAAGAATGCTTAAGTACTAAATTAAGGTTGAGTAAATTTAAGAAAAGAAATGATTTTTTTCAAAAGAATTTGGTATTAACGAGGAATATTAGAGTGGATGAAATTAGAAAATGGGGTGATTGCTATAAAAAAGCTAGTGAATTACTTTAAGGGAGTAAAATCTGAATTAAAAAAAGTAAGATGGTCAACTAAAAGCGAGGTAGTTAGGGATTTTGGTGCAGTTGTAATTACTCTTTTTCTTTTAGTAGGATTTTTTGTTCTATCAGATTTGCTTATTGTAAATGTAAAAGAATTGTTATTTAAGTAAGGAGTGAATAAGATTTTGGGTCTATTCAAAAGTATCTTTAGTGTTAAAGATTTAAGAAAAAGAATAGGGTTTGTGTTTTTAATGCTCTTCCTATACAAACTGGGTACATATATTGTCGTTCCAGGTATTGATTCTTCAATGTTGAAAAACCTGACTGAGCAAGGCGGAATGTTTAGTTTTGCTAATATGATTTCTGGTGGGGCTTTACAACGATTCTCGATTTTCGCTATTGGTATTGTTCCTTATATCACGGCTTCTATCGTAGTACAATTACTCCAAATGGATGTTGTACCAAAGCTAACAGAATGGACGAAGCAAGGGGAAAAAGGTCAGAAGAAAACAAAAAAATTAACTCGATATCTTGCTATAGGTCTTTCCTTAATTCAAGCTTTTGGATTATCATTTAGTTTTAACAAATTATATCCTGGTGTTGTAACGAATCCAACAATTGGAACGTACATTATGATTTCTCTAATCTTAACATTAGGAACAGTTATTTTAATGGTTATGGGAGAGCTTATAGAGAAAAAAGGTATTGGACAAGGTATGTCTGTTATTATTACAGCAGGTATTACAATGGGTATTCCTACAACTCTTTATATGTACTATGTAAGTGATATTCAAAATGCTGCAAATCTGTTTATTGCTATCATAAAAACAGTATTATTAGTTTTACTAGTTGCAGTTTTAATTATTGGAATCATTTTTGTACAAAGAGCTGAAAGAAGAGTTCCGATTCAGTATCCAAACCAAAATATGGGTAACTATAGAAGCATATTACCAATTAAGATTAATTCAGCAGGCGTAATCCCTGTTATCTTTTCTGTTTCCATTCTAATGTTCCCGATGACTATTGCTCAGTTCTTTAGTGGGAATCCAGTAGCACAATTTATCATTAAGTATTTTAACTATAATAATCCAGTAGGGATGGCGTTTTATGCTTTAATGATTATCTTGTTTGCTTATTTCTATGCATTTGTGCAAATGAATCCTGAAAAAATTGCGGAAAACTTGAAGAAAAGTGGAGGGTTCATACCTGGAATACGTCCCGGAAAAAGTACTGAAAAATACATTTCCTCTATTCTTGCTAAATTAACTTTAGTAGGAGCTATATTCTTAACTATCTTGGCAGTAACGCCTATGATAATTGGAAATGTCGCTGGGTTGCCATCGCAAATTCAAATTGGCGGTACATCTTTAATTATCATTGTAGGTGTAGCTCTTGATGTTGCTAGTAGAGTAAATAGTTATTTAATTGATAGAAAATATAATAGCTTCATCAAATAAGAATACATAATTTATTATAAAAAAAGCTAGCGGATATATGTTAATAACATATGTTCGCTAGCTTTTTATAAAAGTTATTTTCTCTTCTTCGACTTCAGTTTTGGAGCATACCCATCTTTGTTTTCTTGTTTATTTCTAGCAACGGCTAGAGCGTCTGCTGGAACATCTTTAGTAATGGTAGAACCAGCGGCAACTAGTGAGTTCTTTCCAACCCTAACGGGTGCAACCAAATTAGTGTTACAACCTATAAAGGAATCATCCTCAATAATGGTTTTATGCTTTTTTGCTCCGTCATAATTTACAGTAATCGTTCCGCATCCTACATTGACGTTACTTCCCACTTCAGCGTCACCTATGTAACTTAAATGATTAACCTTACTTCCTTCACCTAAGCTAGATGCTTTTACTTCTACAAAATTGCCTACCTTAGCTTTACTCTTAATTTCACTATTAGGGCGAATATGTGCAAAAGGTCCAATTTGAACGTGGCTCTCCACAATACTATCTGTTATGACAGATTGTCGAATTGTTACAGTATCTCCTATAGTGGAATTGTGAATTTCAGTGTTTGAAAAGATAGTAACTGCTGAACCAATGACGCTGTTTCCCGTAATGACTGTGCCTGGATAAATAGTTGTATCATGCCCAATTACTACATCATTTTGAATATATGTTGTAGAAGGGTCTATAATTGTTACCCCATTCTCCATGTGTTTTTTGTTAATTTTTTGTCTCATAATTGCTTCTGCTTCTGACAATTGAACACGACTATTAATACCCATAGCTTCAGTAGAATCTTTTAAAATAAAGCCACTAAACGGAAGGTTGTTATCAACAAATACTGAAACAATGTCCGTTAAATAATATTCGTTTTGAGCATTGTTGTTCTTAATTTTTGGAAGACCTTGCATTAAACTTTCATTATCAAATGCAAATATTCCTGTGTTCACTTCTTTGATTTCTTTTTGGAAAGGAGTAGCGTCTTTTTCTTCTACTATGCTTACTACAGTACTAATTTCATCACTATCAGTTGAATTTCGTACAATCCTTCCATAACCTGTAGGTTCTTCTTGAATGGCTGTTAAAACTGTTCCTTTTGCACTGTTTTCAATGTGTTGGGTTAAGAGGGTTTCTAAAGTGTCATCTTCAATTAGTGGAGTATCTCCAGTAATTACTAAGGTTGTACCTTGTTTATCTTGTAGATGAGGGAGGGCTTGTAAAACAGCGTGTGCTGTACCATTTTGCTCGGTTTGTTCTACAAAGGTAACTTTGTCTTTAATTTCAGCTCTTATTTTATCCGCATGGTGACCAATAACCACAATAATTTCTTCAATATCAATTTTTTTCAGTTTATTTATAATATGTTGCAGCATAGGTGTACCACAAACAGGGTGTAACACTTTAGGTAGCTCACTTTTCATTCTTGTACCTTTTCCAGCTGCTAGTATAATGGCGTATTTGTTCATTTTTTTACCTCCAAAAAAATATATGTAAAGATTTAAGAAAAAAGAACAAAATCCTTTAAAACGACTTCAAATACTAAGCATATAGGTTTTATAAAATTATTATATAAGACATATATAGTGAATATATATGTCTTATATAATCTTTATGTAGTTAATGCATATTTTATACATAGGTATATATAAAGTTGTTAGAATAGGGCTTTAAGACGAATTTAGTAGCAAGGAACTGAAAGGGTTTAAAGTCATTATATAAGTGTGTTGCAAAAGAGAGGTTTTTTAAGAGGAAGGATGATTGTGAGTATATAGTAAAAGTAGGGATAAATTAAAGAAAGATGCTAAGTTAAACAAGAATGTAAATAAAAAAGAGTGCGATATTACGCACTCCTTTAAAAGTAAATTAGAAGCGTCCTCCGCCAAGTTGTTGCTCAGCAAGTTGAACTAAACGTTTAGTGATTTCTCCACCAACAGAACCGTTAGCACGAGCAGTAGAGTCAGGTCCTAAAGTAACTCCGAATTCTTGAGCAATTTCATACTTCATTTGTTCAATTGCAGCTTGAGCCCCATCGATTAATAATTCGTTGCTGTTTTTGTTATTACGGTTTGCCATTTGTGATTCACTCCTTTTCATATTGTAATCTTAATATGCCAAAGAGAAATCTACTTTATTCATATTTTCTAAAAAAAATTATTTTTTTTTTAGAATCGAGAATGAAAGTCTTTATAAGCATAGTAGCCTTCTTGTTCTAAACGCCAGTTTTTAGCCGCTACTTCAACTAGTTCAGCGATGTCTCTGCCTGGTCTAATAGGAATTTCAATATGTTTTATTTTTGTATCTAAATAGTTAATATAATTGGTTTCTGCTTGTATTGCATCGTAGTATTTTGTTTCATCCCAAATAGATAGTTCAATATCTAAATTGATTTTTGTTTCATCCTGAACAGAACCAAAACCATATATTTTAGGAACGTTAACTAATCCAACTCCTCTTAATGCAAGAAAATGTCGGTTGTAACTGTTATGTGTCGCTATTAATGCGGTTGGACCAATTTTCTTTAAAATTACTAAGTCATCAGCTATTAAACGATGTCCTTTATTAATTAGTGATAAAGCTGCTTCGCTTTTTCCTACTCCGGAACTACCACGTAATAAGATGCCAACTCCAAAGACCTCCATACAAACACCATGTATGCCTAATTCTTTAGCTAAATTTTTATTTAAGAAATTCACAATTTTATCGCTTAGTTCATGGCTACCATCACTAGTAGTGAAAAGGGGTGTATCAGTTTCGTTGCAAATATCTACTAAGTAAGATGTATCATGATTATTAGATACAAAAATACATATTGGTTTATGACTCATATAACGCTTTATAATTTCATGCTTTTCTTCTTTCGTAAATGATTGAATATAATAAGATTCTTGGTTTCCTATAATTTGCACTTTTTCATTAGGAAACTCATTAAAAAAGCCGCTTAATTGTAATCCGGGTCTGTGAAAATCAGTTTTTGTTATTTCTCTGCTTAATCCAGCATGTCCGGCAATAGGGGTTAATTTTAAAAAGTTAATAAGCTCATATATAGTTATTGATTTTTGCATATATACCTCCAGTGATAAATTAAATTAAGTTATATATGCTTTTTTAAATATATAAAGAAAAAAGAAGCAAAAGTTTAGTGCGCAACTTTTGCTTCTTTCTAATTCTCATATAATTATTATCAATTATCTTTGCCTTGAGAAGCGCCTGCAAAAAGTGCTAACGTCAAAAATAAACAAGTTCCCGCTGCTGTTCCCAGCATGCTTGATAAAAAGAATGACTTAAATATTAATTGGACAACAAGAAATATAAATGCCCCGTAGCCTATTCCTAGTAGAAAAAGCGTGTTTCGAATACTCATGTTTGTTCATCTCCGCAGTAAATAAAGTCTTTATAAATTAACTGGTACACAGTAAGGTAGAAATTAATTAGTTTATCTCAAGAAATAATATTATATAGTTTTTCTTTTAATTTGTAATTCCTAATTTAAATTAAAAATATTTTAACAAAGCAAAATTAAGTTGTTTTATCCACGTTTTAAGAAACGTGATAGAATATGTGCAAAAAAGGAGATTTTATCATGAAATCGTTAAAAGAACTAAAGGGAAAAATTAATCAAGAAGTAAATTCATATCAAATTGCACATAAAGAACATTATTTAAGATTAGCTATCAAATATGGTACAAAAAATGTAGAAGTTGTCCTAGAACAAGTAACAAAGACTACTCGCACTTTTAGAGGAAATTCAAGAGAGGTAGAGGTATTCACCCCTTGGTATAAAATTGTTTCCACATTAGAAAAAATGGATTATGGACAAGCTTTTGTGGTATTTAGAGAAGATAGAAAAATTTCTCGCAGTTACTTTGATAAGTTAAACGACGACGTTGAGTTAGAGGATAAACAGAAAATGTTGAGTGTTTTATTGCAATACTGGCAGGGATATATGGAGTTAAAACAATTAAAAGCTATGTATGTAAATAATAAACTAATTGAGGATGATTTTAAACAATCCTATAACGCAGCAGTAAAAGAAAATAGCTATTTTAAACACGTTGGTCGCTTTAATGGAATTATTAACTCACCTGATTACTTTAGTATTAAATATGGAATAGTTGAGGAGAAATATGAAAAAGAACTTACTTTAGTGTTAGATGCTGAAAAAGAACTATATAAAATATTATCTGAAATCAAAACATTTACGTATACTGTTGATGAAGATTCCGATAAACAATTTAGTATGGAAAAGAGAGAGTACTATTACGAAAATGCTTATTTTAAATTTAGGATTGAAGGTAGTAGTATTGTTGTCTATGGTGAGAAAATAGATGAACAAAAGTTTGAGATGAAAACAGGTGTAATAAAACAAATTTTAGATGATATTACTGAACAGCTTAATTTTGAAAATTTAATGCATCCACCTACCAAAAATCTTCAAGAAATCTTTTTGAAAACATTAAATGCGAAATTTTCTATAGAAGATTTAGAAAAGGTTGTAATAGAGAACGATGCTAATATTGGTAAGGGTAACACCGAAAATGAAGGCATAGAAATTAATAAAATTTTAAAACGATGTCAGGAGCTTAGGGATTACGAGCTATCAAGGCTAAAAGATGTTATTAAAGTTGTTAAAAGTGATTATTATGAATACTACTGTGTTCAAACGGAAAAACACTCTTGGCATATTTTGTTGAAAAAAGGATTTAAATTTTGGATGTATCCATCAAAAACAGCGGAATACCCAGAGTATATTCATAATGCTTTCAATGAAGTAATGCAAGAAGTAGTAAAGGGAAATTAAAATCAAAATGGATTATAAATAAATATTTATAATCCATTTTTTATATATTACATATTTTCAATATAGTGTTGAGCTGACTGTGCTGCTATGCTTCCATCCGCTGTGGCAGTAACAACTTGTCGAAGCATCTTGTCCCTACAATCTCCAGCAGCAAAAATGCCAGGCACAGAAGTTTCAAGCTTTTCATTAGTAAGAATAAAACCTTCTTCGTTTAATATTGGAAGTGATTTAAATGCAGAAGTTAAAGGGAACATGCCTACATAAATGAAGACACCATCCGCTTTGAAGTTAGAAGTCTGACCAGTTGTAACGTCTTTTAGAAGTAAACTCTCTGTTTTTATATCACCAGAAATTTCTTCTACTGTATGATTCCAAACTACTTCTACTTTAGGGTTTGCAAACAATCGCTGTTGTAAAATAGGTTGTGCTTTAAATTGGTCTCTACGATGAATTATTGTTACTTTGCTTGCAAAACGTGTTAGGTATAGTCCCTCTTCAACGGCAGAATCTCCACCGCCCACAACAACTAATTCCCTTTCTTTGAAGAAAGCTCCATCGCATACTGCACAGTAGGAGACACCTCTACCGGAAAACTCTTTTTCTCCAGGAACACCTAATTTTTTGTGTTCTGTTCCAGTAGCAATAATAATAGTTTTTGTTTTGTAAGTTTGTTTAGAAGTAACAACTAGTTTATGCTCTCCGTCTATTTGAATATCCTTTACGTCTCCATAGGCATATTCAGTACCGAATTTTTTTGCATGCTCAAACATTCGTGTTGATAAATCGGGACCAAGAATATTAGATATGCCTGGATAGTTCTCAATCTCCTCAGTGTTAACCATTTGACCACCTGGAACTCCACGTTCAATCATAAGTGTTTTTAGATTTGCTCTTGCTGAATAAATGGCAGCTGTTAGTCCTGCTGGACCAGCACCAATAATAATTACATCATAAATATCAGACATGATTTCATACCTCCGTTATCATAATATTAATTGTTTTGTTGGAAATTTAGTTTTTCCTAAAAGAAAAGCCGCTTTATAGCCCAAGGTATAAAGCGGCAGTTATTATTTTGTTTGTGCTACAGTTCCATTTGCATTTACTTTGGCGTTATAAGACAGGTCAGAAATTTTGTTTCTAATATACTGATTATAAGAATCACCCATTAAGTTTGGCTGACCTTCAATTATTTTAGCAGGAGTTATCTTAACATCAACCTTTTTTTTGTTGAGTGTTAAATTAACAATCATTGTTTCACGACCTTTAGAGCTAGATGAGTTTGTGAAAACAAAGTTTCCTAATGAATAAAAAATAGGAGCTTGTTTGTAATACTCTACTCCCATTAATGAATGGCTGTGTCCGCCGATTACTGCTGAAACGCCTGCATCGATGAATTTTTTAGCCATTTCCCTAGCATAAGGTTCTGGATAATCCATTCTCTCACGGTTCCAATGAACCATAACTAAAGTGTAATCGGAGTGAGCAACTGTGTTTTTAACATACGTCATCATTGGTTCATCTTCATAAGCATGGGCAATACCTGCATGAGAGCCTCTAGCGAACCACTCGGAAGAAGGGAGCACTCTACTTACAGAAATGATGGAGACTCTCTTTCCTTTTACAGTAGTAGAATATGCTTTAAAAGCCTCTTGCTCATTTTTTCCTGCACCGCTATATCCCAATTTGTATTTCTTTAGGTTAGTAATTGTATCAGCGAGTGCTTCAAAACCATAATCTAGTGTGTGGTTATTTGCTAACCCTACCATGTCATATCCAGAGTTAACTAAACCTTGAAGTGTTTCTGGTTTTGAACGAAATGTAAATTGTTTATCTGTAGCCTTGCCTCTTAAAGAGACTGAAGTTTCAAGATTTCCAGCAGTAATATCTGCTTTCTTTAAAATAGGTGAAACTTTCAAAAAAGGATAATTAACACCATTCTGCTTAATTTTTTCTCCAACAGATTTATCTAGTAAAATGTCACCCGTAATAGCAATAGATATTGGTTTGTCTGCCTTTTTATTTATTTGTTGAGAATGTGCAGGTTTACTAATATTCTCTTTGATATCAGGCTGTTTTTTTATACTAGTGGATGTAGAGGAGGAGAAAGCAAAGGAATAAGTGAAAAATACACACAGGCTGACAAGAATCGAGCCTATAAGTAGAAAAATTATACGATTTCTTTTTGAAGTGAACATGTGTATCCTTCTTTCTTTTCTACACTATTTAATTAATTTAGATGATTATCCTTTGGACTTTTGTATAGTACTTAAAATAATTTTTTCTATAAAATAATTTCTCGTTTAATGCAAAAAAAATAAAAAACTCAAGTTTTTTAAAACTGGAATCTTTATAATGAGCATACATTACGCACTAACTAAAAGGAGATAGCGAATTATGAATGCAAATGCTCTTAATTTAGAAGAAGTTTCAGTCAGTGAAAAAGAAATGTTTCAGGCGCAAATGCAGAGACAGAAAGTAGAAGACTATGCAAAACAGATTGTTTCCAATAGTGAAATTTCAAAAGAACGTCAAGAAGATTCAAAAATGTTGAAAGAAGATATTGCTCAATTTATAGGGGATACGGAAGAACCGATAGTTGTAGAGTTGGATAGTGGAGAATTTGCTGTTATTAAAGTGCAGAAAAGGGAAACGGAAGCTTTAGATAGGGATGCGCTAGCTCAATTATCAGGAATCGACAAGGATGAATTTAAGTCTCAACTTGATTTTGCCATGTTAGTAAAGCAGGGGAAAATTACTACAGAAATGATAAAGAGTTGTATGCATGATAAAGTTTCTAAAAGTGTTTCTGTACGAGTAGTTAAAAACAATCCTTTAGAGAAAAAACGAAAAAAGAAATTTAAATAATTTTATAAGCAAGATACATACATATTATATTACATAGCAGTTGGAGGTTTTTTGTGCGTAAAGATAACTTAGGCGATAGGATGAAAAAATACGAAAATGCATATAGGCATTACTTGCCGGAAAGAATGCCCGTGCTAATTAGAATAGATGGCTGCCATTTTCACTCTTATACAAAAGGAATGCAAAAGCCATTTGATAAAGACTTAGCAAATGCCTTCTGGGAGACGGCAAAGTACTTAGCTAAAAACATCAATGGATGCAAATTAGCATATCATCAAAGTGATGAAATAACTTTGTTATTGGTAAACTACGAACGCATTAATACACAATCGTGGTTTGATAACAACATTCAGAAAATCACTTCTGTTGTGGCTAGTATGGCGACTGTGAAATTTAACGAAGTAATGAAAGAAAAATACCCTGAGAAGGAACCAGCAACCTTTGATGCTAGGACATGGATTCTGCCTCAAAACGAGGTAATGAATGCATTTCTATGGAGGCAAAACGATGCTACTAGAAACAGTATATCAATGGTTGGACAAGCGAATTTTCCTCAAAAAGAACTACAAAATGTGAGTTCAAAGGAACTACAGGATAAACTATTCATCGAAAAGAGTATTAATTGGAACAAGCTACCTGTATGGCAAAAAAGGGGAGTTTGCATAAGGAAAGAAGAATATGAGAAGCAGCTTCCGAACGGTTCAAGTGTTACAAGAAGCCGCTGGATAGTTGACCATGATATCCCTATTTTTACAAAAAACACAGAATATATAAATCAGTACGTCTACCCGAAGAAAGAAGTTATAACAAGTTAAGTAAAAAAGCGCCTTCGTAATTTGCAAGGCGCTTTTAAGTTCTTTTATTTATTTAGTTTGCTTGAAATGTCAATAAACGGTGTAGCTCCACCCGTAACGCTAGGTAATTGTCCGTTCCAAGCTTTTATAGCTTTTTCTTGTATATCTAAAGATTTTTCTTGTACTTCAATTTCTTTTAAACGCACAAGTTCAGGTGTAACTTCTTGTTTTTTCAGTTTTAAAGATTCAGCTTCAGCTTTTGCTTGGGTAACTTTTTGCTCAGCTTCAATCTTAACTTTGTCTAAAACACGTTCAGCACGAATTGATTCTTGTTCTGCGATTTGTTTTGCCTCTATAGATTCATTGAAGGAGGCAGAAAACTTGAACTCTGTAATGGAGATTTCATCCAATTTTATATTGTACTTTGTAAGTTTTTTTGTTAGTAATTCTTGAACTTCTAATGAAACTTGAGGTCTTTTTGTTATTAATTGTTCAGCTGTGTATTTAGCGGTAACAGCTTTTAATGCTTCTGAAATAGCTGGTTCTACAATTCTTGCTCTGTAATCTAAACCCACATCTTTATATAGTCTGTTAACTGTGGATGGGTGTAAAGAGTAGTTTACAGCCAAAGTGGTTGTTACATTCTGTAAATCTTTACTAGCAGATGTTTGAGTACTTTCAGATTTTTGAATTCGAACTTCTATTGGAACAATCGTTTCAACAAAAGGTAATTTAGGGTGTAAACCTTCCGGTAATACCTTTCCTTGAACTTCTTGTAATTTTAAAACAACGCCGCTATGACCGGCAGGAATAATTGCAAAAGAGTTTAAACCAACTACCGCTAGAACAGCTACCCCAGCGATAGAAGCTATTTTTGTTCTTAATAACATGAATATAGTCACTCCCAATGTTCTTAAAACTATATACTTAATTATTTGCCGTAGGTGTGAACCCTTGAAATAAAAGAATAAATGTAAAATTTATCAAAAAAAGAGAAGAGAGAGGATATTTTTAAAGGAGTTCTATGTGTGGCAAGTAATGTTGTAGTGAGTTTAGAAAGTAATTTTAGGGAGTGGTTTATTATTATTACGGGTATAAGCACTAATCCTGTAAGTTCTATACTTTCTGTTGAACAATCGAAGATAAAAAGTGAATTAGGTTCTGTAGAATCCTTTGAAAGCATGATAACTACAGGGGAAGAAATAGCAAGTAACTTAAGTACAGTTGAACAAAATAATAATGTTGCAAATACGAATGCAGCTACTAATGAAGATTTAGGAACAATTATTTCTAATGAAGCGGCATATCAAAAATATGATTTTGGAACAATAATATCACCCAAAAGCGCTTATCAAAAATATGCTTCGGAGATACCAGAAACAATTCCTACAAAATTGCTTCAAAATGAAACTACAACTGTAACTCCAATTAACACCGAAGAAGTAAAAACAGTTGCAACGCCACTATCAAATCAAACGACAACTTCTAGTACAGAGGGTACGAATGATTATTTTAAAAATGGTAAAGCTAAAGTGGTATCCGGTGTAGAAAAATATAGGAATATTGTGCAAAGAGAAGCTTCAAAATATGGTTTGCAAGACTATACTGACGTTATTCTAAGTCTTATTATGCAAGAGTCTAGTGGTAGAGTTTCAGATGTTATGCAATCATCCGAGAGTGCTGGCTTAAAGCCTAATACTATAAAAGACCCTGAACAAAGTATTATTCAAGGAATTAAGCATTTTGCCTCTGTATTTAAGAGTGCAGACTCAGATATTCCTTTAACTCTGCAAGCCTATAATTACGGTGGATATTTCATTAAATGGATGAAGAAAAATGGGTTTGAAGGTTATTCTGCTGAAGGAGCACAACAGTATTCTAATTGGTTAAAGAAAAATTATGGTATGACAGGTGACCCTAAATATGTAGAGCATGTATTAAGGTATTATGAAAAATAAGATTTAAGCAAAAAAAGTAGCCCTTTATTATGGGCTACTTTTCATCTGAAACTCTTATTAACTAGCGATGGTGTCTCCACCGCTTTCATCGTCAGTACTGCTTTCTTTACCGTTGCCTTTATCTAGGCTACGAATTGCAGCAGCTAATTGTTGGTAATCACCTAACTCTTCTTTAAGATTAGATAATTGTCTTTGTAAGTCTTTAATTGTGTTTTCATGTTCTTGATTTTGTCGCTTTAATTCTTCATTATCGTTTTGTAGTTTAGTAAACTCTTCATTATTAGAACCATTTTCTTCAAGTGACTCAATTTTTTCTAAAGCTTCTTCATAGTGTGCTTTAAAAGTTGTAGCTTCTTGAGCTTTTTCTAGATAATTAGTTTTTAAAGTCTTATATTCTTGGAAATGATTAAGTGCCAATGTCATAAAATCAGTATCAAATTGTGTTGTTGGTTGCGGGATATTCTCATTGTTTGTATCATTTGATGTAATGATACTAGGTGAAAGTTGCTGTACATCTTTATTAGTTGTAGCTGCCGCTTTTTTCGCTTGTGCTCTCTCTTTCTTTACTTTTGTACCATGTTTTTTTGCTAATTTAATGTCTTTTGTATATTTTTCTTTCACAACACTATTCCATCTAAATTGTACTGCCGAATCAGTTTTATCATATTCGTTTCCCACAACTGTGAAGGCATCTTTTGCTGTTTTGCCTTCTCTTAAGTGTGCTAAAGTAGTTTCTGCTAAAAAATTATCCATTTCTTCTGTCCATGCATCAGAACGCTGTTTTTTAGTAGCCATATAAAATCCTCCAATTATAGTTAGTTATTAAGCATTGTAGGCAGCTAAACTATAATATATACAGTATAGAACAAATAAATATATTTTTAAAGTGATGAGGGTCATGGGTTTAACTGGGGCTACAAACATATTAAAATAACAGTATGAGGTTAAATATAGTTACAAAGGGGTAGGAGATATGAAGATTTACATTGGAGATAGTGATGTTCGGCATACCGAACTCTACAATTTGTTAATGAAGAGTAAGACTTTAAGTTTATGTACTTTTGTCTATAAAAAGGATATAAACAATGAAAAAGAGTTACTAAAAAATTGTGATGTAATGATTGCAGATGTAAGTTACCCAACTATTCCTTTAGGAATAGAACTAGGGTGGGCAGATATTTATGATGTTGATATTATCTGTGTTTGTGTAAAAGGGACTGCTATCTCATCACACCTTACTAGAATGAGTAAGGATATTTTAACTTATACAGACTCAGCAGATATGGTAGAAAAATTAGAATGGTTATTTAAAAATAAATATCGGATAGAAACAGTATAAATGTATAAGTTAGCGGGTCTTAAAAGATAGACTAGCTAACTTTTTTTATATTCTAAAGATTTATTCGCAAAATTTAACATTTTAGAATCTATATTAGATATAATGGAAAGGTATTAGCACATAAAGAAAGAGGTGAATAAGGCGAGTTTATATAGTCTATGAACTAGCCTTTTATATATGATAAATAATATGAGTAAATTTCATTTTGTAGGAATTAAGGGTTCGGGAATGAGTGCTTTAGCACAAATTCTTCATGGTATGGGTTGCGAAGTTAAAGGTTCTGATATAGAGAAAACATTCTTTACTCAAATTCCTTTAGAGAAAAAGGGAATTAAGATTACATCGTTTGATGAAAAAAACATTAAGGAAGATGAAACGGTGGTTATGTCGAGAGCGTTTGATGAAAAGAATGTAGAAGTTGCTAAAGCAATGGAACTAAACAACGGACAATATTACTTTGATTTCTTAGGAAAGTTTATCTCCGGCTTTAATACATCAGTTGCTATTAGTGGCTCACATGGTAAAACTAGTACAACAGGTTTAATGTCTCATGTTATGAAAGAATTAAAACCTACAAGTTTTTTAATTGGTGATGGTACTGGGCACGGTGTTCCTGACAGCGAATACTTTGTTTTTGAAGCGTGTGAATATAAAAATCACTTTTTATCTTATTTCCCAGACTATGCAATAGTAACTAATATAGACTTTGACCACCCAGATTTCTTTAAATCAAAAGAGGATGTAGTAAACTCATTTCAAATGTTTGCTAAGAACGTAAAGAAAGCAGTCATTGCATATGGTGGACAAGAAGAAACTAAATCTCTAAATACAAATGCTAAGTTATGGACGTATGGTCTTACTTCAAACAATGATATATACGCTGAAAATATAGAAGTATCTCCAAGCGGAACTACCTTTGATGTTATATGTGAAGGAAACAAAATTGCTACATTAACTATTCCTTCTGTCGGAGAACACCATGTTTTAAATGCTTTAGCTGTTGCTAGCGTTGTGGTTCTTGAAGGAGAAGATTTAAAATCAATTGCTAGTTACTTTAACACATTCGGTGGGGTGAAAAGAAGGTTTAACGAAACTCACCTAGATAGTAACGTAATAATTGATGATTATGCTCATCATCCAACTGAAATTAAAGCTACTTTACAAAGTATTCGTTTAAAATATCCAAATAAAAAGGCTGTAGTGCTATTTCAACCACATACATACACAAGAACAAAAGCGCTTTTTAATGAATTCGTGGATTCGCTTGAAGGATTTGATGAAGTTTATCTAGCGGATATATTCGGTTCAGCTAGGGAAAAAACAGATGGTATAGGCGTATCTAGCAAAGATATTGTGGATGCACTTAAAAACAAAAACTCACATACACTTGGAGAGCATTTGCCTAATGAATACTATAGTTTTGAAGATAGCGTGCTAGCGTTCCTAGGAGCTGGAGATGTAAATAAATATAAAGATGAATACTTAGAAAAAAAAGCGTAAGTTATAGCTGATATGAAGCAGGAATAGATTTGGAAATCTATTCTTGCTTTTTTTATTATCTAAAATAGATAAAAAAGAGAAATATAAAATATAATGTATAAGTTTTAAAAGAGGAGGGATGAAATGGATAAACCTTTAGCATACAGAATGCGACCAACTAAATTGGAAGATATAATAGGACAACAACATCTTGTAGGAGAAAAAAGTGTAATAACACGTATGATAAAAGCAAATAGATTATCTAGCTTAATTATGACTGGACCTCCGGGTATAGGTAAAACGAGTATAGCTAGGGCAATTTCAGGTTCAGCTAATTTAAAGTTTTTTGAGCTAAATGCTGTGTCTTCAGGAAAAAAAGATATTGAAAAAATAGTAAAAGAAACAAGCGGAGAAACGGTGATTTTATACATAGATGAGCTCCACCAGTATACACGCGTACAACAAGACGCACTTTTACAGCATGTAGAAGATGGAACTTTTATTCTTATTGGTTCTACAACTGAATCAGTAATGCACAACATTGTACCAGCGCTAAGGTCTCGGTGTCAGATTTTTCAGTTACAACCTTTAAGTGTTGATGAAATTAAAGAAGGGTTAGAAAGGGCACTAAGTGATAGTAACAATGGTTTAGGCAATATTAACACTGAAATTACAGAGGAAGCCATGGAATATTTTATTCAAGGGTGTGGGGGAGACTTAAGGGCAGCTTTAAATGCATTAGAGATGGCAGTTTTATCAACAGAAAAAAATGAAGAAGGAACGGTTAAAATAACCCTAAAAGATGCAGAACATTGCTTGCAAAAAAAATCGTTCTTAATTGATAGAAAAGGTACTCAAAAATATAATATAATAAGTGCCTTACAGAAAAGCATACGTGGGTCAGACTTGGATGCAAGCTATTTTTATGCGGCTATGTTAATAGAAGCAGGCGACTTAAAAACTTTAGTTAGAAGACTTTTAGTTACTTTATATGAGGACAATGGTTTAGCTATGAGCCCTGAAGTTGTATCTGCTGTGGCTGGTGCAATTAAGGATAGCGAGACTATAGGCTTGCCTGAGAGTCGTATTTGCCTAGCTTATGCAATTGCTATGATGTGTCTAAGTCCTAAGAGTAATTCTGCATACAAGGCACTAGATAGAGCCATAGAGGATGTTAGAAAAGGTAATATAGGTGAGATACCTATGCATTTGAGAGATGCACATTATAAAGGAGCAAGGGAGCTTGGTAATGGTGTAGGATACATATATCCTCATGATGAACCTGGATTCGTTAAGCAACAATATCTTCCAGACAATTTAATACATAAACAATATTATGAGCCTAAGAAAAAGGGGAACGAAGAACTTTTAGCACTATACTACGAACGAATTAATGAATTAAAAAATAATTAAAAGCTAGTTATTGGATATGGCGGACTATCCAATAACTAGCTTTTTTTGTTTTATTTGATTTTTCTTCTTAAAAAATAGGTTTTTAACTATTTTTTAGCAATTTAAAAATGTTAAAAATCTATTTTGATTATTAAGGAGAGCACCATGAAAAAATACATGGAAATACCAAGAATAGGTCACAGCAGCACTTTGAATTATTTAGCACAAGTAGCAGCTAAGAAGCAAAATATTAGAATTGTAATTAAGTTAGATGGAGCAAATGGTCAGTTTGAAGTGGGAGACAATGATGAATTACTGATTTATTCTCGAAAAAATTTATTAAATGAAGAAATGAATTTAAAAGGGTTTTATCAATATGTTAAGAGTAAAGTAGACCCGAAAAGAATACCAAAAGGATATAAAATATTTGGTGAGTGGTTAATATCACACACGGTTACATATCCAAGTGATGCTTATGCTCAATTCTATTTGTTTAACATTTATGATGAAAACAAAAAAGAATATATTAAACCGGAAACCGAAGTATATCAACAAATATCAAAATATTTGGTTGATGAATTAGGTATGAAAGAGGAAATTGTATTGTACGATGGACCATATATTAGTATGGACGAAATTAATAAAATGTTATTAAAAATAACAAGAGATAACGATGAGTATGATGTAAAGATTCCAAAGAGTATGAATGAAGTTTTTCACGAAGGATTAATATTGAAAGCATATGATTATAGAGATGAGTATGGAAGCCAGCTTTTTGTAAAGTATGTAGGTGAGAGGTTTAAAGAAGTAAAGAAAATAAAATCAAGATTAAAAAATAAGAATCAAGAGGATAATTCAGTAGAAAGAGAAATTGCAGAATTTGCCGCTACAAAAGCAAGAGTAGAAAAAACCATTCACAAACTGATTGATGAAAATGTTTTTCCGGACTTTATAGAAATTGAACAAATGAATTTGGTTGCTAAAAACCTTCCTAAAAGAGTGTATGAAGACATAATGAAGGAGGAATTGGACACTATAAGAAGTGAATTTGGTGAATTTGATGAAAAAATGATTGGCAAAAAGATTAACTCAAATGTTATGCGATATGCAAGGGAAATAATTTTAGAAAGAATCGAAGAACGGTTTAATAGAATTGTAGATTAATAATTAATATTTAAAAATGTATACAAAATACAAAAAAGTTAGAAATTAAGATTTGGTAAAGGAGGTTGAAAAATGTCTATTTTAGAAAGAGTTTTTAACTTAGTGGATATAATTCCAATGGGAGAAAGGGATAGTTGGGAACAATATTTTATGACTCAAGCTTTTATCGCTTCAGTTCGTGCAACATGTGGTACTAGGAGAGTTGGTGCGGTTGTAATAGATGGGTTAGAGCCAGGAAAGAGACGTATATTAGCGACTGGCTATAATGGAAATCCTCCAGGAGCAAAACATTGTATAGATGGTGGCTGTCCTAGGTTTCAAGCACGCAAAGAAGGTGTATTAAAAAGCGGAGACTACAGTGATGATTACTATTGCGATGCATTTCATGCAGAAGCAAATGCTTTGTTTGATATGCAAAAAAGAGGAGTATCCTCTGAAGGAAAAATCTTGTTTACAACTACATTTCCTTGTAGAGCTTGTGCAGAAAAACTAAATGGTGCAGGAATAAAAAAGGTATACTACTGCTTGGGTTATCCGGACAAGCAAGCCAAAGAATATTTAGAGAGATATAATATTGAAACTGTAAAGGTTGATTTATAATTGAAAACATCATTCTTAAAAGGTAATTAAGAATGATGTTTTTGTATGTTTATATAATCTTTGCTTTTGATTGCGCAGTATAATGTCCAGATAAAATGTTATCTTTAGTAGCGATTAACTCTGCATCTGTACTAAAGTGCATAACAAATTCTTTCGGAGAGTCTCCAGAAGAGATATTAATTAATTCCGGATAACTATCTTTAACTTTTAAAAAAAGTTGTTTGGCTTCTTCTTGATTTACAGAAGATACTAATTGTGCGAGCATGTCATATTCTTCATTAAAAAATGCAGAATAATTAATTGCATCTAAAACATCGCATAATCCGTAATCTTCAACGTCGCCATTTCTAAAAAGTTCTCCTTCATTTGTTGCTGGTACAATACTATAGAAATAGTCTCCGTGTACTGCAACTTCTTTTATAAAGAAAGAATCTTCTAGTACATCGATTTCTACGGTAATAGAGTCATTCAATTTAAATACATGAACAAAAGTTTGAATTTTGGTTATGTTGTGTGCGTCAGCTTTAGAATCAACATAAATATCAACTAGTTTCAAGGAATCTAAATCAAATTGTATTCCTTCTTTGATAGTCATTAATATTTTAAATCTCTCTTCAGGTAAATTGTTTTCAAAGAAAGACTTAGAGCGGTTTAAAATTTTTTCTTTAACGTTCATTATTTTTTTCTCCTTTTTTTGCACTTTTTTATATTTTGTTAGTTGTTATTTATACTTTGAATAATAGATTCTACTTCATGTATAGATACTGTTAATGGATGCCCTCCTTTAAAACGAAGAACACATTCATTAAATGAAACCGCATTAACAGATTCCACATTAGGAATTGCAACTTTAATATTAGATAACTTAAGACTAAGTTCTTTTAAGTACTCATTTTTAAATTCCGCTAAAATGTTATAACTTCCAATAAGGTCAAAGAAACTATACTGGTTAATAAAATTATGTAATCCATAATCAACAAATTCCTCGTCAGTAGAGGTTAGATGATTTTCTCAGTTCTCATACTGAACAGTGTAATTTTCCATAGGATATAGTCCGCCCCAGCCATTATAGAAGTCAGTAGTAAGCTCGAAAGAATTTTCACCAATATTAAATACAAGAACTATTGTGTTATAAAATTTTTCCTCAGGTGACACTGAATCTGTTTCTTCTTCACTGATATAAATATTAACTAATTTCAATTCTTCGAAGGGAATACCAGCAGCTTGGTTGTTTTCAATAATAACTGCAAGCTTGTTAGGTACCAATGTTTCTTTAATAAAATTGTTAAAATTTTGGATAATAAGTTCTTTGTTTGTCATATAAATTACTCCTTTGTGATAGCTCTCGCTTATCTTTTTAATAATTGTACATCAAATATTAAAAAGGGTATTTATTTTTACCAAAAAGAATAGATTGAATAAGTTGATGGTCAAATAAGTTTTATTACTTTTTTAGCTTAATTTTCATAAAATCCATTACAATATGAAAAATCGCAATTGGTATTAAATTGCAAAAGGAGTATTTTATGATTGATATTTTAATTACGTATTTGAAAAAACACTATTATGCAGAACATATTGAATACGAAGGAGAAAATGATGAAGGTTTTTACTTTAAGTTACAAAATCAAGAAAAGGAGTATTTTGAATTCAGAGTATTAAAATCCAATAATTTGCTAAATAAAAACATTGAAATGAGAAAAGCAGGAAATGATGCTTGGAATTGTAGTGGATTATACGATTTAAGCAAATTAAAAGCTTTTATTTAATGTAGACTTGATATTACCATATTAAATAAGACATTCTAAATTAACTGTTGAATTAAATTCGACAGTTTTTTTCTTTAAATAATGTATGTTAGCGCAATATTTGGTAAAATAATCTTGATTGTGTAAAAAATATTAATTTTTTTTGAAAAAACGGGGGTGAGGAACAAAATACCTCTTGAAAAAAGTCATATTATAAAGGAAAATAGCAGGTGAGAATTAAACTCAATTTTATACCGTAATATACAAACCTAAAAATTACATATAGTGTGTTTATATTGCCAGCTTATTAGGATGGTGCTTTTATGTGTTAAAAAGAATGTTTAGAGTTAAGCCTGAAACAAAAGAGTTGAGAAGTAAATTAAAGGAAATTCAAAACGGAAATGAAGATTTACGAAATCAACTTATAACTGAATATACAGATTTTGTTATTGATACATTATGTAAAATTGCTAAAGAGAGCAGAGAGAATATAGAAAAAGCAGATGAATTTAGTATAGGTCTAATTGCTTTTGATGAAGCACTTCAAAAGTATAGTCTTGATAGTAAACAAACCTTTATGTCGTTCGCAGCTCTTGTAATCAAGAGAAGATTAGTAGACTTTTGGCGAAAAGAACAAAGTTTGTATGAAAAAGATTATAACGATGAAGATATATTTGATAAGGCTGATAAGGACGTTTCGTATTCTACATACCTTATTGACCAAGACAAAGAACAGAGACAAGAAGAGATTCAAGAGGAAATTAGGGAATTTTCTGCGGTATTAAAAGATTTTGGAATGAACTTTAACGATTTGGTTGACGATTCTCCAAAACATGCGGACTCGAAAAAGAGAGCTATAGAAATAGCGAGACTTATATCTCAGAATGACACCTTTACTTTTTATCTATATGAAAAGAAAAAACTTCCCATAAAGGCTTTGTTGGATGAATTAGATGTAAGTAGAAAGATGTTGGAGCGTAATAGAAAGTACATTATTGCAATAACCGTCATCTTTAATGAGAATTATACACATCTTAAGGAATATCTGAATGTATAGGGGGGTCAAATTGTTCGGTTTGTCTGAAGGTATCGTAATGCAAGTTTGCGATGAATTTCTTATTGTATTAGTTAATGATGGAAGTTTTGTGCGAGTTAAAAAATACAAAAGGGAAGTGTTAGAGGGAGAAAGTATTTGGTTTTCTAAATATGATATTTATGGTAGGAAAAGGATTATTGATTTTCCAAAGTTACAAGTGATGTTAATAGCATTTATAGCATTTGTACTTTTTATACCTGAAATATACTCTCATGATACATATGCACATGTATCCTTAGATAATAAGACAAGTATGGAATTTATACTATCAAAAGATATGAAGGTGCTAAATATTATTCCCTATAATGAAAAAGCGCAGCGGCAACTACAAGACTTAAAAGAGTGGAAATATGAGAACTTTGATGTAGTAGTTGACCAAGTATTGAAATTGTCTAAAAAAGAAGGGTACTTAAATGAAAATGAGGAAGTTTTAATTGCTACTTCAATTCATGGTAAATCACATGATTTAAAAAAGAAAAATACTGCAAAAAGAATAAAAAGTGAACTGATGAAACTTGAAAAAGAAAATTCAGTTAACATTGTTACAATTGAAGTTAGTTGTGCAGTTCTTAAAAAAGCAGAAGAACATAGTATGTCTCTTGGTAGGTATGGAATTCTAATTCATTCAGGTTTAACACGAGGAAATGACTTGGGACAAAACTTGGAAGAAAATAATAAACAGGATGTAAATGAGCGAGATTTATTAAATGAGGAAATTAAAGATATAGATAACCTTCGTATAACAGAATCTAATTATGATGATTGGATTATGAAAAGAAAATAATAAAAGCAAAAGACTTACATTTCTTCTACTCAATTAGAAATGTAAGTCTTTTTTTATATCCAAGAGACTTTAGGTTCTGTTTTGGATTTTATGCGTTTAAAGTTTTCCTTGTGTTTATAAATAATAAAAATACTAATTAATAAACTAAACACTTGTACATATATATCTGCGGTAAAGGAATAAATAAAGAAACTTAATGCAGCTATAGATGATGACAAAGATACATACTTCGATAGTTTTAATGTAATAAGAAAGATGATAACGCCAATTAAAAAACCCAATGGAAGTATGAATAAAAGTGCTCCTGCTGTAGTAGCTACTGCCTTCCCGCCACGGAAATTCGCGAATATAGGATAACAATGACCAAGAATAGCTGCTATTGCTACTCCTGTAGAGTTAATGTCTACCGATAGAAAAAAGGGAAGTGAAGCGGCGAGAGTTCCTTTGAGCAGGTCACAAGCCATAACTATGCTTCCAGGAATTTTCCCTAGTACTCGAATAGCGTTTGTGCCACCTAAATTGCCACTTCCATGCTCTCGAATATCAATTTTATAAAATATTTTTCCGATAATTAATCCGAAGGGAATAGAACCTATTAGATACCCCAATAGTAAAATTAAAATACTCATGAATCCTCCTAATTATTGCTGTAATCTTTGGATGATTTTATCCAAGTGTAATCCTCTAGATGCTTTTGCCATCACTACTGTATTTTCATTTAGTAAAGGAAGGATTTCTTTGGCAACTTCTGTTCTGCTAAGTGTATAATAAGCGTTGAGATTGGGCAAGGTTTCTTTTATTTCTTCAAAAATCCATTTTGATTTTTCTCCAATACAAAACACATGCGTAATTGAGTCGTCTATTGATGGAACAACACTTTTATGTAATTCATCTTCATTAACTCCAAGTTCTAACATGTCTCCTAGTATTAGAATCTTATTTGTGTAACCATTCAAATTACAAATAGTTTTAATAGCACCTCTCATAGATACAGGTGAGGCGTTATAAGCATCGTTAAGTAAAAGTGAGTTATTTATACCGATAGAAGGTTCCATCCGCATGCCGGTAACTTGTATATTGAATAGTTCTTTTTTAATCTGTTCAGTTGAAATGCCTAATTTCTTAGCAATAGAAATTGCATAAGAAGCATTTTTTGCATGGTGGTCACCCATAATAGGCAATTCATAAGTTTCTTCGTAGAAGTCGAAAGATACATTGTTATTTCTTGTTTGAGAATTCAGTTTAATGTCGTGTAAATCTGTGCCAAATTTAATTGGGTTTCCTATGGTTCCTCTTAATAGTGCTTCGTTGCCATCATAATACAATTGAGTTTTATCTTTTAGACCTGCGGTAATTTCTAATTTAGCCTTAGCGATATTTTCTCTAGTCTTTAATTGTAGTAGGTGTGATTCCCCAATATTAGTAATAACAGCGTAATCAGGCTTAGCTAATAATGATAACTCTTCAATTTCTCCAAGACCTGACATGCCCATTTCAATTACAGCTATTTTTGTATTAATAGGCATAGAAAGTAGAGTTAAGGGAACACCATAATGATTATTTAAGTTTCCTTCGGTTTTATGGGTAGGGTAAGTAGGTGATAACAATGTATACAAGATATCCTTAGATGTAGTTTTACCGTTACTACCTGTAACACCAATCACGATTGGGTTTATTTTTTCCCTGTAATAAGTTGCAATTTGGTGGAAAGCTTTGTATGTAGAATTAACAAAGAGAAAGGTAAAATCGTTAGGCACTTCAGTAGGAATCTCTGTTCCTATCTCCCATAGACTAGCTACTGCTCCATTATTGATGGCTTGCTGTAAAAAGTCGTGCCCATCATTGTTTGAGCCTTTAATTGGTATATACAAGCCTTTATCGCTAATTTTTCGACCGTCAATTGCTACATTTGTGATTGTCTGTTCTGAGTTAGATAAATCGTTTTCTGTAATAAAGTCAAGTTCTTGTAGTGTAAACATAAAAAGGCTCCTTATTCTTTAGTGAAACCAGAAACTATGTTTCTAGTAATATAAATCATTGTTTGTTAAGAATAATACTAACAATTTGTTTTGAAGTATCTCCTATGCCATAAGGATTTTTAGCTCCGCTCATGGACTGATACATTTCCTCGTCCGTTAATAGTTGTTTTAATGATGCATAAACGCTGTCTTCCTCTGTGCCACATAAACGTAGGGTTCCAGCTTCGACTCCTTCAGGACGTTCTGTATTGTTTCTAGCAACAAGAACTGGCTTACCTAATGCAGGTGCTTCTTCCTGAATTCCGCCAGAGTCTGTTAGAATAAAGTGAGCGTGTTTCATTAATTGAGCAAAAACTGTGTAATCCTGTGGTTCAATAATATGAACTCTATTTCCTTCTTGTAAATGTTCGGCTAGTTCTTTGCGTACTGCTGGGTTTTTATGTACAGGGAAAATAATTTGTACATCATCATGCTCGTCTAAAATGCGATTAATAGCTCTGTAAACATTTCTTAGTTGAGATAAATTTTCTCTACGGTGAGTAGTCATTAATATTGTTTTTAATCCTGAATCGACAATTCTATTTAAGGGTTCCTTAAACTCAAAAGGTCGGTTAGCTACATCTATTAATGCATCAATAACACTATTTCCCACAACAAAGATATCTTCTGGATGTTTACCTTCTCTAATTAAAGAAGTTCTATTAGTTTCCGTAGCTGCAAAATGGTATTTCGTAACAACACCTGTCATTTGTCTATTTGCTTCTTCTGGAAAAGGAGATGAAATATCATAAGTTCTCAGTCCAGCCTCAACATGACCAACAGGGATTTGATTATAAAAAGCAGCTAAAGCGCTCGCAGAAGTTGTAAGGGTGTCACCGTGAACTAATACTAAATCTGGCTTTTCCCTCTCAAGAATATCCGTTAGTTTCTCAACCATTTTTGAAAACATTTTTGAAAGAGGTAGTTTCTCTTTCATCATTTCTAAATTATAATCTGAGCTTAAATCAAATAACTCTAAAACTTGGTCAAGCATTTCTTTGTGTTGCCCAGAGTTTACAAAAACACAATTAATCTCAGGGTGTTTTTGAAGCTCTTTTACTAAGGGAGCCATTTTGATTCCCTCAGGTCGAGTTCCAAAGATAGGCATTACCTTCATAATAGTTCCTCCTAAAATTTATTTCAATATATACGCAAGTTTATTTTCTAAAAAAAAGGTGTAATCCTGAATTATTTATTAACACACAAAGAAACTAGAATAAAACAAACAAGTCCACAAACTAAGTGTTATAGATTGTGGACTTGTTCTTTACATATTCATCAGTCTTTTAATTCTTTCCTCAGTAGGAGGGTGAGTACTAAATATTTTGCTAATAGAAGACTGTTTTTTTGTTTTTCTCTTTTTAAAAGGGTCTGAAATATACATGCTTGCAGCGGAACGAGGGATATTATCTACTTTATTATTGTTTGAAGATATCTTCTCTAATGCTGAAGCTAACGCATGAGGATTCCTACAAAGTTCGGCTCCTGATGCATCCGCTAAGAATTCTCTGTTTCTTGATAAAGAAAAGTGAATAGCTTGAGCAATTACTGGAGATAAAATCAAAAGAATAAGAGAAATAATAAGTAAAATTGGATTCTTATTATCACTATTTCTAAAAATAAAACTTGTAGCGAAGTCTGAAATAATAGCTATTATTGCAACCAATGCTAATGAAATAGTAGTTAGGCGAACATCATAATTCTTAATATGTGCAATTTCATGTGCTATAACGCCTTCTAGTTCTTCTCTGTTTAATTGTCCCAACAACGCTGTTGTTACTGCTACAGAAGCTGTAGAAGGGGAAAGACCTGCGGCAAATGCATTAGGGCTATCCTCTTCAATAATATATATTTCTGGGAGAGGGATGCGAGCTGCAATTGAAAGTCCCTCAACAATATTCCACAGCTGGGGTGCCTGTTCACTTGTAGTGATTTTTCTAGCATGATTCATTCTCATTACTATTTTTTTAGCTGTTGAGATAGAAATAGGCACATAAATGGACATAAAGATAGCTGAGGACACTAACCCTATGGTCAAGTTTCCTACTAAATAATAAGATAAGGCTGCTCCTGTTAATAAGACAAGAAAAATAAATACAATTACAATAATAATACTTTTCTTTTTATTGGTCTCTATTTGTTCAAATAGCATAATGCATCACCATTTAAAACGAAACCTTAACAGGTGCTCTTTCAGCTTCGTCTATTTCCAACATACTACGCTCATTAAAACCATGGGCATTTGCAACTATGTTAGTGGGTACGGTTTGGATTTTCGTATTGTACTTCATTACTGTACTGTTATAAAGTTGTCGAGCATAAGCAACCTTGTTCTCGGTTGATGTGAGTTCTTCCTGTAATGAAAGGAAATTCTCATTTGCCTGTAAATTAGGATAGGATTCAGCTAATGCAAAAACACTTTTTAATGCGCCAGATAGAACATCATTTTGAGCAATTGCTTCTTCCCTTGAGATATTAGTGTTATTCACTAACCCGTTTCTAGATTTAATAACCGCTTCTAATGTTTCTCTCTCATGAGATGCATAGCCTTTTACCGTTTCAATTAAATTAGGAATAAGCTCATATCTTCTTTTTAATTGAACATCTATTTGAGACCAAGACTCATCCACCCAATTTCGGTATTTAACTAGTGAATTGTAAGTCCCAAACCATATAGCCAATAATCCAATAACAATTAGTACTAAACTTATTATAAGTATCATAACATCACTCCTTTCGTGTAACGATAATAAAGAAGTATGTTAGAAAGTCAAACTAAAATGAGAATATTTTATGCAAAAAACCAGTGAACCATTTTTTTAATATTGATTCACTGGTTTATTATTAATTTTTAAGTTGATTTACGTAGCTAATATAATGGTTTCCGCGTTCCTCAAAAGATTTAAATTGGTCCCATGAAGCACAAGCGGGAGAGAGTAAAATGACATCGTTCATTTCGGAAGATTCATATGAAAAAGTAACGGCATCCTTTAATGATGAGACCTTTACAACATGATTAAGGTTGTATTTAGTAGCAGTATTTACAATTTTAGAAGCGGTCTCTCCAAAAACAAATACACGCTTGCATTTCTTAAGGGTAGGAATAAACTCATCAAATTCATTGCCTCTATCTAAGCCACCAGCTATTAGAATAGGAGGGGAACCGAAAGAAGAGACAGCGTTATTAGCAGCTGGGATGTTCGTTGCTTTTGAATCGTTGTAAAACTTTCGATTATTAACAGTAGTTACGTACTGTAAACGATGTTCAACCCCAGAAAAACTTTTAAAAACCTTTTTAATATTTTTATCGCTGATGCTGTGCATTTTAGCTACAATCAAAGCAGCGAGTATGTTTTGTAAATTGTGTTTCCCAGGTAGTGCTACTTCCTTTGTATTCATAAATTTCTCACCCATATAATAAATCCAATCATTTTTTATACTGGCACCGAATTCGTAATAATGGTCTGTAGAAAAAGGAACAACTTTAGCCGACGTGGTATGAGCAATCAAATTTACGATTGGGTCATCAATGTTATAAATAAATGTATCACTGTCTTGTTGATTTTTAGTTATCATAGCTTTAGCTTTAATGTAATCATCAATTGTTTTGTGGTAATCTAAATGCGATTCATTGATGTTTAACAGTATAGAGATATTTGGTTTAAAACTTGTAGTGCCTTTTAGTTGAAAGCTTGAAAGTTCCATTACCAGTGTCTTGTTGTTATCATTTTTTAAAACAACATCACTAAGAGGTCTGCCGATGTTTCCACAAGTAATACAGTCTTTCTCAAGGTTTACTATTTCTTGGATAAGGGTCGTAGTAGTTGTTTTACCATTAGAACCAGTAATGGCAATTGTATCTTCCAAAAGAGAGTGAGTAATTTCTAACTCAGAGTATACTGGAATATTTTTCGATGAAGCTTCTATTAAAAAAGGGATACTGTATGGTATTCCAGGGTTTTTAATAATAAAGTCTACTTCATTATCCAATATGTCTAAAGGATGTTCTCCAAAAATAAGTTGAGCTCCTAATTTCTCTAACTCTAGTACATCCTTTTCTGTTACGTCATTATTTAGAGCAGATATTGTTACGTTTGCTCCTGACTTTAATAAGAATAAAGCAGTTGAAAGACCGGATTTTGCCAAACCAAGAACGATTGCATTTTTTTTGTTAAATAATTTATTCATTATATTTATACCTCACATTATATTCGTCAAGTGTTAGTTATAGAAAAAGGAATACTTTTGCATCCCATATAAAAGGTAGATAAAGTACCTGCAAATAATAATGTACATTATTTTAGTTTAAAAAAGTTAGATTTTTACTAAAAGTTTAAAATTAGAAGTTAATAAAAAAACCACTCCCAAAATAGAAAGTGGTAACGAGTATAATGTATATATTTAGAAAGGTATTTCCTCTTCAGATTCAGGACTATTCATTAAAATAAATAATGTGCGAGCTTTTAAAGCACCTTCAACATCTATATCCATGGAATGTATAAATTCATCAAATAGGCTAACCATTTCCTCACTTTTAATTGATTCTACAATTTTAGTAGTAATAGTAGCATTGTGTTTTAACAATAGCTTAGCAATATCTACATGATTATATTCAATGGCTCCTAATAAGGCATTAAATCCAAAGTCATCTTCTTCGTTTATATTTGCTCCAGATTTAATAAGAAGTTTAATTACCTCTAAATTAGCGGTTGATTGTCTGCAAGCCAACATAAGAGGTGTTCCTCCATCCTCATCTTTTGCATTTACGTCTAATCCTTGGTCAATTAAAAATGAAACTGTTTTGTAATAGTTGTTTAAAGCAGTTTCTTTGTAAAGTGCATGGGCAAGATAATTTAGACTACTTGCAGCATGAAGAAGTGTATTTGAATATGAATCAACAGCATGTAAATCAGATTTCCTTGCCACGAGTTCTTTGCATAAGGAATAATTATTAGTCTGAGCAGCATAATAAAGAGCCTGTCTTTCAGTATAATCAACACTATTTACATCGAGATTCTTTGTTATAAAGAAATCAATAATATCTGTTTTATGATTAATAATGCCATTCATAAATAGAGTTTTTCCGTGTTTATCAATAGAGTCTAGTAACGTTTTATAAGCAACTTCTTTATCCCAATAATACCATCCTGAAACACTGGAAAAATACTTTGTATGATTTAGGGTGTTTTCGTAAACTATCCCAGGAATATCATCCTTAGTTTCAGTCATTAAAAATAAATCAAAACCTAACGGATTATTAGATTGTTTACTGAAAATTTTTGTTCCTTCTTTTACTTTCGAAAAATCAGTTATAGGTTTTAGTTTTTCAATGAACTTTAAAGTGTAATTTGTTGAATCTTGAATGCTTGGTACATGTATTGCTGCACTTTCTGGTTTATATGACATGTAAATTTCTCCTTTTATGTTACCTTTTTTAAATTGTAGCATTGAATGAAAAAATAGGGTAAATAAAATAGGCTCCCAAGTATACACAATATACTTGGGAGCCTATTAATTATAACTCAGAGAAAAACAGTTCAATCTCTCTTTTTGCGCTTGCAGGGGAATCTGAGCCATGAATAACATTAAAGCTTAAATCATTGGCAAAGTCTCCTCTAATAGTACCAGGAAGGGCATTGATAGGATTAGTTGCACCCATCATTTGTCTAGAGATAGATACAATATTATCTCCTTCCCATACCATTGCAAATACTGGACCGGAAGTAATAAAATCTACCAATTCTCCAAAGAATTTTTTCTCTTTATGTTCTTCATAATGCTTTTCTGCTAACTCTTTATCTATATTCATTAGCTTAGCGCTAACTAATTTATAACCTTTTCTTTCAAAACGAGATACAATCTCGCCAATTAACTGACGGCTTACACCATCAGGTTTAACCATTAAAAAAGTACGTTCCATAAAAACACCTCCATTAAAAATGAAATCTATAATTTGATTTCTGATAAAAAAATAAATACCCTTTAACTTATAACAGCATCATATAAAAAGGGGGAAAGTTCTTTATATTTTTTAATTTCTTGTGTAGATAAACAAAAAGACCGCTATACATATCATAAGCATAGCAGTCTAATAGCTAATTAATTTGTTGCTGAATTACATTTGCGATGTTTTCAACAATTGAAGTAACGATTTCTTCTGTTTCACCTTCAGCCATAACTCTTATAAGGTTTTCTGTTCCTGATGCTCTTACAAGAATTCTACCGTTACCATTTAAATCTTTTTCATGTTTAGAAATAGAATTTAAGATACTTGTATTTTGGTCCCAGCCTTGTTTATTTGAAACTTTCACATTAACTAACAATTGTGGGTATTTTTTAAAGGGTAGTACAAGCTCGTTTAGCGTTTTTTGTTCTTCTACTAGCACATTAACTAATTGTAATCCGCTTAAAATTCCATCTCCAGTAGTATTGTGGTTTAAAAAGATAATGTGTCCAGACTGTTCTCCGCCTAGTGTATAATCATTTTTCATCATTTCTTCAAGAACATAACGGTCTCCAACCTGTGTTTGGATATTGTTTATGTCTTGAGAATCTAATATCTTTTTAAAGCCAAAGTTACTCATGACAGTGGATACTACAGTATTATTTTTTAACATACCTTTGTGGTGCAGCGATACACCACAAACATATAATATTTGGTCACCATCAATAATATTTCCATTTTTATCAACAGCAATTAATCTATCAGCGTCCCCATCAAAAGCAAGTCCGATATCAGCTTTTTCTTGAATAACTAATTTTTGTAGATTTTCTGGGTGAGTTGAACCGCAATTAACATTAATATTCGTTCCGGTCGGGGTGTTGCCTATAGTAATTACCTCTGCTCCTAATTCTTTAAACAGTAGCGGGGCGATATTTGTAGCAGCACCATTTGCACAATCTAAAGCAATTTTTATACCAGTAAAGTCATTCTTAATAGTACTTTTCAAGAAATCACTAAATTGTTTAGTGTAGTGAGTTCCTATTTCTAAACGTCCAACATGTTCTCCAGTAGGTCTAGGTAGCGTATCTTCAGAATCTATAAGAACTTCAAACTCTTCTTCCAATTCATCACTTAACTTATATCCCTTATGGTCAAAAAACTTAATACCGTTGTCTTCAAAAGGATTATGAGAAGCAGAAATCATTACTCCACCATGAGCCTTGAGTTCTCTAGTTAAATAAGCTACTCCAGGGGTAGGGATAACTCCAAGTTTGATTACTTCAATTCCTACAGACATAAGACCTGCAATTAGAGATGACTCCAACATCTCTCCAGAGAGTCTAGTATCTCTTCCTACAACAAATTTACGTTGTTTGGAATTGTCAGCATCTCGTGTAATTAAATAACCGCCAATTCGTCCTAATTTATATGCTAGTTCAGGTGTAAGAGAACTATTTGCTACTCCACGTACTCCATCTGTACCAAAATATTTTTTCATTTTATAAAACCTCCAATATGTAGTTTACCTTCATGAATTAGTGTTAATTAAAAGAATCCTTTTAATTAACAAGCCTAATTACGAAAAGAAAAGAAGCTGATTTTACAGCTTCATGGTGTATCTATATATCTATATATGTTCTAATACTCTCACTGATTCTGAATTTGAATTATTAATTTCAGAGTTGGAAGAATGAAAACGGCGAAGAAGCCTATGTAGAGTTTGAGAAAAATTTCCGAGGTCGTTTGTGTAAATTAATCCTGAAAACGTTTCTTTATCGGTGTTTATAACATAGTCCCTAACGGTGTATCGTTCATTAATTCTATATTCAGTTTTTAGAATGAATTCTCCATATGTAGTAAAGAGTATATATGTATCAACGGCTTGAATAAAACCATTGGTAACTAGTAATTCGGGGATATGGTGCATTATGCTAGTAACTCCTTTTTAAGAATGGGTTATCCATAGAGTATTTTACTAGTTATTTTTTTATTTTGGTTAAAAAAAAGGAATTTTATTTTATTCTTTGGAATAAATATATGTATTCAAATTCAGAAACTGATAAAATCTATGTTAAATTAGTTTCTTTGTTTATGTATATTGTATATACATTGTACTTGCATAAGCAACTACATTTTATAATAATAAAATTCAGAATTAATAGGGGGAAATAAAAATGGCAGCAACTTTAGAGCGATTAACAAAAATTATTGTAGACAGAATTGGAGTTTCAGAGAGTGATGTTACACTTGAAGCGAAATTTAAGGACGATTTAGGTGCTGATTCATTAGACGTTGTAGAATTTATGATGGAAGTAGAAGATGAGTTTGGTGTAGAAGTAGCAGATGAAGATGCAGAACAACTTGTTACAGTTGGCGATGTAGTGAAATATATTGAAGAAAAAATGAACTAATTTTGTTTAAAAAAGCCGTTCCAAAAAGGAGCGGCTTTTTTCTATAGAAAAATAGATTGTTAATTGAAAGAGAAAAAGCCATTGCATGAGCAACAGCTTAAAGAATAACCCACATAAAAAATACAGCTAAAACAATGCGGTATAACGCAAACGGTGTAAGTTTTACTTTTTCTAGAATTTTCAAGAAAGTAACGACTCCAATCATAGCAACCACAAAGGCTGTAACAAAACCAGTAGCGAATAACGGAAGGTCAGCTTTCGTTAAGAAATGAGCACTTTGTATTAAGTCTAATCCTGATGCAGCAATCATGATAGGAAGCGCAATAATAAAAGAGAACTCAGCCGCTGCTTTATGGCTCACTCCTGAAAGAATTCCTCCAGAGATAGTAGAGCCAGCTCTTGAAAAACCAGGATAAACCGCTAAACATTGAAATAAGCCAATACTTAAAGCTTGTTTATAAGTAACTTCGTCAAGAGAAGTAGCAGTTAATTTTGTTTTCTTTTTTTCTGCAAAAATCATTAAAATGGCACCTAGTATCAACCCGTAGACTACTGTTTTAGGTGAAAACAAGTGCTCTTTAATAAAGTCATGTAATAGTAGTCCTACGATACACGCAGGGATAATACCTAAAAATATATGAATAATGTTAAGTTTGCCGGGATTTTTTTTAACATTTAAGTTAAACAATAAGGAAATGAGTTTTTTTCTATATAAAACAGAAATAGCTAAAATAGACCCTAGTTGAATAACAACTTCAAAAGTACTGGCTTTTTGACCAGTGAAGTCAAGCATGTGACCCGCTAATATAAGATGACCTGTAGAGGAAACCGGTAAGAACTCTGTTAGCCCCTCAATACATCCTAGTATTAGTGCAATAATAATTTCGCTCATTGTAATAACTCCTTTATGTATGTTTTCATGTAGATTTTTTATTTTAAAGAAAAAGTGTTTCTCCTAAGGAATAGTATAAGATGTGCAAAAAAACTTTGGGAGAGGGTGAAATAATGAGGCTAGCGGTATATTCTGATATACATAATAATGATTTAAAATATCCTGAGCAAAAGCCGGATTTTGTTCTCCTATTAGGAGACATTCACTGGAGAGATGTAAAGAAAATTAACGAACATTTTACTAAGAATTATGATAGAAAAATTCCTTGTATAGGGGTAATAGGGAACCACGATGTGTTAGACACATTTAAAAATACAACTGTAATCGATATACATAAAAGGGTAATAGAAATAGAAGGTGTAAAATTTGGAGGTTTTGGGGGTTGCCTCAGATACAACAACAAGCAAAACTCCGGTCAATATGAGGAGTGGGAAGCTCAGAAGTTTATAAAGGGTATGGAGAAAACCGATATCTTTCTTGCACACTCAAATCCTGCTTATGAGCGAAGTGAAAATATGGATAGTACGCATAGAGGGTTTGCTTCATTTAAACAGTTACTTGACTATGGGAAAACCTCGTATTTTTTTCATGGTCATATTCATGAAAACTACGAACATGTGTACAAAGAAGTTAAAATTTTTTCAACATATGGATTAAAAGAATATGAAATAAGTTAAGTGAAAGAAGGGCATTAAATTTTCACTTTATTATTTTAGTATGTCAGGGAGTAATGAATTGTATGTTAATCATCACCAAATATTTATTTTTAGAAAAAAAAGATGAAAAAGGTCATTAATGACTAGTAAATGCACAAAAAACAAAAGTAAAGACAAATTATTTTCATATAAATGCAGTTTTTTCGTTATAACAAGATATAAATAAAAATAAGTGAAAACAGAAAAGAAAATAATTGTTTGGAGGATATCTTAAAAAAATATAGATATTTGTTAAAAAAATATGTCTCTCATACCGACCATCAAGTCTCGTTTAACTTAAAAATAAGCTTGGGGAATGGTTTGTAACTTAAAATTGATAAAGTGCTGTTAAAAAATAAGTAAGCCTAGAAAAGAGTCTTTATAAGAACAATTTTCTAGGCTTACTATATAAAAGCATATAAAGGTTATTTTAATGAGTCAGGTATTGGTACTGACTGACTACCACTATCGTTTCTATTTGCGTTTATAAAATAAGTAACGCCTAACATACTATAATCCACATAAACTTTACTAAAGGTTTCTTTAGCATAAGAAGACGAGGGTGTATAAACATAAATATCTTTTGTGTAATCAGGAGTAATATTTATAGTATCTGAACTTATATCATATTTGTCGTATTGACCAGAAATAGAACATTGGTAATTCTCGTTCAACACTGAAAACGAATATGTAGTACCTGTGACTGATTTAGTAGTTTTCCCTGCGCTTAGACTTTCGCATTTTACAACGGGAGAAGAAACGGGTAAATTCCAACTCAAGTTAATTTTACCGTTACTACGTGTAGAAGAGAGAATTAAGTTATTTTTAGTCTTGTTAATGTTTGTAACTTCGCTTATTAGCGTACTAGTTTTACCCTGTATAGAGTTTGTAGCCGTTATTTCACTATTCTTGTTTAAACTAAAGGTACAAGGTTTATTTGTGCAACTATAGTTTTTAACCCCTACGCTGTAATTAACAGTATCATTACCGTTTATGGAAACCAATACATCCTCTTTAATTACTTTGCTACTGCTATAAGGAGCATTAGTTGAAGTAGCAGGGAGAGCATAAGTTAGTGTAGGTAGACTTAAAAAAGAACCGGTAGCGGTAAGACCCGCAGTATCTGTCACTGTGACAGAGGTAGGCATAGTTGTTAAACCGTCTATCACGTACTTATCTTCGTTTGGACCCTTTGTAATCTTTTGATTTGTATTTAATATTACGGTTTTAATTTCTACATTATCCGAAGCTTTTATGGAAGCTTTGAATGTTCCATTTTTATTTTTCGTTAAAGAAAGAAATGAAATAGTTGGCGGTGTTTTATCTATATTTGAAATGAAAATAGGGTGAGTATAAACATTACCAGCATAATCCGTTATTTTAAATAAGTATTTGCCGTTTTGTGACACTGTATAATTTGCTATATTTCCGCTTACTACAGAGTTATTAGGTAATGTTATATTTTTAACTCCTGTCCCAGTATCCCCAGCTTGGATTTGAATGTCCACGGTTCCTGTGGTGTTATAGTTTGGGGAAACGTTTGCTGCCCAAACATAAGGTTCTTCAGTATCCGTAGCCGCTTGAGAATTGTTTATTGGTAAAAGAGACGACATAAGTAAAGTAGCGAGTATTATAGTGCTAATTCTTTTCATAGTATCTCTCCCTTCTAATCAAAAAGTAATATTAAGAGTGTAATACTATTTTTTTCTTAAAAGTCAACTATTTGCAATAAATACTTACTTAGATTAATGCAAAAAAAAGCCGCTATATTAGCAGATTTGTGTTAAATCATTGTCCATTTTTTATCTTTGTAAATCCAAGATTTATTAGTTAAATACTTTTTAACGAGATAATACTTTTTAACACGTTCCAAGTCTTTTTCAGTAGGTGAGGGAATGCGTGTTAAATCTAGATTTTCCTCTAAGTCAGCTAGCTTAACAACTAAGGCAATCGGGTTATTTTTTATTCTCCAAATGTATTTATCATAACTTTCCTTTTTGCGCTTAGTTAGGGTGTCTATAGCTAAGATAATATGTTCTGGAAACAAGTGTTGTCTTAATTCATCAAGAGTTACTGGAGTATCCTCTATTATATCGTGAAGTACAGCAACTATCTTTTCCTCGGTTGTTTTCACTCTCATCATAACAGCAAGTGGATGAAGAATATAAGCATTTCCTCCTTTATCAACTTGCCCTCTGTGGTGAGTGGTAGCTAGCTCTATTGCTTTTTCAAGTAAATGGTTCATTTAATGTATCCTCCTGTTATATGTCGTTACAATGATAACAGGAATCAAAAATTTTTTTAGATAATTTACTAAAATTTTAATTTAATAACTTGTTACTGTACGTTTTAAAGTAGCTAGGAATAGGGAAAACACAAAAAGTAAGAAATGAATAAACGGAAGGATAATGTGTAGGATTACTTGACGAAAATTAAATTAATGTTTATAAAAAAACAGTTAAACGAGGAAAGGTGTTGTCACAATGACAAGAGTAGTAATTTTAGGTGGAGGATATGGTGGAACAACTATCCTTAATACGCTAATTAAAAAGAAGTTACCCAAAGAGGTTAAAATAACAGTAATAGATAGAAACCCATATCATTCATTAAAAACAGAGTTTTATGCATTGGCAGCCGGTACAGTATCAGATAAAGAGATTAGATATTCTTTTCCAGAACATGAACAAGTAGAATATGTTTTTGGTGAAGTAGAAAAGATAGACGTTGAAACTGAAAAGATACTTGTTAAAGGCGAAGAAATTAATTATGACCATTTAATTGTAGGTTTGGGATGTGAGGACCACTATCATAATGTTGAAGGAGCGGAAAAGTATTCACACAGCATACAAACAATAGGTAAATCTAGACTAGCTGCTTTAGAAGTAGGAAATGCTAAAAACAATGGGAGTATTACAGTGGTTGGAGCTGGTCTGAGTGGTATAGAGGTTGCTGCTGAGATTAGACAAAGTAGACCTGATTTAAATATTAGATTGCTGGATAGAGGGCAAAGTGTATTGAGACCGTTTGACCCTAAAATACAGCAGTATGTTGAAAAGTGGTTTGCCGCTAATGACATAGATGTACAGCATCACGCAAAAGTGGATTATGTAGAAGAAGGAGCGGTATGCAATAATGGTGCTTGTTTGCTAACAGATGTAACTATTTGGACTGCTGGAGTGAGACCTCACAAGTTAGTCAGAGAACTACCTTTTGAGAAAGATAGTCAGGAACGAATCTTACTAAATGAATATCACCAAGTTCCTAAAGCGAATAATGTATACATAGTAGGAGACTGTGCTTCACTATCATTCTCTCCGAGTGCTCAATTAGCACAGCATCAAGGAGCGCAAATTGCCCAAGTTCTTTATGACGTATTAAGAGGTGAGAATCCAAAGAAGCCAGGAGACATAAAGCTAAGAGGAACACTAGGTTCTTTAGGAAAGCATGATGGTTTCGGTAGCATATTTGAAATGCCATTTACAGGTCTTGTACCACGTATAGCTAAAACAGGAGTCCTTTGGATGTCTAAACGCCATTAATGGCTACAAGGAAGACTTATAACACAATTATAAGTCTTCTTTTTTATGGAGAAATGTACAAATTAAACCTAAATATAAAAATTCAATTATAATAAAATAAAAAGAGGAGAAATGAATAATGTCTATTACAAAAAAAGCAAAAGAAATTATGAAAGAAGCAAAGGAATACATGGAGGAAAAATATGAAAATGACGAGGGATTTAAACTAGAAATAAAACAACGTCAAGTTATTGTTCACACTTATAGTGTAAAGATTATACTGTCGAGATGGTTTAAAGAAATGGAAGAACATCATTTATATACGGCTGAAGGAACAGGTTTCACTTATGGCGTTGAAGAGTCACAAGCAATTCTTTGCGATGGTCTAAAATATGCTTTTAAATATTTTGAAGAATATGCCTTATTTAAAAAGCAAAAGGGATATATGATAGTTGAAGAGAACCAAGTTAAAGCTGGAGATTGGGTTAAAGAATTACTAATGAAGCTAGATGAAAGTAATTTTACTACTAATGAAAAAGGTAGAATTAACAAATGTTTTGGTTATCCTTTTAAACGATATCTCTACGGAAGAGTAAGTGAAGATTTTGAAACATATTTTAAAAGGGTGTATGCCGCTACTGAAACAGTTAAAGATGTATTAGGAGCGATGCCATTATGCATATTAGAAAACAATGTTTATGACTTGTTGTACAGAAGAGTAGAATTGGGATATCATGGTGAAAAAGTCAATATAGTAAATCCAGGAAATGGTCAAGAAATTGAAGTTAAATGTAAGGATTCAGGTAAAAATGTGCTAATAAAGTTACCGGTAAACCCTGTAGAGTTCAAACAAATTTTTAAAGAAATAGAAGAAGAAAACAAAATGAACAATTTACTTAACCCTACTTTTCATTATTTTAAAGAATTTATAAAAGAAGTGGTAAGTGAAACTATCTCCGAAGATAATTTAAAAGAACAGTTCAATAAATGTTCAGTAAATAACTTTAATGGGGATTGGGAGGCTGTTGAACTCTTATTTAAAGAAATGCTTTATCCTGCTAATGGCAGATTTGATAAAGATAAATTATTGAGTACGTATTTATCAAATGAGGATAAAAAATCGAGGAAAAAAATTGAGGCGCAAACCTTTATGGCACAGGGATATAGATTTTCATTAATTGTATATACTTGTTTAGATGAGGATTATAAAAGTGCTTTTGAAATTATTGTGGAAAATTCGAATGCCAATAATGAAATAGGTGAAGAGTTTATTATTGCCTATACAAGGCAATTAATAAAAATTAACCATTCGTGAAGAGGTAGTAAGAAAAGATTAGTTTTATAAAGCTTTTAAACAAAATTGAAATTAAACACATAACTCCGTTAAATCTAAATAATTTAACGGAGTTGTTTTAATGTAAAGTTAATTTTTATTGTTTTTTTGTTTTATAAATTTAAATAGAGTATAAAGAATAAGGAATAGAATTATTATTCCTGCTGCGGGTAGTAGGTAAGTTGATGCAAGAGGACCTACTTTTTTCCAGTTAGCTCCTAATTGCTTACCGAGAAAAATATATAAAGTAGTGATAGGTAGCATAGCTATAAACGTATATATACTAAATAACCAAACGTTCATCTTTGTAATTCCACAAGGAATTGAAATAGCCGTACGTACACCTGGAATAAATCGTCCTGCAAAAGCTACGATGGGACCATGCTTCTTGAAAAATTTGTCTGAGGCATCTAAATGACTTTCTTTAATAAAAAAGTACTTACCGTACTTTAAAATAAGCGGTCTACCGCCATATCTACCAAGTGCGTAGAGTGTTAACGGACCTGTAGTTCCACCTATAGTGCCCGCTAGGATAGCTAAATAAAAGTTCATGTCGCCTTGGTTAACCCAAAAACCTACCATAGGAAGAACAATTTCTGCCGGAACTGTTTCTATGCTTAAAGCCAATATAACTCCAAAATAAGATAACTCTTTTAGCATGTTAATTAACTGTATAATTAAATTTTCCATTTAGTTTCTCCTTTCGTATGATGTTAAAAGATTAATTTCAAAAAAAATTAAATCTACCTCTTAAGGCAAAGATTAAATATGCAAATACAAAAAAGCACTAGAAAAATCTAGTGCTGAGTAAAAATTATACTGTTTGTTTTGTGGTAGTCATGTATAGACTGTAAGCTTTTTCAACAATGGCTACTTCTTTTTCCTTGGCTAAAATAACTTTATCCAATTCACTGCATTTCTTTTTAAACATCTTCTCGGTTTTAACTTCTAATTTTTTAATGTACTTAAGAGCTTTATCAAGTGATTTAAATCGCTTAGTTTTAGTTTTCTTGTTAAGCGGTAAAGTTTGATAAACATGATAAGGCTTTTTGTCATTATCTAAATGAAAAAAATTTACGGTATAAGGGTGAAGATATGAATATGTTTCGTATAAGGTATCTCTTTCTAATTTTGAATACCAAGGATAGCTACGTTCAGATACCTCTACAATGTTAGCGTGAAAATTTAACGAACTGTGCTTTTTCCACTCTGCGTCTTCTGTTTGAATAATCTTCTTTGCTTTGTAGAGATTAGATAGTTCCTTATTAGCGTTATCTAGTTTCTTTTTCATAGTTCGATTACTTTTACGAATGTTCATAATATAATTATCCTCCTAAAATTTTATAAATTATAATCAAAATATAGAAAAATAGTTGATTAAAGTTAAAAACTTTAGAAGGAAGAAGAATAACTTGCTTAATTTAGTTCTTGTTCTATTTTTTTAATAATGTCTTGTTCCACAAATTTAACAGCTTGAATAATAGCCGTTTTAATTGCATTACCGTTTGAAGAACCATGTGCTTTGATACAGGGTTTAGATAAACCTAATAGCAGAGCTCCACCGTGTTCAGTATAGTCTAAGTTTGACTTCATATCTTTTAGGCTAGATTTAATTAGTAGTGTGCCTATCTTTGATTGAAAATTAGTCATTAATGCTTGCTTGAGTTGTTGAAGAATAGCTTGCGCGGTACCTTCCATTCCTTTTAAAAATATGTTTCCTGATAATCCATCAGAAACAACTACATCAGCCGCTCCGAATGGAACTTCTCTTGCTTCTACATTTCCAATAAAATTGAACGGCTGGTTCATTAAAAGAGGGAAGGTGGCTTTTAATGTGTCAGTACCTTTGTGGTCTTCGGCTCCAATATTAAGGAGACCAATTTTAGGTTCCGAAACTGCTAATACATGCTGAGCATATAAATTCCCCATAATTGCATATTGTAGTAAGTGTTCAGGTTTTGGTTCTAAGTTTGCTCCTACGTCTAATAGGAGAGTGCCTTTTTTATTTGTAGTTGGAATAATGGGTGCCAAAGCAGGGCGTTCAATACCCTTGATGCGTCCTAAATAAAAGATACCAGCTGACATTAGTGCTCCTGTATTTCCTGCCGAAATAACTACATCTGCTTCACCATTTTTGACAAATGACATTGCTCGGACCATTGAAGAGTCTTTTTTTCTACGTGCCGCTCTTACAGGTTCGTCAGTTTGAAGAATTTCTTCGGTTGTATGATGAATGTGTATGTTTTTATTAGAATATTTTTTTAGTAGGGCACGTAAAGTTTTTTCATCACCAAATAAATGTATTTCTAAACTAGGTAGTGTCTCAAGAGCAGCTAGTGAACCTTCAACAACAATTTGAGCTCCTTTGTCGCTACCCATTGCATCTATTGCAATCTTCATAATATCACCTCTGTTTTAAATTTTATTATTCATATTTTTTTATAAAATTAATTAAACCTTTTTAGACTAAGGTTCCTGTATTAATATTAAAAATATTATTTTTACAGTAGAAATTATTAATGCATGGATTTAAATAACCGGAGAAATCCGTCTGATGTTTTATCTAAATTAATAAGCTAAAAAGTTTCTTGTGTGAAAAGAGGTAGTTAGAAGAAAAACATATTCAAAATTAGTTTTACAAAGGGATTCATGAAACTATATTCAATAAAACATACAAATTCAAAAAATAGATTATTTATCAAATGATTTAGATGGTGAAAGAATATAAAAAGTTGCGGGAAAACTAAAAAAATAAAAATGATATATCTACAGCATAATAATATTTTTACAGAAATCAAAAACCCTAGGGAAATTGGCATCTTAAGAGCAATTATCTAGGGTTTGAATTATGTATTACTGAATAATTCTCATTGCTTTAACAAAACGAGGATTCCAATAAGTATTCATTGTAGCAATTGAAACTCCTTTTGATGTAGCTGCGTGTAAAATAGTAGATTTATCTATAACAATTGATACGTGGTTAATTACGCCATCGTAGTCTGTATCAAAGAATAATAAATCCCCTTTTCTAACATCACTAAGAGCAACTTGCTTTCCTACACTTGATTGCTGAAGAGATGTACGTGGAAGTGTAATTCCAGCAGCTTGGAATGCTTTGAATGTAAATGAAGAACAATCAAAAGCATCAGTTCTACTCGTAGAAGCACCATAAACATATGGGGCACCTATGTACTTTTTACCCTCAGCGATAACAGCATCCGCTTTTTGCTCCCATGATGAAATGCTTTCTGTAGGTGTAGGAGCTGGGTTGCTTGTAGTTCCTTGAGAAGGAACCTTAATTGATTGTCCTACGAATATTTTGTTAGCATCTTTAATATCAGGGTTTAAACTCAATAAGCCTGACTGTGTAAGTGAATATTTTTTAGCAATGCTTGAGAAAGTATCACCAGATTTTACTATGTATGTAGATGTTTCTTGAGTTGCATTCTGTGCTGGTTCCTGTGAAGTAGATGTACTTGTTGTTCCAGGAATTTTAATAACTTGCCCCACACGAATTAAACTAGTATTTTGAATTTCAGGATTTGCATTAAGTAATTGAGAAAGTGTAATTCCATTGCGAGCTGCTATAGCTGAAAGGGTATCACCGCTCTTGATTACATATGTCCCAGTTTCAGAACTAGTTGTTGTTGAATTCGATGTAGGCATCTTAAGAACTTGACCAGGATAAATCTTGCTAGCATCTTTAACCGTTGGGTTGCTAGAAAGAATAGTATTTACAGATACATTTGTGTTTTGAGAAATTTTATACAAAGTATCTCCCGGTTTTACAGTGTAATCTGCCGCTGCTTCTCCTGCGAATAAAAGTGTACCAAGAATAGCACCAGTTGTAATGATTTTCTTCATATGTACGTTCCTCCGAAGTGAAATTTCTTCTGCTCCCTAAAAAATAATAGAGCATCTACTAATATACGAAAAAATTTTTTATTATTCAATACAATAAATATGGAAATGCAGAAGATACTAGCATCATATCAAATTCAAAACTTTAAATTATATTTTCTGCATTTTAATTATTTTTGTAAGCATAAATGGTAAAATAGCGATTAGTCAAAAGTTGAAAAAAGATGGGGTGAAATAATTGAGTAAAACTAAGAATCTAATGCTAGGGGTAATTGCTGGCGTTGCTTCTATTGGAATAGCAGGATGTTCAAATGACGCACCTCCTCCTCCCAAAAATAAAGATTGTAATGACTGGAAATGGAACAGTACCGATGGGGTTTACGAATGTGATGAAGGTAGCTCTAGACATTACGGTAGTTCCTATTACGGAGGGAAATATTATTCAAATAGGGATTCATTACATAAGTCAACCGCTTTTAAAAGTTATAAAAATAGTATTTCCTTTGAGGGAAGTAGCGGTTTTGGTAGCGGTAGCAAGAGTTTTGGTGGGTAAACTATAAAACTATATAATTAACTCATTGTGGGTTAATTATAAAAAGGGGTAAGACATGAATTTAATACTTAACTTTTTAATGTATTTAGGTGTAGGAACTATATTATTGGCAATTGGTACTATAGCATTTGTGGTGTCAACAAAAGAAAAAGAGTTCAATTTGATTAAAAATGGGAATGTAGCAGCCGCTCTTTCGTTAGGCGGAAAGATTTTTGGATTAGCACTCGGCTTAGGTTCTTCTGTAGCAAATTCGGTGAATGTATTAGATATGGTGATTTGGGGAATAATTGGTATCATTGCTCAAATTATATTATATTACATTGCTGAAGTTATAACGAAGAAGTTTAGTATTTCTGAAGCTATTGAAAAGAATAATACAGCAGTGGGTACATTGCTATTAATTTTATCTCTTTCCATAGGATGGATTATTGCGCAATGCATGACTTACTAATATAATAATAGAGCACAGTAAATGCAATATTAGGAAATAGAAGGAAGTGTGCTCATTGATTGAGACGAGACAACAGATAAAGAAATCTACAGTAGTCCAGTGTGAATTATGCAATGAACGCATTATAACTTCAATAGCTAAACTTCCTAATGAGTGTCCTTGTTGTAAGAAAGAAAATGAATTTAGTATCGTTTCTTTAAGTATTACGGACAATCATATGGTGATAGCTTATATACAGCAAGAAGTATAAAGATGCTCACCTAAAGCAAGGACGATAAAAGGACTTGATATCTTATTAAATAAGATGCCAAGTCCTTTTAAATTTATGTATTGTTATCTAAGGTCGGTTACGTATATAACATATACATGTCTGTCTTCATCTAATTCTGTGCTATCAGTAAGCATTAGTCCTTTACCAGGAACCTCTACTACGTCTTTTAACAAATAGCGGATAACATCCCAATGAGTATTGACTTGTTTGATTGCAAGTAAAGGCATGTTTCTAAAGGAGTTGTATTGTCTAAATTCGATGTTAACTCCTTTTCCTGCGTAATTTTCTTCATCAGGAAAGGACTCGTTTTTACCGCTTTCCTCCAAAATTAATGTTTCAATGCCGTTTTCCATTTCATTAGAAATTAGCTTGTATTGGTTACCATCTTTAATGAAATAGCCGCAAAGTTGTCTAGCGTATATCTCATCATCATTTATAGTTCCGTGCGCATACGTATAAAACTCTTGGTAATCTCCAAAGAATGGTTTGATGTAATAATCTAATCTCATAAAAACCTTCCTTTTCATTAAATATGTATGTTTATCATACCATTTTTAGTGTAAGAAATTAGTTTTTTCAGGAAATTAATTTTAAATGCAGTTAATATAATATAAAATATAGTAAAGATAAGGAAAAAGGAGTACAATCATGGATTTTGAACAAAAAAGGAAAGAATTCTATAAAGGTATACCAAATTATTGGGATAAAATGTACGGTCAAGAATATAGTTTATACGATGCCTATATAATTGCGCAGGATGAGAGTACTAAAATTAGAACCGCTGCAAAACGAATTGGTCACATATTTTTTAAGCTGTGCGAATTATTAAGAAATGTAGATGATGAAACATTAATACAAATGGGATTTGAAGAGGAAGTGCTTAAATATATTAAGATTAAGAGTATTTCTGCTGAAAGTGTCATTTCAAGACTCGATTTGGTTAAAGTAAAGAACACTTATAAAGTAATGGAAATCAATAGTGATACACCAACGTTTATTAAAGAGTTATTCTACATTAATGGACTAATAACGGATACATTTAATTTAAATAATCCTAATGATGGGGAAGAAGTGGTACTTCAACAGGCTGTTAGAAGTGCTGTTATTGAATCGTATGAAACGTTAAATAAAGAAGCCGCTCCTAATGTAATATTTACTTCTCATGGGGAAAGTGAAGAAGACACATACACCGTAAAGTATTTGCAAGAATTGTGGGGTTATCCCTCCAAGTACGTGCCCCTAGAAGAGTTAAGGATTATTGAGGGAGAGGGACTAGTAGATACTGATGGAGATTTTATAGATGTGTTATATAGACAAACATTCCCTATTGAAAACCTTATTTTAGATGAGGACCCGGAGACTAAAGAAAAAGTGGGATTGCAGCTATTAGATTTAGTGAGAGATAAAAAACTTGCTATAGTAAACCCGCTAAGTGCATTTTTATTGCAAACGAAAGCGGTACAAGCAGTTATATGGGGTCTTCACGAACAAGAACATCCTTTCTTCACCGAAGAAGAACATGGTTGGATAAATGAACACTTTCTTGCGACCTATCTAGAGAATGATGTATTTGTATCTAATAACATGAAATATGTTAAAAAACCTTGTTTCGGACGCGAAGGTGATACAGTTGAAATATACGACAATAACGGAAAGAAGATAATGGAGGATAAGAATAAGTCTTATTCTGATTATTTGGCTGTATATCAAGAATATATAGACCTTCCGAAAACTACATTCAAAACAGAAGACGGAGAAAAGGAAGGACATATAATGTTAGGTTGCTTTTTGCTTAATGGTGAACCAAGTGCATTTGGGTATCGAGTTGGGAATAGAATTACAGATAATCTAAGTTACTTTTTACCTGTCGGTGTACAACCGTAATTTATGAGGTAGCAAGAACTAATAAAATATAGAAATAGTAATAGTACAAAACGCTCTTACAAAAATCAGTAAGGCGTTTTTTAAAATTAGATAAAATATAATCTGAATTAAGGAGATAATAAATGGAGTTTCTAAAAGAAAGTAAGTTAGTTGAAGAAATAGAGAAGTTAAATAGCAAACAATTTCAAGGGAATCTTAAAACTACTATTGAGCTATTGGATAAAGAAAAAGGAACAATAGATAATCCTTATAGACCCACGGCAAATACAATTAAAAAATATAAAACAAATATCATAGGCAAAACAAAAGATATTATGTTTTTTTCTCCTTATAGAGTAGAAGTCAGTCATATGAAAAAGGGGGATGTCTTTACAAGGCTCTTCAGTAAACATTTCGGTATCAATAAAGAAAAAATAGGTAGGTTAGAGACTCAAACCAAGTTAGAAATTATTAAAGCAGGTATTGAAGGAATAAAAAAGATGTTTTATGAAAACAGAAGCGGTCTTTTGTACCACGATGAAATGTTTGAAGATGATTACGAGGAACACAGACTTGACTACCTATTAAAGCATGAAAGAAACTTAAAGAGTAAGCCAGAAGAATTATATCAAAAATTAGAAAAAGAATTCTTAACAGTAGTTGAAAAAGCATTATTAATCTATTTTAAAGTTGAAGATAAGGGAAATAAAAAATACAATTTGTCATTATATAATCGTACAGATGACTTGTTAACTGACTATAGACTAAATTGTCTAACCTTTGTTGAAAACATGAACTCGTTTCATTTTTATGGATTAATGCAGAGCTTTTTTCACAAAGAGTTCTTAGTAGCTAAAAATGACTTATTGATTGATTTATACCCTAACCTCAAAGTGAAGTTAATAACATATAATATATTAAGTAAGAACATAAAGACAGATGAAATAAAATTAAATGATGAAGGATTTAATAGAATATATTACATTATTCTCAATTTTAATTACTATGAGAAGTTATTGGATGTTGAGGAGTTAGAGGTTATTTTAAACGGTATAAGTTGGGCTCTAATGGAATGTCACCGAGCGTTAAAAATTGGGGATAGAAGTTATTTAAACAAGTACTCAAGGAGAACGTATCAGTTTACAAAGTCTATTCCTATGATTGTTAAAGCATTAGAAAAAAAGAATAATGAAACTAAGTAAAGATAAAAAGAAGCGGATAATATGAGACCGCTTCTTTTTATTTTATTTATTTAATTGTAATGATATTTTCCTCACCCATAGAAACATTGCCTTCTTTATTGATTTTAATTTCATGACCGGCAGTAAATATAATAGGTGTAATAACAGAAGGGGCGTTATCTTTTACATAAGACAAGTTAACCTCAAGCAATTTGTCACCTTGTTTAACAGTGTCCCCAACAGCTACAAGTGATTTAAATCCTAATCCATCTAATTTCACAGTATCAAGTCCGAAATGAATTAACACTTCTGTACCGTTATCCGCTACTAAACCAAGTGCATGTTTTGTAGGGAACATGTTTACTACTTTACCGTCAATTGGAGATGTTACTAATCCTCTTGTTGGTTCAATAGCAAATCCGTCACCCATCATTTTTTGTGCGAAAACTTGGTCTGGGACTTCGTCCAATGGCATAATTCTTCCTTGAAGCGGTGATACAAATGAAATAGGTGTATTATCTGTCTCTACTTTTTTTGCTTCTTTTTTTACAACTGGTTGAACCTCTTCTTTAATAACCGGTTGCTTGCCTTCAATAATATCTTGAATTTGACCTCTTAAAATATCAGACTTAGGACCAAAGATTGCTTGAACATTATTGCCTACTTCTAATACTCCAGCAGCACCTAAACGCTTTAATTCATCCTTATTTACGTTAGCTTTATCTTTTACTTCAACACGTAAACGAGTAATACAAGCGTCTAGAGACACAAGGTTTTCTTTGTTTCCTAAAGCAATAAGAATGTTCTGTGGAAGTTCTCCGGCAGTTACTGTGCTAGTCGCTGTATTTTCTTCTGTCTCATCTTCGCGACCTGGTGTTTTTAGATTAAACTTAGTAATCGCAAAACGGAATCCAAAGTAATAAATTAGAGAGAACACAAGACCTACAGGAATAACTAACCACCATTCAGTACGGTTTGGTAATACACCGAATAATAGATAATCAATTACTCCACCAGAGAATGTCATACCAATCTTTACTCCTAAAATTTGCATTACCATAAATGAAAGACCAGCAAAGATAGCATGAATTCCAAATAGTACAGGAGCAACGAAAAGGAATGAGAACTCTAATGGTTCAGTAATACCTGTTAAGAAAGAAGTTAGAGCAGCGGAACCCATAATTCCAGCTACATATTTTTTCTTTTCAGGTTTTGCAGTGTGATAAATTGCTAACGCCGCTGCTGGTAAACCAAACATCATGAATGGATATTTACCAGTTGTAAATGTTCCAGCCGTTAAGTCTACACCATCTTTAAGTTGAGCCATAAAGATAGCTTGGTCTCCACGTACTAAATGACCAGCTGAATCAGTATACTGACCGAACTCATACCAGAATGGAGAGTAGAAGATGTGATGTAAACCAAATGGAATTAACGAACGTTCAATTACTCCAAAGATAAATGCTGATAATGTTAAGTTAGCATCAATCATGTTTTTAGAGAAAGAGTTTAATCCATGTTGAATTGGTCCCCATGCATAGAACATCACTATACCAAGAATAAGTGCAGAGAATGCAGTTACGATTGGCACAAAACGTTTACCAGCAAAGAACCCTAGGTATGCAGGTAACTCAATGTTATAGAATTTCTTATATAAATAAGAGGCTATAACACCAATGAGAATACCGCCAAACACACCTGTTTGAAGAGTAGGAATACCTAAAACGGAAGCGTAAGATGGATTATCAGCACCAATCATATCAGGAGTGATTTTTCCAATCGTACCCATTGTTACGTTCATAATTAAATAACCAATAATTGCAGCTAAACCCGCAACACCGTCTCCGCCAGCTAAACCTACTGCGACCCCAACCGCAAACAGTAAGGGTAAGTTTGCAAATACAATGTTTCCTGAGTTCTCCATGACACTTGCTATCATATGAATAGCGGCTGTATCAAGAGCAGGTATTTTATCAATTAACGCAGGGTTTTGTAGAGCGTTACCAAATGCTAATAAAATACCGGCTGCTGGAAGGATAGCTACAGGAAGCATTAATGCTTTACCGACTTTTTGAAGAACACCGAATAATTTCTTCATATTCTTTCCTCCTAGTAAACACTATTAAATTGTAGAGACGATTAATAAGTATTTAATCATCTGTCTCGCCATATAATTTGTAAACATGAAACCGATTTCCTCTTTTTTTATTGAAAGATTTTCTGACGCTATCTAGCGGTGGGAAATGGGGGTGTGTTATAATTTGTGTCTAAAGGGATAATTCTGAATTTGTAACTCATTTTATTTAATTTTTAAATTCAGAATTTAGTCCTGGGCATAAAAGGTATGAATAGCTACTGCTAAAAGGAGAGTTGAAATGAATATGTTTGATGTACAAGTCAAAATAAATGTGCTAAATCAATTGAGATTATTAAGAAATAGTACATTTAAGGATAAACTAACATTTTTAGATGAACTAATTCAGAATGCTCAAAGAGCCAAAGCTAAAAAGGTCTCTATAACATATGCAAGCTACGAAGATAAAATGGTTATTGAAAACGATGGTCAAATCTTAACAGACCCGCAAGTATTGTTTAGTATGAGTGAAAGTGGATGGGATGAAGATGTTAAAGAAAATGAAAAGCCGTTTGGGGTAGGGTTTTTTAGTGTAATTACGGTTTCTGATTATGTAGAGATTTTTTCTGGAAAACTTCATATCATATTTAACGTATCCAATATGCTAGAGACAAACAATACAGATATCATAGTAGAAGAGCTGAATGACAGTTATGAAGGGTTTAAATTAGTCCTACATAACTTCAATATAGAAGATACATATTATAGCGATATTAAAGACAGAATTAGCATGCTGGGTAAATACATACATGAGTTAGACATTTACTTTAATAACGAAATACAAGAGAAAAAGAAACTTACCGAAGGAGATGGCTCACCGTTCTTGTTAAGTATTGATGAAGGAGAGCTCTTTAAAGGTTGGATTGCTGTTCAAAATGGATGGTCTTTTGAAGGTGTTAATATCTTTTATAGAGGAAGATTAGTCACAACACTTACTAATTTTCATTATTTGAAAGGCGATTTGCACATTACAGATAAAGCATTAACCTTAAAGCAACCGGATAGAAAAGATATTATTAATGATGAAAAATATAAAGCCTTCTTAAACATATTAAAGACAAATGCAGAATTGTTATGTGAAGTATCTTTGTTAAATGGTAATCAAGTTGATATAGATGAACATGCAGCGGCTCTTTCATATCACGTTGATAAAAACACTGTAAAGAAGAAGATGAAATTTAATGTCTTTAAAGGAAATGAGAATAAAGATATAGATTATTTAAAAAACATGGTTACGACTTTAAGGAAGAATGAGAAAGGAAAATTCAAGTCGTTAAGTGATTATGAATTATATCTTCGTGAAGAGGCTTATAAAGGCGCAGAGGATAAAAAAGAATATACAATTATAGAAGAAGTGGAACATAAGGCTCCAAAAGCTAGAGGAGTAGTTACCTATGAAGCGAAAGAAGAAACAACAACCAGCTATACGCCGGAATACATAGAAAAACCTGAAATAAAAGAAGATGAAATAGAAGAGAAAAATGGTGAACAGGTCATCTTAGAGGACCAGCCGACTTTTTGGCTCCGTTTTAGCGAAGTGCAAGAATATGAAAAGCAGTTTAATATAGCTAAACATTACAGTTTGAAGTTAATTGTAGCAAGAAACAAAGTGGAAGAAGAAATTTTGTCCTCCATGGTTGACTTAAACGTATTGCATATTAAAGAGCTGCAAGAAGATATTAAGATAGAAGCCAGTCTAATAAGCCCAGAGTTAAGTGGAAAAGAAAAGCGTGCTCTTATGTTGTTGGATATGGTATGTAGAATAAATGGATTTAAAGAGAATGTATTTTTAATTGGGGATTTAATGGTTCTAAGAAAGACAAATATAGAAGCATTAGATAAGAGCTTTAGTGAGATAGAAGAAGAGATAGTGGCTATCTATAGCAAGACTAATGAAAAGGTATTAGTGGACCGCTCCATAATTGATAAGAGTATGTTAGCGGAAAGTTTAGAAACGAATATCATGATAGAGGACTATAAGTTTATATTAGCTAATTTGCCGACGTTGGTAGCTCAATTAGCTTACTTTAAATTTGATAATCCTAGTACACTATTGGAGAGAACACTATACGAGCTCGCTAAAGCATCTTAAAAGTAAAAAAGACCTAAATATAATATGTAGTTATATTTAGGTCTTTTTTTAGTAAAGAAGAAAAACTCTCAATTAAGGAATGATGGTGACTGTTTAATTAATTTGTTCTAATGCGATGCTTTGAAGGGTAACGTAATCTGTCTTACCGCTGCCTAAAAGCGGTATCTCATCAATTTCTTTAATATCAGCTGGAATTAAAAGAGATGATAATTTATTTGATTTAATGTGTTTCTTCAACGTTTTAGGAAGTGTTTTAGATAGACGTTCATCTTCAAGAGTTAAAGTAAACAAAATAATCTTTTCACCTTTTCGTTTATCAGGAACAACAACAGCAGCAAAGTTTGTATGACCAAAACACTGAGCGGCTAATTCTTCGACTAAGTTTAATGACACCATTTCTCCACCAATTTTAGCAAAACGCTTTAATCGGGACTTAATCGTAATGTAATTGTTCTCATCTATTTCAACTACATCGCCTGTATCGTACCAGTCTGTAAGAGGTATAAATCCTTTACCATGAATTAGATAGCCCTTCATAAGGTTTGGTCCTTTTACAAGCAAGGTTCCACCTTTTTCTATTCCCTCGATTGGTCGCAGTTTGAATTCCATACCTGGAAATATCTTTCCGACTGAACCCACCTTATTATAAAGAGGAGTGTTCAGAGCTAAAATTGGTGCTGCCTCAGTCGCACCATATCCTTCATAAATCTTAATACCGTAATTTTCGAGCCAATGAGCTCTTGTTTCAGCTTTTAAACGCTCCGCACCCGTAATGACATATCTAACATTATGAAACGAAAATGGATGCGCATAGCGCTCATAATGAGTTAAAAAGGTGGGCGTAGTAATAAATAATGTCATATCTTCTTCGTAAACAACTTTTGGTATCTCTTTGCTATGTGTAGGAGCCGGGTAAAGGAAGGCAGGGATACCAGAGACAATAGGGAGGATGCTACCAACAGTAAGTCCAAATGAATGGAACATCGGAAGAGAATTAAACATCTTGTCTTTAGTTGTAATATCAATTGTTGTTAATGCTTGATGGATATTAGCATATATGTTGTCATGAGTTAAAATAACACCTTTAGGTTTACTCTCACTTCCAGATGTAAATAAAATAACTTCATTCGAGGAAGATTGAGATTTAATTGGTAAGTAATTATTAGCAAGCCCAATAATCTTATCTACGTTATTAATGGAGTCTTTTACGTTCTCCAGGTAAATGATATTATACTTTTTCTCTAAAATAGAAATGAGTTCACCTAAATTACCTTTTTCTACAAAGGTGGAGGATGTAATTATTGTCTTAAGTTCAGCTGTTTCACAGCAGTCGACTAAGCTTTTTTCTCCCATTGTAAAGTTTAATATAGCGGGAGTAATCTCAAGTTTAAAGAGTGAATATAATACAACTACGTGAGCAATAGTACTTGGCAGTAATAATCCTACACGCTGCTCTTTAATAACTTTTTCAAGTCTTTGACTCATTACATTTACATTCAAAATAAGCTTATTGTAAGAAAGTTGACCAGATAAATCTTTAATAATATAGTCATTCTCTTTGTGTGTTTTGCCTGCAAGTAACAGTTCGTTATACAAGTTAACTCCCGTTTTTTGTAAAGAAGAGAATTTTAAGTTATTAAGCTCCTTATATATAAATGCTGCGATTCTTTCCTTTTCTATTTCCCCCTTGGCGGTTGGGAACTCCGCTAAAGTAAAAGGAGTACCTACTGTTACATATGATTTATGGCTAGGAGTAAAATTCTCCACAAAACGTAAACTGTTTAGATAGTTAGTATTCTTAACAGCATCACTAATAAAAACAGGATAAATAGTAGCATTTGTCTTGTGAGCAATATAAGCAAACTCCGGATAAATACGAAGTAAACTTCCAGTTTTAGAAATTTTCAATTCGGGAAAAATAAGAATAGGTTCTCCTTCTTCTACCAGCTTAATAATCTCTAAAGTTGTATGAGCATTTAATTGCTCAACATAACTAATTTTTCTATTTTTAATTTTTGATTCATTGTGTGCATATTCAGCTTTATTAAAAACAACAAATCGTACATTTTCAGGTAATGTGGTATGAAGTATAGAAATATCATCAATTGATACATGGTTAGACATGTAAATGATGTTGTTATTCTTGGTTAAACTCATATAGAAACCTCCTTTATAACTTTAAAATTATTCTAAAATTTATGTTGTTTCCCTTTTTAAAGAAGGGTTATCACAGTAAATCACATCTTCTGAGAAAAACAAGTCCCTATTTAAGTTGACAATTTTAGAAAGTGGATTAGTATCGGGCAAATCTATAAATCAAACGAAAGTTTGGATATACATAGGTTTACAAAAACTTAGGAGTGGTTACTTATGTTAAACAAATCAATGGAAGAATTAAAGGAAAAGTACAGAAGTGAGATTGACAGTATTATGGCACACTTTGATTGTGTAATAAGCTTTATGAATGCTCAGACAGTAGTTAAAGTGTTACAAGCAGATAAAGAATTATTAGACAATGCATTTCATAAAAAAATGTGCGTAGATTTAATTAAAATCATACAAGGTAAAATAAACGATAATAAAGCGTTTATATTTGATAAAGAACAAGACGGTATTGATAATGAAGAATTTAGAACATCGCTAGTGAATGTTTTAGAAATTCTCCTTGCTAACAATGCTAAATTATTCAAAAAGCCCACTAGTGATACAAATTTTTTACGTCAACGAGTAGATACTATGCAAACAATTGAACAACTACTTTACATTCTTTAATCTACAACTACATACATACATATATCAATTAACATCCTAGATTAAAAAGAAAGTAAAAACAAAGAAGCCCAGCTTGTTTATTAAGCTGAGCTTTTTTTATGGTTAGAGAATGCAAAAAGTCAATTAACAAAAACTTTTTGTGAAGGGGATAAATAAAATGTAAGCTTTTCATGTGTGTTTGAATGAGTGCCATATCCAATAGTGTAATAAGATTGCCCATCTATTTGAGTTACGTCTTGTGAATATGTAAATTCAAGCATTTCTTTTTGTTTTCCATCTAGTACCGAGCGGTCTTTAATAGCATATTTCTCAAATTGATTTTTCGGTACAGCTACTAATTCTTTCTTTGCATTTCGTGTAAGGACAAAGCGTTCGTTGGTTTTAATGTGGAGAGCTTCGCCAAGGTATTGAAACAAATTGCCGTTAAAAAAGTGAACGTAATCTACTAGAGTAATGGAAAAATACTTAAGCATAGGTACACATCCTGACTTAATTAAAAGTGAGATACTATTTCTATAATTAAACCAAAGTGGCATAAGACCTGTTTTTAATTGTATTTATTTGTTAAAACAAAGTGACAAAAAATAAAATCTGATAAGAGACCAAATGGAATTTTTTTCAACATAATATTGGTTACTAGTGTAAAATTTAATAAATATATAAAGGAGTGTTTGTATGCCTGGCTTTGTAGTAAAATGCAGTTCTGAAGAAGAAGTTAAATTGAAACATTTTTTAAACGAGAATAATCTGATATATGAAGATGTAAAATTACATGATAGGAAACGAAGACTAAAGGATAAGAAAAATGAAATTCAATCTGAATTAAATAGAGTAGGGGAGAAATATCTTAGGATTTGTCAAAATGAATTAAGAACTGTTCCTGCTTCTATAACACTTGTTATTGAAAAAGAAAAATTCATTATGCTAGTTTATAATGAAGAAGGAATAAGAATGGATTTGAAGGAACATGGTGAAGTTGCTAGGCTAAAAAGTATTTGGCTGCACATATTAAAGAAGTATGTTCAAAGCATTAGAAAGAGCGGCTTAAGCGAGCTTATCTGGGAATTTAAAATAGATAATTCCATTCTTTTAGATACGAAAAATGACAATCAAAACAATATTTCGGTTGTGTCCTGATTCCAGGGCACGACTTTTTTTTGGCTGCGCGAAGTATATGGTTGGATTTCATAAACAAAATTCTGGTAGAATAGGGAAAGAATACTTCGGAGGTGCAGCATAAGGATGAACGCACAATATCAAGATATGTTAAAGGTAGGTAATCCTATAACTTTATTTCAAAGTTGGGAATTTAAAAATATAGATTGCGCAACATTGTTTGAACCACTTCAAGATGATAGTGGGTACTTATATACACTTTACTTAAAAGACATGATGGATGAAGAAATTGATATTATTAAAAATAGAGAGTTAGAATTTAGATATTACAAAGATAAAAGCGGTATGGTTTTAGGCTTAATGCACTTTGCCGGAACTTCATTATATATGGAAATGCAGCTTGACCCTACAAAGTACGCAGCAGATAGAAGCATGCAATTTTTGAGAACAAATAATTCTATTCATTTTGTTGCAGCCGAGAGTAGCAATTTAGAGGTAAAAGTAAAAAGAGAATGTAAAATTCCTCTTAAGTTAGCTAATGCCTGGGCAACATCATGGACGCAGGCTTATTCAAACAAAAACTATTCTAAAGAATACTGGGAATGGACTACAAATGTATGTGGAATGTACGAAATTGAAGAGTTATGGGAGATGGCATGTAAGTCATAAATAGATAAAACTATAAAAGCCTTTAATAAATAGAAAAAATAAAAACACAGGATATTTAAAAAAGATATCCTGTGTTTTGTTTTATGATGCCTTTGCCTTTAATCCCATCTATCAATCTTAATTAAACGAGAAGAGTTATTTGCTGTTACTTTTAATGTTGCGTTCCACATATTTTCTTTTGAATAACCAACTCCACAAGCACTTGCTTTGTCAGCATCCTCGATAGGTGTATTAGCAGTATAAGCCTCTAATGTTTTTCGGATTTCTCTTAATTCGGATTTCAGTGTTTCATTAAAGAATCCTCTACCTTTGCCTTCTGAAAGGTCTTTGCAGTCTTCCAACAAGAAAAATACGTGAGTGCCAGATTTGGATACAGGTTTTTCATCCCATAAATTTGGCGAATTTGTAATTCCGCTTACTTTTACAAAGCTATTTAAAGGTACACTCCATAAGCTCTCAGAAGAATGTAAAGATGTATGGAATTTTGGCTCTTGACCACGTACATAATCAAAATCAAATACAACTTCTTTAAAATCGCTAGTACGTTCTGCGATTCCGCTGTACGTATATACTTGACCATTTATCTCAAGCTCAACTTTGAATACATTTTTACCTATATCTCTTTGAGAGAAATTATGAATATAAAAACGATAGCGACCAGTAGGGGCATTGTTGCTCCATCTAATGTTTTCAACAGGAGAAGAATCCCTATGATTGCCGCCATTCATATCAATATCTAACCATCCACGGCTTGTATCTCTTGAATTTTGGAAATAGATATGTTCGCCATTTGGTGTAATACAATGTAAATCTAAGTCTGTATAGCCTTCCCAAATTAATGAACATCTGATTTCATTGTTTTCATACTGTCCGCCAGCATTTTCTACTCTTCGTTTAATTTCTCCGTCGATTCCAGCGTGATAATACCAACTAAATGGATTGTTCCATTGAAGGATGTTTTCTGAAGTTTCATCAGCGGCAGTAACAAGTGCCATAAATCGATTAGGGTTATCTACCATTAATTCAATACTTTCAGCTGTAGGTAAGACCGTTCTTTGGAATTTATCCCACGTCATAAGTGTACTTGGTAGAGCATAATCAGTTGGTTGACTTATTTTCTGTTTAGGGGCAATATGTCCGAATACGCCGCTATTTGCTTTTGCTACTGATTTTTCAGATTGCTTGTTTTTCCAAACAAATTTAGGGATTTCTTCGAATTTCGCGTAACGTCTTCTTAACGAATTAGCAATTCCTAGCTGAGATACAAGTACTTCCGCTCGGTCAATATTTCCTTGACCAGGAGCCGCTTGAGACCTCATGTGGTTTTTCATCTTTTCAGCAAATCTGTTACCTACAGACTCAAAAGGCAAACCAGAGGCAATGTCTTCTAAGAGTGTGCCAATCATTGAACTTTTAATGTGACAAAAGCCTGAAGGAGCAGCAGCGACCGCTGACCAAACAACATTCTCTTTGTTTTTAGCTGCTTTGCATTTTTCGTGAACGCTTTTAAACCATTCTGCTACACCAAGAACTGCATCTGAACGATATAAAAAGTCTGTCTGAATAAGAGATAATGCCGTGTTCGTCACGTCCAATGAATATGTACGTAATGCTCTAGATAACATTCTGTATTCTTCTAGCTTTTCAGCTTGGACTTGCTCAGAAGTTTTTGTTCTTGAACGGTGTATTAAACCAGTAGGTAATGAAACAGCAAAGTGAGTCCATTCTCCGGTAACCGCTTGACCTAGGTTTTTAAATTCAGAAACAAATACGCCGCTAACGTTTGAAGTTAATACTTTTCTCTTTAATGCCTTAACAGCTTTAGCAAAAAGAGCGGGTACTTCATTTTCATTCCATAATACAGATTCCATTTCTCCCTTATCGTTAATAGTGACTAAACCACCATAGCGATTAACAAAGTGTCTGCATGCATTACAAACATAAGTGTTTCTAATTTCAGCAGGAATACTCTCTAAATATATCTCGTATAAGTCCTCAACATTAACAATAAAGAGTTTTGTTCCATCATTTACTTTGGAATTAAACCTATCCTTTACAATTTCCAATAAATCAGGATATTCATCACGTTGATTTAAAGTGTTAGATACTACTTTATTGTTGTCTTTTACATTGTATGTACTCATTGTCGTTCTCCTTTATGTATAATGGTGTGATTTGTATTAACAGTTTGTATTCTACGTTATTTTTTTCTTGATTTGTGGGAAAACTCAATTTTTATTTTTAATCCCAAAAATAATTTTATATAGTTTTATAGTTTTGGTGTTTGCAGTAGATGTTTGCACAATTTAATAATTTGCTATGGCTGTTAAATAGTGAACGTTGCTCCTTGATATGGCTTAAAAACGTTATTGTAGGAATAAAGTGGTTTTGTAGAGGTAAATAAATACTGTGATATAATGACACTGCGTAAGGAAATATAATGTATTTATATAAAGGTACATATGTAATAAAGAAACAAATTAAATAAGTAGGTGGTAGAAATAGATGAATAACAAATTTCTTAGTTTTATAGTTATGGTATTGGCTCTGTCAGTAATGGTAGTAAATAATTTAAATGAGTTTTACACTTTAAAGACCATTGTTAACTGTATTGCGCTAGCTGGGTATGTTCTTGTGTTTACGACATATATGAAGAATAGAAGGGAAAGCAGAAAAGAACGTTAATCAGAAAAGGACAGCTCAATGAGCTATCCTCTTTTTATACATTACAAAATTTCTCAATGAACTTGTTTAGTCTTTTATTTTCACCAACAATTAAGAAACAATCCTTTTCTTGAAGCTTTTCATATGCAAAATGGTGCAAGATAGGCTTATTATCTCTTAAAATTAAAACGACCGTTAGTTCATACTTAGCTGTAAAGTTTAACTCACTCAGGGACCTACCGTAAAAAGGAGATGGAACCTCAATTTCTATACCGCCAACTCTGTCATTAAGCTCCATATATTCAATAATGCCTCTGAAACTTATTTTACGTGCAATGCGAGAGCCTGCTTCTTCCTCAGGATAAACGACTTCATCTGCACCAACAGCTTCAAGTATCTCTCCGCGCTGTCGGTCTTTTGCCTTGGCTATTACATACTTACAACCTCTGTCTTTTAACTTCTTTGTAATAAGAACAGAAGATTCAAATGCGTCTCCAATAGATACAATGATTGTGTGAAAGCTATTTACATCTAAGTCATCTAAAATTGTGTCTTCCATTGCATCACCTAGTACATGATGGTGAAAGTATTCATCCAGGTCTGTAATATGGTCTTCGTCAATGTCACACACCGCAACTTCACAATCATTTTTATATAATTCTTTTACGACGCTGCTGCCGAAGCGACCTAACCCAATAACTAAGAAACTCTTTTTCATACGTTCGCACCTTTCATTTAGCCCACAATAATGGACTCTTTAATAAACTTTGTTTTTGATTTCTTTGGCTTCACAAATAAATAAATACATGAAATAACACCGATACGACCGATGAACATTAAAACAATGAGCCACACCTTACTAAAAGTAGTAAGAGAAGAGGTTATACCAGTTGATAATCCAGTAGTAGTTAATGCACTCATGATTTCAAATGCTAATTTTGTCATATCTGTATGCTCAATTGCTGAAAGTGTAATGAATGAAATTGTAAAAATGACAATAAAAGAAGTAGTAATTAAGAAAGCTTTATTAAAATCTTCTTCGTGAATACTTCGGTTAAACAGTATTGTTTCTTCTCTACCTTTAATAATGGACCACATCTTTGAAAGAATTAAAGTAAAGGTAGTGGTTCGGATACCTCCACCAACACTACTAGGAGAAGCTCCAATAAACATAAGTATAATTACAATGAGCATAGTACTATTGCTAAAAAGGGAAGTATCTGTAGATGCTATGCCGCCGCTCCTTGAACTTACCGATAAGAAAAGAGAGTTAAAGAATTTATCAATTACTGATAACGATTGGAAACTATGTTTAAATTCAGTTAAGAAAATAAGTATGAAGCCGAGCGTCCATAGAGTAATGTGCATGGTTAAATTAACTTTTGTATATAAACTCTTCTTTTTTCCTCGTCGTGTTACAAATTCAATAATAGTAGGAAATCCTACAACGCCTAGTGCAATTAAAAGACAGGTAGATAAAATCATTATAGGGTTTGAGTTGTAATCCATTAGACCGTCTCCAAACAAATCAAATCCTGCATTTGTAAAGCTGGATACAGAATGGAATGTAGTAACAAATAAAGCATCAAACGGGTTATCGTACCGATGAGAAATAACCGGGTACATAAGAGTAAACCCTAGGGTTTCAGCTATAAAGGTAATAAGAGAGATAATAAGAGTTACGTTTCGAATTGACTTTATACTTCTTTGGTTTTGGTCAGCACTTAATATTAATAATTGGGGAAGAGATAGTTCTTTTCCTAGAAGAAGAAAAAGGTAAGTAATAAACACCATGATACCTATTCCACCAAATTGAATTTCAACTAATAAAATGGCTTGTCCTATTCTTGTTAAGTCAGTAGTAATATTAATGGTCGATAAACCAGTCACACTAATGCCGCTAGATGACAAGAATAAAGCATCTATAAACTTAAGACCGTGTACACTCGATATAGGCAGCATAAACAATAAAGTAAAAAGAATAATAGCTGCACTATAAAAAATAAAAATTGAGCGTAGCGGCGACCTCTGAGTCTCACCAAATGACATTTGTTTGTTCACCTCACTTCAATATTGGATTTAAAGATAAAAATACCTTGAAAGATTATAGGAAGTTCTAAAAGGTGGCACCCAGGAGATGAGGATAGCATAAATAAGATAAACCCCATAAAATCAACATTCTTATAAAAAAGTGTGTAAAAAAATTGTGTTTTTTTAAAAATCCAGTATAGTGTTTCTGTTTAAATAAGCAGGGGTGAAATTATGGACGTTAAATATATAAATGCTGTATGCCGAGCTACAGAAGGAATCTTCCAAGATTATTTCGGTTTATCATCTAGACCATTGGCTCCTTATGCAGGTAAATTTGCAGTTGATTCAAGACAAGTATCTGTAATTTTAGGTGTCCATGGACAATTAAAAGGTCAAATTATTTGTTCTTTTGAAATGGAAACCGCGAAAAAAATCGTAGGATTAATGATGGGCGGTATTGAAGTAGAAGAAATCGATGATATGGGATGGAGTGCTATCCAAGAATTTGGTAACTGGGTTGCTGGAACATCTGCAACAGAAATTTCCACAGAAGGTGTTATGGTAGACGTAACTCCACCAGTAGTAAACGAAGGTAGTTCTATTTTCCGTTCACATAACATTTTTATTTCTGTACCAATGCAAAGTGGTATTGGTGTAATTGAGATTCATATCTCGTTGAAAAAAGATTAATGAAAAGGTCTAATCGTATATTACGGTTAGGCTTTTTGTTTATGAAACGATGCGTATATATAGTAGGTCAAAATAAAATATGCTAAATTTAGAATATATAACCTTTATTGGTTGTTTGGACAATAAGGTAATTCATTAAATAATATTGAAAAGGAAGATGGATTAATGTCAAAAGATGCAAAGTTAAATAAGAAAGAGCCGCTAGTAGACTCCGTAATTATTGAGCAATTAGCATGTACAGAAATTAATGATTTAATACTCCAACCCCCATATAATCTTGTTAGCAACGTCCAATTCAATGATAGAGGGATTGCTTATGATGGAAGTATAATAGTTTACAATAATAGAAGGTTAACGAAATCTAATTCTATAGGGGAGGTTCGAATACAAGTTAAGGGAAAAACCTCAATGAACAAGAAAAAAATTAAAAGTGAAAAAATAAAGTATTCAGTAAGTAAGGATGACCTAGGAGTTTATTATACCAATGGTAATGGGATACTATATTTTGTAGTTATGATGCATCCTGGTGAAGAAATTAGAAAACAAGCATATTACCGAATACTAGCTCCTTTGGAATTAAAAAAACTTTTAAATGAGTTAGAGAGAACTGGGAATAAGACTATTTCCTTGGCTTTTAAAAAACTAGAAAAGGGACAACTAGAACGTGTATGTAGAGAGGTAATTAAGGTCGTAGAAAAACAGCCGAAGTACTATATTGAAGAGGCTGTTAACAAGGATATAGTAAGTTACGATGTGGAATTTATTGGAGGAGAAATAGAAAAGATTGATGTGTTTGCAGAAACTGCATACGTTTATGGGTTAACTGCTGACAATACTAGATATCCTTTAGAAGCGGTTGATATAGAGATAATAAAAAGAGGCAATACGGAAACTGTTATTATTGAAGATGAGAAATTTGATATTAACTTTGAAATAACTGAGACAGAAAAAAGAAAACAGATTGTTATAGAAAATACTTTAATTATTGATTTGGATAAAGTAAAAGAAACAGGAAGTTTTCATTTGGGCAGGTTACGAACACTAAATTCTTATGTAAAATCGCTAAAATTGATAAAGTATTGCATAAAACAAAATAAACTGCCTTTTCAATCTTTTCAAGTCCATGGAGTTATGGAAAACAAAAATTTTAATGATATTGATGAAAAAATAAAGTTTTATACAATGATAATGGATGTGTGTAATAAGATAGGTATAAATAAAAATTATGTTTTTAATGATAAAGAAGATTTAACAACGCTATTTAACGGTATAATAAAGGTCTTTAAAAACGAACAATACGACCTCTTAAACATCTATAATAACGAGAAACTAGAGAATATACGCATTTATAATGTTGATTTATCTTCTTATATAAAATTAAAGTTTATATGTGTAGGCGAAAAACTTATTAATTTTTTCAGTAAAGAAGCATTAGATACAATTGGAGGGTTAGTGCCTAAGAAGATGATTAATGAAACGATGGAAAATTATAATCCGCCCTCAGACTCTTTGGTTAACTGGGAGGAAAATTATATGAGAGCGAGTATCTATATGTCTTTAGATATAGAAGAGATGATTCAGTATGATAATTTTAATTTTGAAGTACTGAAATTATCGTTTTCTGATAGATACCATGATATAAAACTCCCATTAACAATTACTACATCTCTTAAATATATAACTCACTATGTCGAATTTAAAGAAGAAAAATATTTAGAGTTGGCACGGTATTTAAATGAGCGACATTTAAAAGAATTTCCGGAGGATGACATACCAAAAATTAATATTTATCTCATAAAGCTTATTAAAGGAGACCAATTATTAGAGGAAGAACAAGAAGACATCTATGATATACAAGATAGAGCGGAAGCGGAGAATGACCTAAAAATAAATTTTGCATGTGAGGTTTTATTGGGAAATAAGATGAAGGCGAAAAGAGTTTTTAGTTTGTTAGAAGAAGATGTTAAAGAGGAAATGATAGGTTATCCAATTTACCAATTTTACGAAACGTTATAATTGAAATGAACAGTAGTTTAATTAAAAAGCCAGATAAAATTCAAATGTTATTTTATCTGGCTTTTTATATTATTGTTTATCCGATAATGACTTAACTACTTCGTTTTTATTCATTCCTTCTTTAAATGCATTTGCACTTGTTTCTGAAGAATGAATTCTTAAATCGTATTTTCCATGTGTTTCATCAAACCATATAGCAGCTTTAATTTTAGGATACTTGGTAGGAATATGGTTAAACATATCGCTAATCCACTGAGCTTTATCTCCACCGGTTTCTACAGCTCCAAATTCTCCAATGACTAACGGCTTAGCAGCAAAAGACCTTGCGTAATTCCAATATAGGTCTCCATATAGTTCATCAAAGGATTTGTAGTGACTATATTCTGTTTTTCCGAAGTTGTAGTATGTCATTCCCACAAAGTCTACAAAATCATCACCAGGATAGTACATAGCAGCATGGTTCCAATCAAATAAAGGAGCGGATACCACATTAGGGTTCCAAATAAAGTATGCATTGTCTACATGGTCTTTCTTAAAGATAGAAACAATGTGTCTAAATGCAAGTTTGTATAAATCAGGGTCGTTGTAATTGTTTTTATGAGACCAATCAGACCAGTTACCATTCATCTCGTTTCCTAAACGAAGGAATACAGGTGCTCCAGTCTTTTTGATGCCTTCTCCCCAATTCTTAAAGTTTGCATCAAACTCACCATTAATAATAGAACTTACAACATCCTCATTTTTATCGCTATTTGCTCGTTCAAACAAGAATGTAACGACAGGCAATCTAGATTGCTGTATTAGCTGGTCTACATAGCCATCAAATTCAGAGTTAACAGGCTTATAAAACATTTGAGCTCCAATATGATTATCAACAAAAGTATCTAACTTATTAATATCAAGTGGTGTTGGTGTGTAAATGCCCATTAAGAAGTGATTCTTTGGAATAACAAGTGACTTATTATCATGATTTAAAGACACTTCTATGTTGTTATCAACTGTTTTAACCTTTGAATTCAAATTAATGTTCTTAGGTTTAGTCACAGCAAAAGAATTAAATAGCTCTTTTAATTGTGTTTTAGAATCATTTAGAGTTTCTTTGCTTGTTTTTAACTGGAACGTATATACGTAGTTTCCTTTAGTGATAAAGAAGTAACTATAGTAATTTAAATCATGCTCTAAACTCTTTAATTTAGGTCTTGTGTAATCAACTTCTCGTACTTCGAAATTAGACGAATTAAATGTATTATCCGAAGTAATGTAAGGTTTAACTGCATTTAAAGTATGAAAAATGTATCCGTGCGGAGTTACATTAATCTCTTTTGTGTTCTGTACAGTAACATCTACTCGGAAGTTTTTCGTGTAAAGTCTAGCGTAATTTTCAGGTTGATGATTATCAAGCTTCCAAGAAGAAGGATAATCAAATTGATAGCCCTTTAAGTGGTTCATATACTTGATTTTATCATTTGTAGTTTTTTCGACATTATCTAATTCACCAGGATATACTGATTGACTATCTGCTTCATCTTCCCATAAAGAATAGTAATCATCAGCTTTATTAACTAATGTAGCATCTTTTCTCTGCTCATGGGAATTGCTGTTAGTAAAGTCTACTGGATTAATGATAAGGAAGTTAATAACCAGACCAAAGAGTACTAAAAATAAAATAACGAGAGCAAATTTTTTCATTGTAATTCCTCCCTTATTTAAATATTTCTCTAAGCTATATTCTATTTTCTCTTTAGAATTGGTTGTTTTTTAAAAATTACCTTGAATAAAAAACAAATAATTAAAAACCGTGTATAATGTCTACAGAAAATTACCGTTTATATTTAAAAAGGAGGGTATCTATTTGAAAATACTTTTTGATTTCGATGGTACGTTGTACAATTCATACCCAAATATTGTAAAAAATATTTATAGAGAAGTCAAAGATGAAAGAAAACATATCATATCTGAAGAAGAGGTTTACCGTCTGGTTAAGGTAAATGCCAAGTTTGCTATGGATATGCTAGAGTTTGATGATGAACAGAGAAAAAGAGTCTATGATGCTCAATACGAAGTGATTCCAGAATTGAACCAGCCATTTGCTCATATAAAGACAGTGCTTGAATACGCAGAGAAAAACGTTATTATGACACATAAGTCTGAAGCCGCTGTAAAAGAGATTTTAAATTTTTACAATATGGCTCATTACTTTGATGAGATTGTAACCAAAGACTCAGGATTTCCTAAAAAGCCGAATCCAGATTCTTATACGTATTTGCACAACAAGTACAAAATAGATTTAGTTATTGGTGATAGACAAATAGATTTAATACCAGGGAAACATTTAGGGATTACCACATGTTCTTATCAAAACCATCTGCCGGATGCAGACTATTATATAGATGATTACTCTAATTTCCCGCTAGTTGTACTAGGAATGAAATATGGAGTGAAAAGTCATTCACAAAAACAGCCGGAGCTAAATGAGGAATGGTTAAGAAACTATTTTAACCAAGAAGATGAAGTGTACAAGGAAACTGTGGAGCTTGCTAAAAAATCAAAAGATGCAACAGTGGCTTATTTATATAAAATAGGAGCGTCTCCGGAAGTAAAAAGGTCAGGGAATGTTTACATAGATAGCGCACTTTATGCGATGGAACATGGATTTGAAGCTTCTGTAGTAAAAACAATTATACTTCATGGACTAGAAACAGCTAAAGATACTGCTGAGGCAAAGGAGATACATGAGTTATTTAAGAGGTTTATTACGGATTATGTAGAAGAAAGAATAAAGACCTTTAACGAGGGATTCAGAGTAAGAGCTTAAGGCTTTTACTCTTTTTGTATAAGAATAGAAGCATAGCTAATAAATTATAATGTAGTGCATTATTAATAAGATACTAAAAAGGGGAAAAGAAAATGAACCATAGAGAAAAACTAGCTCAACTAGGTGCAAAAACGGTAGCTATCGTAAGTCAAGGATACTATTTGTTGGAAAACGGGAACAAAGTAGATATTAGCAAAGAAGTTCAACAATCAGTAGCAAAGACGGAATTGTATTCACCAAAGGATACCAATGACTTGCTGTTAAAAATAAAACCAAATCAAAAATATGAAACAACCGTAGAAATAACGAATGAAACGACACTATCAGCAGCAAAGAGACTATTAAACGAAGGAACGGAAAAGGTAGTAGCTTTAAACTTTGCATCAGCCAGAAACCCAGGCGGAGGTTTCTTAAAAGGAAGTACGGCACAAGAAGAAAGCTTATCAAGAGCATCTTCACTTTACCATAGTTTAATTTCTAAAGAACAGATATATGAATATAACCGTAAGCTTAAGACCTGCTTATATTCAGACTATATGATATATACACCGGATGCAGTTGTGTTTAGAAACGATAGTGGGCAACTAGAAGAAAACCCATATCATGTTTCTTTTATTACATCACCAGCGGTTAATGCAGGAGTAGTCCGAATGAAAGAAAGCATAGCAGCTAAAAATCAAATTCATCCGGTTATGAAAAAAAGAATTGAAAAAATACTTTCTTTGGGGATTTATCATGGATATGACACCATTGTATTAGGAGGTTATGGCTGTGGTGTATTTAAAAATAATCCAATGGATGTTGCGAAGTACTTTGAAGAAGCAATACACAAGAATCCAAAACTTAAAAATCAATATAAAAGGATTGTATTTGCAGTTTTAGATACGACAGACGAAAAGCGAACCTATAATTCTTTCAAACAAATACTGGGTTAATAATCTGGTATTTGTTTGTATACAACGCAATTGTTATCCTGTTTGTACAAATGTTGAAAGGGTGATTTAATGAACCATAGGGATGAAGATAAAGAGTGGGCTGAAAAGTATAAGGATAGACTAAACACGCCGCTGGAAAAGTTTATAAAATATGAAGGATGCGAGAAGTTTTGGGAGCTGCTTATGGAGAAAAAGAAAGAGAAAGGGCTTAAATTTAAGGATGAGAAATAAATTATTATTAAGCTTTTAGTAATTTATATAAGGCTCATAAAAAAGAACTCCACAAAGTGAAGTCCGCAAAAAGTAAATTGTTAATTCTTTTTAGCAGCAGGATGATAAGGGTTTGTACCAATGAATTTACGAGCGTCTTCAATAGAAGCCGTTCTTTTTGGGTTAATTCCTTCTAAAGATTTAGCTAAATCAACTAAACTTCCACTGCCATCGTAATAAGGTTTTTGATAATTTGTCATATCTATTTCCTCCAAAATATTGTTAATTTGATTAAATCTGATACATAATAACGCCTTTTTTGAATTTGTGTAGAAAAAGATTAAAAAAGTTTTTAGTCCTACTTAAAAAAATACTGAAAACTTTCTTATTGGAAGGATAATTTGTTATGATGAATCCAACTAGAACAAGTAAAAAGGGTGAAATGTATGAATAAGAAAGCCCTAGAAAATCAGCGTGATAAATATAAAAACATGCGAATGGACGAACTAATAGAACTCAGAAGATGTAACAACTCAGTTCGAGTAAATAAGTTAAGAGAAAAATATCTTCCTGAGAAATTTAACCCTAACTTAGAATGTAAAGCTAACGAAAAGGATGAAAAATAATTATGGTAAATGAAAAACAGTTAACTATTTTTTTATGTAAAATTCTAAGACATGAACCCAAAAAGTTCGGAGTAAATGTAGATGAATATGGTTCGTGTGACATGGATGAACTAGTTAAGGCGATTAACAACCAGAAAAATTGGGATGGAGTTACGAAAGAACTCATTTTAAAAATGGCACGGGAAGATAAAAAAGAGAGATACCAAATTGAAGGAAATACTATCCGTGCGCGTTATGGACATAGTTACCCTGTAAAGCACAAGGCATTTAATCGTGAATTACCAACTGTTTTGTATCATGGTACAAATAAAAAGTCTTTATATAAGATTATGGATTGCAAAGAGGGTTTATTGCCGATGGAGCGAGAAAATGTTCATTTATCGGAATCTCGTAATTTTGCAGACCTAGCGGCGAAACGAAGAAAAGACCCAAGAATGATTAAATTAGATGTAAAGAAAGCCAGAGAGCTAGGTGTGTCATTTACATACGTGGGTAATGAAGTTTGGTTAAGTGGACCAGTACCCGTTGAATGCCTTGAAGAGATAAAGTTCTAAATAAATCTAGTAGAGACATCACAACAGTAAACAATTTTTGTTTGTAATATAAATGTAACACTTCTGTTAATGAGCTGTCACGATAGCAGGTATATAATACAGCTAACAAACGTCGTGGGGGAAAAAGAAGTGTTAAAAAAATTAATTGTTGTGTTATCATTAGTAGCTATGTTCGGAAGTGTTTCACCTATTATGGGAGAAGCAGCTACATATCATACAAAAGCCATTACAAATGCTAAGAGTAATTTAGGAGTAAAGTACTTATGGGGAGGCACCACACCAAAAGGTTTTGACTGTTCGGGACTTGTAAGATACTCTTTTGGAAAAGCTGGCAAGTCACTACCTCGTACTTCACAAGAAATGTATACTAAAGGTGTTCGTGTGACAAAATTAGCTCCTGGAGATTTATTGTTCTTCGGACCAACTAAAGCTTCAAAACCAACTCATGTAGCTATTTATATGGGAAATGGTCAAATGATTCATTCAGCGTCTTCTAAAGGTGTATCAATTACAACCACTAGTAATTCTTACTGGAAGCCTAAATATCTTGGGGCAAAACGTTTCTAAATACATAGTGTAAAAAAGACTGAGCATAATTTGCGCAGTCTTTTTTGTTATTTACAGCTGTTATAATATTTTATTAACGGAGAATTTCACTAAAAAAAGACCATGGATTTATCCAGGTCTCATACTCTTAATAATTAATTTCTTAATGTTTATAGAGCTAAATAATCATCTTCGTCATTAAATAAGCAATCACATTCATGACACATATTTTCATAAACAGGTAATTTGCCTTCTTTTACAAATACTTCGTTAGTTTTTTTAGAACCACATTTTGGACATTTCATTGCTTCATTCTCCTTTTAGATGAGTGTTAGTTTAATTTATTTCTTTGAAATTATAGCACCTATTTATAAATTTTGTATTTTATAGTGGTTTTTAAAGAAATTAAATAATTAAAACTATAATTAATTGATTTGAGTATGCACATGCATGGCTAAAAAAGGGATATAACTTAATTTAGGAAAATATTGAGTATTACATAATACATAGGAGGAACAACAATGCCTAAATTAGTTTTGTTTTCTGGTCCAGCAGGAACAGGTAAGACAACAATTTCAAAAAAACTATTAGAACATATACCAGCTATTTACTTAGATAAGGATACTGTGGGTGGAAGAGCGTCTGAGAAGATATTAGATATGTCCGGTATGGATATTAATGATAGAGACTCAGGTTTTTATAAGCAACACTGCCGTGATTTAGAATATGATTCTACAATGGACGTAGCTCTTGAAAATTTAGAAGTAGGCTCAAATGTTTTCTTAATTGGTCCTTTTACAAAAGAACTTGCTAATAAAAAGTGGATTGATGAAACATTAAATCGTGTAGGTTTAACTCAAAAAGACGTAGATGTAAAGGTAGTAATGGTCACTTTATCAAATCAAGAAGCGCAAAAAGAAAGAATTATTGATAGAAATACAGAAAGAGACAATTGGAAGCTAAATAACTGGTCAGAGTTTGTATCAGGACTAAAAGAAATAGAGGTAAACTGGAATATACCAGAGGAAAACATCTTGAGATTTGATAATAGCGGAGAGCTTACAGAATCAAAAATTAAAAACATTGTTGAATTCATAAATAAAACCAATCATTAAACTTGTGAATAACTCACAAGTTTTTTTGTATTTAAAATTCAGGATAAATCCAGAATCCTATTTACCTTTTAATTTTGCTCATGTATAATTTAAATAAAATGAGAGAATAGCGTAAAGCGAGATAAGGAGAGAACGTAAGATGTCAACATTATCTCTAATTCACCCAGAGACAAGTTATGAGCGGTATCTGGAGGAATGGTTAGAAGTTAAAAAAAGTGAAGTGGCTGCTTCCACTTTGGATAGATATAAGAACCGTATTAGAGTACACGTAGTAGATGTTATTGGTGACTTTGCGATTGAAGAAATTGACAAAGATGTCTTAGATGATTTTATTAACGTGCTAAATAAGAAAAACTCAGACAAATTACATACCGTTAGGGACGTATATTTAATTGTACATAACTCGCTTGAAAGAGCAAAAGAAGAGGGGATTATCCCTGAAAATCCAGCATCTGAAATAGATGTACCTTCTATTAGTGGCTATGCAGACATGGTAATATTAGATGATAACCAATATGCAAGTTACATAGAAGCTGTTTCTAAACATCAGCAGTTTATTGCTATTTACTTAGTTGCAGAAGAAGGGTTACAACCAGGCGAAGCACTAGCACTAACTTGGTCGGATGTTGATTTTGATAGCAAAGTTATTCATGTTAACAAAACTCTTTCTAGAGATGGAAAACATTTAATTAGTAAAAAAGATGAAGAAGAAATGACAAATGCTAGTATTCGTAAGATAAAAGTAAAAGAGAAAACAATTACGTTATTAAAACAGGTAAAAGATGCTCAGGATAAAATGGGTCAAATAAACCCAATTGGCTTAGTACTTCCTACTAAAAATGGAACACCTATCTTAGCTAAAAACATGACAAGAACACACAAAACATATACTGATAGACTTAGCTTGCCTAGAACAAGTTTTATGGATTTGCGTAATATGTTTATCTTAAGGTCCATACGAGGTGGAGTAAACCCTCAAGAATTGACTGAGCATCTAGGATTATCAGATATGCGCTATTTAAAAGCATTTGCTGACAAATTGACTAAAAAACAAAAACAAGCCATTAACAAAGTATCTAAAAAAAGATATAAACGAAATATTTTCACTGAGAATGTCTAAGAGAATATCTTAGGCATTTTTGTTGGTTATAAAGGCGGACAAGGGGGAAAATGATGAAAAAAGGTAACATACTAGATATAGGCATGCTTGTCATAAGGAATAGCGGATATGCCGAAATGAACAAGAAAGGCAATGTTCAGCACTGGGCAAAACAGTTTGGGTTTTACGAGTTGGAATCATGGTTAGAAGAATTAAATACTGAAGAGTATCTTTGGTATGCCCATAGTATCGACACAAGTTTTGTGGAAGCAGAAAATAAATGGTTTGAATCACAGCTAAAAAAAGTTGAGGAATTACGAATCTCAAGGAAGCGAATTGAAGAGTGGTTTGGGAAAGAAATAGCGGATTACAAAACATCATTAAATCTCCAACAGCTAGAACAACTAACAGTTCCCATAAGTGAGGTTGTAAACTCATCAATGAACCTTAACAGACCATTAATGAAAGTAATAAATGAATTAGTGACAGACCATGCATTCAATTATGTTTTACCCATAGAAGATGGTTGTGTAATTGTCTGGTTTGATGACGATTTTTATAGAATTAGGAAAAACAAAGCGGTCCCTCTTGATGCAAAGAGATGGAAGTTGTATTACTCTTTGAAAGAAAAAGCAGGTAAGGCAGTTCAAATAAAATATGATAACGTAAATGAATGTTTACGATTAGGTGCATTATTAGCTTAAAACGGGTTTTAAATTGTTTGTTATAGTTATAATATATTAAGTTTGGGGCAATTATATAATAAATGTATAGTTACTGTAACAACGATATATAGTTATTTTTATATTACTTATTTATAAAAATGAATGATTTATATTGAGAGACTAATTATTACTTGTATATCAGATGTAATAATTAATATATCTATGTGTGTTTACAAAATAAATCTTTTTTGGTAGAGTGGATATATAAATGAATCTATAAAACTATGCTATTCAAAAAGGATTCTTAAAGTGTTTTTAGATTAATAATAAATTCATGTGAAAATATCTTGGAATAAAGATGAAAATTACGGGAATCCTTCAATTCTAAAAGTTGAATTACTTAAAATATCTTACAGTAAAGACAAAAGGAGATTTGATATTATAATTATCAAATCTCCTTTTTATTATTGTTGAATTAATTTCTCTGCAATTTGAACTGCGTTTAAAGCAGCGCCTTTTAGTAAGTTATCAGCAACGACCCACATGTTCAATCCATTTGGATGATAGAGGTCTTTTCTGATACGCCCTACATATGTAGCTTCTTGACCGGTAGCATGAAGAGGTAGAGGATAACCAGAATTTTCAGGGTCATCAACTAATCCAATTCCTTCTCCTTGAGATAGTATAGTTCGAACATCTGAAAGTTCAAATTGCTTCTCCGTTTCAATATAAACAGACTCGGAATGACCATTAAAGACTGGTACACGTACACATGTAGGGGTTACTTCAATTGAATCGTCTCCAAATATCTTATGTGTTTCATTAACCATTTTCATTTCCTCTTTTGTAAAGCCGTTTTCTTCAAATACATCAATTTGAGGCAATACGTTAAATGCAATTTGATGGGGATATACATTCGCTTGAACAGGTTTCCCAGATAGTACTTCCTGTGATTGTGTTTTTAACTCTTGTATAGCTTTCTGACCTGTTCCTGAAACCGCTTGGTAAGTTGAAACCACAATCTTTTTAATTTTGTATTTATCGTGAATTGGTTTTAATGCTACGACCATTTGAATAGTAGAACAGTTAGGGTTTGCAATGATGCCCTTATGCTCAGAAATATCTTGAGGGTTTACCTCAGGAACAACTAAAGGAACATCCGGATGCATACGGAAGAAGCTTGTATTATCAATAGCTACAGCGCCTCTCTTAGCAGCTTCAGGAGCTAACAACTCTGATACAGAACTGCCAGCTGAGAATAAAGCAATATCAATGCCCTCAAAAGCTTCAGGAGTCGCTTCTTCAACTTTATATGTATTTCCTTTGAATTGAACTTCTTTACCAACTGAACGAGCAGATGCCAGAACTTTTAACGTGTTTACTGGGAAGTTTCTCTTTTCAAGTGTTTCTAACATTTTTGTACCTACCGCTCCTGTTACACCAACAACAGCTACGTTATATGTTTTAGACATAATCAAACACCTCTATGAATTTATATTTTTAAAATTAACTCGTCTTGTATCACCGTTATTTTAGCAATTAAATAATTAAAAATCCGTAAAATTGACATTTATTTTTTGAATACATAATTATTTTAGTGAAAACAGTCTTTAACAATGCATCTACTAATAAGTGTTTCTGTCGTTAACTATTTAAGAGGGAAAAA
>Ga0268252_1000041_pt1 | contig 76702 bp, 83 predicted proteins | sample AgamicMgSfrz_FD_200244 | JGI IMG/M metagenome (GOLD analysis project Ga0268252, IMG submission 200244) | Agave microbial communities from Guanajuato, Mexico - Mg.Sf.rz (v2) (version 3) | ecosystem: Host-associated > Plants > Phyllosphere > Phylloplane/Leaf | place: Guanajuato, Mexico | collected... | reverse complement strand
TGTTAACGCAGAGGCACACACACATTTTTACCTCTGCGGCTACCACCTTGTTCAACAAGATGAGTAAGCTTTGCAATGTCGTCCAACCAAGATACAGATCCTGATGAACGTCCATTTACTCCTTTAGCGGGAGCATTTTTCGGACGAAGTGCTGAACCGTTAGTTCCAACTCCACCGCCACGACTCATAATTTCCATTACGTGTTTACGGTGTTCAGCGATGCCGCCACGACTATCTGGAACAAATGGCATTACGTAACAGTTAAAGAACGTAACCTGAGCACCAGAACCGGCACCATATAAAACTCGTCCAGCTGGAACAAATCGCGAAGAAGCTAATTCTTGTTCATATGCTTTTTGGATATCTGCTCTTACGTTAGGAGCTTCTACTTCTGATAATCCGCGTGCATTACGTTTTGCAATTTGTTCGTAGTAGATTTCTAAAACTTTTTCGAATGAGTTAAAATCTCTTGTTACTAAACCGCTCTCAGCTTCTTGAGGATTTTCAATAGCTCCTCTATATTCTTCTTCAACCTCGATAACAGCTTTGTGATCTAGAATTTCTTTAACGTAACCCACTCCACGTACAGGCCATTTAGGATCTTCTTTAACTGTTAACACTACTAAGTCACCAATAGTTAACGTTAATTTAGCTGTATCTTTTAAAGAGTAGCGATCTAACATTACTAGACGAGATACACCCTTGCGTGCTGTCTTCATACCTTTTTCCACCTTAGCGATAAGTGGGAAATGACTTTCAATTGCTTTATTTAAACTGTCAATTAGTTGTTGGTTGTACATTAAATCTCCTCCTCAAATGTAATATGTAAAAGGTCCCGCTGAACCTTGGACAAATTCCCTATAAAAATATAAAAAATTCGCCGTCAGCATCTACAGAGGGCGAGAATAAGAACGAATTAAATTTCGTTCCTCCTCTCGCACCCTGGAGAGCTGGAAAGTGTTAAAAAAACAGGCTGGTATCTGACTTCGGCATAAACCGTTACAGTTGCAGGGGCAGTTTCGGACTTAAACCGAATTCCCATTTAAGACTTTCTATGGTGAAAGCCACCTCGATTTTTTTGTATTCTAAAGTACATTCTTAAATTTGGGGCAAAATTTCTATAATTTCGAAGTACGCATAAATTCTGTTCTATTTTTTTTGCAAAAGAAATAGATGGTCTGTGACATTTAATTTGTAAAAAATTCTAGTAGGTTTTAAAGGAGTTTTGGGGCTTAGATTGGAGAAAAAAGAAAATCACGCTAGTTATAAACTAGATGATTTTCTTTTAAGATTAGATATGTTTTTGAAGTAAGCTAGCTAATTTCTCTTTTGGTTGATAGCCAAGAGCTTTATCCACTTGCTTGCCATCTTTGAAAACAAGCATTGTAGGAATACTCATAATTTCATATTGCTGTGCAATTTCACCGTATTCATCGATGTTTAACTTTTTGATTTGCACTTTGCCATTAAGCTCTTGATCAAGTTGGTCTAAGATAGGTGCAATCATCTTGCACGGCCCACACCACGGGGCCCAGAAGTCCACTAAAACTACTCCCTCGCCTATTTCACTTGTAAAGTTATCTTTATTTAAATTAGTAATTGCCATATTAAATCCCCCTGTCGATAAGTAAACAAACAGATTATAAACGAAATATCTTGAATTAAGTGTATTTAATTATAATTTTCTATTTTCCAAGCTAGGAACGTGTATATAGAATGACTTTTTTTATGCTCGTTCCCTTCAATTGTTTTATAATTTCTCATTTATGAAAAGGGTTAGACATAATAAGCTCTGCATAGATTCTAAGCACCATTTATTTTGACTTACATTGAATAATTTGTTAGAAACATTAAAAATTTCTAGGAGGTGAGCTAAATGTATGAAACTGCTTCTAAGTTTCAAAATACATTGTATTACTCGTGGGATATATTCGTAATAGCTATTTTATTAGTAACGATTATTTATATATTTGGCACAATGTTAATATCAACAGGTTTGCCACAATACTATGTAGAAAGGTATTTCTTAACTCTTGTTTCCGCTATTATAGGATTTGAGTTATTATTTGCTATCTTTTTTTATAGTGGAGTTAGGGAAACAATTAATTTATATACATTTCCGATTATTAATTTGTCGTATATAGAATCCGGTCATTTCTTAGCAAAGATTATTGCCTATAGCAGCTCCTCTACCTTTATCCTTTTCTTTTTACTCCTTACATCCATACCGTTAGTTACTTTGTATCATTCGTATTTCCATAAGGAAACTGAACTTAGACAGAACGGGGAACTAGTTCCTGCTTATGAAAGAACGCTGAAAATCGTATTAGTTTTGACTCTTTTAATTATGTACTCAGAGCTTGGTGTGTGAAGTTATAGGATTTAAAAAATATAATGCTGTCCCTATAAATTAGTATGGAATTTAAATTGCTTATTCAGAAATAAGTTCTGCACAACAAAAAACAATAGCTACCCAGCTATTGTTTTTTGTTTCATTAAATCATTAAAGGTTTTTTCATCCAATTTCTAGGGTTTTTGTTGTTTTAAAATAACCAGTTTAATAGAAGGTTTTTTATATGGACTGGTGAAAGGAGTTTGATTTAATGACAAAACAAATGGTTAAAAAGAAAGCGAATTTATACAAGTTTATTAAGAATTACTTTTTTATTACTCTTGGAGCGCTAATCTATTCATTCGGATTAGAAACATTTTTAGTACCAAACGATATTATTGATGGTGGTATCGTAGGGGTATCTATGATGTTAGACGCACTTACACCCGTTTCACTGGGCGTATTCCTTGTTGTTCTTAATCTTCCCTTCCTCTACTTAGGGTATAAACAAATTGGCAAAACTTTTTCCTATCAAAGCTTGTACGGAATTGCGTTAACCGCTATCTTCACTACTCTTCTTCATCACGTAGACCCTCTTACAAAAGATCCTTTCTTAGCTGCTATCTTTGGTGGGGTTATTATGGGTATTGGTATAGGAATTGTACTTAAAAATAATGGTTCGTTGGACGGTTCAGAAATTGTTGCTCTGCTTATAAGTAGTAAAAGTGCCTTCTCTGTAGGACAAGTTGTAATGATTATTAACTTATTTATCTTAGGCTGTGCCGGCATTGTTTTTGACTTGAATAGTGCTCTGTATTCATTAATTGCTTATTTTATTGCATTTAAGATGATAGACATTGTTGTACAAGGTTTGGATGAATCAAAGTCTGTATGGATTATTAGTAACCAACCTAGAGAAATTGGAGAAGCGCTTCTAGATCGACTTGGAAGAACAGTTACTTATTTAAATGGTGAAGGAGCATACAGTGGCGATGAGAAGAAAGTTATCTTCTGTGTTATAAACCGATTAGAAGAGGCTAAACTAAAAGATATTGTAGAAGAACTAGATCCGAATGCATTCTTAGCCACAGCTAATGTTAATGATGCAAGAGGCGGCCAATTTAAAAAGAAAAATATTCATTAAGTATTTATTAACTCCTCTCCTATTCCTCTCCTGTGTTTTAATTTCCTATAATAAAATTACTAATACAGAATGGAGTTGTCTGTAACTTGGGTAATTCTTTAGAGATATTTGAAAAAGTGATTAATGATGAATTTTCAGATTGGGCACTATTACTGGATGAAGGTTTGGTCTGGAAAGACTTTGAAAGTAAAGGTGGAAAGTTAGTGATGGTTTCCATTGATGATATGGGAGCAACTATTCATTGCGATCAGGATAATTATTCTCCCCTTTCGGAAAAGGAATGGTGGGGTAAAATCAATTCGTCTGTAGAAATATTTTTATACGAGTATTCGTCGAAAAAAAAGAGCCTTTCATTTAATTCAAATTTAACAGAGTTGTTTGAGGAACAAGTTCTTAAGGATATTCATCGTAGCTTTTTTGTATGGAATGAATATATTCACTTTGAATAACGAAAAAAGCCTTTTACTTTTTGTGTAAGAGGTTTTTTAATGGAGCGAGATCATAAAAATTAATCCGCCCCACTTTAGCATAACGATTCGTTTTTAAAATTTTAGGTATCTTAGCGGAAAATGTTTATTTTTAAAATATGCAGAGTAAGTTTATAAACAATAAAATTTTTAAAAAGCCTTTTAGGATAAGCTAAAAGTGGGAATCTTTGAAGATATACAGAGATAAATGGAGAGGTGTGCATTTGATCACTATACTATGGATTATCTATATTGGAATTATCGGTACAAATACGTTTATTTCGGTGTGGAACGGTGGTTATAAAACGATATTGGCTAAATTGGATTTAGTGTTTTCTCTTGTAAGCTTAGTGGGATTGGCAGGTTATGTTGTAGGGTATGATATTTTAAATCAGGAATTTTGGAAAGTGTTTTTTGTATTATGGATTCTTTGGGAAGTTTCGTACACCTTAATCGTCTTTAGGAGAATTGAAAAAGCTCCGGCTATCAACATAGTTGTGATCTATTTAATGCTATCTCCCGTATACTATGGCGTATTTAAGTATGCCTATTTAACTTAATTTGATTTGTTAGTAAAGAAAAGAACGCTATTTGAGCGTTCTTTTTTATTCGAAAATTTCACGGAATTTTTGAAAGGTTGTTGTTGGTTCAATTCCAAAGCGATTAATGCGATAAGGATCATCACCTATATGAACATATCCGCCGTGTGTAGTATAGGCACTTTGGAACCCAGTTTGCTTAAGTAATGAGATGATTGAAGCGTTAAATTGTCCGAAAGGATAAGCAAAGGATGTAGCGTTTGCTTGCATCTTGTTAGTTAACAAATCGTTTCTAACTACTGATAACGGCTGTATAAGCATATACGATCTATTAGCAGAGTTTAATGAATGTAGATTGTGAGTATGTCCTTGGAACTCGAAAACATCCCTCATTTGCTCTATTTCAGGCTTAGATAGGGTTTGCAGGTTCTTAGGGATAAAATTTGATGGAGTATTTGTTACGCGTGAAGTAATTAAGAAGCTGGCTGCTTTCATATGATATTGTTTGAGGATTGGATATGCATAAAGGTAAACGGACTTTAAACCATCATCGAAGGTGATTAAAACAGCTTTACCAGGGAGATTTAAATTCCCATTGATATATTGTTCTAATTGTTTAGTTGTAATGGTTTCATAACCTTGTTGATGCAAATAATCTATTTGTTGTTTAAATTCTTCTGGTGTTATTGTGGAGCTATTTCTAAAATTAACATTCTCAGAAGCTTTTAGAATGTGATGATACATAAGAACCGGTATCCCTTTATCAATCTTTACATTCCCTTTATAAATAAAACCAATTCTGCCTGCTACATCAACTGCATACCAATTTCCCGCTGTATATAAGACTGGATAACGTCTGTTTTCCTTAATTGTAGAAAACGGCACTAGCCTGCCTGAAGTATTATCGTAAACAGGAGTATCCTTCAAAGTTACAACGGTTACTTTTGTGTTTTTATATCTTACATTTACATTTTCATATCCAGGATATAAAGTTGGATTGGCTGTAGTCTTTAAAATATAACCGTTTGAATTACCCAGTTTTATTTGAAACCAGTTAGGATTAATTTCTTTAGCAAGCGGAAATTGTTGAAATTGATTTAAATAGCCTACTAATTCTAAGCTTCCCGTTCTATTCTCGTATATTGGAGTTTGGTCCTTTTGAATTTCAATAAATGGGCTAGCGGCTTGTATGTTGGTAGGGTTTAATAAGAACGTTGAGGCAAGAATGATGCCTGATAACATAGCAAACGTGCTTTTTCTCATAGAATGACCTCTTTTCTCTACAAACTAAATAACTATGGATATCATACTGTTTTTAGAGAAAAAGAAAATATTTTCGGTCAAAAAATATGAAGTGAAGAACGACTCTATTTACAGTTTTTAAAAACTTCTTTGTCATCTTCGATTTCATTAAATAAATATTCGATTAAAAAATATATAACTGCTCCACCAAGAATGTAATGATAGTGGTCAGTTAATAATTTAAAAACTTGTAGCGAAAATTCCATTTATAACGCACCTTTATATTAGTATGAGTTATACAAATTTTATAGCAATGTTCGATTAAAGTGGAAAAAAAGAAGCACCTAGATTAGAGATGCTTCTTTCTTTGCATTATTTAGAGCCGAAAACAGCTGTGATTCCGTGCCAAATTGACTTCATAAAAGCGATAAATGAATCAATTATATTTTTCCCCTCTTCAGATTGAGCGAAATTGTTCCATTTTTCTTTTGCTGCATCGAATGTTTTGTTTACCTTTTCCCAATCGATATGAAGGTCTTTAATTTTACCGAATAAGTCTACTAATTGCGATAACTGATCGGTTGTTAGATTAATGTTCATATCAATAGCAATCTTTTGAATGATTGACTTAACATCCTCTTCTGTCTTAGGGTTTTCTTTAGCTATTTCTTCTTTGACTTTACTCATAAATTCAACAGCTTTTTCTTGTCCAATCTCGTCATTAGAAGCTAATTGAGCTGTAGTTACCATTTCTTGATTGGCAACTTGTTTTTGAGACTCATCAATTTTTGTACCACTGGAAACCTCGTATGCTTTAATAATACCTGTTAAAGCACCTGTACCTGATACACTGAATGGAGCTGTTACATAAACCTTTGCATCTTTTACGCCCGCTGTAGACAATGAGTTTAAATACATTTCGTCAGTAATATAATTAACGTTATTAGTTTCTACTACTAAGCCTGTATCCTTTTCCCCTAGAGTAATCTCAGCTGACGAGATAGCCTTAGTACCAATTTGTGATTGGGGAATATATTTACCTAAGTATTTGTGTTCCTCTTCATTTTTCACATATACGATTTGTACGTCATTTTCATTGACGCCCATATCTTTAAGAACAGTGTTTTTTTGAGCTACGCTTAGATCCTCTCCTAAAGTGACAATAACATCTCCAGGTTGTGCATCTGCAAGAACAACTGGTGAACTTACTACATTTATCATCCCAACAGCAATTGCCGTAACTCCTAGGCTGGCTATAAATTTTTTCATCTGAACACCTCTTAATTAAATGTAATTTGATAACTACTTAAGCATTAAGTGGTGGTCAATTCTTCCCTTTAATGATTTTGTTTCTCCGAAAAAGTTAAAGTATGTATACTAATTTTTATTGTTTTTCTCTATTCTTTTTGAAACAAAAACGCAATTGACAATTGCGATTAATAATATAATTACAGCGAAAATCATAAAGCCAATGTTATCTTTATTTAAGTAAAATAGAATGAATTCTGTTGCAGGATAAGCATAGGTAGCAACCATTACTTCCACCTCCCTGCTTATACATTAGTTAGCCAAAAACCTTTTCTTTCTTTATAGGTTCTTATGCAAGAAAAAGACTACGTTTATAAACGTAGTCCTTTTTCAACTTCATTAAGTGTTTTTCCAATAGACTCTTTAATGCAAATGTCAAACAAATCATCAAACATAGTTGCATCTTTATTAATTATGACCATTGGTATATCTGTTCTTGCGATATATTGAGGAATAGAATTGATTGGTCCTACCTGAAGAGAAGTGCCCATAACAATAAATAAGTCAGAGGCATAAGCATTATTAAGGGATTCGTTATAATACTTAATAGGATCATCAAAAAGTACAATGTCCGGTCTTAAAACAGAATCACATATCTGGTCATTAACATCTATTTTGGTACAGGTTGGAATGTCATTGTTATTAATATGGTCTAGGTCGTATGTTGTTTTACATTTTAGACAACTAGCATTAGTTAAAGTCCCGTGAACTTCATAAACTTTTTCAGTTCCAGCGGCGGTATGTAGACCATCATTATTCTGTGTAATAACAGTTATGTTTTTTCCCTGCTCTTGAAGTTTTGTAATGAAGTGATGCCCACTATTGGGTTTGTACTGATTAAGAAGTTTAATATTATAAATTTCTTTATAATGTTTCCAAAAGTCTTTAGAGTTAGATTTAAAGTAAGAAAAAGAAATTAAATCTTCGAGTTTCTTGTTTTTGTTATTAGTATAAACGCCGTCACTACTACGCCAATCAGGAATACCTGAATCCGTACTTACCCCGGCCCCAGTGAAAAATGTAATTCTTTGTGCATTTTTTATAAGTTCGGTTAATTGCTGTATATGTTCCACGAAAACACCTTCTATCTATCGTTTTACCAAGTAGCTTAAATGCCTTCCTTAAGCTCATTTTTAATTATCAATTCCAGCTCCTCTGTTAGTTTAACAGCATCCTTATAGTTTTTGGTATCTATAGGTTTTAAAAATTTAATATTTACATTAGCAGGCTTCACCCTGCCGCTATTTGCTTCCAATAATTTATAGGTTCCGTTAATAACAAACGGAACTATTCTAACTCCAGATTTCATAGCTAATCGTAAAGACCCGGATTTAAATGAATCCATTTTGTTTGCCTTGCTACGTCTTCCTTCTGGAAATATGGCAAGACTTTCTCCGCTTTTTAATACTTCTATTCCTTTTTGAATGGATTTAACCGCTTCTTTTGGATTGTCGCGATTTAAGAATATATGACCTCTAAGCTCCATTAACTTACCCATAATAGGAATCTTCCTCATTTCCTGTTTTGCTACGAAGGCCATCTTGATTGGAGAGTAAGTGTATAAGAGGGGAATATCAAAATTACTCTGATGATTTCCTACAAAAAGGTAGGTTTCGTTCTTATCTATAAATTCGGTTCCCTCCACTTCTACTTTTGCGCCTGAAATCTCTACGATCTTTCTCATAAATACTAAAGTTTCAGCATCAATAAAACGGTATGCTTTTAAAGGCGCCCCCTTTTTATGAAATTCTCTTGCTGTATTCGTAAGTTTCTTGTTGAATCTTATAAGATTTATAAAAATTAAAGCAACAATTTTAAGTGTTCTCAAAAAAAATCATCCTTTTTTCTTATTTTTTTATACTTAGTAAAAAAAGCGGAAAACCCTTGATATATAAGAGACGGAAAAGGTCAGATTTCTAAAAACACTAAAAAAAATAAAGTGTAAACCACCAATTGTTAAATTTTAGTTCTGGATTTTCCATAATTATATCCTTATAATAATTTTTGGAGTTGAGGCTTACATACTTGTAACATTTATTACATATTTGTAAGAGGCATTTTAAGGAGGCAGACATCGTGGCAAAAGACAAAAAGAAAAAACCCTTATACAAACGTTGGTGGGTATGGGTACTAGCAGTTATAGTGGTTATTGGTATTGCAGGTGGCGGTGAAAGTGACGACACTACTAAATCTACATCTACTACTGATAAAAAAGCAGAAGCTGAGAGTACTAGCGTTAGCACAACGAAAGCGTCAAAATCAGAAGATACTAAAGCAGCGGATGCTAAAACAGAAGAGAAATCTTATGGTATTGGTGATGAAGTTAAAGTTGGTAAAATGACATATAAAGTTACAGCTAAAACGACTGCTGATCAAGTAGGTCCATCGGCTTTACCTACCAAAGCAAGTCAAAAATTTATCGTAGTTGAACTTACTGTTAAAAACGGTGACGACAAAGCAGTAACTGTAGACTCAAACTTCTTTAAACTTAAGCGTGGAGAGAAGACGTATGAAGCAGATTCTATGGCAAGTATGACAGCAAACCAGGATGAAAGTGGAAATATTACAAATAGTTTCTTCCTTCAAGAGCTAAATCCAGATTCTGAAATGGGCGGTAAAGTAGTATTTGATGTTGCTCCAGAAGTAGCAGAAGCAACTGATTTACAATTACAAGTCCAAACTGGAGTATTTGGAACCGAAACAGATTCAATTAATTTGAAATAAAATAAAATCCCTCTATCTGTAATAGAGGGATTTTTTGTGTTAAAAGAACGGACTATCACTACTCGTATCTTTACTACTAGGTGGTTCATTATTATCTAACTGTCCTTTTCCTTTATTATTTTCCTTATGTAAACTGCTTTGCGTGGCTTTAAATGTATCTACTTCAGTTAGCCCTTTAAACTCTAAAACTGCACATTTATCGGGATACTTAGGGCTATAGAATAGTTTATATTTATATTGCTCTTGTATTTGCTTCCGTTCAAAGGTTTTATCTGTCACTAAGATGTTTTTAGAGTCATACAAAATATTGAATGAAATTTCATATTGCTGAATGCTATTTACAGTTAACCCTGTAGGCTTATAAGCGTGTAAATAAGCTTCCTGTATCTCCCCTGTTTCTAGAATATAACGCTCCCTTTTATAATTCTTTCTTAACTTTTCTCCTATAATTAGTATTGCGATGAAAAATATTAGAGCACCAATACTAAACTTTGTTAAAAGAACAATAATTAAACTTACAACAGCAAAGATTAAATAAGAATGTAAATATGATTCTTTGCGCAACTTTTTCTTAGCTTGTTTAGTTAACTCCCTTGCCAAAGAAAATCACCTCCATAGGCGTATTATAAGGATGGTTCTTTAAATATCCAGAAAACTATTAAAGTCTCTTCTTTCACGCGTAATGCGCTTAAAATATGGTGATACAATCAATTCTATTAATTTCTCAATTTTTTATTTTTCCGCTATATAATTACTCCAGTTGTTCTCTTATTACATTTATTTAAATAAAGGGAAAAACCGACTTTTCTTTTATTAAATCGATAGAAAACTCAAAAGACTGGGAGTGGAAAAATGAAAAGCTCAACAAAATATGTCCTTGGCAGTCTGTTAATTACAAACTTAATGGTTGCTATGGACACTACGATACTAAACACAACGGGTCCAGTTGTTACAAAGGAGATTGGTGGAGAAAATTATTATGCGTGGATCTTTGCTATCTATACGCTGTTATCGACTATTACTATACCTATATTCGGAAAGTTAACTGATAGATTTGGTAGAAAAGTTGTTTTCCTATGGTGCACAGTATTCTTTACTTTATTCTCTTATCTATGTGGGATTGCCACATCAATGCCTGAGCTAATTGTTTATCGTGCGTTAAAAGGATTAGCGGCTGGTGGTATTTTACCTTCAACAGGAATAATTTTAGGGGATTTATTGTCTGTTAAGCAGCGTGGGAAATTTCAAGGGCATTTCTCATTAATTTGGGGAATTAGTGCATTGCTAGGTCCTCTAGTAGGCGCAATGATTGTAGAGTTATTAAACTGGAGATGGAACTTCTTTATTAATATTCCATTAGGTATTATTACCATTGCGCTAATGATTCCTTATAAAGATGAAGTCAAGCGCTTCCAGACTCCTATTAACTGGAGATCAGCATTCTACTTTGCAATTACTACATTTTCTCTGTTGATCTTAACAATTAACTGGAAATGGATTGTATACCTACTACCGTTAATTATTATTGCTATAGTAATGTTTTATAGAACGGAACGTAATACAAATACCCCGTTCCTTCCGATAGGAATTCTTAAAAACTATCCCTTGTTATTCTTTAACTTTAATACTTTCTTGTTCTTCTTTGCTTTGTTTGGTTTAGAATCATTTATTCCATACTTTCTTCAAAAAACGCAAGGAACTAGTGTATTAATGAGTGGGCTAGTGTTAGCAGGTATTAGTTTAGGATGGATGTTATCTTCATATCTATCTGGAAAAATTGTTACAAAGTACAATTATAAGAAACCGATTCTTTTAGGTAATTTCATTATTACCCTTTCTACCCTTCCCTTCTTCTTTTATTCGGAGAATACCTCACTTTTATGGACTTTCCTTATTTTAATGATTCACGGCTTTTGTTATGGTTTAATTCAAACAACTGCTTCAATTGGTTCATACGAACTTTCAAACGAAGAGGAAAAAGGCTTTGCTTCCTCCTTACAATCATTTGCAAGAAATATTGGAACTACATTTAGTTTAGGTTATATGGGAGCACTAGTAGTAAAGGATCCTTTCTACATTTTATATGCAGCTGGAATATTTGCTATCTTAGCGTGTTTAATTTCCGGTGCATTATCAGTAAAGATGCGCTCTAAATCTTTTTAGGTTTAGAGTGTTTTTTTATAAGCATTAAAAAAATAAAATGAAATAAATTCTTCTTATAGAAGGTGAAAAATATGGATCTTAAACAGTGCGAAAAGATAAGAATGTTAGCGGAGAATGAGCAGTTTATTGATTTGAAATATGCCAATCAAATAATTGTATCTCTTTGCAAGGAGCTTGAAGAAAAGACGGTATTAGCTAGTAATTTAACAAATGAAATAAAAATGCGCCCTATTACATATCCCCATCACTGCTATTTAGTTATTAATCGATATGATTATGAAGAGCTATATATGTTTAGGGAAAAATACGAAGCTGAATTATTCCGCTTGGCTCACGAAGAGCCTAGAGATTATCAAGTTAAAACTGTAGAACTGTTTGAGGAGCACAAGAAGGCTATTATGACTAAAGAATATGCCTTTTTAAGGAGCTAGAATTCTATAGTCTTTATATATTTCTCCTTACACAAAGAAAAGACCATTTTTAGTGGTCTTTTTTTATTTAATTCCTATGGAACCCTTAAAAGATATGTTTAATTGAGCGGATTGCGAATCTGAAAATGGTTGAAATTACACCCCAAACAATTTCAAATATTATTGTATCGACAATTTCATCCCATAATTCCCGGAGAAAGCCTTCTTTTTTTCCTTTTCGTTTTTCTTTTCTTTTTTTAAACATTTCTTATTCCCCTGTATATTGTAATTTTAATTATGTTGTTTTCTTAATTATATACGGATATGGTCCTTATAAGTTCCTTGTTTTTTTAATAGTGGTTAGAAAAGAACAAAGAGCTTCTAAATATAAGAAGCTCTTTTAAAAGTGATCAGCCTGTTAATTAAACCACAGGTTGATTTCTCTCTCGGCACTATTTACAGAGTCTGAACCGTGAATTACATTAAAGGAAGTAGAGTGTGAAAAATCTCCTCTTATAGTACCTGGTAACGCGTTAACTGGCTTATTTGCACCAATCATCATACGAGATACTTCCACAACGTCTTCGCCTTCCCAAATCATAGCAAATACTGGTCCGGAAGTAATAAAATCTACTAGTTCGCCAAAGAAGGGCTTTCCAATATGCTCGGCGTAGTGTTCTTCTGCTAACTCTTTAGTTGCTCTTGTAAGTTTAGCGTTAATTAATTTATACCCTTTTTGCTCGAATCGCTTTACAATTTCTCCAATAAGCCCTCTATTTACTCCATCGGGTTTAACCATAATAAAACTACGTTCCAAAAAAATCACCCCATTTATAAAAGTCCAATTATCAGTTTTGTAAAAAAAGATAATTTCCTATTTAAAATAGAGGTGATTTCTCTATATTGAATTATATTAAATATCAATATAATTCAATATATCTTAATATAATTCAATGCATTTCATTGAATTGTATTAAATAAGCGTTGTTATGCACTATTAATGTGATGCTATAAATTAAAGTGTAATAGCAAAATACATTAAACCAGCTACAACATTGTACCCTACTGTAATAAGTACTTTGTTTTTTACTAAATCCATATCTTTTTCTTTTAACCCTTTTGCTACATATAAAAGAGCTACGAATAAAGCAAGGAAGAAGTTTACTAAAGTAACCACAATACCTGCTAAACCACAAACAACTAACCATATAGGCGGCTCACCAAATAACGTATAAGCCACGATTAATAGTGAATAACCCATTAACAGCATAATCCAAGAAACAATTTGCCACACCTTAAACATACCTTCTAATTCTGTGAAAACAAAATTTGATACTTCGTTAACCGCTTTTTTAACACTTACATTCATTGTCTACTGCACTCCCTCAAATTCATATTATTCATTGAATTAATCAATGATTTGTATTTCGTTTCCTTCTCATTTTTATTAATTTTTTAGTAGAGCGAGAAACAAAAAAACAACGTTATCTCGGATGGAGATAACGTTGTTTTTTATGAGCACTTCTTTCCTTTTTTCACTTTAGTTTTAAGAATATAATGAGTTCATTAACCCACAGACGATATTTCAACGGATAGTATTCCCTCTATATTACGAACGTCTTGATAAACAGCGGTCGTGTATCTGGACTCATATGTAGAAATACAATAATCTAGACGCCTTTCTCCTGTAGATAGGTCTTTTACTCTTACGCTATGAATAGCTATTCTTTTACTTTTAATTACTTTTTGTAGTTGTTCCATATCTACATTAGCTGCTACGATAATTGACATCTCCAACTCTTTCTCACGTAAGCGTCCTGGTCCTATTCTCTTTAATAGATTTGGTAAACAATTCACGCATAGAAGAATAAGGACAAGTGCAACACTCGCTTCTTTCCAAAAACCTGCACCTACTGATACACCAATCCCAGAAGCTCCCCAGATTATTGCTGCCGTTGTAAGACCGGTTACAGTAATTCCCTTTACCATTATGACACCAGCTCCTAAAAACCCTATACCGCTAATAATCTGAGCAGCTAAACGCAAAGGATCCATCTGGATATTATCTGGTTTTGAGAATGTATAAGCAGATTCTATTGATACAATTGTAACTAGGCAACTTGCAATACATATGACAGTGATGGTTTTCAATCCTAGAGGCTTTCTTCTTAACTCCCTTTCTAACCCTAAAATTATTCCTAATAGTGCCGCTATACTTAATTTAATAATTGCTGTACTTAAAATCATACGTAGTATATCCCCCATTCCTTCTGTATTTTTTAAGAGGTGTAATAATGAATTTTTTACAAAAGAATAAATTTAAAAATACTATTTATTTTTATTTAAAAGACTCAGATATAATTGGTCTTTACTATAAGGACTATTTATTACTAAAAAAACAATTTCCGCTTCATTCAGTAGAAGTTCTTTACGATTTGGCTATTATACAATTGAGTTGTCCTTTGAAAAACTACTACTCCTACAAAAACTTTTATCATTTTGGAGAAAAATTAAACTTAATGTCTCTATATAAACTTACAGGATACCCTTTAGAAGTTGGGGCAGAAAAGATTGAAGAAAGTTCTGAGGGTGATTACAAAGAAAAGATTTATTTACAACCAAACTTTGACCCTTGTAACTTATGTGTGAATGAGCTGACCTGTATGTTTTCAACAAATAAGGATAAATTTCAACCAAAGCAATATGACACATTATATTTCTTAACAATCTTAAAAGAAAACAGGCTTAAAGAGTCAGAATTGTTGTACCAAAGATTTTTAAGTTACGTTGACTCTGATTATGATCCTACAAAAACGGAACATCCTCCTACTTGGTTTGATTTATTAGTGGTTTTGCTAATTGCTCTACCTGTTGTACTATTGTATTACCCCATTTACTTCCTCATTTCATCATTCCAATTTATAGTAGATAAAATGAATTGTAAAAGTTTCATAAAATAAACTACTTTTTTTCCACTTGCGTTTAGATATGGTGTATAGTGATTATTCTAATAACGTTTAGGAGGGAAAATTATGATTAAAGAATTAATTGAAAGTGCTAAAGGCTTAAACTATGTGCCGGCAAAAGAAGAACTGGCTAGCATTGAAAATGTTATAAGAAAGTTTGAAGTTTTAGGTAGCCCGATATTTATAAAAAAAGCAAAATAAGCAGAGCTAAAATAAAAATTATAGCTCTGCTTTTTCTTTTTGTGTAATTAAGTTAGTTCGTTCATAACGGTAACCATATCTGAGGAAATTTTATCTGCACAGTTCTTATAGGAGAAGTTGTGGAGATTTTTTCGTTTTTCTTCTAGGATGTTTTTATTATTCATCCATTCTAATGCAACTTTATCTAAAGTATTGTCATTCTTTTGCTCGGATTGTTCTACTACCTTCATACCGCCTAACTGCTGAAAGTGAAGACCGTTTAGGTATTGATGGTTATCCATTGAGTTTGGTAGTGGAACTACTATAGAAGGAATTTCTGCATTTGCTAATTCAAACAAACTGCTAGTACCTCCCCTAGTAACAACAAACTTTGCCTTTTTATACATCTCTATAATGTCAACGAATCCGTGTATTGTAATGTTCTCTAATTTTTCTTGTTTCTTCCTAACCTCTAATACGTCCACATTCTTCCGACCAGCTTGTAAGTGGATAGAGACCTTTGGGTTTGCTTTAGCGAAACTTAGGGCCCAGTCATTTAGAAATTCTGATCCACCGCTACCTCCAAGTACAACAAGGTTATCTCCTGGTTTTATAGCCTCATTAACTGGCACAGGGTTACCGTAGGTCATACCTTCACGAAGACTTTTTCCGCCCAATGTTTCTTCGAAAGAGTAGTATACTTCCTTTGCAGTTTTAATAAATAGTTTGTTTACTCTGCCCATAACTGTATTTTGTTCGTGAATAAAATATGGAATTGATAATAGTTTAGCGGCTGCTAATACTGGGGCTGTAACGAATCCTCCTGTACTTACGATAAAATCAGGATCAATATTCTTTAAATGGCGATATGCCTGAATAATACCTTTGCTATTTCTACTAATAAAGTTCTTCCATTTATCTAAAGGATTTTTCCCTTCCATCCCTTGAGAGTGGATATGAAAGAAAGGGAATCCAGCTTTTTGAGCTAATTCTTTTTCAATGAAATTTTCGTTACCTAAATAATAGATCTTTGCTTTATGGTTTGTTGCTAGTGATTGTGCGATAGAAAGAGCTGGTGTAATGTGTCCCGCTGTTCCGCCGCCCGTGATGACTACTTTATAAAAATTTTTCAAAATGTGTCCCCTTTCTATTATATGAAATTCTTCAAAGTTCATTTTATTGTTTATAAGAATAAAAAGGTATTGTCTAACTGTAGAAGTATGGGGAATAGCGCATTATTTAAGAAGAAATATACAGCGGAATAGGAGCAAGAATAAAAGACCTAGAATAGATTAAGTATTCTAGGCCTTTTATTCTTGCAAGAAAGTTAGTGTTCGTTCGTACTCTAGGTGCTTATCTAATTTTTCTTGAACCTTTGCGTAATTAGGTTCTTTTTTAGCTAAAACAATACTGTATAGATACTTATCGTATATGCGTAAAGCAAAAATTTCTATTTTATCTTCAACATATTTTAAAATCTCTATATCTTGCTCAGCTACATAACCGCTAAGTAATGCCATTAAGCCATTACGATCAACTTTAGTACGTTTTATGTTACCTACGTATTCTAATTGAAATATAGGTTCTATTTCGGTTTCTTCTAATGGATCACCTGATTTATCATAAGGATCAACGATTAAATTCCCTTTTTTGTCATAGAGATAAACGTCTGTTATTGAAGCTGGATATTCATTAAGTACTTCCCATAGCTCTTCGGTATTTACTTTGAAGGTATGTACAGTTTCTTCATCTAACTGTTTGGCTACAGGAGAATATGTATTTTTTTCTGTCAACACAAACAGTTGACGAAAGTTTTCGTTTGGTCTTTTTATGTTTTGGCTTTCTACTCGTATATAAAGTTCATTGCCTTTTGAGCATTGAGATATATTGTTTTGGTTTGATTTGGGCCATACAATATTTTTAATTAATTGCTGTATGTAATCTAAGGGGAAGATAAACTTTGGGAAATCCTCATCTAGATTAAACCTCTTTAAATAGATAGGAGGTGCTTTGAGTGAAACCTCGTAACTTCCTATTTCTATTACATCAACTTCTTTGGAGGCTGCCTTTATAACTTCTTCCAACAAATCAATAAACTTTTCTGGATCATTCATTGGTAAGTATGGAAGTTTTTCTAAAGGGAAATTACCTGTATAGTATTGTATTTCAACTTTTAGTTTATCGTTTAATACATCCCTTATAATACTCTTGCCTTCAAAGTCTTCAATAAGTAAAACTTTCTCCTTTTGTTTCCCTTTTAATAGCTCTTCTAATTCGTAAGGATTTGCTAAGAAGGAGATTTCCGATTCAAGAGGCTCAGTAGTTTTTATATGGTGAAAGTATTTAATCCCTCTCTCATCCCGCTGTGTATAGAGTAAAATGTCTGTTTCGGTAAATGATCGGAGCCAAACTTTAGCCGTAAGTTTATTATCAGAAATACGCTTGCAAATCTCTACAGCTTTTTTAATAATTGCCCGATTAAATTTAATTTCCAATGGATCCCCGCCTTTCTATTGGATTCTAAATGTAGCCTCATTATAGCATTCTTTTTAATTAAAATTGATTATATAATTTTTTTACCAAAAGCTTGATAAAAGAGGTGTTGTTTTGTCTGATGTTCATCGATTTTTCTTTCCTTTTACAGGAAAGGTAAAAACACAACTTAAGATTGTAAAAAAGAAGGATGGTAGCACAGGTTTAATAAAGCCGGCTAATGTAAAGAAGTTTGAGAAGGAAGTTCGCAAACATTTAGCAATTACTTTCCCAATAGAATTAAGACCTTTGCACGGTTATATTGAATTTACATTAAATCATTATACTAAGTATAAGCGTGACGTTAATGGTTTATTAGTTCCGGAGCAGTATGCGCAGTTTGATTTAGATAACCTGTTAAAAACAGTTCAGGATTGTTTTCAACCTTATAAAAAGAAATTTATTAAGTTTAATGATGATGGTACGGCAAAAAAGACTGATAAAGGAAATGACTCCTTTGAATGGATTGAGCTAGAAGCCGGTATTATTTCTAATGATAAGTTCGTTTATAGAGATTCATCTAATTGGGTCCCCGTAGAGAATAAAGAGCAGGAAGGTATAGAGGTGTTCATTAGGCTTATAGAAGAAAGGGATCTGTTAAAGCCGATTATTCCAAAAGGAAATATAAAAAACTATGTATTAAATTTATAAAGTGTAGCTGTTTACCACGTACCGGTCGAGTCCTTTATAGAACCTGTTATTTCAGAATTAGGTTCTGGCACGCCTACTGCCCTTCCCCCATCGTTATTGTATATAGATGAATTAAGATTAAGAACTATATTATTAAACCAGACGTCTAAATTGTGGCGAACCCCTGGAAAAAGCAAAATAATCATAAAAACTAGAATTGCGAGCAGAACGAGCCGCCTAATAAATCCCTTTGAGTCTTCTTTTAATCCCCGTTCTTTTATATTTTTCATTTCCCCTCCTCCTTTTATAAAAAACAACTAGTATTCTTTATAGTCATCATTTTAAAATTTTACAAATTTATAAGTAAAAAAGGGAGTATAATACTCCCTTTTTTATTACCAAGTACCAGAAACTTTAGAACCTCCGTTGTTAACAGTAGCGCCGGCACCTGTAGTACCACTTGTCGTACCGTTAATACCAGTTTTCACGTTATCAACCATATCATTAAACCAGCTGATTAAGTTTTTGCGAAGACCTGGGAATAATAATGCGGCAGCGACCGCGGCGATTGCGATTAGAATGAGATACTCTACTAACCCACCATCTTCTTCTCTCTTAAACTGGTTGAATAGATTTTTAACCATATGTAACACCTCCATTTCTTGTTTACATCCTTCTTATAAATGGTTTTAACTTAAGGTCAATGAAAAGCAAAAAATACTTATATTTTTAAAGAGTAAAAAAGGGACACATTCTGTCCCTTTTCATATTACCAAGTACCAGAAACTTTATTACCACCGTTGTTAACAGTGTCCCCAGCACCAGTAGTAGCATTTGTTTTACCAGTAATACCAGTTTTCACGTTATCAACCATATCATTAAACCAACCGATTAAGTTTTTGCGAAGACCTGGGAATAATAATGCGGCAGCGACCGCGGCAATTGCGATTAGAATGAGATACTCTACTAACCCACCATCTTCTTCTCTCTTAAACTGGTTGAATAGATTTTTAACCATATATAACACCTCCATTTCTTAATTTATAACTATTAACTTTATAACTTACTTTTATTAATTCGCAACTAAAAAAAGTAAATTGTTTATGAGTAAAAAAGAAGCATAATGCTTCTTTTTTATTACCAAGTACCACTAACTTTAGAACCTCCGCCGTTAACAGTGTCCCCAGCACCAGTAGTAGCATTTGTTTTACCAGTGATACCAGTTTTCACGTTATCAACCATATCATTAAACCAAGAGATTAGATTTTTTCTTAAGCCTGGGAACAATAGTGCAGCGGCTACTGCTGCGATTGCAATTAGAATGAGATACTCTACTAGTCCACCATCTTCTTCTTTTCTAAACTGGTTGAATAGATTTTTAACCATATATAACACCTCCATTTCTTATTTCTGTACTCCTTATAAATGGTTTTTACTATAGGTCAACTAAAAAATAACTTTTTTTCTTTTAATTGTAAAAATAGATGATAAGGTATTAAAAATAATTGTTAAGGAGAATGCACAATGATTAATACGACTAAACCAACCCTGATAAAAGAAGACTGGGAAAAGGTATTTATTGAAATGGAAAATGTAAAGCTAGAAGGTTTATGGGAAGATAAAGGTAAACTGAATTTATATTATACTTTTTGCTTTGAGTTAACTACTAAAAGAAAGCAAAAGGTCATTGCCCATATTAGCATTTCGGAATATAAAGGCGATCTACAAGTAGGTTTCTCTACTCGGAAGAAAACACAAGAGTTACATAAACTTGCTTCAAGGCTAGTAGATAAAATAGTAAGTGAAGCGGGAGAAATAAATGAAAAATTTAATGAATTAAAAGATAGTGGTTTAATTCGTTACCCTGATCACTATATTAGCGAAAGAGTGTTGCAAGAGAGAAAAGCCGGAAACCAAGCCATTAAAAAAGCGGATATTTTAAGCAAACGTAGTAAGATAGTATCTCTTTATGAGGAGCTAAAAATGAGAGATCTTCCTAGGTTTAAATTTCCGGATAATGATTTGAGGACTTTTCAAGTAAAAGGTAGAAACGTTAAATATCTAAATGAGCTATTTAAAGAATTGGGTATTGTAAAAGAAATTTCGGGCCCAATAGACTCTTACTACACTATTCGATTTAACTCTGATGACTATAAAATTCATTTATATACCGCTATGGAAGAGTGGAAAATATTTATTAGAGAGGAAATAGGCTTTAAAGACTGCTTTGTAGAACGACATTATATTTGATAAACACTAAAAGATCCGGAGTATATACGGATCTTTTTAATATCTTTTTTTCACCTATGTGTATGTGTGTTTTAGAATAGAAGAAAGTTCTAAGTAATTAATATTAACTGAGCAAATAGAACAAATATAAATAATAAAAGGAATTATAGATACGTGGTATTTAGAAATATATTGTTTAATTAGTTTAGTTCTTATATGAAATTGGAGAGGTAGAGAAAAATAATGTACGAATCAGTTTATAACTTTAAGAAAAATGAACCCTTTTTAGTCCCCTTTTCAAACATTCCTTTTATTTATAATGGCTCAAATGGAACGATGATGAAAGGCGCCTCTTGTTTTGCCCTATTTATCTTAGAGGAGCAAGGTCTAAAGAATAAGATGGTGGAGGTAGTAGATTATTTATTTGCAGAAGATGAATGTTCAAAGGAAATGAGCATTTCATCTAGTAGCATAATTGAAAAACGCTTTATGGAATTGCAGAATTTTTTTGAAGAACATTTTTCCTTCTTCGCAAGTATCCCCTTTAATAATAAAACGGAACTCTTTGTATATACCGCTTTTTTAGACCAACTTGCTACAGATTGTTTTCAGTTTATAAAATTTGAAGAACCTACATCAATTAACTATTCACAAGCATACAAACATATAGATGAATTAGCCTTTGCTAAGGGACTGTCTAAACAGGAGCTTGAAAAATACAAGTTAAAGTTACTGAATATACTTTCTGTCGAAAAGCCAAAAGCATATCTTGCTATCACTTTCACTGCTGCTTAGACTAAAAAAGTAGTACTAACTGTTAAAAGCTCTTTCATAAATAAAAACCTACTTTGTAGTACTACAAAGTAGGTTTTTTAGTATTATTCGACTAATTCGTATACCTCTTGCTTACGTTCTTCTAACGTAAGGTCAGCAACATCCTTTTGGAACACAATAGCGTGCAATGATTCCTGATTACCATCAAAGGCAATGCAACATACTTTGCTATTAAGTTCTACTGATAATTCTTGTGTATTAGGGATTTTATTGAGCTTGAAGTCTATATCTCCAATTGCTTCGACATCAGCTTCAAATAAAACATAACCACCTACTTCTATAGGTATTTTGTTAATCATAAACATAGGTTTTTTGTACTCTGTTACCTTGTCGAGTCTTCTCTTAATAACCTCTTGAAGCTCTTGATATTTGTTTGCTAGTTGCTGGATTTTAGTTCAAACATTAAGTGGTAAATAATAAATGTCCATTTGTATCTCTCCATTTCACCCTTTAGATTTTTAAAATCTTAGTCTATAAAAGAGAGCTTTGGAGAAAAAAACAAAAAAAGGACTTCCTTTATAAATTTCTCACTTTCGCGAAAGTCGAGTTTAAAATTATATTTGTGTCCAAAATAAGATACAGATGTGAGGTAAACAAATACGATGTTAAAACAGTTAAAAGATAAAAAAGAAGAAATGGAGGTCTACTTTCAAAGGATAAGTAGGCTTTCTTTATATCAAGTGAAACACAAAGAGATTCGTCCTTATTGGATTACTCTTTGCTTTAGCTATGAAACAAAACGTGGTAGGAATGCATTATTTAGTTTTTCAATATCAGTAACAAATAATAGTACCTTAGTTTTTCAAAGCTTGAGTGTTAATGATACTGGGACCACAATTGAAGTACGTACAATTTTCTCAGAAGCTGTGGATTTGTTCTTGGAGGAAGTGTTGTCCTTATATGCGTCCAGTACGTATGTGAACATCATTCAAAAGCCTGTAAAATACCCTCCTTCATATATAAAAAAAGCAGACAGAAAGTGTATAAACTAATTGGAATACATATGATCCAAAACGTTGATTTATTTTTAGTTTGTGTGCTATAACAGTTCTGTTATTTTAATAAAGGAGTGGTTAATCTGAAGATTAAAACTAAGCTGCTTTGGCTTATATCAATTCTGTTGATAGTATCAAGTAGCATACTTGGAATCACGGCTTACACATTGTCTAAAAATGAACTATCCAACCTTGGAGAAAAAACACTGAAAAACAATACAAATGCAATTGTAGAAGAAATAAATAAATTGGATGCTCAAGTTCAAAAAGGAGATATTTCTTTAGATGAGGCTCAAAAAATGGTTATAGAAAGTTTTTTGAGTTCTAAAAAATCAGATGGTACACGTGATATTAACAAGGATATTGACCTTGGAGAAAGCGGCTATGCATTTATTATTGATAAAAAAGGTAATTTACTTGGCCATCCTACCTCTGAAGGTAAGAACATTTGGGGAAGTAAAGATCCTGATGGTAATTCTGTAGGAAAAATGATTGTTGAAAGTGCTACAAGTGGTAATGGTCTTGTAAAGTATCAATGGCCTCTACCGGACGATCCAAATAAAAATGCAGAAAAAATTGTGTACTCAAAAGAAGCAAAATGGGGATGGATCGTTTCTTCAGGTACATATACACAGGATTTTAATAAAAGTGCTGATGTTATACTTAACAACACTTTAATCGTTCTTGTTATTACATTGGTGCTTGGGACTTTAATTGCTTGGTTCTTTGCTCATAGAATTTCAACATCTTTAAATCTTGTTAAAGGACGTTTAGAAGAAATGTCAGAAGGGAATTTTACGGGAGATAATATTAGCGTGAAATCAAAAGATGAAACAAGAGACCTTGCTAATTCGCTTAACAAAATGTCTGTACACCTAAAAGATTTGTTAAACACTGTTAATACGGCTTCTGTAGAACTATCTGATGCTTCACAAGAAACCGCTACTAGTGCTCAAGAGTTAGTGTCTGCTTCTAAAAATATAGCTAATTCAATTGAGGATGTATCTAATAGTGCAAAACTTGGTAAGGAGTACACTGGAGAAGCTATTCAATCTCTAGAAACTCTGTATGAGCTTATTGAAAAAGCAAAAGAAACAGCGGCAAATTCATCTGCTAATTCCTCTATTACCCTCTCCTCTGCGCAAAACGGAATGGATAATGTAAATAAATTAATCCATCAAATTTCCCTCATTAAAGATAAGACAAATAACACTGAAGAGGTAATTGCCCTTTTAGAGTCGTATACGCGTGAAATTAAGGTAATTGCTAATACAATAACTGAGATTGCAGAACAAACCAATATACTAGCTTTAAATGCGAGTATAGAAGCTGCAAGAGCTGGTTCAGCAGGTAAAAGCTTCGCTGTAGTTGCAGATGAAGTAAGAAAACTAGCTGAAGAAACAAATGAAGGTGCAAAACAAGTAACGGCTTTAACTGTGAAGATTTCTGAGGCAAGTAAACAATCGTCTATTTCAATGGCCGAAAATAAGGAAGTTGTTAATGATGGCGTTAACTCTGTAGAAGAAACTGGTTTCTCTTTAGAGCAGATTTTAGATGCTGTAAGAAGTACAGTTGAGGATATTGAGTCGTTATCAAATCTAGCTAACAATGAGTTTGAAATTGCGGAGCAATTATTAAAAACGGTGACAGATCTACAAGCTATAATGGAGAAAACAACAGATAATGCTGTAGAAGTATCCTCTTCTAGTGAACAAACACTAGCTTCAATACAAGATGTAAGTGCTGTTACAGAAGAAACAAGCGCAATGGCAAACCAATTAAATACTTCAATTAACAGATTTAAGCTATAAGAAATGGATGTGCAAAAAGCAGTCAAACAATGACTGCTTTTTTAATCTATCAATCTCTAATATTCTCTTTAGAAATTTTCTCCACAATGGTAGCAATGTGTTGAATCATAACTTAGGCAATCGGGGCAATTTGTCTCACCGCATTCAGAACAAATTCTCATTTCTTTGTTTTCATAGTTAGAATGCTCTTCAACGTTACACTTCATTTTTAAGTCTCCTTCATAATGTTTTTAACATTTTAGCTTTTTAAGAAGATTTTTGGGGAAAATAACATTATAACTTTTCAATAGTCCTTTTTTAAGCGTACTTTATTTTTTTTGCTAAATATAAAAATATATTGAAAAACGAGTTATTTTTTAATATAATAAATTTACGAAGGTAAATGACCAATTTATTTTTGTAGATGTCAATGATTATAACCATTATTATGGTTGGCAAATAAATGCTGTCCCGCTTAAATCAGGCGCGCAAACCTACGTTAGGGACGGCATTTATTTGTCCTTTTTTTGTTTTTTTAAAATTAAGAGTTTGAATATAACAAGACTTTAGCTATCACTTTATTTTTTTTACTCAAAAAAATTATTCGTAAGAAACAATTGCATTTTATCTTAGCATACTATATACTATGAAAAGTAAACTAAGTCCTTATTAATTTATCAAAAACTTTTCTCTTTGACCAGATCCCGTAGATCTGGTATTTTTTTATATTAATATAACTTTAACGTATATATGCATACAAAAAAAGCAGCTTTATAATAGATAAAGCTGCTTTTTTGAATTAATTAACAAATAACCGTTGTTCTCTTAATCTTCTTAACCGATTTCGAATTGAATAATCAGACCTCTCCATAACCTTTGCAATACTCTTTTGCGTCAATCCTTCTTTAAAGAACAAGTTAAGAAGTTGCTGATCTTCCTCCGGTGTAAAAAACTTATTTGTTCTTCTTGGTACTTCATTTTTGTCCTTTTCCCTTTCTGTTTGAAACCAACTAGGTTCTGGAAGTAGAGTTAGGGGTTCTATTTTATAAAAATCGATAAGCTCTTTGTTTACTTCGGCCCACTGCCAGAACTCTTTTACATCTATTAGTGTATACTTCTTTTTAACAGCTGTAACAGTCTCTCTGTGAGGCATCTGCTTTTGAGAAATCCATCTCCTTACTTTGGCGTCGCTTACTTTTAAAAGCCTAGCAAATTCTGATAGTGTAAAATGACCTTGGCAGTTGTAACTAGCAGATAAACCCATTCTATTAGCCTTGTTACGTACTGAAGACGGGGTTTCCCTTTTTAGTATATTAGATATTTGTTTTAGCGTTTTTTTTCCATACAACTGCTCTAACTTTTCCTCATCCTCTTTCGTCCATTCCTGTGGTTTGGGTGTAATTTTTATACTTACTTTTGGTTTCACAGACATTTCCCTTTGCTCTCCGTTTATTAAAATTGTCTAAAAATGACTCATTTTATATGTAATAATTCAAACAATTATTTTTATGTGAGTGAGTTGTCAATGTCTTATTAACAACAAGTTCTATTTTGCTCTAACTTTGAAAGTTTATGGATCCTGTTGCTTATTGAACTAGGCGTGCGATCCAACATCTTTGCAAGTGATTTTGTAGGGTAGCTTTTTCCATAAAATAAATGAAGTAACATTTCATCCTCTTGTGGAGTAAAAAACTTTCTCTTTGGTCCCTTAATTTTATCCTTCTCTCTTTCAATCACGAACCAGTCTGGCTCAGGAAGTAAAATTTGAGGCTTTATTTTATAAAAGTCTATTAATTCTTTATGTTTTTCAGCCCACTCCCAAAATTCATCTGTATCAATTAATAAATAGGTACGAGACAAAGTAGTAACTACTCTTTTAATTGGAAAGTTGTTTTTCTCCTCCCAGCGTAGAATAGTTGAAGAGTGTACACCTATAATTTTTCTAAATTGATTAATGTTAATAAGACCTTGATACTCATTACTAGCTGGCAATTTCATTCTCTTTATTTTATTTAACACTGAACAAGTGTCTCGATTTAACGAACGAGCAATGTTATTTATAGGTTTAGTACCGTATAAAGATAATAGTTTTTCTTCCTCTTCTTTTGTCCATCTTTTATATGTTAATCTCTTATGTGCTTTTTCTATTGTTGCTGTCATCTAAAAACACTCTCCGTAAAATGATTTTAAAACAAAAAAAGTGAGTCTATACCTTGATACAATTGGTTTTATAACTACACTTTATTTTTTAATCAAAATAATTTTTTTAGTCAATTTGTTATTATACATTAAAAGAATACGGAGGTGTAAAACAAAATATTGGTTATTATAAACTTTTTAATACTATTTAATTAAAAATAACATTATGTATTATTCAAGCTTGAAATATATTTAATAATAATGATTTATATTAAATAGCCATACTATTCAATTTAATAAATTACTATTCAATATAGGTTAAGAAATTATATGTAAAATAAGTCTCGAATATAAAATAAAAAAGACAGAGTTTAATCTATCTTTTTTTATAAATTGATAATATTATCCAATTGATCGGATATCTCTTTTTGCATACTTGGTATTATATGACTGTACGTATTTAAGGTAGTGGTTATATCAGCGTGACCTAACCTTTCAGAAATCAATTTAACATTTACATTTTGTTGAATAAGTATTGTTGCGTGTGTATGTCTTAAATCGTGAAATCTAATAATAGGTAATTCTAATTTATTTACAAGATTGTAGAATTCTTTACGGAAGTTTCTTGGAATAATTGGATTTCCTTTTTGTGTACAATTCACCAAATCTAAGTCATTATAATTTTTCCCTAGCCTTAACTTTTCTTTTCTTATTAAATTTCTGTGTTCTTTAAGGTTTTTAACCAGCGAATTAGGTATATGAATGGTTCTAAGAGAGGATTTATTCTTCGCTCCAGCTTTTAATTCGCCGCTTTGGGTTAGTGTTTGTCTAATGTATATAAGTTGGTTGTCTAAATCTACATCCTTCCATCTCAAACCAAGAATTTCCCCCTGCCTCATACCTGTAAGGATTGCTACTAAAAAACCTATATAGCAGCGTGTTAACCGCTTTATATTTCTGGCGTTTTCTACAAAATAGTTAGCTTCTTCTAACGTCCATACTTTCATTTCTTTGTACTTGATCTTTGGTATTATTGCACCTTCGGCAGGGTTTGTTTTTATAAGATTTAGTACTTTTGCTCTTTTAAGGGAGCCGCTCACAATACGATAAATTAAATGAATGGTATGCTCTGAGTAATTAAGCTCATAAACAATTTGATTTATAAAGTGTTGAATATGAATGGGGCTCAACTCTTGCAATTTAAAATGTCCTAACCTAGGCTTTATGACGCTCTCATAGTAGATTTTGTGGACATTGAGGGTGTTTTTCTGGAGTTGGTGCACTCTTTCCGATAACCATTCATCCATATATTTGTTAAAAGGAATGCTAGTAGTATTAATAATCTCATTTTCAAGTAGTTCCGCTCTGAGTTTTGACAATTCTTCTTGAGCTGCCCTTTTTGTTTTAAAGCCTCTTCTACGGATCTGCCTTCTTCTACCTGAGAAAGGGTGTTTACCTAAGTCAAAAACAAAATCCCACTTACCGGACTGGTTGTTCTTTTTAATACTAGCCATTCTTAAATCCCCTCTTTTTTGTTCAATTTTCAATACTCTTATTTTGAACTTTTCTAAGTTGGGTATAACTGATAGATATTCAGAACTTAAGATATCAAAAAACCGGTATTTTTAATTAATACCGGTTTTTGTTTAAATATATGCTTGTCCAAAAATACATATTCAAGTTAAATCGTATATGTGAATATTAAATGAGTTCCCTCACCTTTTTCATCCATACCATCTAACACGTAGTATTGCAATGCCTTTTGGGAAAGTCTTGTTTGAACCTTTCCGCTATTTTCAATGATATACCAGCGCTCATCATATTTATCTTCTTCAATATCAATGAACATAGAAGTATGAGACGAGATTGTTATTTTTCGAATAGAGTCGTAAGTGTTTAGTGTTACATTCACAGCTCCACGATATTTCTGTATGTAACTTAAAGCATCCTCTAACGTAGTTTGATTAATTTTAAATGAGCCCACTGCCTGTAATTTTTCTAATAGGTAACTCTGTGTTTCTTCTATTAATTCTTTAGAGATCTGTTTATCAAATTCGTTATTTTGGTTATCTAAAGACAAAATAACTTCTCCTCCTATTATTGTTTATTTTTCGTAAGCTTCAATGGTTGTATATAGATAGTATATTGTTACTAAGGCATTTTTGCACTAGGAATTTTAATAACACTTTTTAAACTAGGGAGTTAATTCTTCTTAGTTAGTCTCTCTAAGTAGTACTTACTAATAGCAAGATATTCTCTTATGTACCACTTAGGAACTTCAAGAATGGGAGTTTTAGCAGGAAGAGCGTATAGGTTTAATCCTTGGTCCTCCCCTATACTTCTTGCTCTATATAGATGAAAATAATTACTAACTACTATACCGGTTTTCTGATTGCTTGAAATGAGTTTTTTAGAAAACTTGATGTTCTCAACAGTACGGGAAGAGCGATCCTCTATAATAATCCTCTTTGCTTTGATGCCTTGTGCCATTAGTTCTTGTTTTATTACCGATGCTTCGGAAACGGCTTCGTTTGGACCTTTTCCTCCTGATGCAATAGCTATAGTTTTCTTATTCTCTTTTAGATATGTAGCGGCTGTATTTATTCTGCTTTTCAGTGAAGGGGAAGATTGAAATCCATCTACCCTTGTACCTAAGATTATTAAATAATCAGCATTTTGAGGGATAGTTGTTCTCGCGTATTCAATAATTTTAAATTGGAGAAAACAAATATAAATAATTCCGATGAGTATTAAGCTAGCTATTATCTTTTTGATCTTATGGGGTGGCGAATTTATTGTCATTTTGTTAGAAACCCTCTCTTTTTAGTCGATTCATTATATTAGAGAGAGTTTGAAAAGTACAACCAAATCAACAAAAAAGCAGAACCCTTTATAAAGAAAAGTTCTGCTTGTATTGGTTTATATCGGTTATATTTATACTTTTTGAACGTTAGCAGCTTGTGGGCCACGTTGTCCTTCTTCAATGTCAAAAGTTACTTCTTGGCCTTCTTCTAATGACTTGTAACCTTCTCCTTGAATTGATGAGAAGTGTACGAATACATCGTCTCCACCTTCTTGTTCAATAAAACCGAAACCTTTTTCTGAATTAAACCATTTTACTTTGCCTTTGTTCATTTTAAAATCCTCCATTACTAAGTTGTTCATACCATATATTACCCATTATGTATGTTTTTAAACTTAATTTTATAATGCTGTACTCTTGCTGAGATTTCATTTATTTGGTTAAAGCAAAAGTTACATCTGCTTCGCAAGCAATTTCTCCATCTACTGTGGCAGTTGCCTTTGCCTTTGCAATTGATCCTCTTGCTTTTGTAATTTCCACTTCTAGGCGCAATTGATCACCAGGAACTACTTGTTTTTTAAAACGACAATTATCAATTCCAGCAAATAATCCTAATTTACCTTTGTTTTCGTCTTTCTTAAGCATAATAACACCACAAACTTGTGCTAATGCTTCTACAATTAGTACACCTGGCATAACTGGATAGTCAGGAAAATGACCGCTAAAAAACTCTTCATTAGCAGTAACATTTTTAATACCCACTGCTCGTTGGCCTTCTTCTAATTCTACAATTCGATCAACTAGCAAAAATGGGTAGCGGTGAGGAAGAATTCCTTTAATTTCGTTAATGTTAAGCATATACCTCTCCCTTTCTTCTATCTATTGGACTTACCTTTTAATTATAACTAAACAGCTTTTTTAAACAAATAGATGAATAGAAATTTCAAGTTAACCATTAAAAATTTAGAATATTAACTTTTGTAGTCTAATGCGCATAATTTCGTTTATTTTCTGACCATCCAATAAATGTAAGTATAATTATTTATATAAAAATAGAGATGAGGTCATAGAAAAATGTTGAAAATTACTGAGATGAAAAAGCTAGGAAAGGAACGATTGAAAAAGGGAATTTATTTGAAATCAAAAGAAGCAAACAAAAGGGATTTCCTTAACAAAAAGGATAGAGGTTTCGCAAACATTAACATAATCTTAGGAGTATTGTTTTTGCTGATATGCATAGTGTGTAAACCATTAGTAAATATATCACCTATAATGGCTGGTATAGTAACAGGATTAACTATTGCATACCTTATGTCTAGCGCAATTTTATTAATTTGGATTAAAGATCACTTTTATAAATATGAGTTCTCCAAATGGAAGATGTACCAAAAGGCTCTATTTTGGGTGTGGATATTGTTTTTAATGACTTATTCTGTATACCTTTTTATAAACAAATATTAATAAAGCTAAAAAGACTTCCTTACAAGGCGGTCTTTTTTTATTTAATGGGTTCATTTCTAACTTTTCAAATGCTACTCTCGTTTATATTGTCTTTAAAAAGACTTACCGATGTAGCAAGTCTTTTATAAATATAAAATGCTTTTAATCCTCTATTTCGAGAACAGATTTTATTTTTTCTAATAATTCCATATCCATTTTCATTGGATCATTTGGAGAAGCATCTTTTATATATCTCCCCCATACAAAATGTTCAATCGTTAATTTATCAGTTCCCACTTCAATTGCTAATTGGGTAAAAGTTATAGGGGATTCTTTCTTTTCAAGGCATTTCTGAAGTATCTTTTTACCCATTTGAACCTCAAAACTGTTCAGATGTCTTTTTACTGCGGGTTCTTCTAAGTATCTTTTTACTCTTTTTAAAGTTTTTTCTTCGTTTTGTGGTAAATTCGTTTTACTAAGATCTTGGATAAAAAGTTTTTTCTGTAATCTTTCTTTTGTTAACAATTTAAGCACCTTCATTTCTTTTAGTTTTGCATTCCCATTCGTAATGTAAGAATAATAAGGGACATACATATTCATTTATTAACTTTTAAGATTCTAGCACCGATATAAATAAATGGTAAAAATAAACAAAAAAGACATCCGATTTAGATGTCTTTTATCTATCCCAAGGCTTTATAGTTGTTAAAAAATTGGCTAATTCATTACTTTTTATGCGTCTTATTTTCCGCGCTTCTGCCCTAAGAATACCGGTTTCATATAATTTCTTTTCTTCGTCGGTCTCAGGTATAATTTTAGGAACTTCAATGGTATTACCTTTATCATCTAAAGCAACAAATGTTAGAAATGCCGTAGCGGCAATTCTGCGCTTACCTGTCTTTAAATCTTCTGCAATGATTTTAACGAATACTTCCATAGAAGTCCTACCTGTCCAAGTTACGAATGACTCAAAACATACCGCGTCATCCTGGGTAATAGGTGATAAGAAGTCTACAGAATCGGTACTTGCAGTTACCGAACCACTTCTACTATGGCGCTCAGCAGAAATGGATGCGATCATATCTACATCGCTCATTAATTTCCCTCCAAATAACGTATTATGGTTATTCACATCATTAGGAAATACCCTGCTTGTACGAACCACTCTTGATTCTTTTGAAAACTTACTTTCCATATAAGCTATTTCCCCTTTCAAAATTAAATGGATTTATTTTTTATATCTAAATTTCATTTAAAAACAAGTAAATTTTTCATATACTCACAGCAAGATAACAAAAAAAACAGAATGAATGACTCATTCTGTTTCACTTTATTATTTAAAGAAATTACCATAGATAAATGGATGCGCCTCATCATTGATATCAGCTTGTCTTTGCTGATCAAGTTGGGCTTTTGTACCAGAAAGTTTTGGTGTTTCAGGTGAGGAATCATCGGTTTGCTTAGTTTGACCGTCTGATTCTTTACCTTTTTTATCTAATTCTGGTTTACTCTGTTCTCCTTGAGAGGGGTTCTTAGGTTTATTGTCGTTTGTATCACCTATAGGAGTTTGCTTAGAGTCATTATCTTTACTCTCTCCTTTAGGAGTATCTTCTGACTTTTTGTCCTCTGCCTCTTTTTTAGAAGATTTATCTAATTTCTTGTCGTTATTTTTTTCTTTTGGAGTCTCATCAAGTTTTTCAGTCTGTTTTTCTCCTTTTGGATTATCCTCAGACTTCTTATCCTTACTTTCTCCTTTAGAAGTATCTTTAGATTTTTTAGCCTTCTCTTCCTCTTTTTTAGAAGTATCGTCAGCTTTTTTATCCTCAGATTGTTCTTTTAAATTGGTAGGTGTTTCCCCTTTAGTTTCTAAAGGTTCTACGTGCCAATTTTCGCTACTTACTGGTTTGTGTAAACCAAACTGTTTAAGATCAGCTTCAGATATTTGTTGAACCCAGTCATCAACATCTATAGCAAGACCATAGTTGTGTCTACTATTGCCAGGTTTAGCAGCTTGAACGCTACTTTTACCGCTATGATAGGCATCGTACAATACTTTTTGTTGTGCGAAGGTACGATAGCCTGAATTAATAGTAATCTTCTTGCCGTAATGTTTTGCAACAGCAGAGATCCTTTTCAATAATTCTGGGTTTACATTCTTTAAATCTACACCAGAATCAGCTACAACTAACCAATCATCGGAATTAACATCAAAATTCATCTTATTTAGACCTGTCTTTTGAAGATTTGCCATTAAATTTCCGATTTGATTTCTACCATTACTTTTTGAAGAAGTAGCAGATGTATTAGCATTCGAGCTTGCACTATCTTTACTTATGCGAACCGCTTTAACCAGCTTAGGACCCCAATAGGAATTGCCCTTTAGCGTTGCATAAGAAACACCTTTGCTTGATGCATTTATCATCGTGTTGTTTCCATTATAAATTCCTACGTGGTTAATAACTCCATCTTTATCTGTATCAAAGAATAGTAAGTCACCTTTCTTTAATTTATCAAGTGAGACTGGAGTTCCCATTTGAGATTGTTCGCGTGAGGTTCTCGGTAAATCGATACCTGCTGCCTTAAATGCTCTAAGGGTTAATGAAGAACAATCAAATGCATCTGTGCGATTAGTTGAGGCTCCCCACTGGTATTTAGCACCTTTGTGTTTAGCGGCCTCTTTTAGTACAGCATCTGCTATATTACTAGAATCAGTTGATTGAGTTTCAGATTTAGTACTTACAGTAGAAGAGTTGGTCACTTTGTTATTAGATTCTTTTAAGAACTCTCTATAGTATCCAATAATTCCTGGTGCATAATCTTGAGTTTCTGTGGTAGGCCAATGTTCAAGTTTTATATCCTCCCACATTTTTTTGTTACCTAAACTATCTTCAGTCGGGGTAATACCTTTGTTAATTAAAGCTCTTACGTTTCCCATTCCCCAATTGTATCCATAGAGTGCAGATACAACATCTCCGTCAAAATATTTTATTAGGTATTTTAAGTACCGCACACCTCCATCTATGCTTTGGTCAGGATCAAAAGGATTTGTTACGTCCCAATCTGGAGCTGTATCATCCATAAATTGCATTAATCCTTTCGCACCGACTTCTGATTTCGCCTTTGGATTAAACTCGGATTCTTGTTTTATTACTGCTGCTATTAATACAGGATCCATATCATATTTATCTGAATAACGTAAGATTTTGTCACCATAGGGAAGTTTACTAACAACTTCCCTTTGTTCTTTAGTAGCTTTATTGGTAATTGGAGGTAATACCTTCTCTATTGCTTCTTTAGAAACGGTTTTTACCTTTTCAACTTTACCTGTTTCGTAATTAAGATGATCAGACTTTTGAATGTCTACCGCTAAATTTGGATGAATAAACTTATAAAGCTCTTTTCCATCAAACTTCTCGGCAACAGCAAATTTGACAACATCACTAGTGACCTTGCCTAAAGTTTCTCCCTTCTTAATTGTGTCATTTACTTTGATGTTGGCTGTTATGCCAATAATCTCCGTAAAATATGTAATATCGTCTTCCTTGTGTTCAATAGTTATTGAACTATCTGTAAGTTTAACTATCTTTCCATCTCCTGGTGCATAGGCTTTATCACCCTTGTTTACTTCGTAACGAACAAAGGGATTAAATTCACCATTTTTTACACCAATGGTAGAGATGTCATTAATAGCCTCAGCAGCAATAGGTCGATTAAGAGTATCATCAAGAGTTTTAGCTTGAGATTCTTTAACTGTACCTACTAACTCCTTTCCGTCTTTTGTATAAAACTGTTCTCCATAGGTTTCAGGAGAGTAAACAGCTATCTCACTTTTAACCTTTATATGATTTTCAGGTATGGTTTTTTCAACCTCTACTCCGTGAGGTGCTAGATTAGCAGGCATTGTATTGGATACAATTACAGCAGCCGCAGTGCCTGAAAATGTAAGAGTTAAAAGTACCTTAGTTAACTTTTTCTTACTTTTTTGATTACTCTTTTCAAAATCATTGAATTCCTCTTGTGATAGCGAATATAAAACTAGTGATTTATCTATAACTGTTCCAGACATAGTTAAGCCTCCAATAGTGATCTATAGTTTAGAGTAAACTTTTCTTCTTTATCGCGAGCTAATTTTGATAGCCCTTCAATTGCTTTATTGTATTGTGCTGTTTCTCTCATTTCTTTTTCTTGTTCCGGTGTGATGTTTTCACACACTTCCATTTGACGATAAAGTAGAGTTATTAAATCTTCTCCAAAGGTTTCTAAATCATCTTGAGACCATTCTCTATCCTCATAAGTAAATCTACTTAAGTCAATATCGCTATTCCAAACAATGCTGTAGAAACTGTGTCCCTCGCCTAAAATAGTTTGTTGGTTTGCTTTAATATCATCAATTACAGCTATTCGAATTGAATTTGTATTTGAATTAATTGAAACAACAAACCTTTCATCACTTAATAAAATTATAGAATCATATATTCCATCTTCTTCACAAATAAATACTATCTCATCACCTGTTGGCTTACTTGGCATTTTACTTAGTAAATCTCTTGCCTTTAATTGAAAGCCATTAGCAGCATCCTTAAATGTACTGACAGCAGCTAAAGATCTACCAAGACGAATGCTCTTCGCTTTTGCACTTGTAAGGATCCCTTGGTTTTCCTTTTTGGATAATTCCTTTTTAAATTCGAGTGCATCCCTTTTTAAAAGAAATAAGCCGTTTTCAATACTTGTGTTAATTTGATTTAATTGTGTATCAAGTTCTTCAAGATGGTCTTCCATCTTCTTGATGTGTTCATCAATTTCCACTTGAGTTCTTGCGCCGCTTGAAATCATCTCATCATAATCAATCATTTGGTTAAGCGGATCTAATTCAGCTTTTCCTTGTTGATTCTTTAATGAATTCAGCTTCTTTTCTGCTTCGGATATATTAAGCAGTAGATTATCTCTTTGACTCTTCTGTTTAAAAATTTCAGCATCTCTCTTCTTTAAATCTTCTTGAGTTTCAAGAAATCTAACAATTTTAGCTTTTAATTTCTTGCTTGCATTTTTCATTTCAGTTTTTGTCCAAAACGTATTATTAAAACCACGAAGCTCTCCAAAATATTCCGGTAAGTTAGTAAATACTAAGCCTGCTTTTTTTGCAATTGTTATCATTGTTCATCTTCTCCTTAAATGTTTATTATTTTTTTGTTTCTTCGTTTTTCTTTTTTGCTTCTTCTTGCTTCTTAAGAACTTCCATTGGATCGTTATTTTTCTTGTTATTAAAAGTGGCTAATTTGTCTAACTCTAACGCGTCATTAATAACATTAATTTTTTGAGTGTTTTCTTCAAACACCACGTGTTCTACATCTATAGATAAGTTCTTATTATGAATAAGCTTTTTCTTTAAATCGTTGTTCGTTAGTTTATAAGCTTTTTCTCTATACTTTGGATCACTAAATTTATTTATAATTCGTTCTTTCGTTTTATCGTGATAATTGTCTATCTCTTCTATTTGGATTGGATCAAGCATTGAAGTGCGTATCCCTTCGCTCATATGAGTGTGAGAATAATCAATTATAGCTGCCATTTGGAGTTGTGGTGATTTAATATACAATGTCTTGTTACCCTTGTTATATTTAATATCATTAATACCAAAGCCATTTGTGTGATAACCCATTAAAACTAAGCTATTCACATTAAACATAATTGCTTTCTCTCTCCATTTCTTATCTAACCAGTTAATTCCGGTTTTGAATATTTTTTTCCCTAGGTTTGGATCGTTAGTTTCCCCGTCATATGCTAGCTTTACAAGATCAATATGCTCCGAATCTTTGTAAGGCTGGCTATAATTGAATAATAGAGAAATCTCTTGGACTTTACCTAAGTCTTCATTGCTAAGTTTCACTTTGTAGTACTTAATTGGTTTCTCCTTTTCTTCTTTAATTTGGGCTTCAACTTCCTCAGGGAAGAAATTGTGCCAAGTATTTTCTAGAGCATTAATGCCTCCATTTGTAAGAGAAGCCCCACCTACGACTCCAATTCCCAATAGTGATACAGCTGTTATTGCTTTTTTTCTAATAGACATATAAAAATCTTCCTTCCATAAATTTTCCAAATTATAATGGGGAATTATTGTTTTTTGGAAAAAAAGAAAGATAAATTAGTGCTGTAAACAAAAGAAAACAACCAACAAAAGTTGGTTGTTTTTTTATATATAATTAAACTGTTATTTACTATTTAGTACTGGTCGTTTAATAACCTAAAAGTGTACCCTTTTTGTTTCGCATAATTTTCTAAAGCTTTTTTTGTAGCTATTTCTCTATCTTTGCTATCTACTTGTAGGTTAGTAAGAATTAATTCTTTGCCAAAAATTTTTAGTGTTAATTCGTTCATACCTGAAGAAATAATAAATTTCTTTAAAGGTGACATCCAACAATACGGATTTGCATCCTTATCTACTTTAAATATGTCGATTAAAAATTTTAAATCTGCAATTTCGGGAAGTCCTTTTTCATCTATCATAATGATTCTCCTTTATAGTTCATATTTATAATATTCCTTTAGTGTTTTGTATTAAGAACAGAATAAACAACCTGTTTTTTTAGCCTTAAGGTTAGCAAGTCTGCTTAACTCTTTTTTTATTTCACTTTTAATTTCTGATAGCTTTTCCAGCTCTTTTTGTTTTCTCATTTGCATTTTGATCTTATATGACATTAATGCAGAAACAATACGAGATGCTATTGCTTCAACTGAGATAACATTTACGGAATTACCAAGAACCTCGTATTGAGATGTCATTGGCATATGTTCAGGAAATTCAAACCACTTAGGGTAATTCATCATTCTTTTAATCTCATTAGGAGTAAATGGTCTCCATAGCTTTTCATCAGATGGATGACGTAAGTATGAACAGACTGACTGAATCTTCCCATAACCTTTTACAAAGCAAGAAACCTTATTATCATTAGTACTAACAAGCATCTTGTTGCTGTCGGCCGTAAAACCTGTATTTTTAAATTTTTCTTTGTGTGTGGTTAAGAAAGAATTCATAACAGTACCTTCAATTGGTCTCCACTTTACAGTTGATTCGTCATCTAAAAAGTGTTTAACTTTCTTTCTGCGTGAATTAGGCACCTTTGGATGTTCTGGGAATTCAAAGTTTGTTTTATCTCTGAAAGCAACAAAATATCCACGATTCCTACTTTCTATAGCGCTGTCATCATAACTATTTCTTTCGGTATAACTTTGTTCTGGAAAAACCTCTGACAGCATATCTTTAATAGTCTTAAATACTTGACTCTTGAAATACTGTGGAACATTTTCAAAGAAAACAGCAAAGGCTCCGGTTTCCAATATAATTCTCACTATATGGGAAGCAAAATGCTCTATTAGTCCTTTCATCTGCAAGCCTAGACCGCTGTATTCTATACAAGGGGCTGATACGAGAACAATATCTGCTCTAGGTATGTATATAGGATTTATGGAGCGAATATCTCCCCAATAGAAAAATGATTTTGGAAAGTTCTTTTTAAATGTTTCGACTACCCAGGAAGTATAAGTAGCGGCTTTACCCTTTAATTGATAATCATAAGGGTTTTGTTCAGGAATATCGCTATCCACTGCCATAACTGACTCGCAAGCTTGGGTATTTACAAACCCGGCGGTCATAGCTCCTCCGCCACCAAATAAAGAAACGACTCTAAACTTCTTTAAATCATCGTTCCAGAATTCAGTTTTATTAATGCCGTTAAACATTTCAAAAGAAAGTTCTTTGTAAATAATGAGCTCTTCTTCTTTTATAATGACATCGATTTTTACGCCAACGCCTAATACTGAATGAACTTCCTTATTACATATGTCTAGCAGTGGATCTAACTTACCTGTGCTTCTGTTTTTTCTGGACGAAATAGTATGCGTCGCCATTTCTAAGTCCTTAGCTTTGCGAATTTTTAAACAGCTACTACCCAGTGTTTTAAGAATAATACGAGTTCCAGCTAATAAGTTCGCAAGCCCTAAAACAGTTTTTTCAAGCCATAGACGAGTTCTCTCCTTATTCTTGGGGCTATAACTTGTTCGATAATTTCTAACCGCCCTAATCGATGACTTGTCTTCCATTAGCTTTTTTATCATTTCTATTGTTTCTATTTGCATATAAATCTCTCCTTAAATTTTTATATTGGAAAGATTATAAAGTTATTTTTTTTACAAAAAGAAAAAAAGTAAAAATATTATGATTGGAGAGGTAGTTTCTATTTATAGCGATTTCAATATGGGATATATTGTTTATATAGAGGTGATGTATATGTTTTTCAATGACGGAGAGAAGGAAAATTATGATCTGAAATTAAGTAAACTTGAATTTGTAAGTGTAATGGCAATGGCATCGCAAAGTTTGATGAAATTAATAGTAGATGATAACAGTCGTTATTTTATATGTTTGGATTTGTATGGAAGATTTTTGCCACTAAATGAAGAGTCTGAACTAATATATGACACTATACTAAAAATACCTGTTGATGTTCCTTTTAAAAAAATGGATGGATTAGGGATATTAAGTAAAGAATCAAATGATTTAGAGGCTACTATTAGATTTAAAGATTCCACAGTTGTTCTTACAGAGTCATCGGGTTTCTTTTACCAAGTGTCAAAGGAGTTAAGAAGTAGCTTAGGTGAAGCTGTAGAAAGTGCACAAGGTGTAATAGATGAGGTTGCTGTAAATAAGGATGGATTAAATTTGCTATTAAAGAAATATAAAGTGAAAGATGGATCGGAAGAAGACATACATTACCAGGAATTTAAAAAAGGGTTTATAAATCAGGATTTTATAAAGAAGGAATATAAAAGAATGGTTAAGTATAGAAATGCAGTTAAAAGATATTTTTTATATTAGAATCTTACAAGTTAATAATTAAAAACAAAAAGAGCGAATTAATATAATCCGCTCTTTTCTTATAGTATAGCTTTAATAAAATGGTTTGATAGGAACTCGTTTTCAATAAGTTCGAAATTCATTTCATTTACAGTGTCATCTTCATAATCCTTCGCTGTCTTTAATCCCTCTTCCACAAGAGACTGCTCAATAGCAGGTTCCCTATAAATAGACATAACGTGTTCTCTCATTAAATCGTAATTCTTAAATGGAAATAACAATATATTCTTACCGTTTATAGCATATTGCAGTATGCCCATATTGTTAGATGCTACCACTGGAGTTCCACAAGCCATAGCTTCAAGAGGTGGAAGGCTAAATGCCTCAATCAAGGATCCATTTACTACTACTTTAGCCTTTTGCATTGTCTCTACTAAAAGGGGCTGACTTGGATCTACTATAGTCTCTACACGATTGTGGTTAAATTCCCCTTGTCTAGGTGTAATCCATTTAATATGCGTGTCAAACTTCTCTGCTATAGGAATTAAATTCTCTATAGTTTCTTTTGTGTTTTTATATATGTTAGAAGCGTCTCCGATGACTAGCATAAAATTTTCTTTTTTAGAGTCCTTAACATAGGTAAATTTATTTAGATTTACACTACAAGGGACAATCCAAGATTTGCGACTATAATTCTTTTTCATTATATCTGTTAAGAAGCTTGAAACGCCCATATGATGAACGGGAAAAGAATAAAATAATTTCATCAATTTAATTGTTTCAGGTTTATTAGAAAAGGTGTTGTAATCCCCTTGTCCATAGTGGATTGTTTTCTTAAAGTATTTGTAGAGAGGGAAAATAAGGTCCCAATATGTTGCAATAGCTGTATCGTACTTATCAGAGAAAGTTTGAATGGCTAGATCATTTTCATAAGTATTAACAGTTATCGAAACCGGCCCTACTTTTAATTCATATGTCTCCCCCGTGCTGTTATACGGAATAAAATAATCTACAGAGTACCCCTTCTTAGTTAAGAGGTTACCTAAGTTAAAAATCATCTTCATTCCACCGGTCCATACAGCGTGTGGTAAGAATATAGCAATTTTTTTATTATGAGTTCTATTTACTTCTTTAATTAAATTTTTGTTTTTAATGCCGTTCTTATAGTAGTTGCGTTTTTTTGTTGAATTCTCATAATACTTGTAGAGATTATAGAGAATTATATCGTTATGTTTACGTTCTTCTACCATCTTCTTTAATATATCTGAGTTTCCGTCCATTAGGTGTGCCGTCCCTACGAGATAATGAATATCGTCTTGTGAAGCCTCTTTCCAAAAGGTATTTGCCTCTTCTATTCTTTTATTGAAAAGTAATTTAGCTTGGTTGTGTATAATATTTGAATCCATTTTAATCCCCCTTCGTTTTCTTCTCTAATTTTCAAATTAAATCTTTATGCCTTCTTTCTGAGTGATTAAATAAGTTCCCAATGAAATTTAGAAAAATAAGAAAAGAATTTTACAAAACTAAAAGAAGAAAAGGGTGAAGAGGTGAAATTAAATGGCAAACATACTAATATTGTCATCTGTACGATTTAAAGAAGATTTGTGGCAAAGACCCCAACAACTTGCAGTTCAACTAGCTAGCTTAGGGAATAAGGTAGTGTATTTTAACCCTGTTCCTACAATAAAGATTAGTAGAGAAGAAATTGAAGTAGATGCAATTTTAAATGAATTTGTAAATAATCCAGTTGAGGATCAAGGGGTTATTATATACGATCAAATAGGCAAAATCGCTACAAAAAGCAGTGCTATAACTGGGGTCAAAACGAAATGGTTAGATACAATCGTAGACTATCATCAATTTGATAAAATTATTGTTTATTTACCTGAATATGCGGTATATCTTAGAGGAGTTAAAGATAAAATTGATGTTTATTTTGATTGCGTGGATGAAATGAGTAGTTTCTATACAACTAAAAAAATTGTTTTATTAGAAAATGAGTTAGTAAAAATGGCTAAGGGTGTAATAGTAACTTCTAAAACCCTCTACGTACACAAAAGTAAAGAAAACTCTAATTGTGTATTAATACCAAACGCAGTAAATCCTGAGCAATTTCAAAAACAATATAAACAACCTAAAGATATGGAAAATATAAAAAAGCCTATAGTTGGTTATATGGGTGCCATTGCAAATTGGTTTGATCAAGATTTAATGGTAGAAGTGGCTAATCAAAATAAAGATAAAGAGTTTTTATTAATTGGGACTATATATACGGATGTAAGTAAATTAGAAGCAGTAGAAAACATAAAACTTTTTGGGAAACGCGAGTATGAGGAAGTTCCGGCGTATGTTAACCATTTTGACGTAGGTATTATCCCGTTTAAGATGGAGGATCTCATTGTTAATACCAATCCTATCAAATATTTCGAATACCTTGCAGCGGGGCTTAAAACGGTCTCTACTCCCCTGCCGGAGTTAATAGGTGAACCCCATTGCTTTTTAGCAAATGATGCAACTAGTTTTACTAATATGCTTAATAATGTATTGAACGATAAAAGCAAAGTTGAAGAACGTCATTACTTAGAAGAAAACAGTTGGTTAGAGAGGGCTAAAAAGATTAATGAATTTATTAATGAAACTGATGTAAGTGATAAACGTGATAGAGATACCATAATAGAGGAATTCTTAGATGTTTATAATAGTTTTGTTGGGAAGGCTCCTTTATTAGATGTTTTAAAAGCCGAAATTTTAAACGACTTAGGAAATGTTGAACGTGCGAAAGAGCAATTGTTTAACTCATCTATTGGTTCTGAATGTTGGGAAACGCAGATTAAACTATTGCTCGAATGGAATTGCATTGATAAATTGTATGACTATATGTTGAAGAATGAAGAAATTACATACGATACAGAGAAGTGGTTTAATAAGGGAGAAGAGTTCTTAAAGGTCTATGCTTTAAGAAAGATTAAGAAAATAAATGAGGCTGCTACGTTAGCTGTAAAATTAGCCAACCAGTCAGAGTGTATTCAAGAAGAGATTGGAAATATATACTTTGATATAGAGAACTATAAGGATGCGATTAAGAGATATGTTTCTATATACAAAGCCAATGATGAGTTATTAACCAAAGAAGGTTATAAAAACTTCCTAAAGATTGCAGAAGCGGGTGGAAAAACTCTATTGGCCGAGGAACTTAAAAAGAAGATAGCGGCTATTTAACCCATAAAAAAACTTCTAGTATAATACTAGAAGTTTTTTTGTTGTTGATTAAGTAAATAACTTAACAATAAAGCTTAAGATAATACCGATAAAGCCGAAGTCAGCATCTCCGAATGTAGTGTTTTCGAATCCTAAACCTGCAAGAACAGGTAACAATAGTGCTGGTAGGAAGCTGATAATTAAACCGTTTGCGAATGCACCTAAGATGGCGCCTCTTCTACCACCTGTTGCGTTACCGAATACACCGGCTGCTGCACCAGTAAAGAAGTGAGGAACTAATCCTGGAACAATAACAGCTAATCCGAATAATGGTAATAAAGCCATTGAGATTAGACCGGCTACAAAGCTACTTAAGAATCCAATAATAACTGCATTTGGAGCGAATGGGAATACTGCTGGTACATCTAGAGCAGGTTTTGCATTAGGAACAATTTTATCTGCAATTCCTTTAAATGATGGTACGATTTCTGCGATAACCATACGTACACCAGATAGAATAATATAAACTCCACCGGCAAAAGTAATAGATTGAATAATAGCAAATACGATAAAGTTTGTACCATCGCTAAGTTTTGTTTCTACAAAGTGTTGACCTGCAAATAATGTTACAATGAAGAACATAATTGCCATTGTTAAGGCAACAGCTACAGATGAATCACGAAGGAAACCTAAAGATTTTGGAACTTTAACTTCTTCAGTAGTTTTTTGTTTGTTACCTAAGTGTTTTCCTACAAATCCAGATACTAAGTAACCGATTGAACCAAAATGTCCTACAGCAATATCGTCACTACCTGTTACTTGTCTTACGTAAGGTTGTATGATTGCTGGTGAAATAACCATCCACAAACCAAGAATAACAGAACCGACTAATACCAGTGCTACACCTGATAAACCGCTAACAGATAATACGCTGGCAAGTAGACAAGATAGGAATAAAGTATGGTGTCCTGTCAAAAATATGTATTTAAAAGGGGTAAAACGAGCTAGGATAATATTCACAATCATACCAATAAGCATAATAAGTGCTGTTTCAGTACCAAAAGCATTTTGAGCTACTGCAACGATAACTTCATTGTTAGGGACAACCCCTTGAATATGGAAAGCTTTTTCAAACATTTTGCCAAAGAAGTCTAGAGAACCTGAAACTACCGTAGCTCCTGCCCCTAAGATAATGAATCCCATAATTGTTTTTAATGTTCCTGATACAATATCAGAAATTGATTTCTTTTGGAGTAACAAACCAAGTAAAGCGAACAGCCCTACTAGAATTGCTGGTGTTCCTAGAATATCTTTCATAATGATATCTAACATAAAACTCACTCCCTTATTTAAAAGTAAACGATTACATATGTATTAAAGGTTTTCTTTTAAAGCGCTTTCTATCTCTGGTAAACTAAAGATATTACGTACACCGATAATTTTTCTAGTGCCATCGTTTAAATTTTCGATGATTTCAGGTGCGCCTAAATAATAATCTGCGCTTTCAGTCTTACTAGTTGCTAAATCAGTGTGTCCTACCTCTGCTTCAATTCCTAGATTACCTAAAGCTTTTTTTACATTCATTTCTGTAATTAAACTACTACCTAATCCATTACCGCAAACAACTAAAATTTTCATTCTACCACTCCTAAACATTTTGAAATAAATTGTAGTACTTCTTCTTTTGTTTCAAGTTCGCATAGCATATCAATATTAGATGGTTCACCAAATATTTGTGCAAGGTCAGATAGCAGACTTAAGTGACTTACTGAATCCGTTGCAGCTAAGGCGAAAATAAGTTGAGCATTGTGTTCCTCTTTTTCAGAGAATTTAACAGGTTCCTTGCTTATAAGTAAGCTCAGTCCCATTTCATTCACACCATCCTCCGGCCTTGCGTGAGCAAGTGCAATTTTTGGTGCGATAACTATATAAGGACCTAAATCATTTACATTGTCGATCATTTTCTGAACATAGCTCTCCTTGATTGCGCTTTCATCTAAAAACGGTTTAGAGACTCTTTTAATAGATTCAACCCAAGTTATAGGTTTATCTTCAAACATAATTCTTTGATTTTTAGAAAGTAACTTAATTAGCAATCTACATCCCCTCCTTAGTTGTTTTTATTGTTCACATATTTATTACTTTTTCAAGCAAAAAACCCTTTTTTTCTAAGAAAGAAAACGGTTACCTAAATAACCTTGCTATTTAGCGTTTTTTTAAGGTATTGAAGAAAAAAAATAAAAGTTCTCTTATAACGTATTAAGTAATATAAATTTTTAAAGGATTGGTGATGAATTTGTATTTTCAAGTTAAGAAAACTACTCAAAAACTTCTTGTATTTCTTGGGTTAATCGGTGTGATATGGTGGGCAATCATTTGCGATATGGCATTTGGTTCTTATATAAACATCCCCTTATTTCACTACATTGTTTATATTCTCTTCCTTGCGTCTACCGGATCGGGTATATATGGATGGATAAAAACTGTTCGCATTGAAAAGGAATTTAAACACTTAACAGATAAAACGTCACAATAATTAACTTGTTTTATATATGAATTTTTTACAGGATAACTATTTAATAGATAAAAGCCTTGCTGTTACTCCTTAACAGCAAGGCTTTTATCTATTTTTCTCGTGTATATATGTTTTATCTTTTATTCTTTGTTTTTCATTAGCTATTTGTTTTCTAATAGCCGAACTAATTAACTGTTGTTCTGCTCTTGTAACTTCCCTTTTTGGTTCATAATCGTTAAGAAAAGACTTAAACGACTTTTCTAAAGTTAATACAGGTATTTGATTAGAAAATGCTTTTACTTCTACTAAAGGGTTAACGAAATAAACCATACCTTGAATCCAATAGGAGTACCCTACTTCTTTTAAAACGCCAGATAAGCGATATACGTGAGTTTTAACCTGTTTTGTTGGATTATAAAATGGATTAGCGTACTTCCCTCCTAATTTCGTTTCCTTAAATTGTACCCAGCGTTTATCATCGGGTTTTCCGGTAATTACTCCATTATGGTTTTTAACTTCAATTAGGAAAACACCCTTTTTACCAACTACTATTAAATCCGTTTCGCTTTCTTGGTCCTCGAAGGATAAAGTTACATTTGAAAACACTGTATAGTCAGGGGGAAGGTTTTTAACAATCTTAAGTGCTCTATTCTCACCTGTTAGACCGTTTAGGTTAATTCTAACCTTTCTTCCTAAAAAGCCAGACATCAAACATACAAAGCCTAAATAGCCAAAGCCAAAGTATTGCATAATTTTCAGTACATCCATTAAAACAAAAATGAAAAAAGAAGTAAGCCATAAAATTGCAATAATTAGAATGTATTTATATGTATCAATGCGTAATGGGTTGTGAGCTTTATAAACCTTGGCCATTTGAGGTTTCCTCGAAGAAAAATGGATGTGAAAGCTGTTTTATAAATACTTCTTTGGCTTTTGTTTGAATTATCTTTTTGTAGGTTGTGAGTTCCCATAACCCGCATTGTTTTCTCATTGTTAAACGGTTAAAGGAAAAAGTGCTTGCTCCAGGTAGGAATGCAATATAGATACTATTTATATGTTCTTTTAAGTTAGATCCGCTTTGAAATCTTGTTTCAACTTGAATTAATTCATTGTATCTCTCGAAAAGACCACTTGGCGTATTAAACATAGAAAGCACTGCTGTTTTATATGCGGCCGAATCTAATGCGTGGTACATACAAAAGTTCCAGGCTGCTTCTTTATTTGGAAAATAATCAGGATCTACCACAAAATTCATATAATACTCGGCTCCCCTACGTATTTCACTCATATTGTTGTCATCGTTTAGAAAGTCGAATTTGGCTCCTTCTACTTTTAAATAGAATTCTTTTTTCACCGGCTCTACTGCTTCGTAAACGTCATATATCTCTATCAAGTTTTTAGTTCCAAGTAACCGCTCAGCTGCGGTATTAAATTTTAATGAAATCTTATGCATCTCTATAGCTGTTTCTTGGCTTATTCTTGAAAATTTTCTAAAGTAGTTATATTGACTTCCTATACGTAGGACCGCTCCTGGGGAATAAAGTTTATTTATATAGCTGAATACCATATTTAAATGTAATAATGTTAAAAAATCAGCTACATCAGGAAAGATAAGTCCGTTAGTTATATCTTTCATATGCGGTTTAACGTTTAAAGATAATGAGAAAAATTCTAATTTCTTCTGTTGAGAAATTTTTTCTTTAATTAACTTAACTGAACTTTCATATTTAAGCTTTTTAAAGTTTTCTTCATCATTAATTGTTGGTGATTTAACCATAAATCCGGGGTTAAGTGTTAGAAGTTGTACAATTTTATCTTCAAGTGGTAAAGTTCCGTTTGTTATCTTCTTGTATTCTTCTTGGCAAGAAACGGGGATGTAGTAATCCAAGCCGAATTCTTCTATTGAAAACATATTTTAAATCCTCCCCTCAAAATTTCTATAGAAACTATCAGAATTATAATGAAATGTCAAAACAATCAAGTGAATATCTAAAAAAGAATATTCCCTATAAATTAGTTTCTAAAATACAAAAAAGCAACGAGTGAATTTACTCATTGCCTTATATAAATTATCTTTGTGACTTACGATAACCCTGCTTTTGAGCATCTTGCTCGGTACAGAACCAAACAATATTATCAACAGTTTTATCATAATATGCACCATCAGGGAGATGATAAATTTTGCTATTTGCATTCCCTTTTATTTTACCTTTACAAGAAGTATTAGTTTCCACATCGTCGGCTGGATTGTTTTCAAACGCGTTGTTCGTAGATGTGGCTGAATTTGTTGTTTGTTTGCTATAAGAACTACTATCACTTTTGTTAGATGTAGAGGTATTAGGAGTGCTATTTTGGGATTTCTCACTTGTGCTTGAATTGGTTAAGCCCTTAGCACTTGTGTTATATCCCTTGTCACCTACATACCCTTCAATTGACCAAATACCAAGTTGCTGTTGACGAGCTTTATCTTGAATTTTTCTAAATTCATCAACGTATCGAGTATTAGGTGGAAATACCGCTACTCGCGCTAACCCTTTCTCTAAAAGAGTTTCGTTAAGCATTTTACCATTAACGTAGACATAGGCAAGCAACCGTCCATATGGATCCCTTTCCTGTACATCCTTCTCAATAAGTACCTTTGTTCCAGGCTTTAATACACTCTTTGTATAAGCAGAGGCTTCAACCCCAAAAGGCTGGATTTTAACTCCTCTTTTTACAGTTTCTGGTGTATCGACTAATATTAGCCTGTATTTCTCGATAGTAGTTTTATTGCCGAAGGAGGCAGAAGCTTTAACGGTATCACCATCAACTACGGAAATAATGGTTGCTTCGTATGTAGGATAGTTAGATACTTTGTCAGCACTTGTTGAATTATTATCTCCTTGTTTTTCATATGTTGCTGGTGTACTTCCGGAAGATTTTTCACTGGAAGATTGATTAACGCTACTATCCTCCTGTTTAGTTGTTTCTTTGCTAGGGTTTGTGTCACTGGCTTGATTTTTTTGTTCCTCTTTAGATAGATTATCATTGTTGCTGGAAGCCTTTTCGACACTATTTGTCTCTTTAACGCTGGAATTTTGAGGTTCCGTACAACCTGCTAATACTAAAGATGTGATAAAAAAAGAAATTAACCACTTTTTCATTTTGTTTCCTCCTTCGTATTTCTTTTAAAAGTATACTGGAAAAAGCTTTATTTTAAAAAAAGATATTTATTTTGAGTATAAAGGGTAATAAAGGAATGACTTTGACCTTTTTAAAAAATATCTCAAGTGTTTTAAATGACAAATTTAAAATGTTATAAACCTAAATTGTAAGTTTTCAGTTAGACTAGGGGTGATTTGTTTGGGTTTAAATTCGCAGCAATCTGAAGCAATGCGTACTACTGAAGGTCCTCTTCTAATATTAGCGGGTGCTGGTTCAGGTAAAACGACGGTATTAGTAAATAGGATTCAATACTTAATTAATGATAAGAAAGTTCATCCGGAAAATATAGTAGCAGTTACCTTTACGAATAAAGCCGCTAAAGAGATGAAAGAAAGGATTAATTCAAAGATTGTACATCCAGAAATACAGAATTTGACTTTGAGTACTTTTCATTCTTTGTGTCTAAACATATTGAAGAAAGAGTCTCATATGACCTCTATTGTAAAATCAAATTTTAAGCTATATAAACCAGAGGATTGTCTTACTGTTATTAAACAATGTATCAAAGACTTGGGTTACCAATATACAAAAAAGAATCAGGATAGTTATGTAAACCCTGCCTCTATTCTTGGAACTATATCTACATTCAAAAATGAAATGGTAAATGCTCAATGTCTAATTAAAGAGCAGAGAGAAAATGAGTATCAAGATTGGGATAAAATTTTAGAAATCATTGAAACATATTCTTGGGAAGAGCTACAGGTTATTCATAAAGTATATTCGTTATATGAAGAGAGAATGGATAAAATGAACGCTCTAGATTTTGATGATTTGTTATTTAAAGTGGTTGAAATATTTATGTACCATCCAGATATTCTAAGTAAATATCAAGAAAAGTTTCAATACATACTAATTGATGAGTATCAAGATACAAACAGAGTACAATACATATTTTCAAAATTATTAGCGGCAAAACATAAAAATATAGCGGTAGTTGGTGACGATTGGCAATCAATTTTCAGTTGGAGAGGTGCTGATATTCGAAATATTTTATCCTTTGATAAAGACTATCCGGATGCTAAAGTGGTTAAATTGGAACAGAATTATAGGAGTACACAAACTATTATTCAAGCTGCTAATGAACTTATTTCTAATAACTTGAACCAAAAGGATAAGACATTATTTACTAAAAATAAAGCTGGTGAAAAGATAAAGCTTTATAGAGCTTATTCGGAACACAACGAGGCAGCCTTTATAGCTAACAAAATAAAAGAACTTCGAGAAGCAGCGGGATATGAGTATGGGGATTTTGCAATACTTTACCGCTCAAATAGAAAATCTGGTTTATTAGAAAGTACCTTAAATCAAAGTAATGTCCCTAATAAGGTATTAAGTGGACTAAGTTTTTTTGAAAGAAGCGAAATTAAAGATTTAATTTATTATCTAAGATTTATCAGCGATCCTAATGATCCTATCTTTATGCAGAGAGTTATTAATGTCCCTAAAAGAGGCATTGGTGGAACTACTTTAGATAAGATAGTGAACCTCTCTCAAAGCCAACCTCTCCTTAGTATTCTCCAAGATCCAAAAGATTTGACTCGAATTAATCAAAATACCAAAAAAGGCATATCTGATTTTTACAAGTTAATTAATAAATATTATGAAATGAGTAAACGCACCAGTGTATCTCAATTACTTGAATCATTAGTAAAAGAGTTGCAGTTGGTGAAGACTGTTTATTTTAATGATGATAAGAAAAAGAGAAAAGATAGAGAAGAAGCCATAGAGCAATTTTTAGTTATCGCTAAAGAAATGGATAAAAAGAATTCAAATTTAACTTTAACTACTTTTATCGAAGAGTTGGTTTTAGATCCTGGTTCTGAAGAAAGTAATGAAGGTTATGTAAAGTTAATGACAATGCACGGTGCGAAGGGATTAGAATTCCCAGTAGTATTTTTAGTAGGATGGGACAAGTTCACCTTTCCGAGTCAACAAGCAAGGACTGAATTTGAGAAAGAAGAAGAACGCCGTTTAGCTTACGTGGGAATCACACGAGCGGAATACGATTTGTATATTACTTACCCTGACACCTTAATGGTTAGAAGTAAAACAGGATTCTTAGAAGAGCGTTCTGTTGGAATGTCTTCTTTTATTGGAGAGTTCGATAGTAAATTAATTAAAACTCTAGAAACAACCTATTTTTAAATATTGTTTTTAACAAAATTAATTCCATATAATGTACCCATTGAAAATTCCAGATAATGAAATAGTAAAAGGATGGGTGCTAGTGGAATTAGAAAAAATTGCATTATTAGGTACATATCTTTCCTTTCTTTGGTTTGTGCCGCTATTGTTTATTTCTAAAAAGCCCTTTGAGTGGAAGATAAGGAAGTTAAAGCTATTTTCATTTATTCCTACAATTGGGGCCTATATATTTGTAATTAGCATTGCAGTGAAATTATTTGTGGAGAAAGACTATCTTAATTTTAATTTCAATGAATTAAATTGTCTTTTTCTATTATTTATAGTTTTGCAAGCGACTTCTACATTCTTTATGGAGATGGCTATTAGATTTTTTAACAAAAGAATCAGTAACAAAAAATCTAATGAGAATAATTTAATTAATAATCGTAAATTTGAATTGAACCTATGTATTGGATTAAGCACATTGTTTATATTAGATGTTCTTGTTCGTTTTGAGATTTATCATCTAAGCTTTTAAAAAACCGGACCTTTTAGGTTCGGTTTTTTAATTTGCGGGAAATTGAATAATGTTGTTAGTTTTACTAGGCATAAACTTCTTTTTATACTCTTCTTTTATCCATTCTAGAAATGTATCTAAGTGTTCTATAAGAACTAAACAATGTTCAAAATTGCTAATTTCGTGCTTATATTTAATGTTTTCGCAAAAACACTTCGGATTTATATGTTTGAATGAAGCTCTGCTTTCGTCAATAAAGACTTGGTGTTGTTTTTTTAATACGATTAAATTAGAGATAGAATATTGATCATCTAAAACTGAAAACGAGACGTCTATTTGTCCATTGCTACCCTTTTCTAATGAGTTTAATTTAAAAATTTTATCATAGGTCTCTTTACTACGATCAAAATATATACCAACTTTAATCTCTTCTTTATGCTGTTTTAAAAACAACATAAATTTACTTAACATTTCTTGTCTAAGTTTGCTCTTTTTTAATAACTTATCTTTTTGATTTTCGCTATAAACAGTAAATTCTGCATTGTTTTTCTTTGTTTCGAAAGTAATAAAATAAATCTTTTCATCCACTTTAGTATATGCCTTAAGGCCGTTATCTGATGGATGGACAAATAATACTTTGAAATCCAAAATAGACACTCCCTACTAGCTAAGAAAACTTAGGTTCACCATATTTAGTTGAGAAGAAAAGTCAAGGAAAGGCGAAGAGAAAGAAACGGCTTAATTAATTAATTAATTAATGCTAATACTGAAGGAATGCTTCTTCCTTCTTGCTCTCAAGTTCTATTTTTATAATCAACTTGCATAATTACAGAAAGGAATTATACTCGCTACTACTGGAGGTGGGTCATAATGAAAATTTATGATGAGGGTATCTTTTTAAGTCATTTGGATATAGAAATAGCAAAAAGTAATAGATTTGGATATCCTTTTTCTGTGCTTGCGATAAAAGCTATTAATCCTCAAAGTCAAACACTCGTATTGTTAAATTCAATATTATTAGCTAACTACCGTTCAACTGATTTGCTAGCGCAAATTGATAATCATACTTATGTTATTTTGTTGAATGGTACCGTCGAAGAAGATGCTCAAAAATACTTATCACGTTTGATAAACAAAGCGGTTTCTGAAAATGAAATTCCTGTTATAGCTGCTGTTACTAGTTTTCAAGGAACTGACGATAAAAAGGGTATTATGGACAGACTAATTAAAAAACTGCATTAAAAAAACCACATTATCTGTGGTTTTTAAGATGCTTCTTCTTTACTCATTTCTTCGAGCATACGATAAACCAATTTTTTAGCGTGGTTTAAATCTTTTGCTCTCCACTCAGTTTGAATATGACGGTTATAAGGAGCGTCTATTAAGATGATATTTCTTCCTAAGCTTGAGAACTTCTCAAAAGTGCTTGGCTTATCATCGATTAAAATGTCGCCCAAAATATACTCCTTGTTGCTACAAAAAATAACATTTTTCTTATCGATGTTAAAGTGTTCTTTTAACCACATTCTTTTGTCATCCGCTGGATTTGAATGTGAAATTTCAACTCTATGTTCTGGAACAACGCAATCTAGATCCACTGTTTCTCCGTAACTTGTTCCTGATGGTGCATCACTCACAATAAGTACATCCCCAACTTTTTGCATTTCCTCCATAAACTCTTTAGCGTAAGGTTTTGGAGGTAAGTTTCTGAATAGGCCGGGGTATTTGAAAAGTTTGTAAGCATCCAAACCACGTTTAGAGAATTTATCAAGATCCCATTTGTTTACTTTAAAGTAATCGACAGTATCCTTAAATACTCTATTATGTAGCTCCCAATAAAATTTCCCAAAGTCTGCAATTGTATCATCAATATCTATTAGAATAATAGGTTTAGTAATAGTGTCCTTTAATGCAGAATTTTTTTTATCCTCAAAAATAATTTTCTTTTCCATAATTGTTCTCCCCTTATTATTGCTTACTAGCAGTTTAACTGCTTTTTCTATGTATCTAGTATTTTTATTGTTTTTTATTAAAACATAGATAACAAATTAATGCCAATCAAAGGCAGAAAAATAGCAAAAAAGTCATTTATGCTCATTTTTTGAAGAGAAAAAATAATTATTTCAGGACTTTTAGCGGGTCTGTGTACGAGAAGGAAGAACCATTGTATGCGGTAGCTACTGAGAAATGGAGGTGTGGTCCAGTTGAGCGCCCTTCACTGCCTACGGCAGATATTAACTGTCCTTGTTGAACACGCTGTCCTTGTTGAACATAAAGTGTGTCACCTCTCATATGGCCGTAAATTGTAATAAGTCCGTTATCGTGTTGAATAACAATCCAGTTCCCATAGCCGCTACTTTGTCCGGAAAATAATACTGTTCCTGTTCCGGCGCTGTATATAGGAGTACCTAGAGGTGCGGCCATATCAATTCCATTGTGAGCAAGTGTGCGGCCTAGTACAGGATGTAACCTGTAGCCAAAAACTGATGAGATTGTATAACTCCCTGCTTTCATTGGGCTACTAAGAACCTGGTTAGGATTCAATGGAATATTATCTGTTCCGGTATTGGGTTTAGTTTCTTCTAATACTTTATTAATTTCATTCATAATTTGCTTACTCTCATTTTCTTCTTCAAGCAATTTGTTGGACATCTCCGTTTCGTGTTCCTTATGTTTACCCAAAATTACATCCTGTTGTAATTTTTGCTCTTCTTGTTGAGATTTTAACGTCAATAAAGAAGATTTTTCTTGTTCTAATTTCTTTTTATTGGTCTCTAATTTCTTTTTTTGGACTTCTAATGCTTTTTCTTGTTTCTTAATAGTTTTGTATATCTTCTCATTTTCATCCGCTACTATATTGATGAATTCGTGAGCATTCAATAAATCCTGCAAATTATCCGTTTGAAAGAAAAACTGAAAAAAGCCTAGATTCTTGTTTTCATACATAAAGGAAATGGTTTCTCCTAACTTTTTCTTTTGCAAATTTAATTCGTTAGTTTTTTTGACAATATCATTCTCAGTATTAGCTAAGCTGCTTGTTAAGGAATTAATATTGTTTTCAGTTTCTGTAATCTTGAGTTGAGTAGTATTTATTTTATTCTGTATATCCATAATTGTTTTTTCAGTTTCATCAATATACTTGGAAATCTCACTCATCTGTTGCTTAATAGTTGTCTTCCTATCTTCACTCTTTTTTAAGTCCTCTTTTAGAGAATCCACCTTTTTCTCTGTCTCTGATTCGTCTTGAGTTTCACCTGTAGGGCTATCTTCATTTTCTGTTAATGTTTGTGGAGTGGTAGGTGTAGAAATGTCAGAGGAAGGAGTAGGGTTGTTATTTGGGGTAGCACTTGGGCTAGTCTCTGTCGTAGTAGTTGGATTAGTAGCTTGTAACTCAGCTTGTGCCTCTATAGGTAATGCTATTAACACAATAGAGCTAGCAAGCAGTATTTTTTTATTCAGAAATTTTCCCTCCTTGTAGATAAAAGAGTTCCTCCCTATTTAAAAAACAAAATATAAAGGTTCATAATGTAGTTTTAAGAACTTACTCTAGTTCTATTATGTTATCAAGAAATAATTCCTTTTTTTAGAGATAGCATATGCACTTTGCATTAAACAGGCAATTAATGTGTAGAAAAAAAGGTGCTGTTTTAAGCACCTAAACATAAATTAAAATTGTGTTAGATTTTGTCTCAAAATAGAATAGCCCTTTGTCTAATCGTACTTTGGAATCTTCTAAAAAAGGAAAACGAACTACTTCTTCATTAATTTTGAATTCGATCCATTCAAACTCATCTTCATCTAATGTAATTTTATTAACAACCCCGTCATATGGAGTTCCATTAAAAATGAGTTTTACTTCTTTCTCCAGTAAAACTGAAGCAAGGAAATCAAATACTAAGAAAATGATTTGATCCTTTGTGTTAGACACGTATAATCTCAAATTCATCACCCTTTCTTTTAGTTTTTTTCTAGTCACTGTCATAATGATTTGGATACTAAAAGTAAAGGAAACAAGTACAAAAAATGGAGTGTTAATTATGAAAAAAATATTAATTGGAAGTTTAGCTAGTAGCCTACTTCTTATTTCTGGTTGTCAAATTGGTGAAAAGAATGTGGATATTCCTTCTGTTAAAGCTAATGCTGAGGTTAATAACTATAATGTTACATATGATTTAAAGGTTCTAAATGAAGGAAATAAAATTAAAGTGACTTTAACAATGGAAAATAACACAATAGATCCTATTCCTCTTCTTACAAGCGATGGAAAGCTTTTTTCAATCAAGTTAAAGAAGAAGGATGGAAAATTATTAGACAAAGAAATGATAGACCAAAGAGATAGAAAACAAATCCTAAGTAAAGAGAAAGTAAGTTGGGATGTAGCATTTGAAGCTAATTTAGATGACGAAGTAATTATAGAGTCGGACTTATTATTAAAATCTAAAGAATATCAAAAGTTTCATATTAAAAACGAAGTCCAAAGTGAACCAGTTTATGCTTCTACAGAAAAAATTGAGACTCCAAAAATAGCATATGCACCTAATAAACATCTAATTTATACATATGAAGCGGGAAAAAAAGGGATCGAGTATACAGAAGACTTTAAAGACTTTGATGGAAATAAGGTTCAATCGTTTTCAAAGCAAAAAGGTGTTCAAATTTATTCAGAAGAAGCAGACGGTATTTACTACCTCTCTTCTCCAGATACTATTGGTGACATAGATGCAACAAAGTTTATACAAAAAGATGGAATGAATAAAATTATTCCCTATCCAATAATTGAAGGTACAACTTGGACTACAGGTAAGAAAAAATATAGACTTTCTGATGCAAATTTAAAAGTTAAAACTCCTTATGGTCTAATTGATGACTGTATAGAAGTTACCGAAGTTGAAAATAAAATTACCCGCTACTATTACTATAATAAAGACATAGGTTTGGTAAAGGTAAAAAGACAGAAGAGTAGATTCCTTCCGGCAAAAACTGAAGTACAACTAAAAGAGATTAAAGATTCGGCAAAAGAATTAGAGAAAGATGGAAAAGTAAAAGTGGAAAAGAAAAAATGAAGAAAAGCGCATCTCATTTGTTGTAATGAGGTGCGCTTTTCTTTTTTACCCTTGATTATATCGCTCCTCTGTTAGTAGCAATATAGTTAAGGCATTAAATAAGTTTGTTACTTCAATATGTAATATGTATTAGGTTAAAATTATGTATTCTATGTTAACTCTTATGTATTCTATGTATTTTATGTTCATCTTCTATGTAATTGGTCTTTTAATAAATAAAAATCACTTCTGAATATACTGTTTTACCACTGTTTAGAGTAACTTTGTTAAATGGCTCTTCACCCTTTTCGTACTTTTTGCTTGAGTAATTAAGAAAAGTTTTTACTTTGTCATTAATTTGCTTAAAATCTTTCTTTAACAACAAGTTATTTTTGGAGTTTAAACCTTTTTCGTGTTTACATACAACAAAAATTCGATTTTTTTCGTGATTTCTATCCCCTTTACTTTGGTTTTCATACAGCCACCTAATTAAATCATTCCTGTAGGAGCGATCACTTGAGTAGTCACCCCGCTGCTTGCCAAATTTTTTTGGAAAACTAGTGAGCTTCAAATCAAAAGGGATATTCATCAAATAAAAGTCTATGGTCTTATGTTTAATGTTTTTTTCTTTTCTTGCTACACTATATGAGCAAAAAATATCTTCTGTCATAGTACTGGTTTTCTTGTTATACCAACGATGTGCTAAATAACTAAAATCCCCTACTGGATGCTTTTGATAGCATTCTTCTACTTCTCTAAAGGTTTGAGTGTTGTAAACAATTTTGTTAGTAAGCTTATCGCTCCTATTATCTTGCATCTTCCAGTGCTCCCCTAAATAAGGAACTGCCTGCTCAACCTCTCTAGATATTGGTTCAAAAATAATCTGTTTTCTTTGTTCAATGGGTTTAGCTTTAAATTCTTCAGAAGGAACTGAAAAAAAGAAATTCTTCATACTTTCACCTCGGAGATTATCTGTATAATGTTGTCACTTCTCATTATATAAAAATGAAAATGAGGTTCGGAAAAAAAGTGAAGCAATTATAAAAAGAATTAATTTTCCACTAAAAATAGAAAAATAAATAAAATATAAAGGAAGTAAGCTTTGTATTTAAGGGAGAGTGATACAGTGAAACTTCCAAATAAGATTGGATTTAGTGGGAAAATGACCGCTGGAAAGACAACTATTTCTAATTTATTAGCGAATAAGTATGGATATGTTGTGTTGCCTATTGGTGGCAGAATTAAAAAGGTCTGCAATTTATTAATTGAAGATAGAGCTGCGTTAAAAGAGTATTTAGAAATACTACCCAAGCAAACTTTAAATAATGATTCTAATGCCGTTCAATTAACTTTTAATACTCTAGAAGAGTTATATGATATTAATTTTAAGAATTATGTAAGTAAACACGGTTTAAGCAATGTATTTGTAAAAGATGAAAATGGATTATATCAAAAAAATCAATATTACCGTGACTTAACTCAGAAAGTCGGTTACGCAGTAAGAGAAATATTTGGCGAACAGGTTTGGGTCCAGATTTTATTAAATGAAGCTAATATGCTGGTAGAGCAAGGTAAAAAAGTTATATGTGATGATATACGCTTAGAGGTAGAATATAATCTTTTTCATAACGAGGGTTATAAACTTATACGTTTAGATGTTAATTCTGATGTGCAAAAGAAAAGAATAATAGAACTTTATAATACATATAACGAAACCGCTTTAATTCACCCTACTGAGACGGCTTTAGATAATGCTAACTTTAAATATAGATTTGATACATCAGTAGACGCTATAGAAGACACTTTTTCAAAGGTGGAACGTGTTATTAAGGGGGAATTGTAATGACTAGACCTAGTTGGGATGAACATTTTCTTAGAAGAGCAGAATTGAATTCTGAAATGGCTACTTGTGAAAGACTAAAAGTAGGAGCGGTGGTGGTAAAAGATAAAAAAGTAATCGGTGATGGTTTTAATGGATCTCCGAAAGGACAACCGCATTGTACTGACGTTGGTTGCTTAAAGAATACGGAAGGAAGATGTATTCGTACGCTTCACGCGGAATATAATGCAATCTTACAATCAGATAGACATCTCCTCAAAGGAGCAACCATTTATTGTACGCACGAACCTTGTGAAAACTGTACTAAAAATATTGTACAAGCTGGAATAGCAAGAGTTGTCTTTCGTAATGCCTATTCAAATAAATATAATTCTTTCTTTAATCAAGGTATTCAGTGGGAACATATGCCGCATCCAAATTAAGAAAAATAGTGAAAAAACTGTATCAATATGGTACAGTTTTTTTTCACGTTATACAATGGTATGAGTATACATAACTAAAGCGTTTGCTTTTTCTTATAACAGGAAATCGCAAGCATATCTTGAATAACTACAATGTTTTATATTTATAGGAGGCGTTTTTTCTTGGAAGTAAAGATACCTAATAAAGTCAATTTGTACGATGAAATGAAAAAACAAGCTAGATTACATCCTAAGAAAGTAATAATCGAAGATCAAAAAGGTTCCCTTACATACGATAGATTTTTAATAACAGTAAATGTCCTAAGTCAAAAAATAAAAACAGCAACCAAGAATGAAGATCGTGTGGGGCTTTATCTACCTAATGTTATCGGTCAAGTAGTTGCATTGTTTTCTTTATTTAAAAACGGCCAAGTGCCGTGTATGCTAAATTTTTCAATGGGTACACAAAGTCTTATTGAATGTATAGAAACTGCTTCTTTAAAAACGGTCTTAACTTCTAAAGAATTTGTTAAAGTAGCGGGTTTATATTCTGTAATTGAAGAAATGGAGAAAAAAGTAAGAGTCGTGTATCTTGAAGACTTAAAAGAGGGAATAACTATTACTCACAAGATCCGAGGAATTGTAACCTCTAAAACTCCAAGTTTAATTAAAAAGAAACAGTCGGAAGTTATTCTATACACTTCTGGTACGGAAAGTAAGCCTAAAGGGGTTATTTTAACTCACAGAAATATTTATGCTAATATTCAACAAGCATTAGCTGTAGTGGATATAAACGATAAGGATCGTATTTTTAATCCCCTTCCCCTATTCCATTCATTTGGTTTAACAGTCGGAGCGGTTCTTCCGCTTGTAGCTAATGTTAAATCGTTCTTATACTCTTCTCCCTTGCATTATAAAGAAATACCGAAAATGATCCATAAGGATAAGAGTACTGTGTTTGTAGCTACTAACACATTCTTTGATAATTACGGAAAGTATGCTACGAAAGAGCAATTTAAAACGCTTAAAATAGTTGTTGCAGGCGCTGAGAAATTGAAAAAAGATGTTAAAGACAAATATGAGCGTGATTTTGATATTGAAATCCTACAAGGCTATGGAACTACTGAAACCTCTCCTATCGTTGCTTTAAATACTCCTACGTTCCATAAAAGTGAAACGGTTGGAAAGTTAATTCCTCTAATGGAAAGCAAAATAGAAAAAGTTGAGGGTATTTCAGATGGAGGAAGCTTACTTTTAAAGGGCCCTAATGTGATGAAAGGTTACTTAATACACGGAAAAGGATTTATTCCTTGCGGTGAATGGTACAATACAGGAGATATAGCAAAAATTGATGAGGAAGGTTATATACACATTCTTTCAAGATTAAAACGTTTCTCTAAAGTTGCTGGAGAAATGGTTTCACTTAATAAAGTTGAAGAATTAGCTTTAGAATGCTTTGGGAACTCTGGTTTCTACGCTGTTGCGGTTCCAGATAAAAGAAAAGGTGAAAAAATAGTACTTTATACAACTATAGAAAATGTATCAGATAAGGAATTTAAGAAATATATAAAACAGCGTAAAATATCCTCGTTATATATCCCTTACTCAATCGAGTACATTGAGGAAGTGCCTATTTTAGGAAGCGGGAAACCTAACTACCGTGAACTTGAAGATAATGCAAAAGGAATCAAAAAGAACATATTTTCTAAATAAAGTTTTAAACAAAAAACGCTTAAATTAAGCGTTTTTTTGTTTGAGTTAATTAATTTTTGTCCCCTGACTGTCCTTTAATATCCATAGGTGGAAGTATTCTTTTTCCCAAAGAGATTTAATAATGACTAATATTACGGGTGCTAATATAATTCCTATAAATCCTAATATCGCTACGCATACAACCATACCTGCAAGCATTAAAAATGGAGAAATGCCTAGTGAATTACCTGTTAATCGAGGCTCCATTACTTGTCTAAACGTCATTACTATTAACCACAAGACCGTTAATTTAATAGCTAAGCTTGTTTTGCCTATGATAAATAAATAAACAATCCAAGGAATAAACACTGTGGATACGCCCAGTAGAGGAAGAACATCGAATATGCCGCTAATAAACGCTATAAGCAGAGCATTCTCTACTCTAAATACTAAAAGAGCGATACTTATAATAATAAACGTGAAGGTAACCAATATCAGTTGTGCTTTAATATAGCTGCCTATTCCTTTTGCAGTGTCTCCAAATACTGATGTAGTAAACTTCTTTATATCACTTGGTACTGTTCTTGATAAGAAACTCTGAAGTTTAGGCCACTCAAAAGCTAAAAAGATAGATAAAACATAGCCAATTACAATTTGAGTTACAACCTTTGTAAATAAAGATACATTTGTGAATAAAGCGGTTATAAAGTTATAAGACCACTCCCCTACTTTCCCGCTAACTGTGTTTAATTGTTCTTTTGCGTTTTCTGTTACACTATGAGGGACTTCGTTCATTTGAGATTTTAAGGATCTTACATAATCGTGGAAAGAATTTTCAATGCCAGTAATCCATTGTGGTAAGTTATGTCCTACATTTTGTGCTTGGAAGAATATTAGAGTTCCGAGTGAAGCGAATAACCCTATAACAACTAAAGTGATGACGGTTATACTTACTCCTGTAGCTAGTTTATACGATAAACCCTTATTATTTAACCATTTTATAAAGGGTCTATATATTGCATAGAAAGCAAGTGCGAAGTAGATTGGTGCTGCATATAGAAAACTAAGTTTTAATAAATAAAAGAATATAAAAAGTGCCACTAGAAATAAGCCTATGTTTAAGAATTTCTTCCAGTGACCTTTTAAATAATGCAACAAAATACTCCCTCCTTTTATATTAAGTTGGGAGGGAGTATAAAAATTAAATTGGTTTATACAAGAAACAGGTATCTTTTTTTAACCATCGGTTAAGAGGTATTATTCTGTTCGATAATTCTCTTCAGTTTGATAATAATTTTTATATATCGACTGTACTTCCATTACTGTGATACTTTGTTCACCTATAATTATATCCGCATCCCTAATGCCTACTGCATCTTTACTAAATGAACTATCTACTAAAACTTCGATGTTTTTAGTATTGGGTGTTTGTCCAATAAATGCATAGTAAAATGCATTGGTGCTTTGGTTTGCGTAATGTCCTATAATAATGTGATTTGTTTTGTTTGTATAATATGGTGCTATACCCTGCACATAGTAATCCGGTGCGCTCTTAACGTAAGGAGTAGATTTCTCAAATATTTTAGTGAATTTATCCGTTCTTTTATTATAAGAAAAAACCTTAAAATACACTTTTTCACTTGTATGAGAAAGTGTAAATAGTTCTTTTCCTTTATAGTTTCGGTCCATTTCTAAATAATACATTTCTAAAACTTTTTCTTTATTTGATAATGTCTTTTTATAAGATTTGAATATGTCCTTATTTATAGCTTCCTTCACGTTAGGGTCAAGGGAAGTATTGTTTACGACAATAGGTTCGTATTTTTTGCTGCAACCAGCTAAAAGTATAAACATACTCAAGAAGAGTACTAGTAAGGGTTTTAATTTCATTGTTTTTCTCCTTTATAAGAAAAAGACAATTTGTCTTTACTCAGTATAGTTTTAAGGAGGAAAAAATCAATAAAATGCCATTCTTTGTTCAAAAAATAAAAAAAGAAGTCAGAATAAGCGATACTAAGAGCTTTTTTCTCTAACAAGAAAGGCAATATAATTTCATTGTAATACCAATTGAAATGAAGGGTGTCGTTGACTTTATGAGTAAAGATTTCGGGAAAATTATCACTGCAATGGTAACGCCGCTTAATCGAAATTTAAATTTGGATCTAGAGGCAATTGCTCCTTTGGTTAAACACTTAGAAGCAACTGGGACAAATACTTTAGTGCTTGCTGGAACTACTGGTGAGGGACCAACTGTTGAAGACTTTGAGAAATTAGAACTGTTAAGAGAAGTTTACAAGCAAAAAAGCCCCGCAACTAAAATCATTATGAATGTTGGTACTAACAATACAAAAGAGACTGTAAATAGTGCTGCAAAATGGTCTGCAAATGAAATGGTAGATGGAATTATGGTTGTTTGTCCTTATTATAATAAGCCTAGTCAACTTGGTTTATATAAGCATTTTGAAGCTGTAAATGACGTAGTAGACAAACCTATAATGGTTTATCATATTCCTGGTAGAACTAACGTTACTATGAACGCAGAAACGATGGTTAAGGTTGCAAAATTATCTAACGTTACAATGTTAAAAGATGCTGAAGGTGATTTAAAAAAGCTACAGGATGTTATTCAACAAACAAAAGGGCAGTGGGATGTTTATAGCGGGGATGATCCTGCTCTTTATGACTACCTAGCAATCGGTTCTAAAGGAATAGTATCAGTGGCTTCTCACGTTATTGGAGAGGCAATAACATCACTTATTGCTGCTAATGATCAAGGAGCTCAAGATAGTGCAAAGGATATTCAAAAATTTGTGGGAGAAGTATCACAACAGCTATTCCCTCCTTTTAGCCCTAATCCTGTACCGGTTAAATATGTATTATCTGAAATGGATTTATTAAAAGAATATGTTCGTTTACCTTTAACTGAGTTAACAGAAGAGGAAAAGGGAAAGGTTTCTAAAGTGCTAATACGGCAACAAGTATTAAAATCAAAAGCATTTCACTAATTTAAAAATAAAAGGTAGTTACATTTGTTTGCAAATGTTTAACTACCTTTTTGTGTATCGAAGAAGAACAACACATTAAATTTTGATAAAAAGAATTGATATATCAGTTCTGAAAACTTATAGAATTGCTTTGTACTATAACTTGGTAAAATCTTATTTTTAGACTCTAAGTTTTCTTCGGTTTTCTTTAGAGCCAGGTGAAAGGAATTATATAACGTTTCCCTTCTATCTTGTTTGAAAAATAAAAATAGCTTAAAAAAATGAACCGCTATTAAGAGTTCTTCCTTTGAATTAATGTTAAAATCTAATATCCATTCCTCTCCTTCTAAAGCGTTGCTGAATTCTGAATGGACAGGCTTATAGAAAGGTTTTATATATTCATCAGGTTGTAGCTGGTTTATATAATCAAGGTTTAAATATACACACCACTCATAAGTCATAGCATCCATTATATAGAAGAAGTTTGCATCCTCTTTTATTAGGTAGCCTTTTCTACTATAGTCATCTAAAAAAGTGTTAGGACAAAGTACTTTTTTTGCATTAATTTTCGATCTCCCCTTTTTAAATTAAAAAATCATTAAAAATAGTTAACGCAAATGTATTTTTATATGCGCTAACTATTTTTTGTTTTATTCATTTTTTACAGATTAGTGTATAGTTCAGGATCTACTGCATCTGATTTTGTGGCGTTCCATAACCCTTTATGAACCTCAAAATGAAGGTGTTGCCCTGTAGAATGTCCTGTGCTACCCATCCAACCGATAAATTGACCAACTTTAACTCTATCGCCAACTTGAACGGCTCTTGAACCGCTTCTCATATGACCATAAACAGTCTCATATGTTTGACCATTGATTTCGTGTCTAATAAATATTGCTTCACCATATGAATCTGATGTATACGATCTTGTTACGATTCCATCTGCTGCTGCGTGTACTTGTACATCCCCATTTTTAGCTATATCAATACCATCGTGGTGTGTTGACCAGCGAGGACCAAATCCTGAAGTTAAAATACCTTCTGCGGGACGGATAAATAATTTTTGACCTGTAGGTGCTGTAATATTTAATACCTGCCCTACGTAAATTGTGTTTGTTGATAGATTATTAACACTCTTTAAAGAATCTACACTCATATTAAACTTTGTTGCAATAGAGAATAAAGTATCTCCAGACTGTACTTTATAAGTAGTAGTCGTTGGGCTTGGCGATGTAGGTTGCGAAACTGTTGGACTAGTTCCCTGAGCAACTAATAAATTTTGACCTACAAATACAGTATTTGTAGTCATATTATTAAGTGATTTTAGGTTATTTACTGTTGTATTAAATTTGGTTGAAATACTCCAGAGGGTGTCCCCTGATTGTACTTTGTAATAGGTATTTTGTGTGTTAGCGGAAGGTGTTGGGAATGTAGTTGATGTATCTGTGGATTCGTAGCGTGGCGCAGAAAGGTACTCGCCATAAACATATCCCTTTTTGCCTCCGGCTATTATGTTATACCAACCATTTGTACTTGATAACACTTCTATTTCAGTACCCTTATTTAATGTAGTTACAATAGAATAACCTGTTCCTGGTCCACTACGGACGTTTAGAACGCTAGCTCCTGTGACTGTTCGATATTCTTTTGATGAAGTTAGAGTTGGAGAACTAGTTGCAGTATCACTTACAATTAGTGTTTGTCCTATTTTAATTGTATCGGATGTAAGGTTATTTAAACTTTTTAGTTTACTTACAGAAATATTATTACTAGAAGCAATACTATACAATGTGTCTCCGCTCTTAACAGAAATCGTGCTTGCAGATGCTATTGTAGGAGCCAATAAAGCTGCTACAACTAAACCTGTGGTTGCAATAGTTAATTTATTCATTAAATTAACCTCCTGTTTATGTTAGAAAGGAAGTGCTGTTGATTAGTTATAAGCAAAAGTTTGAATAAATCAAGAGAAGTGGGTAAATAAATCTCTAAAATAATCAAAAAACCCTTTAATGGTAAGGGTCTACGAGTTCGTATAATTTTCTATGAATCCGGTGTAAAGTTGGGTTAACTCCATACCGGTTGTATTAAAAATTTCTACGTTAGGTTTATGCATACTTTTGCTAATAGCTGAGGTTATAGGCATTAAATTTTCAGGCATAAGATATTCTATATATAGATTCAATTCTTTCTGCTCGGGATTAAAATAAAATATTAAAGGTAAAACCTCTGTGTTTTTCATATCAATAACATCTTGAAACAATAGAATCTCATCTTTGTATTTAAAGATACATTGAATAAAGTTTCCTTCAGATATTCCGTAAAATAGCGGTTCGAATGTATCTAATTCCTTTTTTACTAATTTATTATAATATTCACGTTCATTGTCACTGTAGTAAAAAGACATAATTGGAAAGAAAATGTGTCTGCTAACATATTGAGAAAATATTTGATCCTTTTCAGTTGTAAGTATATCGCAAGCTGAATCATCAAACTTTTTATTGCAAAATGGGCAAATATCTATTTTTCCCTTCTCTTCTGGAGAGTGATATATAGAGTTATAGTCGTAACGAATTTTATCTTTCTTTATACTTTTGATTGCTACATCTTTTAATACAAAAGGAAAATGATTTATGCTCAATAAAACATTGAAACGCATTTCTTCGCCTTTGCGTAGCATATCAATGAATTGAATATCTTTGTGTTGATTGAACTGAAAAATTTTAGCCGTCAAAAGCTCACCTCCCTTTATAAAAGGTCACTTACCTCTTTCTAAATCCTAAATCTGTTCCCTTTTTAAAAAGGGAAAATTAGAAATCATTTCAAGTTATTAAAGAGGTGATTACTAGTGAAGGCAAAGATGATATTACTGTCGGGTATGGCGGCGTTAGCGCTTGCTGCTTGTCAAAATGATGACACAAAGGTTGATGAATCTTCTAATACACAACAAAATAAACAAGTTTCTGTAAAGGAACAAGCAGATAATAAAGAGACAAAAGAAAATAAAGAAACAAATGAGCAAGTAAAAGAAATAAAAGAAACTGAAAAAGTTGTTACAGAGAAGAAAGATACAGAGGAATCTAAAACAGAAAAAGATGAACAAAAGGGAAATGAATCTCAAGCTTTAAAAGCTGAAGATGTAATTGTGAACTATTTCAATGCAATTTCTACAGGTGATGTAAGTACTTTAGAAAAGCTGTATCCTTCTGCTGTAGAAGAAAATAACCAGATGGATAAACTTTTTCAAAGTAGCAAGGTAACAGCAGATATAATTGAAATGAAAAAAGTGTCTTTAGATGATAAAGAAGCTCGTTACAAAGTAAAAGTTAAGATTTATACAAAGCAAGATGATCCTAACTTTACAAATAATACTTCTGATTATGAACTTATACTTGATTTAACTAGTGGTACATTAAAAACTAAATCAATAACTTCTACTGATTACTTAGAATAGAAAAAAACACTCACTTAATTAAGTGAGTGTTTTTTTGTCATATTCAAATGACAATATGAAATTACGTTGCATATATATAAAGTATGGTTGTCCTTTTAATCTAAGGGAGTTGATTTAATTGTCACTTTCAGGAATGTTATTGGTGTTAGTAGGAGCTATAGTGGCGTTTGGTTTTTGTACTTGGTATTACATTGCTATGGGGCGAAGTAATTCAGAAAGCGAAAGAATTCTTAAACGGGACTTGCCCTATGAGTTTAATACACCATCAAATGAGGAAAAAAGTAAGGAAATTAAATAGAGTTATTCTAAGACTAATTGTATCTATACAGTACAATTAGGAAAAGATAAAAAGAGAGAACGGTAATAACCTAATTCTCTCTTTATATTATTGTTTCCCCAAATTAAACAATAAAGTAAGACTGTAGGCTTGCATTTCTTATCGTATGCCTTTTTAGGGGTTTACCCTAAAAAATATATGAGAGGAATGAAGGTATTATGTCTAAAGAAAAGAAGATTCTAGCTGTTTTAGGAGCAAATGGAGAAGGCCCCTTAAAGGAGATGAAGGGTAACCTATTATATGATGTTAGGTACACATTCTTGAACCTTGAGGGAATTGTTGATCCAATTGCTTACGTTAAAGGTGCTTGGTGTTTAAAAACATTAGGAAAAAAACTTCCTAACCCTTTTGGACTAACTGACCTTGATGGTTTCTTAAATTACTATGGATATTTATTATTCTTGGAATTTAAAAAATCCCCAAATGATTTAAAAAAAGGTCAATTGACTGCTTTAGCAAACTTAGTGAAACAGTCGGATGCTACTATTTTTATGGCATTTGGAGAGCCTTGTAAACCAACTTCTTTTTTTGTTATGGATAGTAAAAATCCATACGGTTCTGATCTAATGAAAACCGATTTAGAAGGTCTTCAGGATAGTCTTCAAAAATGGTGTGAAGAAAAGATACCAGAAGAAGAGTTCAGAAGAACATATAATTGGGATAAATGGAGATGGAAACTAGAAGTTGAGTATGCTGAGGAAGGTATTTCTAGGATTCAGGAGCAAAGCCGTTCTCTACAAGACTAGGGGGATTCCCCTGGTCTTTCTTATTTTCAAGTAAAGAAAAAACGCCATAAGCATATAGCTATTGGCGTTTCACGTTATTAATCTAAAGTAGACAAATATCTCTTTTCTTTTTCTTCATCATATTGCCCTTCCCATTTTGAAACGACGATGGCTGCTAAGGAATTACCTACTACGTTAACAGCTGTACGTGCCATATCTAGAATTCGATCTATACCAGCAATAAACGCTAGACCTTCAATTGGAAGTCCTACGGAACCTAACGTCGCTAAAAGAACTACGAAAGACACTCCTGGGACTCCTGCAATACCTTTAGAAGTTATCATTAGTACTAAAACTAATGAAATTTGCTGCATTAGAGACATATCGATTCCATATAACTGTGCAATGAAGATTGCCGCTATTGATTGATAAAGGGTTGATCCGTCTAAGTTAAATGAATAACCCGTAGGAACAACAAATGAAATGATTGATTTAGGGCAACCTAATTTCTCCATCTTTTCTATAATTTTTGGTAACACTGTTTCTGAACTTGAAGTTGAATAAGCCAAAATTAGTTCGTCTTTTAATACTTTAATTAAGTTGAAGATATTAAACTTAACTAGTTTAGCTACAATTCCTAATACAACTACTATGAATAAGATCATAGCTACATACACCAATATAACTAATTTACTAAGTGGAATTAATGAGGCAATACCAAATTTAGAAACTGTGACACCAATCAAGGCAAATACTCCGAATGGCGCCAACTTCATAATAAGGTTAGTGACGTGGAACATCGCATCTGCTGTTGCTTGGAAGAATTGGAGGACTGGTTTTCCTTTTTCTCCAATAGCGGCAATACCGATACCGAATAAAACAGAGAAAAAGATGATGGCTAACATATTACCTTCTGTAAGTGCAGTGAAGATGTTTTGAGGAACAATATTAATAAAAGTATCTGCAAGGCTATGTGATTCTACTTGTTCTGTTGTAGCGATATATGTTTGGATATCTCCTTTTGTTAGGCTTTCCATATTTACACCTTTACCAGGTTGGAAGAGGTTTGCCGCTACTAGTCCTAAAATAATAGCAATTGTTGTGATGATCTCAAAATAAATCAGTGTCTTACCACCAATTTTTCCAAGCTTTTTAATGTCCCCTACACCCGCTACGCCTACAATCAAGCTAGAAACTACAATTGGTACCACAATCATTTTTATAAGACGAATAAATATTGTGCCTACCGGTCCTAAATATGTCTGCACTTCAGGATTACCATAAAAAACTCCTCCAACAATAATCCCTAGGATTAGACCAATTAATATTTGCCACGCTAACCCAATCTTTTTCATAAGAATTCCCCTTTCATAATAAAGAAATTTGCTTAAAAATAAATTAGAATGTTCAGTCAATTTTAAATTCAACCGTTTACACTTCTTAATCTGTTAATTTAGGAAAAAAGTTACTTTACCATTTATTTTTTTGAAAAAAATTAGAGTTTTCTAGAAAAATAAAAGCAAGGGTTGGTGTCTTTCTTTGTTCTGCTTTAAAAAATATAATGTGCTCAAAATAAATAACAGGAGCGCAAAGTATGAGAAAAAGTCTAAGAAAAAACGCTGTTGTTTTAAATCTGTTCGAAAAAGAAACTGGTGTTTTATATGGAGAAGACATTTTTATTTGCACAACAGGAGATTATATCGAAAACGCGATTCTAGTTCGTAATGGTACAACAGATTCAAGTGTAGCAGAGGCATTATATTGGTTTGAGTATTATTACAATTTACTTGGCTTAGATTTGAAGCAAAATAACTCAATAACTGTAGAGGATGTTGCTACAAAGATTTTTGAGGTATTCGCCCTTTATACAGAGGAAAGCCAGTTTGAAATTCTATTTAACGGTGAAGTTTTAGAAGAAGATGAAGAATTATCTACTGAGGAAATTAAAAGCCCTGAATCTAATCAACCTCTTAAAGAAGTGCAAATAGCCCCCACTAATAAATCCTCTATACAACGTAGCGAAGCAGTTGCTCCTACCTTTAATGTAGATTCGTCACATTACCCTCCTAATACAGTGAGTGAATATAGTGATGAATATTCTTTCAAAGAACTACCTCGAAAAGCACAATCATTCCCTCCCCTATATGAAAACCAAGAATATATAGAACAATACCTAGCAGAACGTGGAGTAAGAAGAAACCTCATAAAATGGGTTTTGTCTCATCGTAAGCACAATGCTGAAAGATTTAAAGATGCTCCACAAGAAGTAGTAGACAGAATTGAAAGAGTGCCCAATTACATAGGTAAAGTGTCTGTAATTGAAAAAGCTTTAGCCGCAATGATGCGTGATCAACCGTTGTCTCTCAAAGGAGAAGCCGGTACAGGAAAAACTACCTTAGTAGAAACTGTTTCGTGTCTTTTGAATTTACCTTTATTTAGCATTAATGGTTCCTTGGAGTCGAATAAAGCAACTTTGGTTGGAGAAAAAGACATTGTTGGTAAAGGGAGACTTGTTACTAAGGATGGGCAGATGACAAAAGCTATGAAATGGGGAGCTATTCTTTATATTGATGAAATTAATATGATGCGCCCTGATGTATTAGCTATTGTAAACGGAGCTACAGACCATCGTAAAACATTCTACAACGATGTTTCTAAAGAGACAGTTGTAGGTCATAAAGATTATCGTTTTATATCGGCAATGAATATTGGGTACGCAGGAGTTAAAAAAATTAACGAAGCCACAAGTGATCGTACTGCTTCTATCATCTTAACTTACCTTGGAAAAAATGAAATGAAAACATTATTAAAGAACTTAGCCGCAAGAGAAAATGAACAAGCTAAGTTAATTGGAGCTCCAGAGTTAGAAACTGTCGACATCGTAAAACTAACTAAAATCTATCTTGAATTAACAGTTGCCTCAAAAAAGGGTTATATTCCTGTCTTAGCTGCTTCTACACGTAACATTATACTCCTAGCTAAGATTGTACCTGTTTTGGGCTACCAATTAGCGTTGGAAATGATGTTGGATAAATTTGAAGAATCTGCGGCAGAAATTGTTGGAGTTTTAGCTAGTAATGAGCTTTTAGATGAATTAGGCGTAGATCCGAATGAATTACTTGGTTCGCAGTCAGCTTCAAAGTAACATAATTTAGAACCTCTCTCCTTTTAGAGAGGTTTTCTTAATAGGAGGATTCTTGTGGTTTTAGAAAACGTACAGATATTAAAGTCCTTAGATGCATTCCTAAGAAGAGCAATAGCAGATGTAGAGGATGTTGTATCTTTAAAAAAGTTACAGGAAATAGAAATGACCAGACTAGTTTTCAACGATGAAGCGGAATGTTTTACTACCGGTAAAACAATTGTTATAGGTAAAGATTTTCCTATTTTTAAACGCGAGAATAAAAATGTTGCATATCGACAAGCTCAGGGAGTTATTATTCACGAATTAGCTCACGTAATTTATACGAATTTTAAAGATTATGCCACTTTTATAAATACCGCTCCTCATAAACATAAGAAAAGTAAAAATATCGCAAAAAGTATTATCAATATTCTTGAAGATTACAGAATTGAAAAGCAGATGGGCGAATTAAACCCTTTTTATAAAAAGCTTTTCCTAATGGTTCGCTTTCACATTATACAAGAGGTAAGTGAAGTAATTAAGAAGATGGAGATTACTAACGACGAGGATAGATTAGATGCTTTGATAAATTCTCTACTGTTCATTGGTTTTATAAATAAGCCTTTAAAAACATCTGACAATAAGACAAATGAGTTAATAATGGAATTGGTACCTATTGTTCGTAAAGCTACGCTCGCAAATTCTACTAAAGAAGTAGCGGGTTATGCAGATGAAATAATGGAGCTAATAAAAAACTTAAATATAGATGACAACAATTTCTATTTAAATGAAACTGTAAAGAAAATGTTAGGGAAATTAAAAGCAACAGGTACGTACGGTCCCTTGGAACAACAAATTGAAACTAGTATTCCAGGAGGCGTAAATGCCGGAGATAAAGATGCTCCTGACAGACAAGTTGTACTGGATATTACTAAAAGCTTAGAATTGGCCTCTAAAGAAGCTGAGTCCACTTTGAATGATTTAGTATCCCAGATGGATAATGAAGTGCTTAGACTAGAAAAAGAGGATGTAACAAGTGATATTATTAATAACTATCTAAACGCAACCACAGATGAACGGCTTGAAGTTCAAATTAAGAAAGAAGAGAAAGAAATAACTGAATTAATAAAGGATCTCCCACCCCTCCACTCTCATAGAAGAATCAATATTCGCCCACTTAACGAAATTGAAAAATATTCAGTAGGTCATTATGAATCTTTAAAAAATGATTTGAAGCTACCAATTTTAAAGACTGTGGCTAAATTAGAACAATTAATACAAACAAAAATTGATGACTGGGAGTACTATCAAAAATCAGGTTCAATTGATACAGAATCCTTAATAAGATTTGTAGCCTTTGATGAGTTAGATGTATTTAAAAAGCAATATCTTGAAGATGAAAAATTAGCGATGGATGTAATGTTGTTAATTGACTGTTCTGGTTCCAATAGTGCTGAAGTGTTAAATCAAAAAAATAAAGAGAGTCTGCCTAGATATAAAGTTAATCAAATGATAGCACTTTATCTTCACGAAGTGTTAAAAGCTATGAAATGGAGACATTCAATATGGGCCTTTGATTCGGGTGAAACAGAAAATATATCCCCTATTATCCCTTTCACAGGGTGCTTTGATAAGAAGGAAGGATTAAAAATGCGTTCCATAGGTGCTAGAAATGCTAATCGAGATGGGCTGCATATAAGATTAGCTGGAAAACACTTAGCAGGTCACGCAGAAACAAATCGTAAACTATTGATTGTCCTTTCTGATGGTCAACCTGCTTCCCATAATTACAGCGGTGTAATGGCTATGTCTGATGTATACAATTCAACTCAGGAATTAAAGGAGCTTGGTGTTAAAACCATTGGAATATTTTCTGGTGACGAGTTAGAAAATCAATACTTTGAACGAAAAGAAAAAAGTAGTGCCGGAATGTATGAGAGTGCAATTTTCTTAAATAACGATAGCATTTTTGAGTTTCCGGATAAAATCTATAGCTTGTTAATTAAGGAATTTGAACTTGAAGATGAAAATTATTAATATAGCTATTTTGTAAGTTGAAAGAGAGGTTTTATATGACGTTTTCACTTAGAGCAATTAAAGAACTAGAGTATAGGGCGAAAAGGTTACATAACAGGTTCAGTTTTAAAACAGAAGGAACAATGAAAAAGCCTGTAAATAGCAGGAATGCACTGGATTTTGAAAGTGATGTTGAATTTATGTTACCTGCCGCTAATGAACTTAAATTTATCACTATAAAAGACAATTACGATTGTGCCATTGATGTGTTTAATATAGTTCAGCGTTTATTAATAAATGGAAATAAGATTATTCTCTCAGGTGGAACTAACGAGGAGATGGATGAGTTAGTTATGAGAGAAACTCAAAAAATTTTAGACTTGTTAGTTATTGTTAAAGACAATGATAGACAATTTAAGCCTTTTATATTTAACGAGAAGCACAGATTTGGTGAACAGTGGTTTATAGAGGTTGCTAAAAATATTCAAATATCAAACGATGTCTCTGTTTTTGTAAATGAGTTAAATGGTGGAGATATTGCTCTTCATATAAAGAGGTCGCTATTAAACCCTAATAATAAAGAAGTGTATCTATATGGAATAGATCAGGATATTGATTGTGGGGCAGAGTCACGTCATAAAGGTATAGAGACGGCTCGTAACGGTATTGCCGAGGCTAGTTCTTTTTGGTCAGATATATCTTTTTGCGCAAATCACTATGTTAATTTTGGAGATGAACGAAATTACTATATAGAAAGCGAGTTATATAACTTCTATAGAAAAAAGATACCAAGGCAACAAGGTTTATTTATCTTTAATTACCCTTTTTATCGTATAGATGACATAACTAATATACTGAGAAATAATGAACTTATAGCTGCGATCAATACAAATGATGAAATTGGTAACATCTTATTTGTTATGAAGTATGGTCCCCTTCAAAATTCCTCAAAGAAAGAAATACAAAAAATCGAATTTCAATCCCAAAGGCTCCCTAGTTCCCTTTCAAATGTAATCCAATATTACTCCAAGCACCTTGAGGAAGTTAAAACCTTCAGAGGAAAATATACAGATATGCACGACATCAGAACTGAATTTATAGGGCAAGAGGATTCTTCAAAATTTCTTTTTGATTACTACCAACCCAAAAATAAGCTTCAACAGCTAGAAAATCCCTTAATAGAGTATAAACCAGATCACATACCTGCTATTGCGACTTCTGAAATTATTAACGGAAGATATGTAGACGAGATTTTAAAGAAAAAGACTGGAAAAGAATTTGGGTTCGATCATCTATTTTCAACAAAAATTGTAAAGAGAGAAACAGAAGAAAAAGAAGAAAAAGTAGATAAGCACGGAAATAAAATAACCGAAGTAAGTGAAAAGAAAAGTAACGTAATTGTATCAATTGCTTTAATTGCTGAAACGGGTGAATATATAGAGCTATTTTCTAATGAAAATGAGGATAGCGAAGAAGATTTTGATTAAAGAAAGTAAGGTGAAATATTGAATCGCTCATTAGAAAATTTGAGACTAGACTTACATAACGGTGAACGATCTTTTAATTTTAATACAGACCTCTTAATAGCTAAGAGAACAGAAAAAGATACAGAAATGGAGATATTAGCCGTTTCGTTGTATGAAACAAAATCTGAGCTGAATAAATTAATTAAAAAGAACAATCGTGCATCAGGGAAAATACACGGTCACCCTTTGTATAGTTACGATAATATAAAGTTCTTTGTTAAAAAGTTTTCGGATTTCGAAAAAAGAGAAACTCCTGGAACAAAACATCATCATCGTGTTACCTTAATTAGAAAAAAAGATCTTGTCATAGATCAGACAGTAGAATCTTTTCCGATTGTGATGTTGCCTAAGATTGAAGCAGAACAGCTTCAAACCATTGTTTTTGAATATGTAAGAGATAATATTGTTTCCCCTCTTTTCCCCGATGTTCGTATTCCTCAAGTATTAGCCGGTGAATTATTTATCTCGGTTGAACAAGCGGAAGATATTTTGGTAAATATTAATAGCGGAATTATAGAAACAGAAAATGAAAAAATAACTGCTGATATGTTGGAGATGTACTACCAGTGGGTTGATTATCTTGTTCAAGAATTAGCGAAGCGTAATCGTCTCCAACCTCTTGAAGTTATTGTTTGTCCAAAAGATCTAATTGCTTACGAAATTATTATAAACGAAGCAGAAATACGTGAAATTGTTTCGAGAGGTCTTGTAGCTGGATGGATTAAGGTATCTAAATCAACAAAGCTTTCAAACCGTTACGAATCCTTTGATACTTATATGCCCGACTATGCAAGTACATTTAAGGCTAGAATTGAAAGTATATCAATAGCTCAACATCGCTATGGAGATATAAGAGAAAAAACAGTTTCTTATTTAAAAAGATTAGGTAAGCAGCCAATATCAGTACAGGTAGACGCGATAGAAGCTGGTTTGAAATCTTTAACGAATCAAAAACGAGTAAATATAGTCGGTGAACCAGGTGTAGGTAAAACGTATATGATGTCTTCTATTGCCTTTTTAGATTCCTTGTATGATAAGCGAGCTATGAAACTTTTAGTGTTATCGCCAGATCATTTAATAGAATCAGCTTGGCAAAGAGAAACGGAAGAAACTTTAATTGAAGCATCTTATCACCACATTACTTCGGTTAGTGATGTAATAAGATATGAACAGCAAGGACTCTTGAAAGATGATAAACCTCGAGTATTTATACTACCTCAAAATTCCGCTAAAAGCGGCTACTCCTTAATGCCAATGGTAAGATGGGAAACGCACTTATTTCCTCTTGAAGAACAACCTAATAGATACAGAGCCCAAAAGGTTTTTGTCTGTCCTCACTGTGGAGAAATCCTTAAAAAAAGAATGAAAAATACTGATACAAATCCCAATGCAACAAAATTTATTTATGTGCCTGTAGGTTATGACCACTTCGCTACAGAAAGATATAACAATCGAAAGTGTGGTTCTTGCTCTTCTGTGTTATGGGGAACTACAAATAAAAAAGCTATATCATATAAAGAATTTTTATCAGGTGTTCCTAGAGAAAGCATATTTATGTACACTAGTGCGGGGTTTCTTCCAAGAGATTTGAAGTCTTTAAGGCGGCTTATAGAGGATACTCGCAAAAAGTACGATGAAAAACCAACGAAAGCGAGAAAGTCACAGTTAGCTGAGTTAAGAACCGCTGAACTTCAAATGAATGGTACTGCAAAAGTTAAAACTCAGGTTTCCCCACATAAGGTACCGATTGCGGATTATGTTTTCAAGAAATTAAAAAATGCATTTACCCATTTAATTATCGATGAAGTGCACGAAATACAAAATAGTACGTCTGCTAGAACCCAAGCAGCAGGAAAATTAATTGCCTCTGTCCCAAAAGTTATAACAGGAACTGGGACTTTAATGAATGGATATGCTAAATCACTATTCTTCACCTTCTTTATGTTGTATCCGGAGAAAATGAAAAAAGCTGGCTTTGAAATAATTGATGGAGAAAAATTTCAAGTCGCTTTTGGAGTAACTGAAAAAAGATACCGTTTAACCTCAGATAAAAAAAGAACTACACTTGCTCCGAAATCCAAACCTGGAATCTCCCCTATTATCTTCCCTATGTTTCTTCAATCTACTAGTGTGTTTATTACTTTAGATGACCTATCATCTACTTTACCATCAATTGATACAGAAGTCGTTGAAGTAGAACCTTCTCAAGAACTGTTAGTAGGAAAAAGAGAACTAGAATTAGCTGTAGCTCAAGCCACAAAAGGCGATATAAAGTTATTTAAAGCGTT
>Ga0268252_1000038_pt1 | contig 80098 bp, 44 predicted proteins | sample AgamicMgSfrz_FD_200244 | JGI IMG/M metagenome (GOLD analysis project Ga0268252, IMG submission 200244) | Agave microbial communities from Guanajuato, Mexico - Mg.Sf.rz (v2) (version 3) | ecosystem: Host-associated > Plants > Phyllosphere > Phylloplane/Leaf | place: Guanajuato, Mexico | collected... | reverse complement strand
CTTCGGAAAGCGCCGCCGGACGGAGAGTCGGGGTCGAAGAACTAGGTTTGTTGCTACTACTACTTCTACTAGAAGTACCATAATCGGGCCGCTTGAAAAACGGCACTCTTTATTGTGTGCTCTGAGGAACTCCACTACGCAAACCTTAATTCCCTCCTCCCCCGAGAGAGGAACTAACCAATAACTGAAAAGGTTCTGCTCGGGCGTGACGAAAGCGAGTCCCTTCGCTACATATAACAGGACTCGAGAGCCACAGAAACAAGGGAATTCTTTGTGCAGGTTTGGAACTCGGCCCGCTGGACTCACTACACCAGCAAAGGGAAGGAGATACCCAAAAGCAGCCTTCAAACACAGCAAGAAAGACACTCATACCAAAACCCATTTCAAGGAAGAAAATTCAATGACTTGATTCGCTTAGAACGTGTCCTTTTCGTTCAAATTGTTCACTAGTGGGGGATTGGCAAGCCACTAAAAAAGCAAACTTTCCAGATTCACTCTACTCGCATTCGTCCATGAATGGATTGACTCACTGCTTCGTCGCTTGACTCACTCCTTCATAGTGTTCAATATTCAAACTTGACTGGTTCGAAAGGTTATTTAGATCTTTACTTCTTAAGTTAAGGGGGTTTGGGGGAACTCCCCCAGCGTTCTTCCTCTACCTAAAGAAAAGAGCTATTGACTTATTGTTTTCACTAGCTAATGGAACTCCTTATACTACTGAAAGATAGCTAAACATTGTTCTTCCATTGGAGGTCTTGATGTATGGATACATTGTGCTAGCCTGCCAAAAGTTGTCATTGTTTTCCAATTTTATGCTATAGTGAGTAATTGGCTGCCACAGGATCATTGTTTTGAGGAGAAAAACATAAGCAAATAAGGAGAAAAGGGCATCTTTGATTTAGAAGCCTGTTACCCCTATAGCAAAGGCAGCTTGATCTTCAGGTAGTAGAGGGGGAAAATCAGATGGGTGTGACCAAGGTCTAGCCTCCCTGTCATCGCTGGAATATAGCTCAAAGAAGTAGTCAGTAGCTATTAGCTTTAGTTGATCTTGCTCTGTAACCCAGTTGCCATTTACATCCTCCAAGCCCTCAACCTTGTTTCTCCTTCTACGTGGTAGAGGTGTGAAAGTTGTGTTGCTGTCCCCACATTGGAGCCATCTCACACGACACTTTTGGAACCACAGAAGCTCTTCTTGTTTGAGAGTTTGATTGTATTGACTGATTAATTCCTTCTCTAGTTTGAATAGGAAGGGGTTCGGGTTAGTGCTAAGAGCCTTTTGGACACCAAGCAGCCTGGCTAGTTTTTGTCTCTTTCTTCGAAATATATTGAAAAATACCTCATGATTCCAATTGCGGGGGGATGTCGTGAACTGATTCATAAAATCCACAACAATTATCATTGCCTCACCTGGTTGCCATTCTTTCTCCACAAATGCAGCAAAATTATGGTGAGAAATCCATGCAGCTTCAAATCGGAATGGTCGTAACAGGGGGTTAGGAGGATCACTACCACATAAATCCACCACAGTGGTCAGACCGCGTGCGTGGTAGATGTCTAACAATGGCCTCCAGGAAGGATTTTATCCATTCTTCATTGCAGTAAGCCTTGTCTATTCTCTCTTTTATGAGGCTTCGTCCCTCCCTCAAATTAGACCAGGTGCACTTTGGTCCTGTGAATCCCAGGTCAATCAACTCACAAAAGTTAATGCATTCTCTCAAGCTTCCCTCAATCTTATATGCTTGAACCACCACCGTGAGCACCTCCAGACTTCTCATCCCCAGATGTTATTTCGTTAAAGTGCCCTGCTAGCAGCCAGGGAAGATTGTGATTGTTGGATATTGCACCTATTAGCTCCCATAGCCGTTTCCGCTTCTGGACATTCGGACTAGCATAGATGGCAGAAAAGAACCAGTCCGAATCCAGGTTGCGTTTCACAAGCACAAGCACATTAATCATCTGATCCGTAGCTGAGAGCACCTCCACCGCTAATGCAAGCATCCATGACGTTTCATTCTATACCCCGCCCTCCCCTTCGCATCTATTGATCGCTATCCATTCTCCTTGCATCCATCCCGGGAGCGGAGCTGCACCGAAAAAGATTCGAAATTAATTGACGTAAGTCTTCTATGTTCTCACCCTCCCTGTTCCGATAGTGAGGTTTCGAGCGGAGCACTTTGATTCTAAATATTCTATATATATGTGAGGAATAGATCAAGCCAACATCTTAGCCTGCTGATTGAGTCGCGTGAGCGGGGATGTAGTAAACATCGAACGCACATTCCCCGTGATTACTCTGACTTCCACCCAGGTAGATTGATTCGGTCAAGCGATTGAATCACCAAAGCACGTGAAGAAGTGAGTAACCCCTTTCGTCGAGCCACCATGGCTGAATTCGGACATCATCTCATCAGTTCGTATATAGCGATAAACCGTACGACCTTTCTGATTTGGAGGTTTGGATCCGGAGAAAGCATCGTTCTATATCGATCGAGCCCTATCACGTAAGGGGAGTCTCTTGTATTTAATATGAATGCAAAGTTCCAGCTCCAGCGCCCTTATTTGGGTTAGAGTTGAGGAGTAAGACCCGCACGGGAAAGAATGATGGAAGAGAATAAAAAGGAATCGGTTACATTTTGTATATGTTATCCTCTCTAATAATTCGAAAAGTGTTCTCTAATAAATAGACCTGGGAACCCTTTCTTCGCGGGGTGGCACTTTTCAATAGCATGTGAAGACTGAATCGTGCTTCATCCCTCCTCGCATCGGAGGAAGACTCACTACTATCTATATGGAACTGGGAATCAAAGAGTCTCAGTGGTTATCCGATCATCCAAGGCTTTGGGGCGGTTTAGTATAAACCATACATTTCTTTATCCATCGGGACATACAAAGACCATACCATAACAACCTATTCTTCCTCTCTTTTTGACTTCCTCTCTTTTTGAATGGAGTTCCGGATAACAAACTATGAAGTGCTTCTAAACCGCAACCTAGGGATGGAAAGAAACAACACCTTCTGATCAATGAAAGATCCTTTCACTATTGAGTGAGACTCTATTTATTAAGAGGGGAGCTATCCTCAAAGTTGGAATGGGTTTCATGGAAATGCCGCGGGGGGTATGGCGACACGAGTGCTAGGGACAGCGAAAGTCGTACTACAAGTGGCTGTACCAGCTTAATTGCTTAATTGATAGTAGCGTGATCCCGTTCCCTTTGGGGTTTTCTATTTAATATTCACTCTTATAGGAGTGCTGCACGATGAAGCTAACGTGTGAGTTCGGTCCTGGAACATACTTCAATCTCGTTTTGATAGACAGTTTTTTCTGTATCTTTCGAGTCTTGGGATGAATCCATAAGGGTCAAGATAAGAAACTCCGGCAATCCTTGACATAAAGATTGATTAGAGCTCTATCTCTTCCCTACATGGGGCCTGTTGACTCAACCACCCCTCTAATGTTTGAAAAGTAAGGCAGGAAATGAAGAAATACTATACACCTCTAACATTGTACCGGCGCTTACGGGCTGGATCAAATTCATTAAGTTACACGGAATAGGGCAGCTGTAGATAAGCAAGCTGGGGTTGACCAATCGGATTAGAACGAAGTACAAGACGGGGGATCTAGTAGCTGCTTAATCTATCCTATCGGCTTAGGAGGAAGGGGGGGCCGCCGGTGCACGTCCAGCGACAAACACAAATATGAAGTTAACAATAGGAAAGTTCAACGTCAATAAGCAATCAAGCGGTTAGATTAACCAAAAGGGACTTCCAGCTGTCGTCTACTCAAGTTATGTGAAGGAAGCCAGCCTTACTTCAAAGTACTCCTATCTAACCACGGGTATTTGCTTGCAAAAGCACAAAAGGAGAAGAAATAGAAAACGCTGGGAAAGAATTCTCGTTAGTCCTATTGCTATGCTCTCTTCCCCTTCGATACGTGACAGCTATTGATCCGATCGGAAAGGCGGGAAGTGCCACATCTGTGTCAATTGGATGCTTCCTGTCCCACTGGTACTTTCCTTATGACTCCGATTGTGCTTTACCTGAGATTAGACCGATTCTCCTCCTGCTGCTCAACCAGCTCGGTCTGACCTGACTTTGACCGCTTTCAGATCGTTGGTCAATGAAAACCCGCACCTTTGCTGGCTTGTTGTCCCACAAGGACTACTCCTTGCTTTTCTTTCTTTATTCGGAATGAATTCTCTCAATCAAAAGAGGAAAAGAGTTCAGCTGCTTCCCGAGCTGTGACAGATTACTAATATAAGAAAAATCAAACGGACCCTGCCTAATAGACTGGAATGGGGTTAGCTAGAACAGGCGAAAAAGATCAACGAGCTGTAGATAAGCAACAAGAAATGCGCTTTGCAGGCATACTCTTCTTATCAGTGCCCACCCAGCCTGGCGGGAGGACTTTTTTCTTTCTAAGAACAGCAATCCCTAGCCATTCTTCGAGGGCATGAGATGCAGAGCCCACATCTGATTCAATAGGACCGCTTCGGTTATAAACCAACTTGACTTCAATACTAAAGCTGTCCTTTTTGAAACAGACATACCGGAGGGACAGACTCATCTGACTGACTACTAGCTTTGGCTAGCAGGACTGGGAGAAATCTCGCCTACACGCCGACTGGGTTGGGTTAGGATTAGGTATCACAATTGTCCTCTCTTTCTTGTCTATAAAATAGCATTTATTGGGAGTCAAGCTACTGCCCCAATAGGGGAATGGACTAACCCTCTGACAGAGGAAGCAGCTCAGACATAAGCAAAAAGAAGTCGCGGCTTTGGAAAACTCAATCATTGTCTTGTCAGCTTCAGATCTCATCAAGCAGCGATAGGGAAAGGGCTCTAATATAAAATAAGGTAAAGATCAAGTCTATTGAGCTCCGATTAGTTCACTGACGCTGTAGGATCGGTGCAACAAAGCAAAAGAGCGATTCGTTTTTCAACTCATTCTGTAATTATTCTTTCTAGGTTGTTCATGCCAGCACGGAGAATGCCCGTTTGGTGTTCAGTGAAAGAAAGAAAGCTACACAGGCCTAGTTGGAACAAAGTCAGGACCGTGGGCATTCCTCTACGATCGATAGACAGACCAATGAATAACCTATAAAAAATATATACATTTCATTAGTCCACCTCCTCTTCTCTTAGAAAAGCGGGACTCTCTCTTAGGCAGACGAAGAAGGAAAGGGAAATGCACATACAGTTACGTCCAACAAACTTTCGCTCCTCTCGTTGTCACGCTTCGCTCCTCTTCCCAGGAATTGACTCAAAGATTAGAGACCGTTCACTCACTTCGCTCCCTCACAATTACTATTTATGTTTGTCTTCCTTCTTGTTTTACTCGCTAAGACCCCCTCCCCTATGTTGATCGAGTGGAGTGACGGAAGAGAGTATGGGCTCATGGCCGAAAGGAGTTTGATTTCGCCTAAAGATCAAAGTAAGAATCTATGAGTGACAGCTCGAAGAAAGGGCCCAACGTCTGGAAAGTGAATCAAACCGGATGGTCCTACCTTAGAAGCAAGGAGAGGGACCAGAGAGAAGCGGTTCTCAGTTGTAGACTATGGGAGCAGCAGTCACAGTGACGTCTTATACAGCCGAACTCACACACCTTAGTCTTTTTTCCACCATCCTCTGCCGTAGCAGAAGCAGCAGCGGTCGGAGACCTAAGAAATGGGCTTTGGGAGGTGGGAAACAAAGATTCTCTTTAGTCAAATAGGCCCTGTAACGAAGTAAAATAGGTAGGCAGTTTTCGAGCGAGGGATGAAATTCTCGACTGACAAGGTACGTAGTTCTAAGATGGAAATAAATCAAACTCAAAGTCTGACCTAGGGGACTGCTACCTACTAAGCCGAGCCTGCAGTTGCACAAACTTCAGCTTACCATACTTCTGCAACTGAAATGAATTACAAATGCTGTGGAACCTGTCGAGGCTGGTCAAGATCAATAGGCCAATATTCCTTCTGTTTGTGTAAATTGACTCAATCTATGGAGTTCTTTTTCCCTCCGGCCAGCGGGGCAGTTAGAGTCCGTCCCTGATCTCAACTAGCACTAGCCTTCGTGTTAATAAGTGTAACTGAACGTCAGCTAAAGGCACGTAGTTACTCGAGCTAAGCTATAGGGTCTATGTTAATAGAGCTCGACTGTAAGTAAAGGAGAGGAAGAAACTTTATCTCCAGCTCAATCACCAGCACGTAAATAGAATATATTCCACTTCTATGCTCTATTTCGATTTCTTGTTTACTCCGTTCCACTCGCTTGTGAGCTCGTTTGGGAAGCGTTATCATTCAACATGCTTTCTTAGCTGGAAATAGAATGATACTGATTCTCTTCTTATTACAGCTTAAGTGCATTTTCTATATAAGATAGAATATAATGCATGCTTGGAAGTTAGGTTACTCTAAAGGATTTTCTTAGGTGCGTTAAGCTTATGAGGACTCGCTAACCTTACTCTTCCTTATCCAGTGAAAGATTCATTTTTTGAGTTACGACCGACCGGACACAGATAAGCCTGAGATTCCTAAGAAGTCAGAAGCCGGATAAGCTACTCTTTCTATTAGAATACTAGCCGTCCCAGCTTCATCTTCAAAGGTGGGTTTTGAAGGATAAGCAAGACGGGGATTAGTAGAAATACTATATATAGATTTCTCTTTAAGTGCATTACAGTCCGATTGAGATCTCAGGGGCAAAAGAGCCCTACAGCAGGATTGAATTAGCTTCCTCTTAAGATTGAGCCGAGCGGAGAAGTCTAAACCAAGGAAAGGAGCGGAGTAGCACTCTTTATGGCTTAAGTTCGAGCCCGTCAGCCTACTAAGAGAACAGGAAGTCCGGAAGTTAGAAAGAGGTTCTTTTCCTTATCCCTTCTATTCACTTACTACACCCTGATCCGGGGACTCTAAATGAAGATGAGACCTTAGAAGCGTCATTAAAAGCCGTCAATGCGTAGTGCCAGTATTTCATTCTTTTTCGTCTTTCTGTAACTTATTTTGAAATCAAGTCATGAGATTGAGCTGCCTGCAAGCCTTTCTCTTTAGTAGTTACCCAGCCGCCTAAAAGTAAGTATAGCCTTTGATTCAATGCCAGTAGGTAAGTCAGGTGGTCTTCTTTCTAGGCTTAGAAAGTAGTAGGCTAGAGCAATTAATCAGTCCGAAGCAGGAGCCGGAGCTTCCTCTTTGCTGTCTTTCGGAAGATGGACTTAATAGACGAAATTACTACAGTTGGGATCTCCCCATCCTTTAGTAGCGTCAGTCAAGTTTCAGCCTAAACCAGTCTAATCTCTCGGACAACTGGGACTCCCAAAACATCATAAAATAACCCGCCCTAAGCCTTAAGAGAAGAGAAGCCAAATTATATAACTCCAAAATCCCTTCTCATCCTAGTCCCTGTGATTCACTTCCCACGCCATGTGAATCTATTCACTGATCAGGGAACAGACGGAGTAAGTTGATCTCTTAGTCTTGACTTCTAAGCATGTCCCAGTTCTCAGAGAAGCCGGAGATTCTTCTGTCTCTTTGATTGCAATCCGAGGAAAAGGTAACCCGGGTAAGAAACTAATAAGGCTTAGACCGAAGGGACTAAATGACATAGATGAGAAAGTCAATCCTTCACAAGGCTACTAATCTTTAGAGTGTAATTTGTGTTACTAATCTTGACAGTAGCATTTTTCCCCAGCAAGCATCAATTGTTCACGTCTGTGATTGAGTTGAGAAGTAAGAAAGATTGAGTTGGGGCCGAAAGGCCCTTATCCTATTGAATCAGCTACTTTATCCGGATCCGGGAATTGACTGAGGAAAGATAAGCCGTACTTCTGTCTGACGATTGAGGTTTGAAGCCTATTTCCCGTACTTTATACAGAGCGGGGGAAGTTTAAGATTATGAGTTCGCATGTCTTAGGAAAAGCACACTCTCTTCTTTCGTTCGTGCCTTATCCCATTGATTCCATTCTTAAGCCCGGATCCGGGGAACAGACTGAGGATGCTTGCTGGTCTTTATTAACTTCCTCAATGTCCAGTCTTTCCTTCAGCTGATAGTAAGCTAAGCCTTTTAAGTCTGACAGGGGAGAGCCTGAGATTAATCGATCTATGGAGCTCGTGTAAGTAATTGATTTAGTAGTTACGAAAGCACGACCTTATACAGATAAGGCGAAGGACCTAGCTTCCCCTTTATCAGTCTTTTGCTGTAGGCTCTTCCCGCCGTCTTATCAATATGAAGAAAGAGAAAGAGTCAATAGCAGCAGAGGCAGAGCTTGCTCTTCGGGCTAAGATGCTGACTTTGCCGTGGAAAGCCTTGACCTTCCCTTGTTCTACCTTTCAACTTGGAGATGGAAAGGTGATTGAAGAAGATCACTCTATGCAAAAAACAGGAAAACGTGCAACCTCCTTCCCGCTTCTTCCTTGAAAAGAGAAGGTAGGGGCTCTGTTTCCGCATCCGTTCCATGTCTGTATTCATCGTTAAGATCTCCCGGTAGAATCGACTGGTAACTGAATCATTCCAATAGTTCCGAACAACATGGGCTCTTTGTCGAATGAGTTTGCATTCCTCAATCCAATCTTTCCATTTCCGACATCTAGAATAACTCGCTGGAGCACCCCTCCATTCACCTTTCGTTCCCATATGCATAGGCTTTTTCGTCATCGACATATGACGGCCCAACAGGTTCCCTTTCTTTCCGCCTTGTATTATAGGGCGAGCTTTGTTCGGTATAAGCTAGCGATACGCTTCTTAAGTACTTCGCCCGATTCCTTTCAAGCCATTCCTGGTATAGCCCGGAAGCAATGCAGGTAGTTCGAAGCGGCTCGTCTTCGGCTTCCTTCCCGGATCTCGGAAATCAGGGCGAAAGGAAGTCTGGTACTAAGGTACTAAAAGGCCAGTATAGCTATGGAAGAAGATGCCATTTAGGACACCTTTCTGATGCTTAGTATAGTAGAGTAGTAAGTCAATGAGGAAGAAAAGGAAGCTGACCTTGTATGTGCATTTATTCTCTGATACTGTCTTCTTAAAAAAGTATGGAATGCGATAAATCTTGAAAATCTTAAGGCGATTCCCTATTTCTATAAGCCGAAAGCCTGTAAGTAAGGGCCTATTCTGCAACCTCGTATCAGAGACCTGGCAGGAATACTAATAAGAACCCTAACTTCGTCCAGTCGTCACAAAAAAGTGGATATCAATGTAATGTCATGGCAGACCTCACTTTGAATGCTTACACAAAGTGGAAAAGGCAGGGAAAGGGACTCATTTCATTAGGCGTATATAATAAAACAATAGAAGTAGGCTGCACACGCATGACTGTGAGGATGGCCGCCCTTTGGTCCTCATAGAGGCGGTCAGCGGTTGCCTAAGATCAAGTCCGTCGTAGTCGAAGGGGAAAGGAAAGGGAAGTCCGTTTCAACATAGTCATAAGCCTAAAAAAGGTAGATTGGCTTAGTGTTCAGTCTATCATTGGTCTCCGGAATGGGTTATCACTGTCCAAATCCGCCACTTTGCTTGGTCTTCTATTCTCTTCCCTAGGTGAGCTCGCGTAATCGTCATTCTTGAAGGCCAATATTTGATCCGCACGAAATCCATCATTGGCTAAACAATCATATGGTTCAAAACAAGAAACAGATAGTTCACATTCTAAAAGAATGGGGAAACAATGAAGAATTGTTTCAAATTGAAAATCGGTAATTGATTTATTGAGAAAGCCCTTGACGTCTAATTCCTTGCCATCCGAAACAAGCAGGTTAGCAGTCCCTCTCTCCTTGATAACAATCCATTTCTTTTTTCAATCTCCGTCACTGACGCTAGCCAGCGGATCCAATTGCTGCAGTTCCAAGCCCTGCTGCCGAAGTCCTAAAGGCATCTCGTTCACCCCTAAAGTCCCCCGTAGACGGCGCTTAGATATCCATTTCTTTCCTTTGCCGTATCAAAAGCAAAAGATTTCATCTTACCTTGGCCAGGTATAAAACTTGAAAAGAGAGCAGGTGCGAAAGCCACTATACTTCGTCGTTCGTCGTTCAGAAAGAAGCCGAAGAGCGAAGCGAGCAGGAAAAAGAAATAGTTGGAAGTTTTTTGCGAGTCCTAATAGACCCTGCCAACTAACAAATCATTTTGATCCGTGATCTTTTGTTCTTCTCTGTTAGAGTTTTATTATCTATATAATATCCATTAAGATTCTTTCTCAGAGGGCGTCGTGCACTTTATGAGATCCGAATGCCATAGATATCCGGAAATGTTAATCGATTTAAGTTACGTAAGACCTGACGCCCTTTGATTTGAAAGGGCTTTCCACGAATATTAATGATTTCACTTCCGAAACCCTGGAAAAAGAAGGTTTGAGGGAATGAAGCCGGTAGCAAAGCAAGGCAATTCAATTGCTATAAGATCCTCAGCTTTGAACTTCCTCTATTCCATCTAGTTCATTGGAATTAGTTATTTCGACTCTTTCTGTAGTTCGGAAACTCCCCAGCTCATTATTCTTTGCTTGCTGAAAGGAAAAACCTAGTTGTTAAGATGAGGGCGCTTTTATTCGCTCTATTCCCATCCCAAGTCCTGGGCTAAGCTGAGTAGAGAAGAATTGCCTAACATCCGAGCAAGAGAAGAAAGGAGTGAAAGCTACAGGAAGCAGCTCAGCTAACGAGATAGACTCATATAGACTGTTGAATTACCGGAGTCTTCTAGTAAGACATCCGAGGCTCGATGCAGCTCTTCTTTAATCTTCTTTTTGAAACTTGCCTGAGGAAGTAGGCTGGGACCGCTTTCCTTGGTTGTAATGGCGAAAGGAGCTTGACTTAGGCTTTCCAAGCGAGAAAACGGAAAGCGCGCTAGCGCGCTCCGGCTTTCGAGCCTCCGCTTGCTTCTTTCTTAAGAGAAGTAAGTAGCCAGGCTACCATGGCAGGAGGCTTTGAAAGAATAGGAAGAAGTAAGCTCTTTGGAATATCGAGGTTTTTAGTGCTCGGATCTTCCTGTAGCTTCTTGTCTTACGAGTTCTCAGAGGAGCGTAGCAGCTCGAGTGACAACGAGAGGAGCAATGAAAGCGTTATGGAATAGGAATGATGATTAGGAGGTCAAGCCAATTCGTAATACAGGCTTGGTGGCTCTGGCTCCTAGTGTAAGCTTCACAGGCGAGGAAAGTTGCTATAGTGACTGGAAGCTGCTTGAGTTCCAAAACGACTACAAGGACTAATAGATAGGAGTTAAAGGAGAGAGTGAATCCAGAAAGAAGCTAAGGAAGGTGATTGGAATTATCCAGTACTCGTCTTTTTTCTTATTCTTATAGTAAACATATACTATAATTGGCTTACAGTTGTTTAGAGTTCCGATAGTACAATTTAGACGTGACGTCTAATAAATCCTACTGATAGAATGAGTTAGCCTACTAGATTCCAAGGGAATAAAAGAAAAATCTTTTGAATTGGAATGGAAGAGGAAGTAGATATCATAGCTCGGAATAGAACTCAAGAGTTCCTCGGAAACCAGTCGACTAAGTCTAACTACCTGACTTTACTTAGGACTTAAGAAAGAAGCTGACTGGATGCAGGAGGAAAAGAGTAGCAGGAGCTGGAGTTCTCTTCTTTTCCCTTCGGTCTCAAAACCATCTTCCAAAGTTATAAAGAATCTACTGATCATAGGAGGAAATCTACGTCAATATGTCAAATTGGATTGGCTCAACCAATTTCTTTGCTATCTTCTAATGGGCAAGTGAATTCATTCGAATAAGATATCGGTAATTCTGTAAATCGTAACCAGAAAGAAAGAATGAAGGTTTGCCTACGGCCCTAGCTAATCCGAGTAACGAGCTCAGAGTAATTCTTGGATACGGGCTAAGCATAAGGAAGACGTGATATTCGTCGCTTTCAAGGAAGCAACAAATGTTAGTGCGAGCTTTCACGGAAGACTACATGGAACTTCGCTACCGGCTTATCTTTCTTGGATAGTGAAATCTATAGCTGAACGTGGCACGCATGGACTAATAGAAATCAATATCTTCTATTGATATTGCCCCCCTTTCTTCCCACGATGTAAGCTAAAACTCGAACGAAACTTTTGTGTTAAGAATATAGCCATCGAGAAATCCTAAAATCTCGAATGCCATCACTTACGGAAAGAGAGAAGGACCACTTAGCAAGCTACGCACCTTCTGTGACTTAAAGTCACTTTCAGAATGATAGACTGAACACAAAGGCAATGACGACAAGAGGCAGAAGCTCGTGCCGGAAGTGCCCCCAATTCCAGGCTTAGATGCCAGAATAGGCACTATGAAATCTATACCTTTCTCTTCTATGAGATCATAGAGTTTCCACAGCATTCCAAAACGGACTAGCTGAAGTGACTCGCCAATCGCGATTCACGACTGGAGCATCGAAGAAGTCTTGGATGGTTAGTCAGATCCATGCAATCACGTAGTACCATCGACAGAGCCATTGTCTTGTTTGACCTAGGATCGAAGAAGAGTTCTTTAACGAACATCTTATTTGCTTCTAGATCTCATGAAATAAGGCAGAATGACGAACATTTTATTCTATCTCTTGCTTTCCCTTTATGATAAAGAAAGATCAAGAAGACTTTATAGTCTGAAATTCATTTTGAAATAATCTATCAGTTCAGTTACTTAGCATGACTATGCTTACATCTTTTTGTATGTGATGTGTACAGGACTCTAAAAAAAATTGCTTTATCCGTACCAGAATAGGCGTTATGGCAAAGAACATGAAGAAAACAAAAGAAGAAATTTGTCCAATAGTAATTGAGATAACATTTGATAGTGCAGTAATGCTCCCAGTTCCAAGAAAATGGTTTTGATCCCAAAAATATTTCAAAGCATCGGTGGCATATATAAGGAGTACTTAGTTGTTACCTCTTTATTCTTAGCTTATGCCTATCGGATGTGGACTCAGTCACTTTTTTCTTCACTTGCACCGAAAAGTCAGGCTTCCCTCAAGGCTAGCAGAGGGGGGAAATACAGTTGAGGCCTGGATCACCTATAATATATAAGAATAAGATAATTTGCTATCTTTTCAATGCTAAAGGGAACAAAGGCATTCCTATTGACTACCCGTACACTGGTCTTGTCAGCCTCTCCTTTACACAAGGAAGGTCACTACTGCGAGCAAGTCTTTCTCGGATTTACTGTGTAATCTAACAAGGCAAGGGGAAAGGGTATTCTTGAAACTAAACCAATACTCCCCAGGTAAAGAAAGAGTAGCAGCTTGACCATTTGTGTACGATACTGCTTCTGTGGTTCCGCTTGCTGAAGAAGAACTTCCATCCCAGTTAATGTTTTGCCGGTCAGAAATGAGTTCAAGGTACCACTAGTAAAAAAAAGGAATCTCTTTCCTGATCTAGAAAATCAGTTTGCATTAGCTCTACTTAAGGTCCCGGCCTATAGTAGTTGTTAGCGTTCATCACTCTATTCTCCTCCTTCTGCCTCTGTTCTAGTTAGTGAGTACTCTTTTAGGATCGCGTCACGAGTCGGAGAGTTCAAGCGCTTAGACCTTAAACAAAAGAAAAAAGATCTGATTCATGCCCTTAGGATGAATATCAACGAATTCTCTTCATACGAGAATAAGCTTACGGTGTCGGACAATAGGCTTCCTCGAGTATTAACCATGCCACTAGGGGGCAAGACCATCAGAATTTCAAGCATTACGTGGATTCTACTTTATTTCCGACAAGTCTAATAAATAGTAAGGAATATGCCCGGAATCCGTTCTTTTCGTAGCCGCGTTTGCCTACTGAGCTAGACCTGGTGAGATCACCCGAGGCTTTTCCAGACGAAATAAAGTAAGTACTCTGAGACATTTTAGAACAGTCACTTTGGTCGTTACACTCTATCGGTACCATAATAATTTCCCTCTAGGCCACTTCCTTCGGCTTCGCTTCGTTCGAGCAAAACCTTCACTTTCGTGGCAATGGACTTGGAAAGGACATTCGGCTTTCTTTGTGGTTTGGCTCTCCGGAAAGGAGAGGGTTGCGAGTTCGAATCTCAGTTAGTTGCATCGCTGGGAATCGATTCACGTAATGGATCTGATGTATCCCTAGCGAGTTCGGAGGGATTGGATCAGGTATCCGTATACCCTGCTATTCCACTCCGATCTCTCACCCCTTCCCCATGAGGAAGCCCTCCTTGCTTTCATTTCTTTAATCCCACAAAGATCTTTCTGCAATTGAGCATTGCTGCCTCCTTCTTTGTAGGTCGATTAGATTCTTCCTTTCCAGCAGAAGGCTAATCCTGTTCCCTCTATATGACCATTTCTATTTAGTCAAAAGACTAGTTGAATTTGCTCTGAGGATGGGATTTTAATGAAGCTTTCTTTATTCATACTTTCTCGCTGCTCAACTAAGGGAAAGACAGGAAGCAGTTCAGCCCAGTACGCAACTTCAGTCAGGGGATAACACCACAGTTAAAGTATGACGTAGTCCAGCACCTCAAAATCAAAAGCTAGGTTGAGCGTGTACGGCCCGCTTCGATGGCGGGTTGGCGGTTAACCCCCTACCATACTAAGTCTTTCTCCGATCAGGGTTCTTCACCAAATAAACTGGCCCATAGTAATATGATGATACATGGCTGGCTCTAACCAAAGCGGGCAAATGGCGGTCTGGTCATTCCATACCAGTTCTCTCGGGCATAGAACTTCAGTGCTCTTTCACGTAATAGATACATCCAGCGTAGGGGGATGGGGATCTTGGCTTCATGCAAACGAGATCGTACCCTATCCCTCTACACTCCACAAGTACTTGCTTCAAATTCTACAAGGGTGGAAACAAAGAAGCAAGAAGGGGTTTGCCGAAATCACTTAATTAGATAAACTAATTTCGAGGTAGCATATATGTAAGAGACTCTTCCAATCCACGAGTAGAGTCTGGTCCGCCTTAAATGATATCTTTTAACGACTCAATTTTTTATTACTTGCCGCTGAACCCGTAGCATTCTCGAGTGTTGACTCCTGCTTCCCTTATCTGACGCATTTTTTTATACTTAGACCTAGGGGGAAATGGAAGTGGAGTTGAGTTCTTTTAATACTTTGCTTTGTTGAAGTAACTAAACCTTTATCGAGTCACTGTCGTCCCAGCCCTCGGAGAGGTATCAAGGAAGAGCCACGAAGACTGACCAGAGCGAAAAAGAAAAAAAGAGATTTTGATTTTCTATTCGTTTCATTTCATTTCACTCATTTCATTTCATTTCACTCATTTCATTTCATTTCACTCATTTCGTTGAAGCTTCTTGAAAAGCGCTTTCCCGGGATGCTTTCAACTTCACCCACCGATGAAACTATAGATAAATATCTTATCCGATTGTCTAACAATCAGGTAACGAAGAAATCCCCAGTCCCTTCAAAATCAAAAAAATCTACGACGAGAGCTGCGGCTAAAGGTATAAGGTTCAAAGGACCTTGACCAGAGAATACTAAATCAAAAGGAGAAGAAGTTAAAGAACTTCATGAGGCAGAAGCTGCACTGCACCGCTGAAGCCACTATTCACTCGACGCAATCGACGAAAAGAAAAGCTGATGCAACGATGATCGGAAGAAAGTGACAGTGAGGAAACTGAACCCCAGGAAGTACCCCGAAAGGAAAAGAGGTGCTAGCTCTAGAGTCAGCCCCAAATTTCATTCAGCAACAGGAAGAATTGAATACAATTCAACTAATTGTCTCCTCTTTAACCACCTCTGGAAAGAACCTCCTGTTGCAACGACTACACGTTGCTAAAACTTCTTTTAGAATTACAACTGAGCGACAGGCTCAGACCTTTATCACTACAAACACTATCTACCAAGCTGTTATGGAGATTGAAACCAGAGGAGAGTCCAGTACTGAATATCTCGATCATGGAAGGTGACGATGAAAGAGGCCACCGTATCAAGGCGTACATCCGTGTGATCGAGACTATACGATACCGCTGAAAGCAGAAACCGTAACTTTTTCAAAGCCTTGCTTCGCCATCAGGCTAGACGAAGAACAGACTCCCTAAAGTGAACTAAGGATAACACCCCGCTAATGCTAGCTGCTTTTGTGGAAAAAGAAATGTCCCTTACTTTGTTAACTGACGTAAGGAGAGCACTTTACTAGTAGGCTAAGGTAGTGTATCGAGGGGCTCTAAGCGATCAAGGAGCTTAATGCTTATGGCATAACCCGGAAAGACTTTTCTTAGTCTTTCTCCTATTACTATCGCACCCTTTACGCTACCGCCGTTGCTTGGTTAGTCGGATCAATCTCACTCTCGAAGTTGGGAAGAATCAACCGAAAATGCGAGGGGTGCGAAGCACGAAGCATGACATTTTGTTTGAACGAATCATCGGGTCGACGAGACAGCAGAGGATTTTAAGTTACCTACACATGCTTAGGGGGGAAGATTTTAGATGGGTTTGAATTTCGAAAGGAATCGATTAGCTATAAAGTCTCAGTCTCACGATCCGTCAATAGCCTGGAACAAGGCAACTAGAGCTCGTGTGGAAGGCAACTCTGTTTAGCCAGCAAGCATAGGAAATAAATCCCCCCGGGGAACTTACTATTCATGCTAATCCATTAGTTCTAGCTCGAAGTTAGCTGCTTGGCATGAGTAGCTTGGCTTGCTCATGCGGGAAAGAAAGTAACCATTTCATTCATATACTAATCTTCTAATCCAGCTCGAGAAGTTTTTTTGTTTCAAAGTAGATCGGGAGTTCAAGCAGATGTTATATTAGGGGGAGGTTGACTATTTTAGTATACAGGCCACTTAGCTAAACGAAATCCTGAGTATCGACTGTCGTGTGAGTCTCGACCAATGTGTAGCTGCCGTTAAAAGGCTATAAGTAACGGCATTCTCAGTTAAGATAACAGGATTCAAGCTTGAAAAAGTGTACGTGCTTTTTTTGTTATAAGTAGATGTAGATGTGAAGGTGCCTAAGGAACCGCCCTAACCCCCTCCCCTGAAATACGTTGTTAGAGGCGTTGGCTATTCGTAGATCTGTTATACAGGCGATTTAGCTACTTGAAACCGGGTCTTAGGTTAGGGGATACCTGCAGAACCGTGTAATTGTGGAACAAGCTACACACGCGACATGTCTTTGAAAGCTTCCGTTAAGGAAGTATCAAAGATAGGAGAACGAGATCCGGGCACTAGCGTGTTAAAGGAAAAAGACGTATGAATCGATAAGACCTGATCTCCGATCTGTTTCACGAAAAGGAGCTAAAATGCCACTTTCGAATGATGACGAAAGAGGTTCTTTTAGGCCTTATTTCCCTCGAGAAGCTGTAGCTAACCTAGGAGTTGTTAGAGGCCCGGGGAGTACCATGAGTTGATGTCTAGATAACTATTCTTATAGGACCGGACTAGGTATTGACTATCCCACACCGGAGGAACGGAAACACCCCTTTCACAAGCAAGCTACGCACCTTTGAGTTCCCGGGGTGAGGTGCGAAGCTAGTTCCCGAGTAAGTAGCTAAAGCAAGCGATTGTAGGTACGCTAAGTTTCTATATTATCTTAGATAAGATAAGCGGATTGGTGTGGAACTAGATCCTCTGCTCGAGTCAGAGTTGTTGTGTAGCCAGGTTCACCTGCCCAATGCCAATGATACTAAGAGCTAGCTTTGCTACCCTGGGGCTCATTGAAAAGTATCCTTGCTATCTTCGACAGTCTTGAGAGCGAGGGCCGCCCCCTACTTTCACTCTTTTCTAGAGAAAAAAAATAGGAGATACCCTTGAGGCGCTCTCTCCCTTTTTTATAGGGGGTCGCCCTTTTCCCAATGCCTTTCGTCCAACGGCGGTAATCAAATCTTTTATAATGCTGGTTAGCTGCCTTTCCCTTATCTATGATAGCAGCAAACTCAACAGATTCAATGGCAGCCCTCTTTTTTTTCCTTCAACAGTGGAAACAAGGAAAAGAGCGGCTTCCCCTATCACAGTTTATGAAACAAAAGCTAGAACTGCTGAGTCGACTTCCCCGACGGTCTAAACCGGGTATTCACTTCTAGTCTCTCTGCCTCCATTTGACTGATGCCATTAAGATGAGAGCGATGCAGCGGCAGAGGCGACATTAGCAGCGGGAGAAGCAACATCCCTTTCTTATGGCTAAGTCAGGCTTTTCCCTACTCATCATCTCTATCTCGAACCATGTTACCATTCGTTCCGAGTCGCCAAGAGCTAGAACAGCTTCTTCCCCCTCGGGAAGTAAGATAGCAGGAATAGTAGATCCACTACGCTTTGCGCCTCGTATTCCTTCTTTAAGGCCGGGAGCCGGGAACTCTCAAAGCATCTATCTGGATGGTGGTCACTCCTTGCCTACTTATCTTCCGATCTTCCGATCAAACTTCCAACAACGTGCCGGCTAAAATCGCTTATTTTCAATAGAAAAGGTTCTTCCTGTATTGCTCCTCTTATGGAGATAGGGACTCTTCCTTTTGAGTTGAGTTTCCTCCCCTTTAACTTAACAACAACAAAACAAGCAAGGGCTGACGCGGAAGCCGTTGCGCGTTAGCGCATCCGTTTCCTTGGTTATTTAGAAATAGTTTATTTGTTTTTGCTAATCTATAAGGGGCTTCCATGCTTCTTTCCTTCCTAGCCGTCTATTTCAATCGAGAGAGTCAAACTCCCAGTCTCAGGTCAAATGCAGAAGAGACAGGAGCTTCTTCCCTCGGGTCGTATGGACAGGAGTAAGCAAAAGCCAGATCAGATTCAATAGGAACAGAACCTTCTACCCCGTCTGGTATTCAATTCACTAGCTTCGACCACTCTCACTCCCTTTCTTAGAGGAAGAAGGGGAAGTATGAAAAGACTGACAGATATCGATTAACTGGATGAAGTTTGAAAGAGCAGTCCCGGGCGGCCGAAGAAAGAGTCGTTAAGCCGAGAAAGCTAACAATTTGCCTTCTCATCCAAAATAGGGAAGGGTCAAGGTGTTAAGAATCGATTGAAGCATCCCTGGACTTCTACTCGATAGAGTGATCGAATCGGGCGCTATGGACTTCAAAGCCTCGAGGGTTGTGCGATAACGCTTGTTCTCTCTTTCTTTTCCCACTACGCGCTAACTATAGATTGAATAATCGAAGCCAGATGAAATAGCATAAAGGAGTGGTTTGATCTCAATTTTGATCCTATTCATGTATCATAGATCGGCAGGGAGATTTTCATTCCTTGTCCACTCTTTTCCGAAAAACTGCAATTAGGAATAGAGAATCTATATCTAACAGTTTCCATAATGATTTCCATTGTTATTTGATACATTTCGGTCAGTAACATTAGTTAATTAGGTTAAGATGCGGAAAGAGAGGGATTCGAACCCTCGGTAAACAAAAGCCTACATAGCAATTCCAATGCTACGCCTTAAACCGTGAAAGCCAACAAGCAACTCCACAAGCAAGGGCTACCATTTAGATAACGTTGCGCGTTAGCCGCGCATCCGTTTTCTTGGTTAGTTTAGACTAGCGCTCCAGACGCTATTCATATAGTTATTTAAGAAGCCGTTGTGCGTGAGAAAAAGAAAATTGAAGATTTTCTATTCATTTCATTTCACTCATTTCTATTCATTTCATTTCACTCATTTCGTTACACTCATTTCGTTCAACTCCTTCTGGAACTGGCACCCAATGCGTAAACTTAGCTGGCTTCCTACGTACCCAAAAGCCTTTCAGGATAAAGTCCACCACGTAGTTCTTTTCGCTTGGGGATTCATACCATCTTGATTCACCTAAATAGGGATCATTCGACCATCTCCTTTCTCTTTCACTGCCTAAATCGAAATTGGTCCAAATCGATTGTCTCATCTTTCAATCTCTTTCTTCTTCAACAGAAAGGGCTTGACCATCATGATCTATGAGGCCGAGTAAGCCCTAGTCCAGCGCCACCCTGCAATGAGTAAAAAGCTTATTCTTCAATCGCTTCCCCTGTTCCTAAGTAGACCTTTCTTTTACGACGAAGCACAGTAGTAAGAATCTTTTTTGAAAGTAGCGTCAGAAGTAGGCTTAGCTCTTGTGCACTTTGAGGGTTTACTTGCTAACTTGAACGAGTAAGGTGAGATCAAGGATCAATGAATTTTTCGAGTTTTGACGTTGTATAAATAAAAAAAGGCACTCTATCTGGGCCTTCTCTTTTGCAAGTGAACTAAAGGCTAGGCTTCATTCATGTCTTTGCTCGAATGCCTTGTCTTGTGCTACTAAAGAGGCCTTACCTTACGACTGCTACGGGTAGCTCAACTATCTGGCTATCTCTCAAGAGTGAAACTCACTACTTGCCTGTGAACCAGAGCTAATGATTGTAGATCCTCTACCGTAGTAGAATTCACACCAACAGATAACGATTTGGATTCTATTTAGATTGACTCTATCAATTCCGGAACCCTCCAAAAAGAAAGAGATTCTACTTGAGCTATTCTCGTTCTAACGAATTCAAGCATTTCGACAATAGGAAGAAAAAAAGAGTAAGAAATTGTCAGAAGGAGTTTCACTCAAACGACGATACGTATAGTCGATATCGTCTATCGTCGTTTGAGTTCAACTACGTATCTTTTCCTTTCAAGATCTTGATGAGAACGGAAGACTCACTCCAAGCTTATAGACTCACTTCATTTATTCCGTGAACTGAGATACGTATCTCAGTTTCACTCGACTATACGTATCTTTTCACTACGTATCGTCGTTCGAGTTCAACGAATAGCTCTATAGCGGGCGCAAAAGAAAATCGAGCAGGATAAGAAAATCAATATACTGCCATCGCCCGGCACTCCAATTCCCCAAAGGCGAGTACTAGTTCCACCATCTCATGGATTAGCCGGAAAAGGAGATTGATAGGTCGCACATTCTCTTGATCTACGCTATTTCAGGATGGGAAAAGATGACCTGATCGAGATTCGGGAAGCATCAACATCTCATCTTGTCGAGTTAACTCCGACCACCTGTGATGGCAGGCTGCCCAACAGCGTACTCGTACACGTCCATCCGCGTCGACCCGCGTAAACAGAACTAGCTATTCTGCGAAAGAAACTCGTAGGCGAAAGTGAAAGGCTCCAAACACAGACCTATCATTATCACAGAGCCTGCGCCTACGCGCAATCTAACCAAGTGCGATCCTCCACTCGAGGACCTGTCTGTAGCTTACCTTTTCCGATCCCCCTACGTCCTTCCTTTTCAACTACCCTCTGACTCCCGAGAGCCTAGGTCGCCGGTTCACTTACACATTTTCTCAGTCTTTGAAAGAAAAAATAGACCTTTAGAAAAGTTTATTGTTTGGCATACATAGTTCGGGTTCACTGCTAGCACAGGCCTCAGCTCCGATACCAGAGCATATGAAAAGTCATTGACTGTATTGACAATTGGGCTTTTTTTATGTTCCAGCATCTGCTACCAGGAAGTGTTTGTCTTAAAATAGCAGGGATTAGACCTCCGAGTCGATTCTTCGCTAATGATAAACTCTGTTGGGGACACCCACCTGATGGAGACTTCGATGATTAGTCGATAACGACGATATCGACTATACTACGATTTTTCACTACGTATCCAATCACTTCGAACGACGAAGAGCGATTCGTTTCACTTGAACGACGATACGTAGTTACTTGACTCTACGTATCTTTTAGTTCAACGAAGAGCTATTCGTTTCATTTCTCTCGCTTGATTGCTTTCAAGAGAGTTTTTTTCTTACGTCACTGGATTGTCTATATAAGATCTCTTGCTATCGCCGCTTACGGAATACGTATTCCCTATACGAATTGTTACCTACGCTTTGATTTGAAGCTAAGACGCCACTTCCCTATTCAAGGCATTATCAAAATAAGGTCGCTTTTCCTATATAGAGTAGATTGCCCTTTTCCTCCCTCGAGGAGTGAGTTTACCGAAAGGAAGGAAGAGTCATAGGATGTGTAGTAGTAGCATAAGAAGGAAGCCCAATCGCTATGGCGAGCTGGAATGATCGATGGTGAACACTGTCAACTCAAACGACGATACGTATTAAAAGAAAGGAGGGAAACGAAATGAGTGTAACATAGTGAAATCTCAAACCTACGTATCTTTTCCTTCCGTTCGTTCCAATATAGTTCGTATCCCGGAATCAAAGTTTGGAGTGAGTCTTGACGTCTAATAGTCGTTCTAGTCTATAAGCTTTTCGTTTCACTCATTCACTACGTAACGTTCAACTCATTCCATTTCATTTCACTCCTTCCCTCTTCTGCGCCTAGCACTTGATCTGGATGCTCTTAGATGGAGGGATTCCCCTCATACTTAGTCATTTCCCTGATAGCAAAGATGAGAGATATTCATAGTTCTTCTTCCGAAGGTGAAGGTGGAGGCTAGTATCAGCTCATTTCGGCCGATTAGTCTATCTTATGTGGCATATAAAGTGAGAAGAAAGTGACTGGTGAAGGAGCGAAAGCCAAAAGACCACCGGGAGAGGAGCGAAGTAAAGGCTGGGACGGAGATACTGCTGCGATCGCTCTTTGGGATACGGTGAAGCCGAGGAGGGTAGGCCGGACGGAAGAGCATGCCTGCGAAGACGGAAAAGAATACGAAATAGACAAAGTACGGTTTTCAAAGCTTGGTCTGGCTTATGGAGGATTGGGCTGGGCTCCTAACCTTGCTTTGCTACCTGGCTTGTGTAGCCTATGCGAAGCAAGCCTACACTGGTAGGAACTAAAGCCTACGATTGCCAAAAGTCTCATCCCGTGCTTTCAGGCTTAGTCCTTCAAATCATATTCTTGGCAGATCGTCTGCTATTTAAGATTCCAATTCTTAGTCTGATCTTGGCAAGCTGCTACCAAACCGGATTCTCACCTGCTTTAAGGTCCCACATTGACTCTCCAATCGGATATATCCTTTCGGCTTAGTCGTTCCAAGAGGAAGTCTCCCTTAGCGTTGGATGGATCGTACATATGACGTTCTAATGTAAGCTGGTGAAATGCTACCTTCAATACGTCTGTATTATGACTATCTTTCCTCCTTTTTCATGCTTTCTTGAATTTCAAAATAAAAAAACATCTTTTTTTCAGATCGGACGACGGAGTTGAACTCCTTTTAGTTTGAGGATTGATTCTCTATGAATAGAAAGAGAGGACGATTCTATCTAAACTTTTAGGTTGCCACCCTCAGGAAAATGGTAGGCTAATCCATTTAATGAAAGTTATGCCAATTTCAACTCGTACCAAAGGCAGGAGCGGTCTAAAAGGAGAAAGCCAAAAGTCGCACTTTCTCTTTCTCGATAACGGCCGGGGAACGAAGGAACTTACTGATTAAATGATTTCGGAGTTCAATCACCCGACGATCACTCAATTCAATAGGAAGAGTCGAAGCTAGTTTTGCTATTGTTAACGTAGTGCGTCGAAGGAAAGAGAAGCAGAAGCTGTGAATCGATAAATGATCTGTTGAGTCAGTTTTCTTTCTGTTTTCACGAATCCCAATGGAAAGGGAAATAAGCCCTCGCTAAGGCGGGATGGATTGCAACTGGCTTGATCAGCCGGTATTGGGGGCAGGGGAATAGCATAAAAAAACATAATTACGTTCAATCCTGTTTAGGAAGATCGCAGCCATAAAGAAAGGGGAAGTGAAGACGGAAATTTCGAATTATTATTAATAAATAAGAAGAATAGCGTCAAGGAATGAGGGCAAAGTCCTATCTACGAATGCTATGTGGTAGTTTTTGCTTTTCCCGTTACCGAAGTAGATAGACTCTACTTCGAACCTGGCTCAGAGGAAGAAGGACATTAGTTTTCAGTCTCGTAGTCTTCTATCCCCTCTGGAATGCTCAGTCTTGCTTCTATCTTCGTCCATTCCCCTTGGGTTAAATGTCGTCTTTTGAACACCTCAACAAGGTTGTATTTTGAGAATTCTTATTCTCTCTTCTTCCCTGACCTGATCTCTCTACTGGAAAGCAGGCGTAAAGTGTTGGTTGAGCGTCATGCCTTTGTGAAGGTTCGGGAGCTAGCTCTACCTACTTATAAGTATTCTGTAGGTCCTTCTCGTTGAGCGTTAGACTGACCGAAATCCGCCGGTCTTGGATCAGCTTCTAACCTGAAGGTCATTCTCCCTTATGTACCTAAAGGTCGTATGCCATTAGTAGCCTTCGTCTTTCTGATACATGATGGAAAAAAAATTCCTAAAAAAAGTTCTGTGTATTGATTTTTGCCGCTTAAGGAGATCAATCTGTAGTGGAAGAGTCTACCTTTGATCAGCTAATTACTTCTTTCATCTGCTTATGCGTCTGTTGCTTCGGCTGATACGATCCTACGTTGATTGGCTTAATGCCTTTTAACGCATTCGCAAAGCCTCTGGCAGTTGAATTGGTTGGAGCCTATCTTATATGCTTTCTTATGCCTTTGTAGTGCCGTCATACTTCTGGCCTTTTGGTAAGGGACACGAGTGAACAAGGGAGAGGTTAAACCGCTTACTAGTGGCGAAAGAGCTTCTATATCGAAGTTCCACATCGTTGTGACTCCTAGACAAAGACTAGCATCAGATTTGTCTACTTCTCTTCCTCAACTTTTTTTCAGGTAATACCTCACAGCTCCTTCCCTGCTCTGCTCTTGCTGTCGTGTCGATAAAGGAAGATCCCATGCATCTATAAAATATCCGTTTCCAGATGTCTTTCGGATTCCTCCTTTAGAGTAAGGCATTAAGCCTATTTGAATTTGTGGCGGGGAAAGTCAAGCCTTACCTTACTGTTGCTTTTCTTTTCGTGTGCTTTGTTGTTCTCATAACGGCTCTTTAACGCATTCCAACGCTGAATAACCGCTCTTAGTCCGCCTTTTAGGTTGTTGCGCCTTATCCGCCGTTTTTTTTGAGGCAATTACCAGTCGGCTTTCTAAGGAATGTGATCTTTGCCTTCTTATCCGGATCTATCTACACTGTCTCAGCTCGTGCAAAGCGGTAACTATCTTCAGGCCTAGCACCGGCGCTAGTTGAACCTTCTTCGGTCTCTTTCAGCGGGGAGGAACTGACTTCTGAAACTAGAACCGAGTTTTGGATGCTTGCTATCTGCAGTGAAACAATTGAGAAGGATCTTAGCTCCCGGTGACCGGCTTTGCGGGACCGCCATATGGCCTGGTCCACTCTTGGCGTCGCTCTTTGGGCGGGACTTTCTCGATCACAGCTTCTCACTTCTCTCACTGACAGACTAGCAATTCAATCAATCACTCTGAATATAGAATAACGATCGACAAGTCCAGAGTGTGCACCAACGAGAGATTGAAGTACGCTTGCAAGATTCTCCGAATAGCAGCATTCTTCTCTACTATGTGATTATGTGAGAAGTCAGTCTCAAGACTGTCCCGGCACAGAAGGCATTGAATACGGCTGTCATAGAGTTAAGGCTAGCAACTGATTCTCCGGTAAGATAGATTCAGTCAGTTCCGGCCGGCATTCAATCAAGAAAGAAAAGAAATGGGCATTGCTTGAGCTAAGTCAAGCTTTTTTTCCAAGTGTTGTAAAGACGGGCTACAACGAAAGTCAACAAGAAAGATGAAAACTTCCGTCACTGCGCACCACTTTGGGCTCTGGTCCACTTTCGCTCCGTTTACGCGAATCGGTTGTATCTGCCCGCTAGGAACGCTGGCATCAGGAAAAAAGACAACAGTCCCGCGTCAGGCCGCTGTCTCTTCCACATTCGGCTGCGGGCCAGAAGGAATTGCCTTTAAAGAGGAATCATCATTAGCAATCTGAGGAGCAGTCGGTGAAGCTTTTTCTCATGTTGTTCTTGATCATGGCACAGATGTCTTCATTTGGTTGGGCGCAGCTGCTCAAGAAGGAAAAAGTGCGGCAGCTTTAGCTGCTTGTAGAACATTGTCTGAAGAGCTCACTGAAATGCGGTTTCTAGCTCCTAGGATCCTTGCCAAATAGCTTGGCTTGATCTTTCCGAACTTAAAAAAATAGGATTCCCGGGCGATTGAATATGACTTATTAAAAGGAGAAGGGATCCTCTTCTTTTAAAGCACCAAAGGAAAGAAGCTAAGCGTATAATAACCAAGAAGGCAGAAAAGGGATCCTTTCATGCGATTCAATCTCAAATCGACGACGAGGGATTCTACCACGCTCACTTTGACGTAGCTTAACTTCTTCTTGATCCTGCTCCATTGGAGTTGGTTCATTCAGTGTGTCGCTCCCACTTGCCCCAGGAGGCTGAGGAATGACTTCCTCTTCCTCAACTGGTTGATTAGGTGCTCCAAGATCTGGATCTTCGATTTCATCAAACTTGAAGGCCTTCTTTCTCTCACACTTCCGTCAGCTTCTTCACCAATGAACACATATAGCCCTTGGAATGCTCAGGATCTTTTCTAAAGAAAAACTTTTTCCTCCTTGACCTAACTTCCCATGCTTATGAGAAGGAGTGTGAACGTAAGCTTAAGCTGCCGAAACCTATGGTCGTTGATTACCCTTTTCAGCCTTTTCCCCATTGTTCTTATGTAAGAAAATTCTTCTTGATATTCAGGATTTTTGACTGAAGAGTTGACTCAAGTTGAAATAGATAATAAGCATTGTAGAATGATTAGATATTGTTACAACTCATCTATTCAATTGTGCAAGAATATAGCTTTGGAAAGGATGATTGAATTCATAAGATAGTAGGCTTTTATTAAACAATAAGGAAGGGTAACCTTTCCCCCGTCCTCACTTCGCTCGCCTCGGCTTCTGCTTTTGTTTTAGCGACTCTTTTTTATCCGCTGATTCTCCTGTGGCATCTCTAGCTTTAGCTTAGTGCTTGCTAAAGCTAGCGCTTATTTTATTTAGTTGGAGAATACAGGACTTAGAGCAGGCGTCGCGCTCAAGTCGAGACTCTTATATGTCAATAGAGAAAGCAGATTCAGTTTCCCTTTATGAGTACCTATCCCTTACGGGTTCGAAACTTGCTCCTTCCTGAGTTTTTGGCAACAATTCTCTATTACATAGCAACAGCTTCTTCTTCTTCTCTGTATGGAAACTTGCTTCCCCGCGGGGTTTGAGCTAACCGTGCCACTAGCCTTTACACAGCTGATTAGCCTCGAGTCAGGCCTCAGATCGGAAGTGCTTTCGCTCTCAACTCTTGTTTCTTATGCCCGAAAACTAGAATCAGAAGGAAGAGCTACTGGCTTGGGAGAACTTGAATCTATCTATCCGCTATCTATAGTATAGGAAGATGTCCCGGTCGAGAAGTGATCGAAGCCTGGGTGAATCTACTCTCCATACTTAACACATGGGATTTGTGGATTGCACCTTTGATATCAAATCCGCTAAGAACTTCCCAATCAAATAGATCTCCCCTGGCTAGTAATCTCACCGGTGAAGTTATAGCTCTCGAACAAGCGGTGAGAGGCGAGGTTGCCCGGGTCAACGGATCGAAGGCAGTATTGAACGTTCCCACCTGACTACGAAATAGGCTAGCTGACCTAGCAGTGAAAGACGAGAGAGCTGACCAGAAAATGAAAGATGAAATAGCTGGTCCAGCGATGACATTTCTGAGGTCTGGCACCACATTGCTTTCTAGTAAAGAAAGATTAGGAAGACGCCTGCCTAACTAACCATAATAGGAAGAAGGGCATTCAGGTGAAAATCCAGATCCATCCATAGGTGGGAGTATGTCACGCACGAATTCATTTTGTCAGTCCCAGCTGTAGTCTTATCTACCGTGAATGCGTAGTCGAACCGTACTGTGTATCGATGATGTCCGGTTTCACCAATTTCATACATATGGCTGATGCCATATTGTCTATCCAAACGAGCAACTTACAGAAACTCTTAACTAACCCTTAGGCAAGCAGAAAGCACTCTTTCCTCCAGTCTAATGAAGGGCTAACGAGAAGATTGACTTTTCCTCTCCCTTAGTACAACTATGTACTTTTAACCCTTAGGTCGTATTCCATAACCTCAGACACAGATAGAGTGGAACTAGAATCTACTTTCTTTGAGAATTACATATAGAAAGAGAAGCTGCTTCATTGTCTAATGGGTCGGTGGGTCATTTTCTTAGTGAATCGGCTCTGACGCTCTGCGTCCGTGGGATCAACTCTATCTTAGAGATCTGGAGGATCCGCAACTTCAAGCTCTCGAGTGGGAACAGGATCTGCTACTGCTGATAGGTATGTAATAGAAGAATCTGGATCTGCGAGATATGGATATGAAAGAGGATATGCTCGAACCGGACCGCATCTCGAAACGCACATGGAGAATCTGCTGGTGGACCCCCTTTCCTTTCTTTGATTCAAAACTCGGTCGAATACGTCGTTAACCTTTGTGGTGGATCGACGAGAGTGCGCCTAGCCAGGAGTGTGGGTGGTGTCACCTCCCGTGCGCTAGCTGTGCCTTTGCCGGATGTTTATTCGCCCACTCCTTCACAGAGCGATGACTAACAGCCGGGAATTCAGTTAGTAGAGCCTGAAAGTAGCGCTTGGCTCGATTCCTACCACGGACGGGGATACATTTCATCCATATCTTAGGCCTCACATGGACGGATATTTTTATGCTTATCATATCACGGCTTCCTAAGATGCTAACACAGAGGCTACTATTGCTACGGGAGCTTATTGGTGGAGCAAGAAGAGCGGAGTAATGTCCACGTGGAAATATTTTTCATTTAAAACATCCTTCGCTCCTCGTACCTTTACAGGAGACCCTATTTGCTCCTTATTTATCACGGGCTATAGAGGAGAGGAGGAAGCTCGCAACAAGCATAGTTCGGATGGTTAGGGGAGAGGGGGAAAAGACTACTGATTGAATCTTTCGTCTATATTGGGCTAAGACCTCTATCTTGCTATTAGGTAGGAGTAGCTTTCCTTCAGATCAATATATTTCTAAAATAACTCCTAACTTCAGTTTATGATCCTTAGAAGGCAATCCCCTTACTCAGGATTATAATCTAATAGAAAGGGGTCAACATTACGAAATTAGCCAGGTTCAGTTCTGACTATAGCTGCAACCGCACTCATATTGGGGAGAAGTGTACCGCCCTCGATCAAAAACGAAATTTCAAAAGAGAAGAAAGATCGTACGCTAAGGTCCCTAAGCATGCACGAATGGTGTAACGACTGCCCCGCTGTCTCCGACATCCCCTCCGCTAGCTGGACCCAACAGCACCCACATGAAAAAGCCCGCTTCTTCCTTTGGTACCTCTTCCTCGGCTCGCTGACTGGACTGACTACCTGGGCTAGTTCGCTTTCCAATAGTAAGGAGGAGCACCCTAACTTAAACTGCTGGCTTAGCTGCCTACTGACTCCTTCCTGGGAGAAAGATATGGTCTTTCCGTATCGAATCAAAGCGGACCCCTAAGTTAAGTGACCCAAGGGTAGCAAAAACAAAAGGATGGATTGAATATTCTTCTGGAAAAGGGTGCTACGGGTCCTTGAACTTCGACATTCGAACTCCACCAGATGTTGAGATTCCTCAAGACATCACTGAGTTTGTAGGGACTCACCCCGGAGTACATCCCGGAAACCCCACTACCAGAAGAAATGATCCCCTTCTTGCCGGAATATACTCCGACCTACACCGGAGGAGCCTTTCGAGGGCAATTTCTTCGAAGAGACAACTTCCACGCCTTCTGCTGCTAGGCCCACTGCTGTGGATACGTCTTCCTCTTTTGTCTTCTATCCTTCAGAAGACACTCAACAGCTGGAGATTGCTCACTCATCTGCCTTTAGGCAGGCGGTTATCGACCTTTTCGCAATCTTCGGCTTGCCTTTATGGTTTGCTTTCAGCAAGAACAATTGATGAGTGATCCGTGGAAGGCTTTGATCTTTTTGATTCTCATTGAACTGAAAGGAAGACGAGCATTCTTGAATTTCCCTTGGCCTTTAATTCACTCTGATTGACGCTACCCGGTCCACTCAAAGCTTGAAGGATGAAGAGGCTGACCTCTGTTTTTGAACTTTTTGGTCAAGGTTTGTTATCTTAAGCATTCCTCTTGGAACGACTAGCTGGAAAGGCGCTGACGCTTTGCCTTGTTATGATAGGGGGATGAGGGGCAAGTAAAAAAGAACAAGTATGGAATTGACGCCTTTTCGCTTTCAGCGCCTCGACTCAATCCAAACCAAAAGGGGAAGTCGGCTAACTCAGAGAAAGCGGCCAAAAAGAAAAAGGAAGTAGGGCCGGCCAAAGGCGAAGTCGTAATAGTCAATCTAACCTGTAAGCGGAGCGGTAGAAGGGAAGTGAGAATCAACCAGCCAAGGCGGAATAGTCCGATCGAACCCCGGGAATGAAGTCCTTTGTCTGGTAAGAAGTTGTTACTGAATATCTGTCCTTACTTGAACAAGTATGGAAGGTTCTCTCATCGCCCGAGATAAAGGGATAGTAGCATCCGAAGCAACCAAAAGAAGAGTCTAAAGTAAGCAGGTCGAGCAAAGGGGCACGGTTCTTAAAAAGTAGTAATGCCAGTCGTAAGCCAGGGAAGCAATTCCTTCTGTAGTATAGCTAGTCAGTGGGAGGAAAGGAAAGCAATCCAAATCAAATCAGTACAGTAGCAATCCGCTTTCAAGCAGGCGAGTGTAGGATACGGAATGAGACAGGAGCTAGTAAGCTAGTACAGTATACGAGCTAGTAGCTAGTTATATAAGCTACTAGCAAGCTAGCATACGAGCTAGACTAGGACTAGCATATTGGGCCTTAACGCTCCGTAGAGTAAGAAGCACTATTGCGCTGCCTACACAATGTCCGCGGCCTAGTCTCTCTAGCTCTCCGAAAAACATAATACATGACGGCAGCTTCAGCACACACTGCTATCGCATTCACCTTTTTTTTAGTGCCTGATTAGTGTCTGGATAGAAAGACCTTCTCCCCTGATCAAGTTGTGAAACCACCACATAAGCCCTTATGCGGACGTAGCTTAAAGTGCAAGTGAAATATCGACTTTCATTCCACTTTATCAAACGTCAGTAAGGTAGCGAAGTCAAATATGCATTAGAGAGTTGAATATGCAAGAAAGCCTGTACTTCTTTCTTTTACAGGCATTGCTGGTCCTAGGTCTGGTTGGGTAAACAAGCTGAGGCATAGCGTTTTGACTATTTCCTTCCTTCCTTACCTGTCGGCGTAACGACTGCTAATGATTGAATACAACGCTTATTGATGAAGATCGGCGTAGGCGAGCCAAATACCGAATGTGCTGGACTCACTAAAAGACTACGCATTACCAACTATGCCAAAAAATGGAGTCAGTTTGCATGCTTGCAGACGCTGACTGAGATTGCTCACAAGCCTAACGAATGAACTGATTATATTGATGATACGAAACTCATAACAGTAGGGCTGCAGCCGGATAGATTGGATTTAGAGAGTGGAGTAGGCATAAGGGACTACCGCTAGCGGCAGCAACTGCTGAGGAGAGTAGGTCGCCCAGGATGAGACTAATCTGCTAGCACGGATCAGGCCTCTTAGTTAAGCTGACGTAACGGCTTCCGCTAAGATACGTATCATTTCCGGATAAAAAAGTGAAGTGAAAGATAAAAGTAGCGATAGGATCTTTCTCCAATAGCCTGCCCCGAATGCCTTATCCGGCCCTCGATATGGCGAGCGTGGTGAATACTGTCTCGCAACTTACCCATCAACCTTGCCAATAGGTTCTTCGTAGAAGGGGAAAGAAACTAATTCAAAAAGCATGTTGATTACGGAGACACCACTGATTTTAGTTTATCATGGGTAGGGACACTATTGCTGATATAATAACCTCTATACGAAATGCTGACATGAATAGAAAAGGAACAGTTCGAATAGCATCTACTAACATCACCGGAAGCATTGTGAAAATACTTTGACGAGATTATTGAAAACGCGAGAAAACATCAACAAAGAAAGAAAGATTTTTTTGTTTGAACTCTGCGACATAGAAGAAATAGGAAGGGACCATATAGAAAGACTTTCAATTGAAAAAGGGTCAGTCGGCCTGGTCTACGAATCTATTCTAACTATCAACGAATTCAACGAATTTGAGGTGGAATGGGAATTGTAATTCTTTCTACCTCTCGAGGTATAATGACGGTTTTTTTTTCGTTAAGGAATTGGTGGATAAATTTTATGTTATATATGGTAATCCTTCTGATATCCGAATTAGATCAAAAATTTAGAATTTGTGAGAGAAAGGGCGGGTTGTCTAATATCACTCCTCTATTAGTTGAGACTTTAAGGGGGTTTTGCCTGGAATGAAAGAAAAAAAATGGATTCGTTAAGGTTTGATTACTGAATCACTTCAACATGGTCTGTTCCGGGTTCGTTTAGATAATGAAGATATGATTGACGGTTATGTTTCAGGAAGGATACGACGTAGTTTTCTACGGATCCTGCCGGGAGATAGGGTTAAGATTGAAGTAAGCCGCTATGATTCAACCAAAGGTCGTCTAATTTATAGACTCCGCAACAAGGATTCAAACGACTAAGTGGTTTTTCAACTTCAACATTCCTTCCCATGAGAATACAATTCGAGGTTAAAAATTTCTATCAACTTATTTTCTTCCAAGAAAGAGATTCGGAATTCTTTTAAGGAATGACAAATATGAAAAAAAGGGCCTCTGTTCGTCTTTTTTGTGTTTAATGTCGTCTGATCCGCAGACGAGGACGAATTAGAGTAATTTGTTCTAACCCAAAACATAAACAACGACAAGGATAATTATTCTACTAAAATGAAAGGAATTTTGTAAAAGATTTGATTGATGTAAAAAAAAATCTTTGATTTGTTTTGACATGAAATGGATATATCCATATATCTCTGACTCATATTTATGAGATGATAAAATATGGCAAAACCTCTACCAAAAATTGGTTCGCGTAGAAATGGGCGTCTTAGTTCGCGTAAGAGTGCACGTAAAATACCTTCGGGCGTTATTCATGTTCAAGCAAGTTTCAACAATACCATTGTGACTGTTACGGATGTACGAGGTCGGGTGCTTTCTTGGGCTTCTGCCGGTACTTGTGGATTCAGGGGTACAAAAAGAGGGACACCTTTTGCGGCCCAAACCGCGGCCGGAAATGCTATTCGTACAGTGGTAGAGCAAGGTATGCAACGAGCAGAAGTCATGATAAAAGGTCCCGGTCTCGGAAGGGATGCAGCATTACGGGCTATTCGTAGAAGTGGTAGACTATTAAGTTTCGTGCGAGACGTAACCCCTAAGCCACGGCTGTAGGCCTCCTAAAAAAAGACGTGTGTAGAAAGAAAAATGGAATAAATTTCTATAGAAATAAATGATTCAAAAATCTGATCAATATTTCATAATATTACCGGCAAGGGGTAATCTCATTTGAGACTCATCGCCCAAATCGAACCCATTCTCCCTTGCTATGCGTCAAACTTATTCTTCGATCCTTCCTTGTGCTTCACATACTTTTCTTTCCGTGGAAGGAGAAAGAATGGAATGAATATTAGACATTTCCGATGATGAGGATGAAGACGCGGGAACAATAGTATCTCCACAGTATTGGGCGGGGATGGGGACAACGGAGGGCACTCTATATCCTTAAGCAAAGGGGTTAGGCTTTCTTCCTCAAAGTCCACGGTGGTAATGGGGCGGGTTATCCTGTGACTTCAATTTAGTTTTCATAGCATATAGATATATCTATTACGACCAGCGCGGTTGTTCATATTTCCTTTTCGTTTTACAAGGCAAACTGCACTGAGTTACTTACGAAAGTTGTAACGAGTAAGACAACGGGGGTGTGCAACGTCCTTCCCCATATTCTATTTAAAGAAACCCGATCATCAACAGAGGCCCTTTCCCCCCAGATCACGTCTAGGTAACCCCATTTCCTTAGATATTCTAGTTAGACCGCCTGAAATTGGGAAAAAATTAGTGAAAGGAGCCACTCCCCTTTCCCCCATCTCTTGGCATCTTGATCTTTTGTTGTAACGAAGAAGGAACAGCACCCAAAGGCATGGTTACATGGCCTACCCAGTAACAGATTCAAAGAAGCAGGGATATGGAATTCAATATTCGCAACCACTGGCCCTCACTCAACCCTCGACCGCTTCGTAGCCTCTTTCTAGGCTGCGTTTGACTTCTTCAAAGACGAAAGACAACCGGAGTCTTTGCTCCCTGGATAAGTCTCATTCGATGTCGCAACCGATGCTTAAAACATCTTCTTCTATCTTCTCAGTCTTCGATCGATCATTCTCTGCTTCATAGAGGAGGGGGTTCCCAGCTAACAAGGAAGCGGGATTTGAAATAGAGGTCAATTCTAAACTGGACCGAACACCAATTGACCGACACCATTCCTGAAGAAACGAAGATCGTTGCAAGCCACCAAGACGTGTAAATGGCAGAAATTCTACAGCAGTAGAACGAACCTTGGGCTTGAGATATCAATACGTGATTCGTTTCACTCATTCCGTTCGTTTCTTCTAGTCTAACGAGTAAGACAACGAGTGTACAAAGTGAGAGGCCTATGCTTCCTTTACCGAGATCTAAGTTAGTTAGTTTTCTTTTCTCCGTCCGGTAATATAAGGAGGAAGAGCTTACTATCATAGCAGCAGTTCCGTTGGGTTCCCATAGCAGAGAAAAAGAGCTATTCCAAATCGAATGAATAAGAGGTCAGGAAGCCCAACCAGACTACGGCTACGGCTCCAAGTGAGGAGGGCGTCTTTTTTCTTCTGATTAGCAGTGTTCGGTCTCAAGCTATCGGCTCAGTACCCATCCCCTTTCCGGCATTAGAGCTCAAAAAACTTAGATTCCAAGCACAAAAGTGACGAAGAAAGGATCCGTTCCTCCAGCCAGTTTCGGGTTTGAATTTTTTTTTTTTAAGAGATCTTTTTTCTCTTTGGCTCGCTCTTGTTCTATCGTTGAATTTCCTCGTTTAACGCAATGACGGTTTGATCTCGATGCCCGGTGGCAAAGGGAGCGAAGCGACTATACCACAATTGTCGTCGCTTACGTTATCGGATTCGTAGATCTTATGACGGATGTTGCCGTCATTGGGTTCGAATCCACGGCTGGGTACGTGCCTCTTGAAATCATTTCGGGAGACCTTGTTACAACTAACTGCTGTTATTGAAATATGATAGGGGAAACAAAACTTTTATGTTCGGGTAGGGAAAGGTTAGTCAAGGTTTCGTTCCTTCCCGAATGAGATCTTGGGCAAAAATACAAAAGAGAGTGCTTCCCTCCCACACTTAAGGCATTGTGTTCAACCTTCTATGTTATGTCTGAATTGTGCGTTAAAGAAAGGTATGGATATTCTGCGTGAGGGCACGTGCCTTCTTAACTCCAAGCAGGGAAAATCGGCTTACCTATCTTGTCTTTCGCGGATTCACCAGACTGCTGCGACAGTGGTGCTACGAGTCGGCCTCAGGAGACAAACCTCTTGCTCGCGCTCCTTGGCCGGGTGAGAAGCGAGAGTCGATTTCATCACAAAGAGAGATTAGCATATAGAAAAATAGAAACTACTATAACTACTATTGAATCTGCGTAAGGAGAGTCAGCCTTTGCCATTTTGGGTAGACGGACACGGACTCATTTCATTCTATGCGTTAAAGACTAAGCATAGCAGTCCTTAGGCCAGGCCCCGATTAAGCTCGGTTTAGCGTGGGTAAGAATCCCAGTCATTCAGTCCAAAAGAACAGGGTGGTGTGATGCTACGCTTCTTAGTACAAGTTCCGACTTCTAGGCTAGCTTCCTTTGTTTGGCCGCCCTTTCTTAAGGCAGTTCAGTTGCTTGTCCGATTCCATGCTTATGATTCAATTCTTCTTGGAAACCAAGTCATTAGACAAGACCTGTCTGCGGATTCGATTCCTACGCCGGCTTCGGCTTAGTTCAAATAGTAGCCCCAACTAGATTATCAAATGGATTCTTTCTCCCGGAGAAAAAGGCAGCCTTTATTCCGGTAGTCTGTCTGTCCCGTAGTTCAAGCGAGAGAAATGAAACGAAAGGAGAGGTATGAAGTGATTCGACTGATAAGGAGAGGAATGAGTTTACCGGTTGGCAAGCTAACACTTCAAAGGCGTGAACCTCACAAGCTGCTAACATCCTTCGTAGCTAGGAAAGGAGTTATCTGAAATGGTCATAACAAATCCTTTATTAATTCAATCTCCTGAGGTAAGAAACTACTAGTCCGTTGACCGATTGAGTCTGCTTCTGCTTGAGCTACCTGAGTTGATGGTTTTAGGGAAGTAGTCTCCCTGTTAGTGGTAGATGCTGATTGGCAGGATTCCGTTCCTGTCATCAATGCGAGTGGATTCTTCTGCCTACCCGAGAAGACTTATTTCATTCCTTTCTTGGGAAGAAGAAGCCAAAACAAAGAGCTTTCTGTCAGCTTCTATTCTCTATTCCTATCCGAGTCCCTCTTTCAGGGATAAGCCACCTCTTCCATGGAACCTACCTCCAAAGAACTCCTAATTCCCCTAAGTCAATCTTTCAATCTTGAGACAATTCTCGCCTAACTCAGTGTACTTTTGAGCCTTTCACAAAGGGAATTCGTGCAGCTCATGGATAGTCTCAACATTAGGCTCCGGTTTGCCCTGCCTTTGTCTAATTCCAAAGAGTATCAAGTCGATTTCAGACTTCAATAAGCGGGGATTTCTGCCTAGCCGTAGGTGTCAGGTGAAGGGACAGAGACGTCCTATTTCTACGTCACTTGTCTCATTAATGTGAAAACTGGCAAGCTTAGGTGCGCTAGCTTAAGCAAAGCAGTTCGTTCAGGATGTTCAACTTTGTATTCAATCGGGCAAGCTTTCACATATTATGATTTGGACTCTCTATTTGAGCATTCACACTTAAAATCTCAATATTTTTTATGCCTCGCCGAGCCAGCTCTAGCTACAGAACTAGAAGCGAATTAGCTGAGCTCTCGAAACAACCGGCGAAAGATAAAGTAGTCCGTCAACGGGTCAATTAATTGCCTATTTTTAGTTTTTAGGCTCTACCTGTAATTACAATATCAGATGGGAGAAGCAGTTCGGCAATAAGACCTGGGAAAGGAGATTAAATGGCCGGTCTGCGAAGAAGAATCAAGGTAGGATTAGCACCCTTCCTCAATTAGGGCATTCTAGTTCTACATGCTACCTTCTCGATGTATCGATTCTTGGTAGACTAAGGTGGTTTAGATCGAGACGCCCCCTTTCGGGTCCGGGGATCTAGTTTCATCTTAATGTTGGAAAACTTTGATCTTAGCCCCTTGAAGTTGTTTTCCCGGCAAACTATTTAATTTCAATTAAATAAATCAAAAATTCCATCATTAGCCATGGAATTTTTAATGTTAAAAAAGAAACAAAAAAGTTTAGCAACAGTGGGATGACTAGGCAGGAAGCGTCAGATGCAGCTCGCCTGCACATTGGCGATACGTGTTTGCTGGATTATGAAATCAATGAAAAAGGTAATTGTTGGATAAACCATTTTCCGTCGTGGTGTGAACCCGGGTTTTAGAATACTCAATCTTTGAGCTTGGGAATGGTGTTCCTGAAGAATGGTTTAATAAACTTCATGGAAAAAGGATAGCATAAAAGAAAGAAGATATGGCTTCGCAAGAGAAGAGACATGATATGTTTGAGAAGGGATAAGGTACGTAAGTCACTCATATAGCGTGTATGAGGCACGAAGTGACTTCTACGAAACAGGCTAGGCCTAGCAGTGCCTGTCTCCCTATCTCGATCAGGCTATCCACGTATCTGATGTCAGCCTTTGGTTTTCACATTGTTACCTATTGCAAATATACGTCTATTCATAACAGATAGGTTGTTCGCATCCGCTGCAGTTCATTCTGCTGGGTAACCTTTTTTTACGTAAGTCACTAACCCACAATAGGTTATAGGCTATTATGCTTATTGGCCTATTTGTCTATATTAGTTATAGTCTAACTCGATCCATGTTTTGGAGGATTCATATGGATTGGATTAATCAAAGAGAATTATACCATACATATATACAATACAATAAAACTGGATGGTCTTTCAAAAAAATGAAAAAGAATAGCATAAAGAAGATATAAGCGAAAGAAAGAGGCAAGGGAAGAGGGTATAAGCACGAAGTCACTCGACTTACTAGGAGAGGCCCTTAAAAAGTTAGCCTTGTCACTAGATATAAGTGAGGAAGTTTCGTTAGCCCAATAGTTACGCTTTTGATGTTTTTAATAAATATCACACCAGAAGATTGTTACTGGTTTGAGAGGCGAATAGGTCCTCTTCTACCGTCTTGTGACGACCTTGGGATTCCCCCGCGGGGCGACTAGGTTGTTCTCTTGAGGGAGCTGGAAAGCGTCGTATATTCGCAATTGGTAACTATATTAACCGAAGGTTATTAAGACCCGTGCACTGTTGGTTTGCGTCTATATTGAAGACCATTCCAATGGACGGCACCTATGATCAACTTAGACCTTTGCGTCGGTTAGTTCCCAGCGACAACTGTTTCAGTTATGATTTGAAGAGTGCCACAGATAGGTGGCCACTAGTCTATCTATTTGATTTTTGCCCTAAAGAATAGAATGACCGGTCATTCGCATCGAGTGTTGTTAATAGCACTGAAGCGACGAATCTGTTTATTGTGCCGTTCGTTAGGCGGTACGCCGTTCGTTGCTGGTCAACCGTTGGGATATTATGGCTCTTGGCCTCTGTTTGCCTTTTCGCACCATTTACTGGTGTGGTGGGCAGCGGAGCAGGTTAGACCAGGGGTCCGGTTCGATAGGTATGCAGTGCTAGGTGATGATGTTCTCATCACCGATCCACTGGTTGCTGAGTAGTACAGGTTAGCTCTTCAACAACTTGGTGTTAAGATTTCTTATCACAAGTCGTTGGTGTCGTCTTCAGGTGCTGCCGAGTTCGCTAAGAGGTTCTTAGTTAAGGGTATGCAGGTGGATTTATCCCCGATATCCATGCTTTCCTTACTTGGCTTCCATCACCCTTATGGTGAAATGGCCATTAGGGAGATGTCTCATGTGGAGGATTATTCTCTCTTGATGCGGATTGGTGGAGCAGGTTACCGAACTCGCTCTGCTGGGAAAAAGTCTAAATCGGCTTTTTGCGTCGGTTTCGGCTCCTTCGGAGTTTTTTACCGATGGATTTGCTCCTTGGTGGTGGCCTTCCCTTAAACCCATACCTTTTAGGGAAACTGAAAAGGTACTTATTGGAGAGGTTAGCTCCCCGTGAGTTAAAGACTCCTCCTCTTGAGCTCTTTGAGTTTGAGGGGATGTCTGACTTCTTGGAGTACTCTCTTTTCATGAATTGGGTGAAGTCATGGTTAGGCTATGTCAAGTGGTATAGCTTGCTATCTATGGACCCCTCGGTCCCACTTGAGGCTTTCCTGGATAGTCCTCTTGTGGAGTCCCATTGGTATGTCCGACGCACTGATCCTTTATTAGTGCGTTGGGGTCTACTATGGCGTCTCTATGATATTGTACAGGAAGTTGGCCGTCATTCTACTTGTGGGGTATTACCTACGGTTACTAGTCCTCCTCATTGTGAAAAGGAACCATGCAACTCAAAGTTACTGTAATGGGGTTTCACAACCCGTTGCAGTCTCCTACGCTCTTAGCTGAGTGTGGGTGGGAGCCATTGAACTATAAGGAAACCTTCGGTTCCCTTTCTTTGAATAAACGCCACCTATTTGAGTTTACATTCATTACAAAGTAAACCAAGCCTAACCGGTCACGACATGTTGTTGATATTGATTGAGTTTGAGGGACTTTCGCTGACTAAATCCATCCATAAACCGTCACCCCGGTAACCTTCGTAACCAAAGCGTCAAGACTTTTGCCAAAGGTCACCTTTGGATTCTTAAGTAGGGGGCAAAGAAAAGAGGAGCACGTAGGAATGCCGACCACTACATAAGCCAAACGTGGCTGAGAGAAAGCGAGCAGCACAAAGTCGCGGTTGGGCGGAGCTTGAAGAAGCGAGCCCCTATCTGAGAAAGCCATTGCGCGCTAGCCTAGCTAGCTAGCGTTTTTCAGCTGGCTGTTATGTTAGTTGTAGCGCGCCTTCCCTCCTTATCTCACTTCGGAAAGATTTCGCTTTCTTATGATGACCAGGTCGAGAGAGTACGATACATCGGTGTAAAAGATTGAGTGGGATCTGTGAGGTTGGTTATAGTAAGGCCTGGCCGGAAAGTGTTCTTGCCTCTATCATTAGCTCGGGTAGTCGCCGTTTTCTACAACAGATTCACTTTCACTATCTGCTCTGATCTATATTGATTTCAGGGTGTTATAATATACGTTTATCGCTACAACGTATTTACCGGTTAAGTAGCTTATAAACGCTGCACGCTCCCTAAAGCAAATTCTATAACTCCTGGAACAGGAAAAAGGACCTCCTTACTAACTGGACTTCATGGCCTAACCTTTTCTTTTACTTTACACATAAAGCAACCACAGAACATCACTCCATAAGCAGTAGTAGAGACTTTCGCTTCCTTAGCTGCATCCTTAGCAACAGTTACAGCTTGCCTTACTAATGAATGTGGCCCCCTTGCTACTGCTGCCATACCACATTCAGTCCAATTGGCCGTCAGCTTCTCTATAGAATCTTCCCACTGCTAACTGCTAAGCTAATTCTACTGCCGAGCTAAAGGCTAACGAAAGAACAGCTTCTCACTCGGGTCACTAAACACTTCAAGACCGAGAGGCACGAGCTGGCTTAACCCATTCCCTTACCACCAAGCCCGGATAAGCAGCATATGAAAAGGAAAGGGCTTACGACGAATGCCCTGTTGAGGAAGAGAAGGGGGTTGTTTGCAGGTATTTCATTAGCATAGGACTAGTCGTCAGAGCTAGTAATGAAGATGGCATGAAGATCGGCATATGAGTCTGACTCTTCGAGACGATAGCATGACGAGCAATGGCTAGTGACGGAAGACGATTTGTCCCTCTCTTTGGACTAAGTGAAGACAGTCACTTTCAAGCACTCCCGCTAAAGCTAAAGCAGAAGATGCGGCTTAGCCAGCTGCACTCTTTGATCGAACCGTCTGTTGTAAGAAGAAGGCCTTCATGTACGAAGGAAAACCTATAGCCCCTTCGATTCCGAAAGGCTAAAGACCGGACTTACGACTGTTTAGAGAATTCCATGTAAAGACGGATTTGGCTACGACCTGTGAGTGGTATCTTCTAACTCTTGATTCTTCCTCCGTATATTATTATATACACTATGTCATGGTCTTCCCACCTACACGGCCCATGTCTTTGATCTAGCTCCCAAAGCGGGCACACTGAACTCATGAAGACCTTGTGCTGTGGCCTTCCTGTTCGAAAAGAGCTGATACTGACTTTTCCCCGATTCTTATTCCTTTCTTTGGTTGGATTTCCGTCCCGTAGAGTACGAAGGGCGTTCACCGCTGATGCCCGTAGCAATATCTATATCTTTGTTTTCAGCCTATAGCGCTTTCTAACGAAAGTGAGTTCGGGGAGCGGAATAAAAAAAAAAATTCATGCAAGTCCCAACTCTGATGTCAGCGGGCGAGAGGGAAGAGTTTGATTCAAAAAGAAAGGGGCGATAAAGGTAAAGATTTGAGGCAGTGACCGAATGACCTAGGAAGAAGCCCGTTTACTAAGAAGTAGAAGTTCACATGCCCTGCAACGGATCTCAAACAAAGCGTGGCTGACAACGGGGCTATCTTTCCAAGAAAGAAAGTATGGCTTACACTTCTACTTGAAGTCAGAACTGGTGGAAGTGGGCTGGGTAATTTACCACAAGGGCTCAGGCCTAATTGGACTTATTAATAGTTTGAAGTCACAAAGCAAGCTATTCCTTTCAAGAAAGAAAACTCTTCCGAAGAATCTGGGAAATCCAATTTATTTAACCAATCCGTCTGCTTCTTTACGCAGAGAAATTCGATACAATAACTCTTCTTCCCTAGGAACGAACTCATAACAAAGGTCAATCCAATCACAATCGACAAGGAAAGAAGAAAAGTCTTTACCTTCAGGCGTCAGCCCTGTTAGCAGCTCTAGCATCATGACCCATAGCAGCCTTAGCTGAATCTGTAGCTAACTTCCTTGGTTGCTAAGGAAAGGAGCTGATAAACTGAAATTCCTTCCCTAACGCGGAACTAAAGCAAACAAGCGAGCCAGCCCAGTTTCTGATGGTAGCGTTTCAGAAGTAGGAGTTCGTTTCACTACGTTACACTCCTACGTTCCATGTTCATTTCACTCCCACCCTTTGAAGCGTTTGCCGGCGTTAAGGCGGATAACCAAGACTAGCTTCCCTCAGCCGTTACTGAGCTCAGCGTTGAAGGAGAATCAGAATAGCTGAAGTCTAGGGGCAGCTGGCTGCTCGTGCAGGAGGCGGTCGAAGTCAATGTAGCAGGAGCGGATAAACAAACTAACTTCCGAAGTAGCTAGGAAAGGAGTGTAACGTAGTGAAACGAACTCAGCAGTTGCCTGTCCCTGCATCAGTAACAGTGAAAGAATCGGTTTAGAACGTATCCGCTCTTTTAGGGCTGGTTTGCTCGTTTAATGAGCTCGTTCCCCACTCCTATGATAAGAAAGTATCCTCGTCCTAGGGAAGATAGCGAAAGAAGATCTTCACTTCACTTCAGGTTTCTCATCTCTTATTACAACCATAAAATCCTTTGCTGCCATCAACTATTAGATGCATACCTATAATGAACACCCTCCCTTGAGCAACCCTTGAGCCTGCCGAACCAGTCACTGAGGGATTAGCCCAAAGCAATCAAGCAAGAACTGCAGCTAAAGCAGGTTCACAAGATAAGTAAGCATGAACTAAGCATGAACGGAGAATCTGCCTGGCTGTATGGGTAGCAGGTGTTGAATCAGTTGCCTTTGGCCTAATAACAAATCCCCATCCAAGAAGTTGAACTGCGAAGTAAGTTTCCAAGTACGAGGGAAGTTATTCAGGAAGCGAAATACCGATTAAAAGAGAATCTATAGGTTGACAAAGTTATGAAATGTCACTCTTTTCTAGGGGTGAAACTGGTCTGTTTTTAGCCCCTTTTCGTCACCTATCTTTAGTGGAGTACTTTTTATTACTAAGAACAGAGAAGAGAACTAAAGAATTACTTTCAAGTAAACTATTTCTTTATATCTCGTCACTCTTCTTTCGCAACCGGAAGATCTTCTCTAACAAGCCTTGCTCTTGAAGTTCAAAGAATAGGATTTCGCCCTTTGAAAGAATAAAAGAAAGAATTGGATTTATAGCAACCTTCTTCTCTTAAAGTCAGCTATGCCCTTTATCAAGCATTTCTTGCATGCACTTTTGGTTCAATGGTAGTGATTTACTTAGGGGAATTAAGAAGTTAACTATTAATTATGTGTTAGGAAAGAAGTCCTTTTGATCGTGTCTGCTAGTTAAGGGACAAATGGATTAAATAATCAGACTTTCTTCTTCCCTTATCTCTATAAGAACCTTTCTTTGTTGTCGTTTCACTCCTTTAGTCGATGGTGGTCGTTCACTCCTTCTTTGAATAGGGTGTGGGCTTTTCACATCTCTTTCCCTGCCTGCTTCTTGGCCACAACCACAGCTACAGCTTCTTCTTTCACAAGCGATTGTGGGCATGAATAGAATTAGTGTATTGACAACGGTTTGTTATAGTCGTAAGAAAGATTTTCCGGTCTCTGAGGCCATCGTTCGAGTCTTTAATTACATTATGGATACTTCTTTTTTGGCTTGTTCACATGCTTTTCGCTTTCAAGGTTTATGCGGGACATACGGGATATCGAAGAACAACCTTTTCTAATCTATCATCTCGATCTGGATTTAAGTTACGGTTTTGTCAATAGAGAAAGGTTGAAAAAGAAAGAAACGGATCCCTTTTTTTAATGAAAATCAAGGTATGCTCAATCTTTTTGATTCTTTTTTTTATCCTTGGCCGCATTAGCAAAACATTCTTATCTGACTCTGGATTCAGACCTTCGAACCCTGGAACGATGGGAGCTATCGACTAACTTCACTCCATCTTACCACCTATTCTGTTGATCCAGTGGTTATAATGACCCAATCCTGGAATGAATTAGATGCATTTTTTGGGATCGAAGAAGAAATTCCATCAGCTGACAACTCATCCTTTCTATCTCGATCTCTGAGACCGAGACCAACCAGACGAGAGGGACCAATAAAATAGCAGCATTTCCAGAAAAGTAGCGCTTAGTCTTGATTTTTGCTAATATAGCGCACTCTTGAACGTGACGAAACTATAAGGAAGACGAATACGTGGTATAAGCTTGAGAACTTCCTTTGCTAGGAAAGATTAAAGACTTGGGTTAGATAGGGTGCATCACTCCCATTCGTTGGAGCTGCCCCTAACCTACGTAGCTGATCCCTTGTCGCATATTTCATTTGTTGTTAATCTTCTCCTGCCTTCACTGCCACTGATTGTTATCTCGTAGCCATGGAAGGAACGAAAGGAAAATAGCTATTGGGGCGTTATCAGATGATTCCACTTATGGGGGGGTAAGCAAAGCCGCTAAGATGGAGCTTTTGATATAGGCATCAAAGCTTTTTCCAATCAGTCAAGATTGGTTTAAGTATCAGAGAAATCGTTGTTTCAAGCTCTTCGTGTATTTTTACGAAGGTGTCTAACTAAGGTCACCGTAGAATCGACATACGAACTATAATATGCGCATAAATACCTTCTGCGGGAGTTGAGTTGGGAACCTATTAGTTAGAAACGCCCATGAACAGGTCTAGTATTACTAAGTGCTAATGATCAATGTCCGACGTGCGGATCCTCAATGTCCGACGTGCGGATAATAATAATAATTGCCACCTTCAAGTATGAGAGGAAGAAGTCGTGGAAACAACCAAGCCTTTTTCCCAGCGGGGCTGGTCAAGCAATGATAGAAGCTCCGGCCGATACACTATATTTCTACATACAAGTGAGGCGATTAATGAATGATAAAAAAAGTCATAATTGTAAATTGGAAGAGTTGAAGAGCAGCTTGATAATTGAAAATGAATAATACCAGAAAACTTTCGCCTAAGGATTAAAAGATTAGTAATATGAAAATAACCCGAACGATACGAGTGAAACGAAGCCTAAGACGAAAAATCTTACAATATTGCTCCTAGGTATGTTCTTCTATTCGTTAAGGATGATGTTTTTGTCTTTGTTCGCTTACCTCATATTTGAAACTCCTACTAGGGCTTTCTGTGATGCTATTTCGACCTCGTAAAGATATTAGTCTATAAAGCGAGCTAATGCAGTCGATAGGAAGAAACCTAAAAGAAGATTAAGTTCAAGGAAGAAAGCTAGGGATGACCCTAAGGAGAAAAGGGTCGAGTTTTCTTAACGTTTAAGGTTAGAGAGAAAAGCAGTGCAGTTACCCGCTCCTATCCTTTCCTTACTGTTTTTTAAGTAACTTACTTCCTAAACGCTTCTTAGATAAATAGTTTCAAATAGTTAATCCAATACCTGCCAAGGGATCAAGGATTACCCGTGGAATAAAGCTTTTATTCTCTCTCGTTTTATATATGGGAAAGAAAGCCTGTTGAAGTTACCACCAAGGGCTCTTTTTCTACTTGGTGTGGCTAACGATCTAATCTCATAGGAGGTATAAGGTGCTAATTTCTATCTTTTTTTTTATATAGTTTAATCTTTTCCATCAATATATTCTCTACTGCCTAGTCTACTATTTAGCTGTGTCCTTAGACTTATTCGCTTCAGTCATGTATTCGTGAACTTTTTCTAGGTCAGGTAGGTAGAATAACCTTTGCAGATAAACTTCCCGATTAACAGGTCAATTTGGTGATCAAAGAAGAGAATCAAGGCTACTCGCCCCCTATTACTAATAGATTATGGGTCCTCTTACTATTATAAAGAAGGATTCCTTTTCATGTATGTCCCAACACTAAAGAATGTCTGACTTCAGGACAGCCGCCTCATAACTTACTTTGACTTTTTGACTTCAAAGCACATCCGGCCACTTGTTGTTTCCGATCGCGGGGTCAAAGCTGGCATCGAATAAAAGCAGTTGGAGGTGCGAACTCGTAGCTGACGTTGGTTGTCTAAATCTGCCTCTTCCGCTTCTGTCTTTCTTTCGCCTTCTGCTTTCAAAGACTAAATAAATAGATTCAAAACTAGGGAGAACAGACTGAATGGACAAGTAATCAGACTCCCTATGTACAAGACAGTAGTACTAATAGCAGCAAAAATAACCCAAAGCAGATCATTACAATTGCACTTGATAGGATACCAGTCCTAAGGTAGCTATCAGCTATCACCAAAAGATATCTGATCTCAGATGCACATATAAAACATGTAATAGCATAATAAGCTAAAATGAATCATCAAGAAAATCTCTGGCTATCTCATGAATCAGACCAAAACACCCAAAATCATTTACAACCTATACTACCCTTAGCATAGTGATGCCCTACAAGTCCCATGGGGGAACTCTCGATCACTCAAGAGGATATCTCTCACCAACCCAATCAACTCAGTGAGGTGGAACCCGCAAGTTGGAAAGGTAAGAGAAGAAGGGAAAGATCATACCGGATCTTCCATAATAACATCCTGCTGAAGCATATACACGTAGCTCTCATTATCACTCACTTTCAGTGGTTTGAATACCCGCAAAGCCGGGCTTATAGGCGTCTAAGTCTGCTTGCGAGACAGGAACCTTCAGATGAGAGACATAAGTCTCTCAGAGCTTGCTTCGCCTCCGCGGAGTTAGGCATGGGAGGGATCTCAATATAAAGTCGTCATGCTATCCGGCTATCAACGGTTAGCTCTTATGACCATTAGTCGTTAAGGCGTAATCCTTTCAGATGAGCTACTACGACAGAAGTCGTCATGCTAGCTCCTTCCTTTGCTATCATTTTACTATCATCGTTCTCGGAGAGGGCTTCGTTCACGTTCACTCCCTCCTTTCAGTCGCTTTAGTAGTTTATCTCTTTGAAGGGAGTTAGAATCGGTTGAAATTGTTCTTGGAAAGGGAGTTTTCACTGTTAAGAGGTGCGTAACGCTCTTTCGAGATGCTTTCATTGAATTGATTGGGGGATTTTGACACTTATGGCATTTTCTAACATATTAGGCTTTCGTAGTACACCAATCCGTATGGCATTCCTAACTAACTGTTACCTACTATGGTTCGTGAATGGACTTTGTCTTTCTATCCGAGACAGAGTCAATCTCTGTAACCCTTTATGGAAAGAATCTCTCGTTCAAGTCTTTAGCGCATTCCCTCTCCTTAGAAGTTGTTAACACCTTTGGGTCGAGTAACTTCGTACCTCTCTATCCATTCCTGCGCCTTAGCTACTAACAGCCAGATCTTCTTTCTTAGGGAATTTCTATCTATTAACTTCTTTTCTTTCCTTTTCTTTCGTTAATCGAACTTCAACCGTTAGCTTTCCCTCTTCTTGTCTTATCGGCTTCAGGACTCAACTCCATCAGCCAAGCCCTTAAAAGCTCTACTAACTCTCGTTCTAAAGGGAGTTATCTGAAATGGAACGAAATCAACAATTCCTCGAATGCGCTCTTTTCAGAGTAGTTGTTAACCTGCTATTGTTCGTTCCTGCTTCCTTGAAATCTTTTCCTTTGTTCTACACGTTAGCGCTTTCCTAAAAGAATATCCTTTCAAGTAAAGGGGCATGTATCCACTTTCAAGCTTCATTGCCAGGTGAAGAAGTTGGTGAGTTGTACATCGATAATTTCATTAAGGAGTCGGTACTAAAGCAGCTTTCTCCCCTAGACACTTTGTTGCAAACAATCCCATGAACCTACTAACAGCTATTCAGATTCTCTTTTTCCAAACCCCACTCTATAACTACTAACTACGGAGTTGACCTCCTCAGATTGATCTCTTTCTTTAGCGCTTTCACTCAACTAAAATGAATCTCTCGTTACTATCAACTCTTGCTCCTCTTCTTCTTTCGTTACTAAAGCTAAAAGAAAGAATTGGATTTCAAAAGGAAGACGACTTATCTAAATAGTAATTACACTGAAGTTCAAGTTCTTTAAGGAAGAGAGAAGATTCGAGAAAACCGAAGCTAAGGAGAACTACTCGACTAAGAAGTAAGTCAAAGAATAATGAATAGAAAACTTTCCCGAGGGAATAAAGGGTAAGCATTTGGAGCGCCAGCCAGTTCGCTCTTGAAGTCCGCTTTAGCCCTTGGCCTTAATAACTCGTAGCTAGTAAATCATTTGGGGGATCTTCTTTCATCAGCTGTACCGGCTAAGGCTGAAGCCAATCGATCATCTTCACCTTTCCAAAAGAAGGCATAGGTAATATGGCCTGCTGCTCGTAGCGCGTGGCGTAGCCGAAACCAATCAAACTTCAATACCTTCCCTCTGCAGTTACTGAGCTCATCCTATAAGAACGACAGATAAGTGAAAGGTCGCTTTTAGGAGTGTTCCCTCACCAACTTCTTCACGGAACCACTTATTGAATTAGAACACACCTCATATGAGTTCTGAACTAGAGGAGAGAAGAAACCTACACCGCACCCTCTTTTGCTTCGAAGAAGCTGATGTTCGTTGTTCTAAGCACTGCCATTTGACTTTCGAAGAATTGAAACTTACTGGTCCTCTTTATATGAAAAAAACTGTGAAGGAGAAGCACGAGATAGGAAAAACGTGAGGCTGTCCACTATTGCCTCTAAATTTTTGCCTTGCTCCTATTATTGATAATCTTGGTTCAATATATACCACCCTAAAGAATACAAGTGATCCTTCCTTTTGGGAGACAATCAAGGAGATAATTACAGCAAATATATTACAAAAATAATACAGAGAATAAAAGAACAATATTCTCCAAATATATCGTAATACTCCCCCTCAAGGTGGAGCATGAGGGTCAACCATGCCCAAAAAGCCCCGTAAGAATGTAAACTGCTTCTTTCCGAGAGCTTTGGTGAATATATCTGCAAGAAAAAGTTTGGATGGAATATATGAGAAAGTAAGATCACCAGCTTAACACTTTTCGCGCACAAAGTGACAATCGAGCTCAATATGCTTTGTGCGTTCATGGAACACCGGATTCTTAGCAATGTGAAGCGCGGCCTGACTGTCACAAAAGAGGTGCATAGCGGAATCATGAAAGACCCCAAGAGAACCAAGTAATGCCTTCAGCCATATTAACTCAAAAGTTGTTGCTGCCATAGATCGGTACTCAGCTTCAGCAGAAGAGCGAGAGACCGTTGTCTGTTTCTTTGTTTTCCAAGAGATTGGTGATCCACCAAGTGTGACAAGATATCCGGTGAGAGATCGTCTGGTTAGTGGACAAGCACCCCAATCAGCATCACAGTATGCACGCACTTGTAGATCACAATCCGAACGTAGCAGAATCCCATAACCCGGTGTACCTTTGAGATACCGGAGAACCCGACGAGCAGCATCCATATGTTCTTCCCTGGGCTCTTGCATAAATTGCGACAATATATGAACTGCATAACACAACTCTGGCCTGGTAATTGTTAGATAAATGAGACGCCCTACCAAGCGTCTATACCGACTAGGATCATCCAACACTCTCCCTTTTGCAAGTGCAAGCTTATGGTTCTCCTCCATGGGCAAATCTGTTGGCTTACTGCCCAAAAGACCGCTCTCTTCCACAATTTCAAGGGTATACTTACGTTGACAGAGGCAAAATCCATGTGGGCCTCGAGCTACCTCAATACCAAGGAAGTACTTAAGTGGACCAAGATCTTTGATCCGAAAACAATTGTTCAGGTAGGCTTTTAACTCAGCACAAGCTTGGGAATCATTCCCGGCAAGAATAATATCGTCGACATATACCAGAAGAGCCAAAAACACCTTACCCTTGCGATATGTCAAAAAAGAATAGTCGGCATAGGATCTCACAAATCCATAGGCAGTAAGTGTAGAGGAGAGCTTAGCAAACCACTGTCGTGGTGCTTGTCGTAATCCATAAAGTGATTTACGTAGCTTGCATACTTTGGTAGGAGAACTGGAAGAGAAACCAGGCGGCAAGCGCATAAAGACCTCTTCTTCTAGATCACCATGCAAGAAAGCATTGTTCACATCCATTTGATGGACCTCTTGCAACTGCAACTGATAAGAAGGTTCTCACACTGGACATCTTGGCCACGGGAGCGAAGGTCTCGTTGAAGTCAAACCCTTCCAACTGATGATCACCTCTCACCACTTCACGAGCTTTGAACCTTTCAATGGTTCCATCAGATTTGTATTTGACTTTATAGACCCAAAAGCAACTGATTGGTTTCTTCCCAGGTGGCAAATCTTCAATAGTCCAGGTCTGATTTTCTTCCAATGCATTTATCTCTTCGGTCATGGCTTGTCGCCAGCGGGGATCTTTGACAGCTTCTTGATAGTGCCTGGGCTCAACAATCTTTGTAATAGTAGCAAGAAAAGCTCTATGGCTAGCAGAGAAATTATTGCATGTGATATAATGAACTAGTGGATAAGGATTACCTGAAGAGCCGTTTGGTGGTGAGGATGCGAGTGGGGGGTCTTTCACTTGAGCATTATAGCAAAAATAATCCTCTCGTTGTCACTCTTTTGGCTTTCGCTCCTCTCCTTATCAGTCGTTCAAAAAGAAACCTCTAATTCGATGAATTTTTCTATTCGTGCCGTTCACCTTCAAAGTAAATTAAGTCTGACAGAAGGACCTGCTTCGAGTGCCCTTTCATTGCTATTTGCTTTCTCTGTTCGAAGCTCAGCTGGAACGACGGCTGGAAGATTTATTTCAATGTGGGATGATTTAGTCAGGGCAAAGGATGAAGAAGAGGTATATTAAGGTTCGGTATTTTACTCCGGGGACTACGTGATCTATTGTCTCTATTGGGTACTTTTTCTTTCGTCCCTGACACCCTTTCTTCTCCTCCCTCACCCTGACTTCCCCCTCTCTCTCTTTGAAGTTGACAGTGACATCAGAGTTGGTGATAGGGGAAAGCATGTAAAGGAAAAGTGAAATGGTAGCTACTTCTTCCCTTTCCGGTCGGTCTGGTGTGGTGTCATTGACTTCATTTCTATTCACATCCCTCCGAATCTCTACTCTGTTTTGGCTACTTGTTGTTCGCGCTAAGACAGCGATGATGCCCGGGCTAGTGTAACTGATCTCGCTACTAAATCAATATCGTCAGTTATATGGTTGCTTCATCCAATTTCAGTAAAGGTTCACGTCCTACAAAACCTGATTCAGAGGGGATCACTCATCAATCGTATGTTATCCCCTCGACCTGCTGTTATACTTCATCTTCTCTTCTTCTTCCTCCCGGACCAAGGATTTTTCGTCTTTCAAAAGTGGAAAACTCGGGGTATTCCGAAGATTGAGTGGCTGATCTACTTCAGTCGAATCCGCCTCGTAATCGGGGTAGCCCTCTATCATAGGCTGATTCAGATGAGGTAAGGTCGGAGGTGGTGCCGTATGAGCATATAGGGACGATGGTTCCCCCTGGAAGGAATCGTCTCTCCTTTATGTAGAAAATGGAGGTCGATGCCTCCAGAGCGTCATGGAATGGAAGCAGCCCCTGCTTTAGGTGGTTAACTCATTGCCTTCAGTGACATCGTGGCTTCGGCATCGAGACACTGACTCCCAGATCAGCGACCCACTCTTCTTAAGGGAGAGAGACTGTTCCCTTCATCGCGTCACCGAGAAGAGCGTAGTATAGAAAAGACCGAGAGAGACATCAAGGCTACGTACGCGAGAATAGAGCGCGAATTCGAGCTACATTCCTCAATTGGGAAACCGACGCCTTCGTCGTTTTGATGTTTTTCGAGGGTCTATTTCATATCTGAGGTCCAGCTTTTTTTTAATCAAAAAACGCAAAAGCAAACACACTACTAACGTTTTTTTTACGGAAAAGCATGGTAGCAGTCTTTTGGATCTCCTACTCGTCCCACCTCATCCGGTTTTTTCACTGAACTGCTAACTCTGTTGGGCGCATGAGACAAACAAGGGATTTAGTTTTAGAACGAACAACACACCATTGTTATACGATGGTGACGCGAAAGGAAAAACTTTTTGTTCATATACGCACCTGCCTCTGATACCCAATCAGAAGGGTAGTAATGTCCACAAGGTGCGAAGCGCCTTTTTGTTGCATCAAATCAAGAACAACGACTGTTACAGCTTCAAAATCAGTCTGCTGTCGATTCCATCTCTCCGAAATGGTACAACCAAATGATAGGCGTCAGGCAACGAACGTTAAACTGAAACTTTGCGAAGCTGCCCCGTCCAGCCATTTTTTTGACTATTTCTTGAATCCCGAAAATCTCATTGTAGAGAATCCCTGTACGGTCGAGCACCAGTGATTTCTTTCCAGAGGTGGAATCTTCTGGAGATCTGTGACGGCCCAGTTCCTTATCAAGGGTCAGCTCAAAAACAGGGTATCCCTTAATGTATGGGACGGGACCAGGTAGGATTAGTACTTGAAAGGCCAGGTTTTCTTCTCATCCTTTGTCGCCGGCTCAAGCGACTCGCCTGCAGAAAAAATCCTCACTTCTGGGATTATAAGGCGGAGCATTAATGAAGTCAGCAGAGATTTGGCACTTGTGACACTTTCGCACATATTCAATGCAATCCGTCTCCAGTGTGAGCCAAAACGGCTCTATGAATTTCTATTTCTAACATATGCCCATTCGCATGAGTCCCACATATCCCTTCATGCACTTCTTCCATGAAAGCTTTTGCCTCTTTGGCATCTACACATCTTAGTAGCATAGAATTGTCAAGTCTTTCTCCATTGAGAAAGAAACTCATTGCCAATCTGCTGTTTTCTTGTCGACTTCAGAGATACCAGGAGGATACTCACGATGCTGAATATACCGCTTGATATGATATCATAATACCAGGGCTTTCCATCTATCATCAAGCAGTATGATGGGACGTCCCGAGTTTAGACCTGGAGAGGTTAGACAACTGTTCCTTCTGTTACCCTAATCATTGATGCGTCGCCAGGGCGTCGGCGAATTTCTTCTTGGATCGGGGCATGTAATTGAACTCAATGGAACGAAACTTTTTTATCCGATCTTAACAGGATGATAGGGAAGTAAGAAGGGGTGAAGAGTTTTCTATTTCCCGATTGTTTGAAAGATAATCAGGGATGAATCCCCATACACTTGACAGTGACGAATTTTCATTTCCAAAGCCGCTTGCAACCAACCCAGTAATGCAGACAGTAGTTCAAGTCACAGCTGCTGAGGTGGCGTAGTGAATAGAGTACTAAAAAAAGAAAGAAAAGAAAAAAGAGTTCTGGGCCATAGGATACTAACCTGAGAAGAGTGAAGTTACCTTGACTATTAGACTTTTGGCTCTGAAAATGACTTAAAAAAATGAAAGAGGTTTCTTTTTGAACGACCACCGGGAGAGGAGCGGGCTAAAACCATTCTCAGAAGGAGGAGGTTTAGCGGATGAGAATGCAGTCAAGGGTGAAGGAGCGAAAGAAGCTAACTCGAATGAAGAATCTTTCCGAGGAGTGAGAAGGAGGATATAGGACTTAGGACAGAAAGTAAATGATCGAACTGATGAATCTCAGTCTAGGTGGAGTTTACCAGCACATAGGTAGTCTAAGTTCCGGAGTCTCTGACTTCCACTTAGCTATTCTATTCTCTGAGCTTGCTTTCCAGTCTATCTTCAAAAGTAGAGAAGGTTTAGCGGTCAGTAAGAAACTCCTCATTCATGTTGAATGAGACTTTTCATGGAAGTCTTAGTTGGACTAACGACCTTACTTTCCTTACGTCGATCGTTATGATAACAAGGCCTTTCTTCCTGGAGTAGAGACCTAGCTTTCATCTGTGAAGATGCTATCCTTTCGAATCGGCTGGGTATAGCGGGATCGAGTTTGACGATCTAGTTACATATCACATAAGATGGGTACTCCCGATATTGTCTTGGGAATTTTCAGTATATTCTATTTATATATACGCGTACTGGACTCCATCTACATAAGTAGAAGCATTCAAGAATCACTTGACAGTTCTTATTTCCATTTTCCGACTCTCATCTTCTTAACTGACTTAACCGCAATACTTATCCAAAGACAGGATTCCCTTCATCGATAGTTATTATTCTGTCTCGCGTAAGAAAGAGAGTTTAGAGTGAACCGACGATAAGAGGATTCCTCCCATTGACTGAAGTGAAGAGTCAACCTTCCACACAAGGCAATCTTATGATAGATAGGAAGAGGGAGAGCACAACCGATTCTGTGGCACTTCATGCGCTGGTATTGCATCGGCAGGAATGAGTTCACAACCTTCGAATAAGCCGACTAAAGCTAAAAGGAGAAAGGGAGATGACTCTAGTTGTTGAGTACCCTGAGGAAGGTACCAGATCGACTGATAGTTGTAGCGGATCTTACAACCATCGGTTCTAGCGCTTTCTCTTGAAAAGATTTTTTATTTTGGAAATCCTTGCTCTGAGGAATGCCCGCTTTAACCAGAATCATCTCCGACGCTTTTAGAGTCATCCCGCTTATGCCATGTGCTCCATCAACTTCCTTTTTTCACCAACATCCCATTCTCACTCTTTTAACTGGTTCAAGTCCGCGGGCTAGGATCAAGGGTTGCTGCAGAAAGGGATGCTTAATATGTTTTCTTCTTCTCGGAAACGAGTAGACCAGAGCTGAACGCTAACTTCCTTTTGAAAGAAATAGGAACCTCTAATGATATACTTCTTACTACGAAGAGGCCTAGAAGTCACTAAGTAAACCATCAGAAGGATCGATCCGGCACAAGGGAATTGATTTAGGTAGGTTTTGGGTCAAGGCCGATCTCTTCAATATTGGCAACCCCAGCAGTAAGCTTAGCTTTGAAAGCTTTGAAGCCTGCTTCACTTCAATGAATCGTCGTATAAAGAGAGTATTCTATATTGTACACAGGAGAAGCCAGTTTTTTCTTCTTCTGCCTTCTCTTCCTCTTCCTGACTTATTCAATGTCGGCTTACAAGTCATGAGGAAGATAAAAGCTCCTACCTCTTCGAATTGCGTTATCAGTAGTTCATTACGCAGACAGCCTAGCAAAACTAACAGAGGAAAAGACTACACAGTCTTCCTTCCTTAGCTTCGCCCTCCGCTCGAATGAATCTTCTTTGTAAGTGAAGGTAGTGATAGACGGTAAGCTAGAAGGAAATTCCGTTCCCTAGCTTCCTGATGTATGCTAAGTCTGGCGGCTTCCTTATTGAATCAGGAAAGCACATGGTAACAAATTCTCGATTTGATTTCCGCATTCAAAAAGATGTTATTGTATTGGTTGCTTGTTCCGGATGATCAGGAACAGATCATGACCTAGCCCCAACTCCATAAAGAGTAGGCTTCTATGCCGCTATCTATGCCACAAGGCTATCCGAAGCGAGCCATAAGAGAGCCTTGTCCTAGTATTAGGAGCGATGGAGCTTTTCCAGTGAAAGGAATACGTAGCGAGTCACGGGAATAATAGAAAAGCACTCTTCGGGGGCTCACTCTCGCCTCTATTACATAACCTTTCCCCGGTATACTCTCCCTTCGAGATGGTCACTCAACCTATTGAAGAGCCTGGCATGGAAGACCATGAAGAAGAGAGAAAGTTCCTTGCCAAGAGCAATCCAAGGCTCTCTCAACCCAAGACAAGAGGTCTTAAGTCCATATGGTTACCACCTAAAGCGGATACCGTAAAATCGAGGTAGAAATCTCTATACCTTCCCCCCAGGCGTATAAACGGTTATTGAAAAAACGGAACGATGTTGCTTTGCATGGGAAGCTGCCACCTGTCTGTAATAGGAACCGAGTCGCTAAAGGAGTTTCATCAGCATCGAGTTATTGAGCCCACGGAACGGGGAGTGTTAACGAGTCACTAACCCTCCATGCTTCCTAAACCTCGCGATTCGACCGTTGGAGCTGAGTCAATGAAGCCAAATTGGCAACTTGAATGTCTGGGTCTGTCCTATAGAATTGCTCATGGAACTTGCTTTCCAGATCGTACCAACTGTTAATAGAGTTTGGAGAGATGAAAATCTACCAGGGGAAGGCCGATTTAGTAAGAGAGTTGGCAAAGAGCCAAAAAAAGAGGTAGTCCTTGGACCTAGCTTCCCCGCACTGGACCGAGAACCGAGCTATATGCTCAATAGTCGATCGACTTATTCTCCTCACCGGAAAAGAGAACAAACTCAGGCACCTTAGACCCCTTTGGAAACTGATGAACTCGGTCGATCCAATCAGGGTATGCTTTCCTAGCCGTCGGCCTCAGATGGACGAGACAAAGAACGCAACTCAGGGGGCGAAGGTGGAGGTCCGGACAAGGCTAGAGCCAAGCAGAGGGATGGAGTAGGGGACGGTTGGTGAAAGTAGGAACGAGTGGAATAAACGAACGGAATACTCACTCCGTTCTACTCCCCCAGTAGAGCTATATGTAACGAGTCAGACAGACTTTTGACTTGTAGCAAGCGTAGGCTCGAAAGCCGTAGCGCGCTAGTGCGCTCTCCGTTTTCTCGCTTGTAACGACTGAACGAGCCCAGCCTTTCCCTTCGCCCTACCAGCTTTCGTGTAACCAGACCTCTTTCCTTGCGAGCCATATCTCTGCTTTGCCCGCTACTGGACCCGTCCCTATTCTTTCGAGAAAGCCTCCTCTATCCATATTCTTTCATTCCGCTTATCACTGACGAACGACTCCAACGCACCACCACAGTTGCTCCTTTCTATTAAAGAATGCTTATGATTTGATCATATCAGATGGTCCTACAGCCGAACGAAGTAGCTCTCCCAGAGAGTTTTTTACTGTCTGGTGCTGGTGATCCACTTTTTATTTTGAGTATCTTAATTTTATCAAAGCCTCGAATTCTTTTGAATAACATACTGAAACCCTGAGTGGGTCCCCTATTTGATTGAAGATTCACTTAAGACTTTGCGTTCTATTCTTAGCCCCGCTTCTTACCGTCAAAGTTGTCTTTGAGAAGAGAAGGAGACGCTGCGAGCACCGAATCAGAGGTTCTTTCATCCGACGATATTACATATCTCCAAGCGGGACTCTCTTTTTCTTTCGAATCCCTATTGAATCGGGCTAGGACAGATTAAGAAGGGAATGGGACCCCCGCCAATGGCATATGAGATGTGGATGATGGAGCTGGTTCGCGTAACTGCGAGACGATTAGGTTCGTCCGTGACGCTTCTGGGCGGTGTCCCGGATCCCTACGAGCAGAGGATGATCAAATCCGCTACGCCCTACTTTCGACCTCTTTCCAGCGCCTTTTGCAGATAGATAAACTTCTGGTCTTGCCTAGGTTTATGGAAGAAAGGTTGATTCTTTGAATCCGATGGTTACCACTGCTATCGTCAAGCTTGGGCATGGTGCAACAAGAAGATAATTAGCAGAATAAGAAAAAGAAAAAGAATTTCTTATTCACTCGAATCCCTAAGAGTGATGTGGAGAGATGAAAGGTTCAAGAAAAAGCTGCTTTAACGGGTGATCCTTCGAAAGAGTAAGTACAACGAGGGTGATCAAAATGTCAATTCGGGGAGAGGAAGATCGACTAGCCAACCAAAGTAGAGGACCTCCTTGAGATGGGGAGATAGTTTGACCACTTATAGGAATGTTATTCAATAGCGCATCAAATGCGCGCAATAAAGCAGTGCGCTAGGAAAGAAAGAGGAGCAGAGGGGGTTCATTCCCAATTAGAAAACTGAAAAGCACAGAAAGAAAAAGGAAGGTCTTGTCTTCAAAGGGGGCCAAGTCAGCCCTAGAAGATGGAACGAATATCGAGTAAATTGCCATTTTCCTTTATCAACTTCTTTCGTTTGACCCCTTGAGCTCCCTCCCAATAGTTTAATCAAACTCGCTATCGGGGCTTAAACCCGGCCTAGGAACAACCACCCGAAAAAGCAGAATCTAAGACTTCAAACAGCCCTACTGGAATAGAAAATGAAGGCACCTTCGTTACAGGAAGAGGTGGTGATTTTACTTTGAATGGACAGAAACTCCAGCTGGTTGACCTGGTTACCTCTGCCAAAGATGCAGTGGATTGCTAAAAGATCGATTGGAAGCCAAAAACACCAACTTTCTTAAAGTTTGATCGTTCAGATGAAACTCACCTGTTGGAGAATCTATTTAAGACAAAATCCTTCCTTTCCTTGCTAGTTGGAAGCTCCTGCAGCGTCAACAGCAGCGGTCATTGCCCCCTTTCTGGCTTCCTTGCTTGGTTCCCTTCCTTGCCTATAGGGTTACTTAGGAAAAGCTAGGGTTTACGTCCTATGTTGCGCACTTAAGAAAATCAATCAAGAACAACGGCAGATAAATGCAAAAACATTAAATTATGGGTCGGTCTTATGAGAAGGATAGGCTGGCGCCCAAGCAAGAGAGGTAGAAGCTCCTTTCTCTATACTTTGACGGTTCACTGGTTTGGGTACGCAGGACAGCGGATCCAACAAAGCCAAATGTGCTTTCAAATCAAAGTGTCAAGGAAGCGGGAAGGCTAGCGTCACGGCTACGATTATGAGAGGAAGTGTGCTTAAATGCGAGGTTTACTAATACGAAATCGACGTTCTCGAGGCCAATCAGGTGATCGTTGAAATGCCAAGAACGAGGCTTTTGGCTGGCTATAGAAAGATGGCCTTCCATTCAATGTTTCGAGTGAGGCCTTCATGATCTGATCAACAATTCCATTTGGTTTTGTTCCTCGGATCAGATAATCCAACCTTGAAGGGAAGCGCCCCTCTTCCCTTCCATGGTTGTGAGCTGCTGGCTCATGCAAGACTTGAATCCAATGAAGAAAGGGTTCGTTAGGCCCAGATAAGGCATGTGATTCAGGCTCGTAAGATGGTGTAACCATCAAGCATCGAAGAGAGATCAATCAGTAAAGAACATGGCCTTAAATTGCATCTTGATGACATAGCCCCATGGTGGAAGTTGAGGATGAGAATGTAAAGGACTCGAATCAGCTCAACTTGGGTAGAAAGCTCGAACAGCACATAAAACAACACATAATGTTCAAATAATGTGCTGCAAGATGTGCTGCTACTCGATCCCACTAGTAGCCCTTTTTCTCCTCCGCCTATCCGCCTCATCTGCGAGGGCCTTCTTCCTCTTTCACCCTTTCCTCTTTCGTTTCGAATTCGTCCTTCCGTTGGATTGAGTGAGACAGAAAGACGTGATCTTGCAATGGAGGAATGTCGATTATCAGGCCATTTTCCTTTATCATTTGACAAGATCTTTCATCACCCCCTCTTATCATCATAATGACATGCCAAAAAACGTAGAAAAATGGGCAAATCAACTAAAGACCTCTAAACATAGGAAGCTTGCCTTCACGCCTACACCAGCCGCCAAGTCATCATTCCTCAGACAGTCAATCGCTTCTCTCTCGATCATCATCTGCCAATCGCTTAGTCACCAACAGCTTCTTATGAAATGAACAAGAAGTTCATGCGGGCAAGGGTGCTCGTAGATCAGTTGACTACATGTCTATAGTGAGAAATCAATGTGAGATTACTTCAGATCAAATCTTCCATTGGCACACCAAAAGGTCTCTTTCAAGGCCTAAAACATGCATTGTAGCAAACATAAGAAGACGCGCCTGCAAGCCTAGCCCATGAATTCCTCTCTTGAGGCAATCCCAAGCAGTTCATCCGACGCTTCTTCATATGAATATGAGTTAAGTGTGACTTCCTTCTCCAGTTGATCCACTTGAGTACACCGACCCGCCTTCGAACATGTTCATCTCGGGAGAAATACGATCAGGTGGGGCTAATTCAAATCCCTCAGGTAAAATAAGAACAGCCCCCACATTCAAACCCCCCTTTTTGCCGTTAGCAAGAACTTGTTTTAGTTGCATATCATAAGGAATTCGAACAACTGCTTTTTTTACAGTATCAGGAAGAACCGCTTGTGGAACCTCAATATCCACGGGCTTATTAGCTAAATGGCAATTGGCACATACAATACGCCCAGTTGCTTCTCTTTTCTTTTCGTTTCATCCGTCCTTTATCTCTCATTCGATATCAGTTCTCCTTTAATCCTCGGAGTGTACTCTCAATTGAAACTTTTTATGCCGGGCGTCGCTTCAGTGAAAGAGATTAGGCCTCGGGCGGCCAGTGGTCCATCTTTATTAAGATTAAGATCGGCTTCAATCCATTCTTTCATTACTTCCTACTTTCTTTGTCTTTATTAGATAGAATGCCATCAAATCATAGTAAGTCGGCTATCTCACTGTGAAAGGCAACTCCTAGCTCTAAGAACCAATCTTACTCTTGAAGAGCAGAAAGCTAGAATTCTTTTGAAGGGGAGGGAGCAGCTTCAATAGCTTTGGCTGTGAAAACTCTTGGTCTTGGAGCATCAGTGTCATCAGTTCACCCAAGATCGGCAGGACAAATAACTACTAGGTTTGTGCAATAAAATCTTCTTGCGTGACGATCAAGGGAAAGAGTTGAAAAAGAAAGAGATTCATTAGCTATGGAATCTTACAGGTATCGGTATTAAACAGAGAGGGCTATTCACAAAGCATTCTGTGATGCGCTCCGATCCGAGGGGAAAAAGTATCGGGCTTAGAGGTATGGATGGTCCTAAGGCTTGCCTACTGCTTTGTTATCAGAGCTGGATCGATTGAATCTTTTTCCAGTGCCCATGTTCCTACGTATACTTCTGCAGCTATTCTTACTCCCATGGATGGTTCCCCAGCTGCTGCTCCTACTCCTTTGGCTGGTGCCAAATCAGGTGATTGAAGCTTGCCCAGTAGGCAGTTAGATGTAACCATGCTGGCAGTACTATGATAGCCTATGATAGCCTATGATAGCCTATGATAGCCTATGAGCTTTAGGGTCTCTGTCTAAAGGAACGTGATGCTTAGGTGCCAGGTTGCGCCTGTGTGATATGATATTGATCCAATCCAGGCTTTCAGTCGACGTGAGGCACTTAAGATCTTATAGGCGGCTATATTGCAGACGATTGGGGGCATGACGCTCTAAAGCGGTAGAACAAAGATCATATTCAGCTTTTCTTCACTTGTTCGAAGAGGTGGCAACAAAGCAGCTCCTTTAAAGACATCCATGGCACCCGCTTCAAGTAAAACAAGTCAAATAAGAAGTCCCACTGCTGTTATTCCCCATCGCGTTTATTCCGCTAGTCTGTCCCTTAGTGAAACCAGAACAGGAACAGAATTCTATCATCTTTTTTTACCGAAGTCTGCTTTGCTCTATCTGAGGCTCCCCCAAAAAGAAGACTTGAAGAGGGCGAAGGTCTCGTATCAACCCGAATCCTCTCTTTTCAGGAAGCGTTGGAGCTAGTCTTTACCGAAGAGATCCTTTTCATCACCTTCAACGCGTAGCGCTCCGTTGCAGCTACTTCTGTAGCACTCATACTAGCAGGGAGCAGCGGAGTCTGTAACAGCTTATGCTAGCACAACAGCCAAAGAGCTTCTTCTTTCCCTATTTCAAGAAGATTCTGGTCCATCCACGTTTTAGTCCTTCCCATTTCCATTTCTACGGTATCGTATAATATACGAAATGCCACATCAGGGCGAAGCTGAAGAAGAAAGAAGGGCTGCTCGGGATTACGTTTTTTGACCTACAGCAGTTACACAGCCCCAACATGTCTTAGATAGCTGTAAGTGAAATAAGGCTACAAGGCTACTAAGTAGTAAGACGGAATGCGGCTAGCGATGAAAAGATCTTTGATTCACTATAGCTTCACTAACTATTAGCTTGACTCACTCACTCACTAACTAACTCACTAACGCACACCGGCTTCTTTAGGTGTTTGTTCACACCGGAACGAACGGAAGACTCACTAAACGAACTATGGGATTCCGTTCTACTCCCCCAGTACAACGCTTGTTCACAACGGCTTTCGCGCTAGTGCGCGTTGAGTCGTTCTTACGCGACACCTTATGACCCTCACCTGGAACCGGGGGGATGATATATTTATTGAATCCGTGGGCACGAACGATATAACAAGAAGTGACGGAAGCACGAGACCAAGTCGAACTATGGGATAACCTTCAAACTTAAAGGGAGTGAAGTGAAACGATAGTTTGAGTGTATTCTCCTTTCAGTCACTTCTATCCTTACACGAGACGCAGACTGCGATTTTCTTACTTTTTTACTGATCCGCCGGCCCGTACGGAACGTAAAGAGAATTAGAAAAATAGGGTCCTTGCTTACGATTTAGTAAGGCAGTGGGCTCCTTTCTTTTTCTTTCCTTTACTTTACCGGAATCGGTGGTTCGCCTTTAGTTGGAACTCCTAAGTTTACGGTACCGTAGGCTTTCACACATTAGATTGATTCTGCCAGAGTGAGATCACACTACCATTTTCAACAACCACATTTGATCCTACTTTCAAAGTAGAGCAGAGAAATGTACCTGGAATGGAGAAAGGCGAAAATGCCACGTTCTATCAAACCAGAGTATTTCACTCCTGGAAGTCCAGCCCTTCCATAGACAGTACGTACTTCTTAGTTCGGATATGCAAGGATAAGGATTCGAACTGATGTACCAAAAACCGAGACCTCTTAGTTCGATACCATACATTATCGACCTTTGGTATGGACGTACGCTCAACGTTCGGATGCTTCCTCTTGGTTCTCTAATAAAGGATCCTATTTTCTTCCCTCTTCCGAGCCTTCTCTTCCCTAGCCTTGAAAGGATTTGGAAAAGAAGCTATTTATTCGCCTAATACCAAGGTGTGGCGGATTTCTCCAGGCAAGTCAAGACCAATGGTAGCAGATATCGAATTCAAAGAAGATCGGGAAGACTAAGCGGATAGGAATCCATCTGTTTCGGATAATGAACCAACCATTCACCGATGCCTTACCCCTTGCTACTCCCCATAAAGACCATGAAAGCGGGAGAAAAGGAAGTCGGGATCAATGTCCAGGTTCTAAACGAGTCAATAAGCTAAGAAAAGTGGGTCCTCTTTCAACCGAAACTTTGTTTACTGAAACCAGATTGGTTCATGATGGGGATATAGACGCTCCTAAAATATTGATGGACGCGGGTACCGACGTTACATAGTTCTTGGTTGCTTGGGATTAGGTTGTACTGTCTGGTATACGTTGGAACCCCACTCAGTAGGTAATATACTCGATAGCTGTTTTTTTGCTCCTATGAACTTTTGAGATTTGGACTAGAAACCGCCGGTGTTTCGTATGATGAAGTTGATAGAAAAGAAAGACGTTTATCCGTCGTCCCTGTCCATTCTAATCTTTCATTAGAGGTATACCTTTCTCGTATTTACTAGAAGGTAATGAACGAAAGCTTCAGTCTGTATACTTAGGGATCATTATCTCTTTACTGGTCTTGTCACTAGCTTTCATAATAACCCTTTCTACTGAATACTATTTCGGATAGAAGGCTAGTAGAGTACCTTTTAAGTAGCCTTCTCAGGCGAGGCCCTGTCCAAGGGGAGGACAGATGTGGGTTAGAGGGATCTGTCCGCTCTATATAAATAAAATGATTTGAACCTTGTTGCCCAGAGAGAAAGAAAAGAGTTTATGAAAAGCCTTTCTCAAGCTCATCTCAGATTCATTAAGGAATCAGACATAGCCTGGTTCTCTTCATAACAGGCAACGGGGGGTTGGTGTGGCCATCGAACTTAGTTTCAATTTCAATGCTCGAGGGACTCGGCCTATAGTTTACCACTTCAATAATCGATTTTTATAGTTATAGTATAGCTAGTCTAGCACGAATTCTGCTCACGAGCGGAAAGAGAGATTCACATCATGGATTTCGCGAGAAAGCAGTCTGCGGACTCAGCATAAGCATAGATCAGGCCATAAACGAAAGTGTATGTGCACTAGCGGGTGCTGCGGAAAGCAAGAGATTCTCATTATAGCCATATCCCTTATGAAGGGTTCCATAGGGGCCTATACAAGTTTCCATGTTGAAAGAATCTCCGATGCCATCCATCAAATAGAAAGATGCACCTTCTTCTGTAAGCCTATCTTTTCCCCGACAACATACTCCAATTACATGTGTGAAGCATAGTGCCATTGATCGGAAAGGTCAGAACACATCGCTACTAATGCCGCTTTCACATAAGAAAGTGGAGGAGGTGCTACTTTTTGACAAACTTTGGTCTATATACGCAATGAATGGTGAACTTAGACGAGGCGATCAAAGAGTTCCACCGGGACCGCTGGTGCTATGCCCTTTCTTTATGCTTGTTAGAAAGTAGACCCCCTTAGTAGACCGGACCGTCTGTCCTACTAATTAGTAGTGAAATGGTTCTTTGTTTTAGTTCTTTTAGGACAAGCTTAAGTAAGTCCGGTCAATCAATCAATAAAGCATTCCATCGAGCCTCTGTCCTTTATAAGGCAATTCTGTCTCGAATCGTAGGGGAGACAAGGTTACGCGCAATGAAATGATCTTTGTTCACTAACTAGCTTCAAATCAAACTAACGAACGAAACGAGTGGAATAAACGAGTAAGACAGACGGAAGACTCACTACTTTTATTCCGTCCGTTCGTTCCGGTGTGAGTGAGTGAATCAAACGAACTCAGTACTGGGGATACTAACAAACAAAGATACAAAGATCATTTCATCGACTAAAGGAGCTAACGACTCCTCGAAGCTCGACTACCTAGGCTTAACCCACACCTGGGAATGCTGGTAATGTACGCCCGCTGGCCTCGTTCTTGAATTCAATAAATTGTGAGCCAATATATCATCTTTCTCACGGATGAGGCATTTCATGGTCTAATACGGATGAGAACTCCTAGCCGATAGCCCAGAGATCTTTACTAAGCTGATATCCCCGAATTCATTCATTACAGTAATCAATCTATTTGATTTGACAAACTACGTACCAAACAAAGGTGGCGAAGTGGCCGGGGTGGAGCTTCCCGACAGAGGCTCAACACGAGCACAGGCGCAGTTGCTGGGGAAGAGCAGCCTTCCTGACACAGGCAACAGAATGCGCGCTTGGACGAAGAATCCCTATTCTATATATTTTTGGAAAATAGAAGGCCGATCTCGGGCCACTCCTGGAATCAAATAAGTGCTTCCTTCCTGGACGGTAGGAACTTCTACCTTGATTGAATAGGTATCATCTTATTTAGACTGACTTACATCCGGCATTCTTCGGGATTTCACTTCGGCCTTCTCCCCTGTCTTCGTACCCGACTGGTGGATTTCAAATTGCGGGTATGCTTCGATCATCCAATTCGCGTATGATAAGAAATGATAAATTCATGTATAGGCTATCGTAGATCGGCCTTCCCATAAACCCTCGGAGGTCAAGACACCAGGAAGAACTGCCGCTCGCTACGTTCCCTCTAAGAGTGAAGGGCAGAGAGTTCTGGTCTCGCATAGGACTTCTTTCTTTCATAGCCAGATAGATGGAAGGAATTTCTTCCCCTCCTATATAGAACAGGCTCAAACATTTGGACTCCTGCGTATCCTTTCAAAAGAAGGAAGCTCTTCTTCTAAAGGCAAAGGGAGATTTTCTAATAAAGTAACCTATTCGCTCAAGAGCAAAAAAAGAGCTAAAGGTATAGGCTTCAATCAAATAAGTATTGATACTGAATTAACGAATTTATAGAACTTGCCTTAGGTATTGAAAACTCACTTCTTAGCTAGCACTTGAAAAGGAAAGAAATGAATCTATCAGCGCCTTAGACCTACACATATCCTTAGATAGAGTGAAAGGAAAGAACGAATTCTTAAGAGAAGCTATTCCCTTTAAGGGAAAGAGATCTATCTATTACTTAAGCCCCAATGGACTCAACAGGAGAAAGGGAATTGTTTCCTTTACTTCTTTATGCCAACCCCTATCTGAAAAGCCCTATCTGACCTTGAAACCTAGCGCACAACGTTGAGTTCTATTCGAAGTGGATCACTGGCTGGAGCGGAGAGAGGAGGATGGAATGAGTGAAATGAAATGAAACGAATAGCATGGAAGATCAACTGTGCGAAAGAAAAGCAACCTGAAGCTAGCATCCCGTGCCTACGGTTGCCCCTGCTTGAAACCGGCCTTAAGTGAGTAACTTTTCGTTCTATTCTCATGTCTTTGACCGATGGGATGGTACAACCGCCTCAAACAAGTGATCAAATGAGAAACTAAGCTTAAGCTTACAACCTAGCCTGAGATTCGATCTTTCTCATTCACTGCCGTCACCTTCCCTATTTCAATTTTCATGTAGGGGCAGGAAGAATGATCATTGAATTGTCGTACCTGAGGGAGAAAAACACTTAATTGGCTCACCGGCTTTCTTCCTGAACTGACTTTCAAAAGTGAAGACTTACCGATCACTCCATCTGAACTAAGGTTATCCAGGTATCGGCCCTAAGAACATGTGCTAAAGCACCTTTCCGGCGATAAATCCGCTGAATAAGCTTGTGGGGGAGACTCAGCTGCTAGCTCAGATCTTCTTGTTTCGGCTTTCTTGCTTGTTAATGGGTGGGCCAAAGCTCAACGCGTTAGCGAGAAAACTACCTATTTCAAGGTAGGACCCAGACCTTCAGATCCTTCGCCATAGAATAAATCTATCGGTCTGAAAGCGCGTAAATAGCTTATGAGAGAATCCAGCTACTTAGGGTCTTCTCTTGAAGAGGTGTTTTACGCACTTGAATCTCTATCAATAACAATAGGAATAAAAACCTGATTAGAATCGTTAGGAAGTGCACTTATTTTCTTGTTTTAGGGCGGGGAAGTCTATGCTGCGACACAACTAAAGCGGAAGACCTCCGGTTGTAACAGAAGCGAAAAGAGGAATTGGTTCGTTTGGTAGACCTGGTCCAAGCCTGGTAATAGACCCAAACTCCGAAAAAGAAAGGGTCAATGGATCAGTTTATCACTTCGGCCTGCCTTATTCCTTTGAGGATAGGCATCGGGGCTAGAAGACTGTGATACAAAACCACTCAGCGAGGCAGAATCTGCAAAGGGTCACATTGTTTTTGTGTTTGTATAGTAATCCAGTTCGGCCTTCGGACGGGATGATGGGTAGAAATCCGCCTGGTTTCGAATGGGAGAGCAAAAGAGGCGAATCTCAATGACCAGACGAATCCGCAGCAAGGGCATCTGCCAATTCTCTTACGCCAGTGATTGTAGAAAAAAGTGAAACGGGCTTAGAGGCTGCGTCAGACCTTTCAACCTCTATTTGACACCTATTAGGTTGAGTAGTAAGTTATTATATACTGAGTTCTTTCAAATCCGATTTCTAATTGGTACGAGGGGAAAAGGGTCACCTTCAAGTTGAGAAGCTTTTACCGAATTGCTTTTCAAGTTGCTAACTCGGATGTTGTATCCTAGTTGCTCCCTATGGTTTAAGTCCGTCAAAGTCTAAAATGAAAGCTTATACAGGAAGAGAAAAATGATCGGATTCTTTTGTCGGCACAGCCTCTTTTCTAGGATAAAGCTTTGGAGGAACAAGATTGAGGTTAGGAAGATGGGGTCAAATTCCTCGTAGTGAATGAGGGTCCGAAGGAGAAAGAGCTTTATATACGAAAAAACATTCAATTACGACCCGGACGAAAGAAGGTTAGCGACTTTACCTCATCTTTGGATTCTATCGTCGAGCCAGGGCTCGCAGATCGAGATCTTCCAATCCTTGATGACGTACCAAATTGAGGGGTTGATGAGATGGACTCGTAATGTACAACCGAGACTGGAGAATGAAGTTCGTAACGGAATCAAAGCAAAAGTGGTACAACTCGATTCGATGACCCCCTAACCGTTTCTTTTGGGACTCTTACTACTATAGTATACCTTAAAGCTAGCTCGGGCATTCGTTCGAATCCGTAACTGGACTTATTCCGTGGGCGGGGTCGTAGTTTCTTCCTATAGGCTAGCCCGTGACTCCCTTTGTTCCGTCATTTCGGGCAGGAGATTGTGACCCAGGGACCTAAGCCGAAGAAGTCAGCCCAACCAGATCAAGTGGTAGAGGCGGGATATTCAAAAGAAAGGGTTTGGTATTACGGCCCTACTTCCTTAGAAAGCCGGTCAGCTTGCTTCTTTTTTACCCGTATTTGAGTGACGTTTAACCCGGCCGATTGGCCATCTCCGGTAGTTTATGTTCCTGCGCTTCGGAAAGAGCTTCTGGGCCAGAAGAAGACCCCGAATCAGGGCTAGCAGCTTCCCTTTCCCCGCTTTCCGGTGATCCTGTCCCGCTAAACACAAATATCTCTACCCTTCTTCTGGCATCTCGCATTCATTGTAGTCAATTTGAATATCCTGGGTAAAATCCTGCGTAAGCCTGAATAGCTCTCCTATGTACACATCCCCAGTGACATCCTCAAGTCAACGAGTTAGGAGCTCGGGTAGGAAGGGAATAGAAGAAGCTGCAATTGCTCCTGTTGAATGAGTTTCAGTTGGAAGAGGGGGCATTAGCAGTTTAGGAATCGATGACGCTGCTTCTCCTAGAGATGGAGATGCGGCATAACCGTATGAACCGTACTCGTCTGCTTCTTCTTCCTCGAGTGCTTTAGTAGGGACATATGGAAAGGGCCTAACTGCTGTTTTAGTGAAAAAGTGTCCATCTGCTTTCTGCTTCACTTCAAAAGAATGACGTAGGTAGACTAACTAGAAGTAGTAGGAGTTCCCGTCGAGAGGAAAATTATTCATTTAGGAAAGATCCGATACCAAGCAAGCTAGCTGTTGGTGCTATAGTCAGTCCGTGGTCAGCATACTGAGAGTCGTCTTCTTGCTGTTGTTGAATGTGAAGTTGTGATCAGCTTAGCAGTAAAGAGCTTAAGTTTAGCGAAAGTCGTATTCGGATTCTGCTTGAGCGGCCTTCTCTCTCTGAGTTAGGGCAAAGGTAGTTCTTCACTCTGAATAATGTCCTTTTATGTTCCTATTCAATTCTTCCTATCCTAAGGCAAGGAAAGAAAGCTCTTAGCGCACGAAGCAAGCAGCGAAGGAACGGCTTCTTTTCTTTCAATACTAGCTACTAGTGAACACTCTTCTTGTTCACCTTTCAGGCATAGTTTCAATCATGTAAGTTAGTTAGCCTTAGCCTCTCTGTTCTCCTTTCTTTACAGAAGCGGATTAGAAAGCGCATTAAAAGCTTCTTAAACAAAGCGTAAACGCACAATCAAAGGAAGGCTTCAAAGAAAGCACCTTTCCTTCGTTCACTCCTGACCTGACAGAAGCTATGAAACCATCCATAGGGTAGGGGTGACTAAGCCCGCGAATCGAATGGTTAAAAAGCCGATTCTGTATACTGACTGCATTGCTCCCTCTTTCAAGCTTGCTTATGTTAGAGCTATTGTGTCACTGTCCTTCTCTACTTTCTCTGCCGATACCGAACACGGTAACTAACCTCTTGACTAACGGCCTGTTTTGTTTACAGAGTGGCTCCGAGTGAATACAAAACTTGTAAACTAGTAACGGAAAGAAGCTCTTAAACTATAGGGGAAAGCTATTCTCCCTAAGTCGAATCGGTGGAATGCCCTGCTTCCGGCTAAGTATACAGAGTTGGGCCTACCGTTCGTTCAACCGTTACCTCTATTCTGATTTCTCTTTTCTCCTTTTTTTGCTTCCTTGTCTCGTCTGTCCTTCTTGCCCTCAGCCTGTCTTTGAGCTCTATCTCGCCCTTCCTTTGGCTTGCTAGCTAGAAGGCGAAGAGCGCACAGCGCAATAAGGTAAGGTATAGGAACGGTTGACGCCGAGAAAGACTAAAGACGAGAGAGCAGGCACAGACATCCTCGGGAAAGCACTAATGAACTACGCCATCCCTGACACTTATGCGGTGAGATACCATCCGATATCGCCCACAAAGCGTCGAAGCCACTGGAACCGAATAATACCCATAAAGAACGCTAACCGCCACCGGAATCTGATGCCATCCGATAAGGGAGAACTCTTTCGGCAAAGAATTTGACCAAAAAGCCCGATTCGAATCATTATGCTCGATAAAAGGAAAAAGGGAAGCTCAAATAAAAAACAGCACTACTGCTAGTATGATAGCGATCCAGGCAAGCGCCAAAGAAAGAAGGGGGCACAAGCAAGCGCAAGAATCAAAGTGAGGCAGGATCGAAGAGCTTAGATAGAAAGAAAGCGAGAAGGACAAAGGCACTGAGGCAAGGTCTTTCACGCATGTCGCTTCGATGCGCGCTAAGACAACCACTCATGTCTACTTCTAATGCGCACGAACCAGAGCTATCTCCCGGGAACCCCTTCCCTAGTAAAGTAAAGAGGTACTGACCATCGGTTCTATCGTGCCCCAGTTAACGATAGCCTCGGATAGACTAAGGATCTTAGGTGAGACCTAGAATGCAGCCAACTAAAGGCCAAATAAATCGGAATAAAACTTCCACATCTGAGATTCCATGTGTTTCTAACTCAATTGAGAAATGCCCCTCTTGTACGCTAACGTTCTAGGATGGCAGGGTTGGTAAAACTCTCAAAGATTTATGGTAGCATTGCTAGTTGCTTTAAGCTTTTTCTACTGTACGCATATTCCCCGTCTAGTGAGTCGATAAAAAAGGGCTTACTGAAAGCTCAACCTGTGATTCAACCTTTTATTTATTCCCCAGGATCGGTCTTTGAATCATTGCAGAACTGAGGATATTTTTAGGATGTGCTCCATTATTATACATCTGGATGGAGAGCCATCTCTTTTGTATCAAAGACAGATTCACTTTACTCTACTTCACAGAAAATAGAATTCCACTCTTTTCAGTGGCCGGGACCTTACATACTTTTTCCTGGGGTGGATTGAAATCCTCAGCCATATGGACGATCAGAGTGAAGTGTGGAGAGCACCCTGGATGACTCCATGCGATGTGATATACAGATGTGGCAAAACCTAAATGTGGGGAGCCATTAGCTATGCACCTGCAATGGTTAGGAGGCAGATTGGATCAAAGCAATTCATCACTTCTGGTGGAGGCCTGCGAGCTACTATCTCTTCCTGCCTACCTGTACACAAGGCCTTTACGCAAGATTCCACCCTTGATCTTGAATTCCGGGATTTCAGCTTAAATTCAAGCATAGAGGACAAAGATGAAGACTATGGAGTATGCTGAATTCAGGCGACAAGTAGATGAGTTGCTAAAGAATGGTTTCATAAAAATAAGTCTAAGTCCATGTGTTGTGCCAGCCCTTAAACCACAAACAAAAGATAGAAGTTGGAGAATCGGGTAGACATGGAACAAGCAGAATGGAAATAAAAAACTACTAAATGACTTAGTCTTGGCTTCTATTTATAAAGGGAAGAGGTAGCCTTTAATAATGCCATCACTTCTCTCACTCCTAGCCAGGCATGACGGAAGAAAGGACCGAGAACACCATCCGAAAGACACGGACGATCGAGTGGAGAGTTCCCTCTTTTGATTTCGCACTTTGCATCTCTTTCCTTACCTTAGCTAGTAAAGCTCCTTGATCCAAGCGTGAAGAGAATCAATCGCGCTTAGCTAAGCATCCTGATGCCACTGAAAGGAACCCTCTTACTGAACCCCAAACGGTATTAAAGACTCCACAACTGAGACTTCACTTTTACCCTCCCAAACGGAAGAAAAAGGTAAGAAATGCTTAAGACTAGCGCCTCCCACCCTCCTATAGGAGGGAATAGGCCTATTCCTTAAACTAAAAAAAGGATTACCTCTTCAGTTATCGTTCAATTTCTCTCTGAAGAATGCCTCCTCGCTCTTCGTCCATTACCGTTCGATGGATAAAGAACTTCTTTTCGGTCTGGCTTGTGCTTAGGGCGAGTAAGCAACTGAAGAAATTTCGTATACAATACAGGATTGAAGTATTAGAAAGGTTTGGGTGATCGCAGTATATTAGGACCTGTTCTGTTGTTGGCTCGGCGTGGGCTGCACCCCATTGTGAGGTACCATCAACAGCTAGACCATACAGATGGCATCGCGAATGCCCTATTCTTTTTTTTTTTCCGTTCTTTCGGAACACTTACTTGAGGAGAAATCCTTTCCTGAGTGCTATTTGATCATAGGAAAGCCGCTAGGCTTACTGCTTTCTTTCTATGAAATCCTGTTGCAGCGCCTAGGTCGGGACTGACGGGGCTCGAACCCGCAGCTTCCGCCTTGACAGGGCGGTGCTCTGACCTATTTGAACTACAATCCCAGGAAAATTAGGTCTATAGCTTATTTCAATTTCATTATTTCTATTTAATTAAAGATAGGGAAAGATCTTTCCTAAAAGAAAGGCGTCTTCTTATATACGATACGACCAGACGCGCCAAGGGTGATTGACTTAAGAAAGTACTTCAAGTAAACCGTGCCCTATCCTAAGCCTCGCTATGAGAACTGAGGCTCTATGAAGAGCTCCGCCCCGAAAGCTCGCGACTACTCATTCTTAAGCAGCTCATCCCTTGCTTCTTGACTTAGGGTCTATTCCAGTAGTTCCAAATCCAACTTATGAAGCCCAGAGGTTCACTAATAATTTTTTTACTACGCAAAAAGCCCTATTCTAGCAAACTATCAACTCGACTTTATACAGACAGAGACAGAAAGGAAATGGGCTAGCCAAAGCATTGCTGGTGTCTGATTATTTAGGGGATTGAATCAATAATCGACAGCACACCCACGCCAGAAGGGCACGCCCGCTAGCCAATAAAGAGGAGTCGCTAGTAGTTGTTCCATGAGCAAGCAGAGAAAAGGAGAGATATATGTTACGAAAGAAGGAATCATCAACCAGAAAGAAATGTCGCTGACGGCACGGCTGAGCTAGTCAAAGGCAACTCACCAGAAGAGCGCTTCGCTACTCCTTTAGGGCATCTCTAACAAGCAGCATCTGTATCATTCTTCCTCGGTAGACTGGGTACACTCACTGCTCCGACTAAGGAAAGGAAGATACTCTATAAACAGAAATAGGTAGTAGCGCGAGACAGCTCATATACGAAAGAGAGGAATGGTTTCGCTTTAACGGCCCTTCTTAGTAGTGCTTCTCTCGAAAGAAGCAGCGAGGTTTTGTCCGGAACAGAGCATCCATGCGCTGTTTTCAAAGATATTCTACTAAAAGCCAAGACCCAAGAAGAGTATTCAAGACTTTAGATTCCTTTTGATCAGAAAAAGAACAAAATTTTGCTTTCCAAAAGGGAAAGATAAATGAAGACTTTGGCATTCCTCTATACAAAAAGCAAGAGCAATTCGTACTCTTACAGTTCTGCTAACAGTAAAGGGATTCAAGCTTTTAGAAGGCTTCTAGGCCCCACACTCGAGATAGGACTTCTCCGACCTCCATGGTTACCGGCTTCGGGGAAGACAAGTCAACTCAAGAATACACTGCTTTGACATCACAAAGAAGGGGGGGGGGGAACTTGACTGCCCCGATAGAAAGAGTTTCCAGAAGCAAGAGAAAGAAAGGATGAAAGAAAGACAGTAATAGCCTACAAGGGTTTCCACAGTCTCAAACTAAAAGGGGTTCACCACTATGCTGGAAATGAACCCTCCGGAAGGAGCTCTTATAGCGACACGATCGACCTTGGGCTTTCGTAGACCGGGATAGGTAAAGTAGGGCAGGGAATCCGCGATTTCCTTCCCCCGCGGCTTCACCCGCTTGGCTGCTTTCCATAAGAGGTTAGAAAATGAGAGGTTCGTTTTGCATGAGACAAAGCAAAATCCGGGATTCAAAGCTAATTGCTGTCAGCAGTTAAGGGACAAAGGGAAGGTGACGAAGGAAGGTAATGCAGTCAAGCCGTCAAGCTGGGAGTTCGAGGGTTCCAGACGAGAGATTAGCTTCGTCGCAGCTTCTTCTATATCGTTATCTATACAGAAGGCATATTAAACGAAAGGTCTTGCAGAGCCTTGTCCTAAAGTCCCACACATGCCTGCTCTTCGTAGATAGAGACACGATTCTCGGCATCCTGCCTTTCAATTCAAGAGGCGATTCGATAGACGATCAGTTATCAGTTTAGTTCGACACCTTGTTTTCAACTGAACTAGTAGACAGACGCTTCTGGGCATTTTTCAAAAGAGTTAGATCCGTCGTCTAAGGAATTACTCCTGGTTGGTGTGTGGCAAGTCGCCTGATTCCGCTACTTCTTTCCGCTACGCCCCTTAGCGAGCGTGGAAATTTCTTTATCCTTCGTGTTCTCCTCGGGACCTTTTCGAACACTGTCGTGTATACCAACAGCTTCTCAAGCTGCGGATTAAGACCTTGGTCAATCAGTGCCTTTCCTGCCCTTACTAATGGGCAAGATGTCTGCTCATTCATGTCCGACATTCCTGAAGTGTTGGATTCAGCTCTGTCGTATGTCAGTTCCAGATAGCGTTATTCTCGAATAAGCCCCTACTGCTCTTCTGCCTGCCTGCTTTTTGGGCTGGGCGTATAGAACATCGTTTATAACAGCTCAAAACCCGAGGAGAGAATGAATCATTCTTTTAGGCGTCACTTGCTTCAACGCGCGGCAGTGATTTTCTTATCGATTATCGTAGATTAAGTAAGGGCTGTTCTAGTGAAGGAGATGCGAGATGCGTCTTTATCGAATAGTCGTTACAGTCTTATTGAAGTGAAAAAACAGCAATAGCCGAGTTCATCGAAGAAGCAGAAGAGGAGAGAGGAGGCAGTATCGACAGAGACTTTAGTTCCTCCTTTGTCAATCGGTCAAAAACGAGCGTATCGGTCCATTCCGTATTCCCCTTATCTTATAAAGAATTGATCTCTTCCCCGGGCCTCGTTCTCTCTATCGATCTCATCAGTCTCTCTGGTATAGGCCAGGGCGTTTAGGCTTGAAAGAGCGGCGGGGAGATACTTAAGATCCAGAGGTTATTGACATGGCTTCCCTGGAAATGCCAAAGAAAAAAGAATTTTGGATCCTCGAGTTTGCACTTGTCTCGCTCATCACTGTTTGCTTGAGATCCAGAGATGGGGCCAAGACTGTTCACGCCTTGCCCAGGCCGATTGGCAGCACTGGCCACTAAGCGGTAAGGCGCATGTAAGCAGTAACCCCATTCTTGAGAGTTTATAGAGAGCGCGGTGGCGGAGAAAAACTTCATATACAGGGAAGAAAATCAAAAAAGACATTGAATAAAGACTCCCCACTAAGGGTAAGGGATTTGAACCTAATTCTCGTGATTGCCTTCAAGGCTTGACTGTCCAAGGCGTGCTGCACTCTTGCTCTCTGTATGGCCGCAGGAGCCACTGCCAACTCTTCTCTCGTGAGGTTATTCATCCAAAATGGAAATAAGCGGTAGACCGATCGGCCGGCACGATGGCATGAGGTTTCAGCAGCTCTTCGGCTCTCTTCTTGAAAACAGACTCACCAACCTCTTGACTCCTGGGGCTCCCAAACCTCTTAGTTCCTCGGAACCTGATAGGTCTACAATTTGGGTCGTAGTACCTGGCGTCCACAGCATCTGACACCGTCAGAAAGGGCTTGTCATCTGCCCATACTATCTCTACGTCATCTTCTTTCCATAGCAATAGAAATGGATGTAAGGTGGACGGCACACACAGGTTTGCATGTATCCAGTCCCTCCCTAGCAGTGCCTGATAATGAGCTGAGGTGTTGACAACGAAGAATGCAGACAAAGAAGTCTTGGTCCCTACTGTTATCTCCAGTGGCAAGACTCCAACAACTCGTTTGGCTTATCCCGTAAAGGCCACCACCGAGATCTCAGTTGAAATTAGGTCGTCCAGAGATTTTCCCAAGCTCCATATCATTTTCAATGGTAGCACGTTAACTGCAGATCCATTGTCTATCAAAATCCTTGACACCGGGCTTCCCATTCCAATGAGCTTTCATGTACAAGGGCTTGATGTCTTGAGTCATCTGAAGTGATGGCTTGTCCAGCACCACCTTCTTGGGCTCCCCAGGCTTCGCTTGGATAGTAAGCTGGCAAGTCACTTCGGGTTCTTCAGCAACTTCTTCCATCTTCACTTCTGGGGTCCGTTGGGCTTCCATTGATTGTTCCTATTGGGATTGGGATAGTCGTTTCTGGGACGGCCCCCTCTTAAGTAAGTCCGTGTAATCTAGTTCGGAAAGATAGATAGTTGCCAAAAAAAGCTAGGGAAAAGGCTACGTCTCTTAAGAGCCAGGCCCACGCCAGGCGAGTTCAACTATGCGGTAGGAGTTCTGTTTCAACCAGTTTCATTTCCAGTTACTTTTTTTGAGTACGAGCCTTTTTCAAAAAAAAAGGGGGATTCCTTACAGTTGGGGCCGAGCGAGGGAAAGATACTGAGGCAGCAAGCTAGCCTATCGATCTAGTTGAAGTGCTTTTAACTGGAAGTTCTGTTAGAGCTATTGCGAGTTCCCCTAGAGGAGCCTAAAAAGATCTAATTTCATGTCCATCAACCCCTCTGACCTGACCTGAAGAGATGGCGAGAATCCTGTCTTTTTGGCTTAGCTTTTCCTGTTCACGACTCCGATCTTCTTTCATCAGCTCTTCTTGCTAACGTCTGAACTTGAAAGGGAGAGAAGGAACCCGAGCCAACAAGTCGTTGGGTTAGAAAGTGCTAGCGGTCTTACTTAGCTTAGGAGAGATGCCTGTTATCTTGTTTAACCAAGAATTGCTCAAGCTGAATCAGCTTCCAGTCTTTAATAAGTCTTGTTGAATTGCTTTTCTCTTCTTTCATGTCATGTGATTCACATTAGCTTAGCATTATAAAGAGTCTCTATAACCTCCAGGTCCAGATCCCAGTGTGGTTAAGCTCGTGGTAACGCTCTTGTCGCTTTCTCTTATTCAGCTGTGAATGGTCTCCTTATCTTATTATAAGTAAAAAGATAGAGGCCGCACGAACGGGGGCAGTTGTTCCAGCTCCAGGGAATTTTCTTTTTGAACGATCCCAACCATCGGATGCTGCTTTCACTGCCATAGTTGAAGGAAGGAGAGCGTGACGCAGCAAATCCTTCTCACAACATTTCTCGATATGAAGAATAGCCGCTTAGTTTCGGTTTCGTAGTCAAGGGATGAGACTTGACTTCTTCCCCCGCTTAGGCACCTTAAGCGCTAGTTCTGCTTTTAAGATAATATCGCTTTGTCATTCAATTCTTCCTATTCTCCTGCCAAAACAAACACTAATTCAGTCTAATGCGCCTACCCTGGGTCACGAGCTGCCTTAAGGCATGCCTTTACCCCTACTCCGTCGCCCTTACTCCACCACGAACAGCGGAGTAAGCTCTCACTGGAAGGATCGGAACACACACAACAGTAGCCCAGGCTTAGGGCGCATGATCTCATTGCAGGGCTTGACCACTCATGCTCATCTCGATAAGAAGACTAGACTCCGCTGGGGTATGGCAGCTGATAGCTAGCTTAGGCTTCTCGGCTAGTCTCCCCTGCATTGATCCATTGTGTTAGCCGGCGAGAGTGGGCATGCTTTCATCGCTTCCGTGCTCCTAGTTTTCCTTTGAGGAACGTGATGCCCTACGGGGGAAAACATTGGGCTACTATGGTTGGCTAGGTAGTGAAGTTTAGGTCCTTAGCATGGCTTGCCTTGGCCAGACTGGGGAAGAACCAGTCGCAAGGACAGGAACGAGCGTACTGTAGACAGTATGAGAGAAAGGATAATTTTTTTACGCTTAATTGAGGCCACCTTGCATTGTCGCTCTGCTCTTTTCTCGCTGTCTGGGAGCTCCACTCATCACCCATATCACTCGACAACCCAACCTTTTCATTCATTACAGTAATGTGATTCCATGTCTCTGATGATTCGGCAGGAGGAAAGAGGGAAGCGAGAAAACGGAAAGCGCGCCATAAAGCCAAAGAGCCGTAGCTTGCTCCGCTGAAGAAGGATCGGGGTTCAAACTAGTCTGAAGCTTGTCAAAAGGCTAAAGACGATTTGAAGATGGCGATGGTGATGGAGCCGGTGCTGCAGTTGCCTGAGTTTGATAAGCCATTTTCGGTTGAAACTTTCGCTTCTGGCAGAGACCTTGACGGGCTGAGCACTTTTCCAGTTGGTGATGCGGAAAGTGAACAACGAGTCTTGGTTGAAGACTCAAGCTTGTGGGCTTGATAGAAGCAAACGAGTTGGCTATGATAGATTGGGCATGTTGTCGCTTACGACTTGGGATAGTCTGGGACATTCCCTCATGATGGAATGGCTACCTTCGAAGTGTTGTCTACTCAAGGAAAGAGCGGGATACTTAGCTGAAAGGGTGAACAAGGCCGAGCGCGTTCAAACGTTGCTCCAGAGTACCCTCTTGGGCAGCAGTCGAAGAATAGCTAGTGCGCAACTCCTTTCATTAAGATCTGAGACTATTAACGGATTTCTCTCCAATTAAGAAGTGACGGAGCTCTCCGTCGCAATAGCAAGCCCGAGCAGAAATGGCATTTTGAACAATCCATGGAAAGTGCAGATGAATAAGCGGGTGAAGGAGGAAGGAACGGAACTGCCATAGTTGATGCATCGAATGAGCTAAGGCTAGGCACCTTCCTGAAAGCAGGAATGCGAATTAATCCATGTCAACAGTAATCAATAGGGAAATTACTTACTTGGGGAGGAATATTCAGATGAAAGATATCCCCGAATGGGATTGATGGACAGAAGGAAGTGAGCTAGCTTAACCCTGATTGCGACAGGCTTAATACAGTCATGTTGGATCTCCTATTCGTACTGCTACCAGGAAGAGAAAGACTGATTGCGACAGCTCAACCGGATGAGACATCTCTTATTTACTTTACTGTGCCAACGTGTGCCTACATTGTTAGTCTATTTGATTTACCAGTTCCGGGAAGAGATATTTATTGAATAGAAAGAATGAAACCAGTACCAGCTTATCGCCAACCGTGCTTCCTACCAACTCCGCCAACCCCAGACGGGGATATTGATTTAGCCGCACCTGAACCCGCAACTGCTGCCTCTACTCCGACAGCTACTTGCTTCTCTGATGAATCTGAGCTTGCTTTTTGAATACAGTCAAAGCCCTTGTTCTCGCATTCCTTGCCTTGGCCCGGCCTTCAATCAAAGGCTAGTCATCATTAGCTCATTGGCTTGCTTTCTGATAGCTTTCTCCCCGGCTAGGAAATTCGATGAGTCATCGTAGGGGCTTCTTTCTTTTACTTCAAGCCCACCCTCCTTCAAATCCAGATCGGAAAATTGCGTAGATTGAGATGCAGCTCTTTGATCTCCACTTGGGTCAGCAGTTGAACTCGTTGCCGAAGACCTTGAAGCTGCTCTACCTTTCGGCATTGCGAGAAAGTTTTGACAGAGCAGAGTGAAAGGTACCACATCGAGAGAGAGGGCAGGGGAACGTCCATTGGGTCTTTGTCTCTATCTCGCTCTCCCAACTCATACTTAGGATAGGCGGGCTCAATGCCAGATATTGACCTCTGGAAATCCTTCTCTTTGAATTCCCGGTATTCAGTTGTCTTCCTTGCAAACCCTCCATAAATGAAGCAGATCGCCGGGAAGGCTGTTTCTCAAGCATAAAGCGAGAGTTTTCGACCCTTTCCAATGATCAAACTCCTGATAGAAGCCCAGTTTCTTTAGTAGGAAATCAACGCGTTGAAAGATCTTGGATCTCACCTGGGAACAAATCAAACAAAGCACTTTTCCCTAAAAAATTCGCACTATCCCTGCCTGCTTCTTCCATTCGCTGAAAAATCCTCTGGCTTGAAATTATGTGCGCATGCTGGCTACTCTGCTTTAGTAGTGCGTTAACTAGTAGTCCACTACTGATTAAGGATTTTTTTGTTAGTGACACCTTTCTTACTAACTATAAGCGAAAATATATATTGGATAGGGTATACTCCTTTTGTTTACAACTTGATCTTTGATTCCGTGACTTGGGAAGTCCCGAGACCGGGATCAAGCTAGACCCTGTGGATCGTAAAAAAGGTCGTTTTCCTGCTTGCAGAAAAGAAAGCCCTTTTCGACAATCTGCTTCATGAATGTGAGGGATTAATAAAAAACCTGATGTACTCTTTCAGCAGATCATAAGCGAGCCTGCTTGTTGCTAGCCTTGCAATCATTCATCAACTTCAAGGCGAGTTCGAAAGCTTGACAATTTACTTTTTTTTGAGAGTTGGACTGAGCTCTTCCATAAAAGCTGAGTAGACAAGATGTGACGTAGTCTAGACGGAGCAAAGAGGAGCCAAGCGGGGGAGCCGGGATCAACTACTTAACTAGTCCGGAGCAATGTCCCTATGCTATGTTCCTGTTTCGAGGCAAGTCTGCTATCTTCGTCTCGTTGTCTGCCTTTACTTATAAAAACTTTCCTTGATCGTCGAAAAAAAAAAGGAAGAAAGACGAAAGAGATTATTCCCTAAGAGCTTGTCCAGTACCTAAATAACCTCAAATTCATCTCCTTTTCTTAGGCGAGGCCGGGATTCGAACCCTCGGTAAACAAAAGCCTACATAGCAGTTCCAATGCTACGCCTTGAACCACTCGGCCATCTCTCCTACACAATGATTATGACTCAGAAACCGAAGAAAGAGCGAGAAATTACTATATTCATATTTATCTGAAGACTTTCGATTTTTGTTTCGATAGGGACCCAAATAGACCGGATTAAATCAATGAATTTGAACGAATCAACTGATTGATGGGTTTATGTTTTTTAGACCATGTATGATTAATGGATACTCTTCACCCATGATTCTATTTCGATTTCGACTAAAATTCCATAAAAATT
>Ga0268252_1000033_pt1 | contig 84896 bp, 79 predicted proteins | sample AgamicMgSfrz_FD_200244 | JGI IMG/M metagenome (GOLD analysis project Ga0268252, IMG submission 200244) | Agave microbial communities from Guanajuato, Mexico - Mg.Sf.rz (v2) (version 3) | ecosystem: Host-associated > Plants > Phyllosphere > Phylloplane/Leaf | place: Guanajuato, Mexico | collected... | reverse complement strand
AAAGGAAACACGGCGAAGGACCTCTTACAAATACCCAATAGATCTCCGTATGGATATAGCGTTCCCTCTAAAATAAAGAGCACAAAGACATCCCAAAACATACAAAAAACCCCGCTTAAAGCCTTAAGAAAGAATACTCTCAAAGCTGTAAGCAGGACTTGATTTAAGCGGGTATACCCGCTTCCTTATTATATTTAGACGATCTGTTTAGGATCATTACACCTGCTGTAATTAACAGGATTGGAATAATGATAGAGAGAAGGGAAATTACTCCGATGATAATGAAAAGTACACCGCTTGTACGAGGCATTCTGTTCATCATAATTATGCTAAATAAAGTAGCTGCACACGCAATTACAGAATAGATGACAGGAATTAGTAAACTATTTTTTAACAATGCCATCGCCTCATCCGTAACTTCCTCTGCAGTAGCTGACTCGTTTGTTAGTCCGATACTTTCTTGCAAAGTAGGATCCGAATTAACCGTTTCTATCATTGCATCTCGTAATGGAGTAAAGCTATCTATTTGTGTATAAAGCAAAATGGATAGGAAAAAACCAATTAACATTAACACAAAGGACACAATGCCTAAAATTCTTGGCGCTCGCAAATTAAGACTCATTAAAAAAATCACCTCAAGTTTTATGTATGTAAACTCTTTCACAAAAAAGATTACATCCCTATAGTAACATATTTTTTCTAGTACGTTCTTCTTATTTTTTGTTATTTATTCCAATAAATAGAAAAAGATCTCATTATCAACTGTGTGACAAAAAGATCTTTTAGCCGTTAAATATGGAATAAAATAATTAAACTTGCGGTGATTCCCATTAATAGGGCTCCGACGATTTTCATTCTTATCCCCGAAAGGCTGCGCAAAAATAGATTTTCCTCTTCTAATGTTATTGGATAGGACTCTTCATCAAGCAGTCCTTTTTCTCCAAGCATATTGCCAAGATGCCAAACAGAAGTACGTTGAACGATACGGCCTTTAATAGACAGAAATGCTCCGAACAACATGATAGTTATGAGAATCAGCTGTATGAACATTATGTTCCTCCTTGCCTTCTTGTCATCCTTATACATGCTTATTATCTGTCTTGCCGTTATTTTTATTACATAAAAAAAGCTGTACAGGAATCTCGTTAACAGGATTCCTGCAGCAGCTTTTTGCTTATTCTTCCTCAGCTTCAACCAAGTTGGAAAATAAGCCGTATACGTATTTTTCTGCGTCAAAGTTTTGTAAGTCGTCCATTTTTTCACCAAGTCCGACTAATTTAACTGGTATTTGAAGCTCTTTGCGGATTGCGAGTACAATTCCACCTTTTGCTGTGCCATCAAGCTTAGTAAGCACAAGTCCGCTTACGTTAGTCGCTTCTTTGAACGTCTTCGCTTGAATAAGGGCATTTTGTCCTGTTGTTGCATCAAGCACTAAAAGCACTTCATGTGGTGCACCAGGAACCTCTCTTTCAATTACGCGTTTTACTTTTTCTAACTCATTCATTAGGTTGACTTTATTTTGAAGTCTTCCAGCAGTATCACATAAAAGAATATCGGCATTTCTTGATTTAGCGGCTTGAACAGCATCATACATGACAGCTGCAGGGTCAGATCCGGCACCTTGTTTAATAACATCTACTCCGGCTCTTTCTCCCCATACTTCAAGCTGCTCGATTGCACCAGCACGGAATGTATCACCTGCTGCTAGAACAACCTTTTTGCCCTCTGCTTTATAGCGATGTGCTAGCTTACCAATTGTAGTTGTTTTTCCAACACCATTAACCCCGACAAAAAGGATAACAGTCAACCCGTCTTGCTGAACATTAATAGCTGAGGTTTCTTCCTCGCCACCTTGATAAATTGCTACAAGCTTCTCTGAGATAACTGCTTGCACTTCTCTTGGGTCTTGAATATTTCTTTTTTTGACTTCGCTTTTCAGCTCATCAATCAATTCCATTACTGTCTCAAAGCCAACATCTGCACCGATTAAGATTTCTTCTAATTCTTCAAAAAAGTCCTCATCCACTTTGCGGTATCTGGACACTAAATCATTCACTTTATCAGAAAAATTACTTCTTGTTTTCGCAAGTCCATCTTTAAATTTTTCTGTGACAGTATTTGTTTGCAGGGACATTTTTTCTTTAAGCTTTTTGAAGAAACTCATTTGATTCCCACTTTCTCATTTATTGATTAATTATGTTGCAACAAGCTCACTTGTTTCACTTAACCGAACAGAAACAAGTCTGGATACACCAGATTCTTGCATAGTTACGCCGTACAGCACATCAGCCTCTTCCATCGTCCCTTTACGATGGGTAATGACAATGAATTGCGTCTCATCGCTATATGCTTTTAAATAGGAGCTGAATCTGTAAACATTCGCTTCATCAAGTGCTGCCTCTACTTCATCAAGAATACAGAAAGGAACTGGCCGCACCTTTAAGATTGCAAACAGCAATGCAATGGCAGTCAAGGCACGTTCTCCACCTGATAACAAGCTTAAGTTTTGCAGTTTTTTCCCTGGTGGCTGTGCTACAATATCGACACCTGTGTTTAGTAAATCGTCTGGATTAGTTAAGCGCAGTGCTGCGTGACCGCCGCCAAACAGCCGCTGAAACACCCCTTCAAAATGGGACTGAATCCCCTCGAATGTTTGCTGGAACCGTTTTTTCATTTCGTCATCCATTTCGTCAATTACGAGGTAAAGAGTATCTTTCGCTTCCTCCAGATCTGTCTTTTGCTCAAGAAGGAAGTCATATCTTTCCGATATCCTTTCGTATTCCTCAATGGCTCCAAGATTGACTGTTCCAAGCTCTTCCATTGCCAGCTTTATCAGCTTAACTTTTTTGCGAGCGTCCTCTAAATCCAATGTTAAAGGATATTCCTCTTTCGCACCCTCAAATGACATCATATACTCTTCCCTCAAGTTCGAAAGGCGTGTATCTAGCTCCACATCAATCCTGTTAAGCTTTACCTCTTCATCTTTTAGGGCTTGTACGATGCCACGGTGGATACGGCGAGTTTCTTTCACATCAAGATCCATCTCGTCCAGCTGCATTTGCAGCTGAAGACGTTCGGCACGACGCTCCCCAATTAGGTGAATAGCAGCAGTCTTTTCTTGCTGCTTGTTAACTGCAGCATCCTCAAGCTGCTCTTCCCCTGAATGGCTATTTGTCATCTCAGAAGTTAACAGCTCTAAATCTTCTTTCACAAGCTTCCATTTAGCCTCAGATATTTCTAATTCAGAAGTTACATTACTTAGCTTCTCTACAGCATGCGCTAATTGCTCTTTCTTTGCGGCAAATGCCACACGCTTTTCCCCGATCAGCTCTCCAACCTGTTCTCTCGAATGACTCTGCTGATTTTTCTGTTCTGTCAATTGAGCAATTTCCTGCTCTAGCACCTGAATTTTTCGGACAAAGTCTTCAAGCTTTTCCTGCAATATTTGCTGCCTGTCTTTTAATGACTGCTGTTCATCGAGATAATCAGCCTTATTGCGGTCATATTGTGACAGCTTTTCATTCATTGCTCTTTCGTCAAACTCAATTTCTTTGAGTTCATCTTTACTTGTTTGCAAGGAAAAACGGATATTCTCTTGCTTTATTCTTAACTCTTCTAAAGCTGCCGTTTCCGTTTGGGAGGTAGCTTTCCCTTTTTTTAACTGGTCTTCTAATTTTAGTGACGATTTCTCCATCTCAAAGATTTTTGCCTTTAAGTCCTCAAGCTCGCCTTTTCTTGTTAGAATGCTTGTTGATTTTTGTTTAACAGCACCACCAGTCATCGAACCGCCAGGATTTACAATTTCTCCTTCAAGCGTTACAAATCTTGAGCGGTATTGCAGCGTTTTTGCCATTTCATTGGCGCCTTTTAGGTCTTTTGTGATAACGACATTACCAAGTAAGCTTCCCATAATTTCTTGATACTTTTCATCAAATGAGATTAAGTCTGCAGCAACTCCTATAAAAGAAGGATGCTCTTGGATGGAACGGGCTTGAGAATCAGACAGTCTTTTGCCTTTAATAATACTCATTGGCAGAAATGTCGCTCTGCCGTAGCCGTTCTTTTTCAAATAGGAAATTGCCTGGCGTGCATGCTGCTCTGTTTCGACAACTAGATGCTGCATGCTCCCTCCAAGAGCAATTTCAATACTCACGTTATATTCCTTTGGCACATTCATCAATTCAGCGACAGCACCATGTATGCCGTCAAGTCCTTTGCCTCTTGCCTTCAAAACCTCTTTAACACCTTGGAAGAAGCCAGCATAGTCGTCCTCAAGCTCTTCAAGCATCTCTTTTCTCGATTTTGCCTGCTGAATGAATTGGTAGGACTGGTATAACGATTTTTCGGTTTTTTGCACTTTCGCATGCATTTCATCAACTGATTGCTGTTTTTGCTTGTAGTCATTTGCCGATTGTGCAAGCTCTTTTTCTAATGCTGCTAGGCTTGCGGAAACGCGTGCTTTTTCCGAATTTATCCGCGTTCTTTCTGAAGTGAATTTTTCATTATCTTCATCAAGAAGAGACGTTTTTCTGTTTTGCGCCTCGAGCTGTTGCGTGATATAGCTGCTTTCGTTTTTTGCGGCAGCCTGCTCATTTAAAAGCTCAATATAATCACTTTTTAGTGATTCGATTTTTTCTTCAAGATTAACACTAAAGAGCTGCATTTTCTTTTCATTAGCCTTTAGCTCTTCTTCAATCTGTTTTGCTTCAAGACTTAACTGATTAACTGATTGAAGATGCTCCGCTTTTTGCAGCTTTAAAGATGACACTTTTTCTTCAAGCTCTTCCTTGCTTTTTTCGAGCTGACCTCTGTTTTGCACTGCATTTTTCTTGCGTTCTTTCAGTACTTCTTTTCTGCCCTCAAGCTTTTCAAGCTCTTCACTAACTAGCAAAAGCACCTGCTGGAGATCGTTGATGGATTCATCCAATGCAGCTATATCGTTCTTCCATTCCTCCATTTTTGCTTCCTTGCTTTGCAGCGTAGAGAGGAGATTAAGCTCCTTTTCCTTATAGCTTTCCAGCTGAGCGGAAACTGCCTCATATTTCTGATGTGCTTCCTCTATATCATGAACCATCAGGGCAACTTCAATTTGTTCAAGGTTTTCCTTGTGATCAAGATATTCCTTGGCCATAGAACTCTGAATTTTCAGCGGCTCTACCTGACCTTCCAGTTCATGGAGAATATCATTGACTCTGTTCAAGTTTTCCTGTGTTTCAATAAGCTTGCCTTCTGCCTTCTTTTTGCGTGTTTTGTATTTAAGCACACCTGCTGCTTCCTCGAAGATGGCACGGCGTTCCTCTGCTTTACTGTTGAGGATTTCCTCCACTTTTCCTTGGCTGATGATAGAAAATGCTTCTCTGCCCAGCCCTGAATCCATAAACAATTCAACGATATCCTTTAACCTGCATGATTGCTTATTAATAAGATATTCGCTTTCCCCTGAGCGATACACCCGTCTGGTTACGCTCACCTCATTGTAATCAAGTGGCAGGAACTGGTCTTCATTTTCAAGCGTTAATGTCACTTCTGCAAAGTTGACTGCTTTCCTCGAATCACTTCCAGAAAAAATGACATCCTCCATTTTACTGCCTCTGAGGCTTTTGGCAGATTGTTCTCCCAACACCCAGCGTATCGCGTCTGTAATATTGCTTTTTCCGCTTCCATTCGGTCCCACTACTGCGGTGACTCCTGGGACAAAATCTACTGCAATTCGATCAGCAAATGATTTAAAACCGATTACATCTAACCGTTTTAAAAACACCTACCTCACCTCCTAACCCCTTTACTATTTCGCATCATCTCTAGCTGTCGTTTGGTTATAAGAAAGCAGAAGAATCAACAGTGATTTCGCTTTCTCCAACGGATGCTTTATTATTTTTCGTCTGGCTTAGCATCTTTTGTTTTCAGCATGGTAAGCGACATCTGTGCTGCATGCTGTTCTGCTTCTTTTTTGGAACGTCCTGTACCAGTTCCTAATTCCATTTCATTCAAGAAAACTTGAGAAACGAATTCTCTGTTATGGGCTGGTCCCTTTTCCTGCAGAATTCTATAGGAAATTGTCCCTACTGCATCCCTTTGGACATATTCCTGAAGCTGACTCTTGAAATCCATCACATGAGAAAAAGCACCGGAATTTATTTTCGGAAACACGACTTTTTCCAGGAAGGAAACTACCTTTTCCAGTCCTTGATCAAGATAAAGAGCTCCGATAAATGCCTCAAAAACATCTGCTAGAAGAGCTGGACGAGCTCGTCCTCCTGTCATTTCCTCACCCTTTCCGAGCAAGACAAATTTGCCGAATGATTGATCATTCGCAAATGAAACTAGTGATGGTTCACAAACAATCGCTGCTCGAAGCTTTGTCAGCTCGCCTTCGCTCATCATCGGGAATTTCTTGAAAAGAAATTGGGAAACAGTAAGTTCCAACACGGCATCTCCAAGAAATTCAAGTCTTTCATTATCTTCATGAGGCTTTCTACGATGCTCATTCACATATGATGAATGAGTGAATGCTTGTTTCAGTAATTTTTCATTTTCAAACTGGATGCTTAGATTTTCTTGCAATTCTTTTAATTTTTTATCATTTGGACGTATTTGTCTCTTGTCTTTTCCGTTGCCTCGCATTTTGCCTCCACCTTAGCACTAAGTTTACATATCCATAATAAGTTTAAGTAAAACAGATAAAAAACGCAAAGAAACTTGGAAAGTTTTTTTCTCTCCAAGCCGTTTCTTTTCAGATAGGCTGCCGTCTTTATTACTGTTTATAGTTTTAAATCCTTACTATTTTAAACTAACTTGCAGCGATTTACCAGTCTTTTTCTCATAAGGCAGGACCGTTTTTACATTAAACACAGTTGTATATCTAATCATGCAAACAATGAAAAAAGCACCGCACATCTCTGTTTTTTTGCAATCTAAAAGCTCCGCTGTTAACGGAGCTTTTATTGGTTGGATTAACGATTACTTATGTAATTAACAGCATCTCCTACTGTTGCAATCTTTTCAGCATCGTCGTCAGAAATCTCCATATCGAACTCATCTTCAAGTTCCATAACAAGTTCTACTACATCAAGAGAATCTGCTCCTAGGTCGTCTTTGAAAGAAGCTTCAGGCTTAACCTCAGACTCTTCCACACCAAGACGATCAACAACGATTTTCGTTACGCGTTCTAATACATCAGACATTAATGTCACCTCCCCTCAAATGATTATAGAGCATTTTGAGCAAATAATAAATGCCCTTTTTATTACAAAAATAAAATATGCCGAATTACTAGTTAAATTAAGTATTTCTAGAAGAAACCATTTTTATTTATAACGGCATATTTTTCGTTTTTATTACATGTACATTCCACCATCAATATGAATTGTTTGGCCTGTAATATAGTTGCTCTCATCAGAAGCTAAAAAGACAACAGCATTAGCAATATCATCAGGTTCCCCAAATTTTGCAAGCGGAATTTGGGAAAGCATCGCATTTTTTACATCTTCCGGTAGTTTATCTGTCATGTCAGTCGTAATGAAGCCCGGAGCAACAGCATTTACCGTAATATTTCTTGCCGCAAGCTCTTTAGCAGTTGTTTTCGTTAATCCGATTACTCCTGCTTTTGCTGCTACATAGTTTGCTTGACCTGGATTACCTGTCACACCAACGATTGAAGTAATGTTGATGATTCTTCCTTTTCTTTGCTTCATCATTTGTCTAGTTACTGCCTTAGTGCAATGGAACACGCCTTTTAAGTTCGTGTTGATAACATCATCCCACTCTGCTTCTTTCATGCGCATCAACAGGTTATCTCTTGTGATACCTGCATTGTTTACAAGGATATCTAGACTTCCAAAATGATCTATTGTTTCTTTAATCATATTAGCTACAGATTCACCGTTTGAAACATCACATTGAATCGCAATCGCATCTTTGCCAAGCTGTTTGATTTCCTCAACCACTTCATTTGCCAATGCAGCACTTCCTGCATAATTGACAGCTACGTTAGCTCCCTCTTTAGCAAGCTTTAAAGCAATCGCACGGCCAATTCCTCTTGAACCGCCTGTAACTAATGCTGTTTTACCATCTAATTTCATATTATTCGTCTCCTTTTAACGCCGCAGCAACACTATTGCTTGTTTCCTCATCGTATACAGAATAGATTCGCACATTACGATCAATTTTCTTCACTAAACCTGCCAATACTTTTCCAGGTCCGATTTCAATAAATGTATCAACACCTAATTCAATCATCTTTTGGACGGAATCTTCCCAAAGTACAGATGAATATAGCTGTTCAATCAATTTATTTTTGATGTCACCTGAATCTGATACTGGTGTTGCCGTCACGTTTGCGATAACAGGTATTTCTGCATTATTCATAGAAAGTTCATCTAAGACAGCAGAAAATTTATCTGCAGCTGGCTTCATAAGCTCTGAATGGAACGGACCGCTTACTTCTAACGGAATTGCTCGTTTCGCTCCAGCAGCCTTCGCTTGTTCAGAAGCAAGCTCAACGCCCTTAACAGTCCCTGAAATCACAATTTGCCCTGGGCAATTTAAGTTAGCAAGCTGAACGGAGTTTCCTTCATTCGATACCGCATTTGTAACTTCTGCAAGCTTGCTGCGCTCTAACCCCAATACTGCTGCCATTGCACCTTGACCGAATGGTACAGCTTCCTGCATATATTCCCCTCTTTTACGGACAGCATATACTGCATCCTCAAAAGAAAGAACATTAGCAGCAACTAAAGCAGAATATTCACCTAAGCTATGTCCTGCTACAAAATCCGCCTTAATGCCATGCTGTTTAAAATGCTCAAGCAGTGCTGTACTTGCTGAAAGCAGCGCAGGCTGTGTGTTTTTTGTTAAAGTCAACTCTTCTTTCGGACCCTCGAAAATAACGGATGACAATGAAAATCCTAATCTTTCATCAGCCTTTTGGAAAATTTCTTTAGCTGGCTCAAAATTTGCAGCAAGATCCTTGCCCATTCCAACCGTTTGGGAGCCTTGACCTGGAAATACAAAAGCTATTTTACTCATAAATCATCTTTCCTTTCCATATGAATGCCTTAAAAAGCATTAACCTTCATTTTCAATTGTTGTCTTAATCGTGCCGATCACTTCAGACTTAACGACATCTCTTGTTTGTCTAATTGCATTATAGATTGCATTACTGTCAGAGGAACCGTGGGCTTTAATGACAGGAGCATTTAAACCAAACAACGCTGCACCGCCGTACTCCGAATAATCGAGTTTGTTTTTTAGCCCTTTAAGCTGAGGCTTCATCATCCCAGCAGCAACCTTTGTTTTTAAACTGCTTGTCATAACCTCTTTCAGCATTTTAAACATGGACAGGGCCGTTCCTTCAATCGTCTTAAGAACCATGTTACCTGTAAATCCGTCCGTTACAACAACATCACAGACACCGTCAAGCAAGTCTCTTGCTTCCACATTCCCAATAAAGTTGACTGGGGCATTTTTTAGCTCCTCGAAGGTTTTCTTCGTCAGCTCATTTCCTTTTTTCTCTTCTGTTCCAATATTAAGCAATCCGACTCGAGGATTTTGTATCCCAAGCGCCTTTTCCATGTATATGCTTCCCATTATGCCGTATTGCACCAAATGCTCAGGTTTGGCATCCACATTCGCACCAACATCAAGGAGCAAGAAACCAGCTCCGCTGATTGTTGGCAATGTCGGCGCCAACGCTGGCCTTTCAATGCCGTTAATTCTGCCGACAACAAAAAGTCCTGTTGCCATCAATGCTCCTGTATTTCCTGCAGATATAAAGGCATCCGCTCTTTTTTCTTTTACTTCATTTGCACATAAGACCATACTGGCATCTTTCTTTCTTCGCACAGCCCGTGCTGGTTCATCTGTTGCAAGGATTTGTTCTTCTGTATGTAAAACTGATATTCTTGTCTTGTCTGTCAAATAAGAATTAATTTGCTTTTCATCACCGACAAGCAGTATTTCAATATCTGGGAATGCTTGTACAGCTTTTATAGCACCTGCGACAATTTCCTTTGGTGCGTTATCTCCGCCCATTGCATCTAAGGCAATTCTCATAATAATTACTCCCAATTATTTATTTTTCGACCGGTACATTTCAAAATGTCCTTTAAACACAAGCTCTGATTGAACAAAGCTGCTCACTTCCACTGTCGTTCTGCCGCTTTTCTCCTCAATATTCATCACTTTTGCTTTCGCTATAATACGTTCACCTAATTTAACTGATGAAGTAAAGTGAATATTCGCTTTAGCGGTAAGAGCCAAATCATCATTTATTAAGGCGACAGCCAAGGAATTTGCCTGTGCAAACAAATGGTGCCCCCGTGCAATTCCATTACGTTTAAAAACATGCTCTGGCATTATTTCCAGCATGGATATGGCAGAGCTGTCTAACTCGACATCTATTATTTCACCGATGACTTCTTCAATCGGTAAGGATTTCACTTCATCTTCTAGTGTTTTCTTCGCAACCGTTTTTATCCGCTCCCGTAATTCCGGAATGGATAATTCCAAACGATCAAGCCTAATTGTTTGTACACTGACTGAGAATTTCTCCGCCAATTCCTCATCTGTTATAAAAGGTGTTTCCTTGATTGTTTGTACTAATAATGATTGCCGTTCTTTTTTGCTTCTTCTCATCTGCAACACCGTCCGCGCTATTAAGACTAGGTACTAATAGTAGTATATAATAAATAAAAGGGAGAATGCAAGCTGTAAGTTCGCATTCTCCCTTCTCACTTATTGATTAATCCAGCTTTTCACCTGACATTACACCGGTATCTTCAAGCAATCCCCGTAAGTGGCGATACTCGTCAGACTCCCAAAATGCCTTTGATTCCACAAGGACAACTGCGTCCGTTCGAGCCGTTTCCAAGATGCGATAATCATGAACCATATCAGCCATCTTAAATTCCGGCACACCACTTTGCTTCCTTCCAAAAAAGTCACCAGGACCTCTCAGCTCTAAATCCTTCTCACTCAAAACAAACCCGTCGTTCGTTTCTGTCATGATTTTCATCCGTTCTTTCCCGACCTCTGTTTTTGGATCTGCTATTAGCACACAATACGATTGGGCGTCGCCTCTGCCGACTCGTCCTCTTAGCTGGTGGAGCTGTGATAATCCGAACCTTTCTGCATCATAAATGAGCATAAACGTAGAATTCGGGACATTTACCCCAACCTCGACTACTGTCGTGCTGACAAGAATTTGCGTTGAGTTCTCACTGAACTCCTTCATAATAGCATCCTTTTCATCTGCTGGCAGTTTACCGTGCATGAGTCCAACTTTATAACGACCTTGAAAGAATGTCGACAATGTTGCATGGACATCCATCGCGTTTTGGACATCCAATTTTTCAGATTCCTCAATCAGCGGACAAATTACATATGCTTGTCTTCCTTGAGATAGTTCTTTTTCCATAAACTGAAGAATACGTGTTAACATATCATGCTTAACCCAATATGTTTCAATTGTTTTTCGCCCTGCCGGCATTTCGTCAATAATACTAACATCCATTTCACCGAAGGCAGTAATGGCAAGGGTTCTTGGAATCGGTGTTGCTGTCATGAATAGAACATCAGGACTTTCACCCTTCTCTCTAAGAACTCTGCGCTGTTCAACACCGAAACGATGCTGCTCGTCTGTTATAACTAGCCCTAGTGATTGGAATTCCACCTCATCCTGTATGAGGGCATGTGTACCGATTAAGATATGGATATTCCCTTCCTTTAGCTCACTTAACAATTCTCTTCGTCTTTTCCCTTTAACTGAGCTTGTCAACAGAGCACAACGGATACCTACTTTAGAAAACATGGAAGTAAGTGATTCCGCATGCTGCTCTGCGAGTATTTCTGTCGGCACCATCAATGCACCCTGATGTCCTGCAAGAATTGTTGCATATAGTACTATTGCTGCAACGACTGTTTTTCCCGAACCAACATCCCCTTGCAGGAGCCTGTTCATACGGAAGGGACTTTTCATATCTTTCAGTATCTCATTGACAACCCTTTTTTGTGCGTTTGTCAGAGGAAATGGCAAGCCGTTTATGAAATCCATCAGCTTCTCAAGATGATATCCCTGCACCATTCCTTTTGAATTTTCCCTTTCATGCTTACGAAGTGCCTGCATTTTTAATTGAAAAAGAAGGAACTCCTCGTAAACAAACCGTCTTCTCGCAAGCTTCAGCTCCTCACGGTTAGGCGGAAAATGAATGATTCCTAGTGCCTCATTCCTTTTCATAAGCTTATATTTTGCCAGTAATGATTCTGGAAACACTTCCTCAAGATCCTGGCCAAATTGGGTTAGGGCTGCGGAAATGTATTTCCTTAATGCTTTAACTGTTATGCTTCCTCTTACCGTGTAAACAGGCTCAAAGTCCTGTCCTTTCTGATTGCTGCCAACTTGTAGATGTGTTGCCGTTATTGTTTGTCTGTGCTGATCCCATTTACCTGTTACTGTTATCAGCTCACCAAGTGCAAGCTTATTTTTTAAGTAATGCTGATTGAAAAACACAGCACTGATTAAAATATTGCCAATTAGCACCTTCACCGTTAGCCTCGATTTTTTGCGCCCGTGAAAGACAAGGGAAGGTTCACTATGAACCTTCCCTTCTACAGTTACCTTTTCTTCATGCTTCATATCTTCTGGGTTGCGGACACGAAAGTCCTCATAACGGTATGGGAAATATTCAAGCAAATCATATATAGTATTAATTCGCATTTCTTCAAGCTGTTTTTTCGTCTCCGGTCCAATACCCTTCAAATGATCCAATGGAAGATTTAAATTTTTATTCACTTTCCTGCTGCAGCATTCCCAAAGATTTCAGCTTCCAGTCTCCGGCCAGTTGGTGTTGCTGCCAACCCTCCTTGCCCTGTTTCTCTTAATGCAGACGGCATGCTTAATCCGATTCTGTACATTGCATCAATTACCTCGTCGCACGGAATACGGCTAGTAATGCCTGCAAGTGCCATATCTGCAGCTACCATCGCGTTTGCTGCACCCATCGCATTTCTTTTTACACATGGAACCTCAACAAGTCCTGCAACAGGGTCACATACTAGTCCAAGCATGTTTTTTAACGTGATAGCCATTGCATTGGCACTTTGCTCAGGTGTGCCGCCAGCCATTTCCACAATCGCTGCTGCTGCCATTCCTGCTGCTGAGCCTACTTCTGCTTGACAGCCTCCTGCAGCACCAGAGATGGAGGCATTGTTTGCAACAACAAAACCAAATGCGCCTGACGTAAACAAGAAGTTAAGCATCTGTTCTCTTGTTGGATTTAGTTTATTTTTCACTGCAAATAATGTTCCCGGCACAACTCCAGCAGATCCTGCCGTCGGTGTGGCGCAAATCATACCCATCGCCGCATTTACTTCATTTGTGGCAACTGCTTTGCTGACTGCGTCCAAAATCACTTCTCCTGTCAGGAAATTACCCTTCTTAATATACGCTTGAAGAAGCACAGCGTCGCCGCCAGTCAATCCCGAATGAGACACAACTCCATTTAGCCCTCGTTCAACCGCTTGCTCCATGACAGTTAAATTAGTCTCCATCTGTGCGATGATTTGTTCCCGTGTTTTCCCTGTCACTTCTACTTCTTGTTCAATCATTATTTCGGAAATAGGCTTGTTTTGACTGTTTGCCATTTCCACAAGTTCCGCTACATTTCGAAACATTGTTCTTCCCCCTAACTTTAATCAACAATTCTCGTAACCTTCTCCATTCCGTCAAGGGCTTCGATTTCTTTTAATATTTTTTCTTCTATATTCTGATCGACCTCAATTGTCATAAGCGCGAGTTTTCCTTTTTCTTTTCTGCTTACTTCCATATGACCGATATTAATTTCATATTTGGCAAGTACATTGGACACTTTCGCAATAGCACCAAAACGGTCATTATGGACAACAAGAATCGCTGGATGATGTCCTGAAAGCTTGAGCTGAAATCCGTTAAGTTCGGTGATTTCGATTTTTCCGCCGCCGATTGAGATGCCGACAAGCTCTAGTTCGCCATCCTCATCACCAACGCGAACTTTAGCTGTGTTCGGGTGTTCAGGAATCGCTTCCTCCACATGGAACACTACCTTTATGCCTCTTTGCTCAGCCAATTCAAGGGATGTTTTGATTCTCTCATCAAATGTGTCAAAATCAAGGATTCCTCCGATAATAGCCACATCTGTTCCATGCCCTTTATATGTTTCGGCAAAAGATCCGTACAGATGGATATCGACCCATTTAGGCTGCCTTTCAAACAGGCTTCGTGCAACCCTTCCAATTCGTGCAGCACCTGCTGTATGTGAACTCGATGGACCAATCATAACTGGCCCGATTATATCAAAAACGCTTTTATATTTCATATAAATAACTCTCCCTTAAAAACGACTCTTTCCTACAAATCTAACTAACGTAATCTATATTATAAAAAGCGTAAAAAAAGCTAAATTCTTTTAATATAATAACATAGCTTATGCTTATCCGCTGATATTTTCAACTTTTTTAAGTGTTACCATTAAATAGAAGAAAACCACTGCCTGTGACAGTGGTTTTTTTTATTTATTCAACAGAGAAAATAAAGGAATAAAGCGGCTGTTTGCCGTCATGCACTTCTACTTCCACGTCTTCATAATTTTCTTCCACAAAGGAGACAATTGCTTCTAGCTCTTCTTCTAGTGCTTCTTCCCCTTTGATAATTGTCAATATTTCGGTATCTTCATCAATCATTTTACCGAGCAATTCTTTAGCAGATTGGACTTTCTCCTTGCTTTTAGCAACAATCTTACCATCAGCTATGCCCATGAAGTCGCCTGTTTCTATTTGGAGACCGTCAATGCTTGTGTCTCTGACTGCGTATGTTATTTGTCCTGTTTTAACATGCTCCAATGCAGCGATCATGCCTTTTTTGTTTGTCTCCAAGTCACCTGATGGATTGAAGGCAAGCAGCGCAGACATGCCTTGCGGAACTGTTTTAGACGGAATAACAGCAACTTCTGCATCTAATACTTGAGCAGCTTGCTCTGCAGCCATGATAATGTTTTTGTTGTTAGGCAAGATAAACACCTTTTTTGCATTTACCTTATTAACAGCATTCACAATATCCTCTGTGCTCGGATTCATCGTTTGTCCGCCTTCGATGACACTATGCGCACCGATGCTGCGGAACATGTCAGCGATCCCGCTTCCCATGGAAACTGTAACGATACCGTACTCCTTTTGCTCTTCAGTCGCTGGGATCGGCGCATCAAACGATTCTTTTGAGCCTTCAATCAAACTGCTGTGTTGTTCACGCATATTCTCAATTTTCATCTTGATAAGGTTTCCATAATTTTGCCCAAATGTCAGCACTTCTCCAGGCTGATTGGAGTGTATATGTATTTTTACAACCTCATCATCTGCGATTACAAGCAAAGAATCGCCATATTGACTTAAGTCCTGTCTGAATTGTTCCTCAGAAAATGGCTTGCCTCCAAGCTTATCTTCCTCAAGACGAACCATAAATTCTGTACAGTAGCCAAACTCAATATCCTCTGTATTCATAAACCCGTGAACATTTTTATGGTGCTCTGCATTAACAAGATCATTCATTGTTACTGTTTGCTGTGTTGTCTCTGGCAGCGCTTCTCCAGTCAGCACAGATAAGAAACCTTCATATACAAATACAAGCCCTTGACCGCCGCTGTCAACAACTCCCACTTCCTTCAAAACAGGAAGCAAATCCGGCGTTCTGTTTAAGGATGCTTTCGCTTCTTTTACGACATCTGCCATTACTACAGTGATATCAGTGTTATTCTCTGCTGATTGGACTGCTTTTTTTGCCGCATCTTTTGCCACAGTCAAAATCGTACCTTCCACAGGCTTCATCACTGCTTTATAAGCAGTTTCTACACCAAACTGAAGGGCATTGGCGAACTCTTGTGCAGTAATGCTATCCTTTTGTTCAATTGATTTAGAAAAACCGCGGAACAACTGGGACAAGATAACTCCAGAATTCCCTCTTGCTCCCATTAGCAATCCCTTTGAAAGGGAAACCCCTACTTTTCCGATATGTAACTGAATATTATTTTGAACTTCCTTCGCACCAGATGTCATGGACAAATTCATATTTGTTCCAGTATCTCCATCCGGGACCGGGAATACATTTAACGCATCTACATAATTAGCATTAGAGGATAAATGGTTTGCTCCTTGGATTACCATTTCGGCAAATCGCTTTCCTTCTAAAACTGTAATTGACACTGAATTTCCTCCTCACTACGGGTTCGTGACACGAACTCCCTGAACGTAAATATTAACCGAGTCAACGGCAAGTCCAACTGTTTTATTGAGTGTATACTTCACTTTGGATTGAACATTGTGCGCAACCTCGGAAATTTTCGTTCCGTAACTTACAATTATATACATATCAATATGCACTTCGTCATCTACTTTTCGAACCATTACTCCGCGAGTGAAATTTTCTTTACGCAAGATATCTGTTAATCCATCTTTTATTTGATTTTTAGACGCCATTCCAACGATGCCATAACAATCAATTGCAGCTCCACCTGCGATTGTTGCAATCACTTCTGTTGAAATATCAATTTGTCCGAAATTTGTTTTTAGTTCAATGGACATGAGTGTTCCCCCTTTGGAATTGCTCCTTGACTAATCACATTTTACTATAACCTTCTACTTTTTGAAAGCTATTGTTGAAAACCTTTTATTTATTAGCGTTAATTGCTCCCCAGCTTCTGTTTTATGCAATACTGATTACTTTTTATTCTTGAATTTACACTACTCCGCCTTAATACATTTTTATATTGTTTCACTAGATTCACATAATATACACGGCGCTTCATAAGTGATTTTCAAGAAAAAATTGGAAATTAAACATGATGTCAAGGAAATTTTCTTGAAAGCTTCCATTACAGCTATTGCAATCATGAGCGTAGTGTGATAAATTATTAAAGTATCTTTGTGAGGACTATTTAGGATATTTCTCAAGATTAATACTATCTATGAATTTAAAGCTCGTTATTGATGAGTTTTGGTTATAAGGAGGGAAATATACATGCCACGTAAATGTGTTGTAACTGGAAAGAAAACAACTACAGGTAATGCTCGTTCCCATGCGATGAATGCTAACAAGCGTACTTGGGGAGCAAACCTTCAAAAGGTTCGTATTTTAGTAGACGGCAAACCTAAACGTGTTTGGGTATCTGCTAGAGCTCTTAGATCTGGTAAAGTTGAACGCGTATAATGCGAATTTTGGAAGTTTAACTTCCAAAAAATAAAAAAGGACAAATTGCTGTCCTTTTTTATTTTTGTCAAAATTTAATGAAGTCGGCCAAGTTTTGTACAGACAAGCCTTGGAAGGTTGTCTGTACAAAAAAAGGAATAAACCTAAAATGTCTATTCTTTTTTGAATGTTCCTAACATTGCACGGACAAGCCCGCCTAAAAACTTAGGCAATTTAATGGTATAAAATCTCATGAATACCGTCCCTCCTTCAACATTAGCAAAAAACCTCAATCTCTCTAAACTCATTACATATGCTATTCAAAAAAACCAAATGAGTACTTATTTTTTCCATCATTAATCATGACTCCTTATCACCATTAATATGCCGCTCACGAATGAAAAAGTACCATATTCCTCAATAATTTCATTGCTAATGCACAATGTACTGCTGACAGGGAGATCCCTATCAATTAAAGGATATTTAAAGCCCTTTAATGTTAGACCAATAATTTTTGCTCCGTATGGAAAAAAGGAAACATATGGCATAGCTTCTTCCTTCTTCAATTTATAACTGCCGGCCTTGGCAATTGTCACCGTGTTTTTTTCATCTATAATTTCCACATTCACTTGAGGACTTTCTGTCACATATTTAAGCAACAGCTGCAGGTTTGCAAAGGTATGATCCATTCTTCCGCCTGTTGCTCCAAAAACTCTTATCTTTTCCACACCTTTACTAATCGCCCAATTGATGGCGAGCTCCATATCTGTTTCATCCTTTTCTGGTTTAAAAAGCTTCACTTCGTCTGAATAGCTGTTAATCTGTTCTCTTTCCGTATCATTCACAGAATCGAAGTCACCAAAGGAAGCCAAAATTGGAATATTACGCTTCATTAAGTACAGTGCTCCTCTGTCGACACCTATCCATTTACTGTCTTCTTGCAGAAACTTATCTAATGATGGAATATATGCTGTTGGCCCTGCCGCCATTATATTGAAAATCATGCTATTGTCCTCTCCTTTTTTCTTATCAAAAAAAGAGCATTGGAATTGCTTCCAAGCTCTTTATTAACCTGATTAATATTTAGGCTTCCTGTCTTTAATCTCCTGAAGGAAATCCTTATAATGCTCATAACGGTATTCTTGTATTTCTTGCGCCTCCACCTTTGCCTTAACAGCACATTTCGGCTCAGATAGATGCAAACAGCCTCTGAACTTGCAATCCTGGCTCGCCTTCTCGATCTCAGGGAAGCAATAATTCAAATCCTCGAGTTCCATTTCATCCTCAAACTCTAAGGAGCTAAAACCCGGCGTATCTGCCACAAGAGCATCTCCAACTGATATAAGCTCCACATGGCGGGTTGTATGCTTACCTCTTCCCAAATGGGATGAAATTTCATCTGTTTTCAAGCTTAAGTCAGGACGGATGGCATTTAAAAGCGATGACTTACCAACACCGGACTGGCCAGCAAAAACCGATATTTTTCCATTTAGTTCTGGGAGGAGTGTTTCAATGCCTTGCTCTGTTTCTGATGATGTAAGGACAACCTTATAGCCAATTTGCTCATAATAATCTGCAAATTCTCTCATTCTGTTTGCCTTCTCATCATTTGTTAAATCCATCTTTGTGATACAGATGATTGGATCAATACGATTGAATTCAACCAATGTCAGAAACCTGTCTAATAATGCCGTGCTGAAATCCGGCTCTACACTGGAAAACACAAGTATTGCCTGGTCTACATTGGCAATTGGAGGCCTGATAAGTTCATTTTTGCGCTCCTTAACCTCCAAAATATAACCATCTGTTTCGTTCTCTGCCTGAAATACCACTTCGTCACCGACAAGGGGGGTGATTTTATTCTTACGGAAAACACCCCTGCCCCGGCACTGTGTGATTTCTCCATCGCTTATCACATAATAAAAACCGCTTAATGCTTTAATGATTTTGCCTTCTGGCATAGATTATAACGCTCCTTAACCTGGATATGGCACTTCTTCATCAATGATGACACTTTGATCACGCAGCACACGATAATATCCTTTTTCCCCTTCAGGGATTTTCAGTGTAATTGTCTTCTTCGTTGTTTCAGTGATAGAAAGGGTCTCAATTGGCTCTGTCATATTATTTTCCAAATCACCAATATATATTTTCACTTCTTGAGCTTTCGGCTGCCCGTCTTCCGTCATTTCAGTTGGTTCAAATGGAATAGTGAGTTCTAGTGTCACTTCTTTAGGTGGCACTTCTTCCTTACCCTTTGAAAGCACAACAGAAACCTGTGCGCCAACTCGTACATTTGTACTCGCGCTTGGCGACTGGGAGATAACTTTTCCTTCATCAACAATATCACTGTATTCTTCCGTAAAGGTTACAGATAAGTCTTGTTCATCAATATAATCATTGACTTCTTTTTTTGTATAACCAGCAAGATCCGTTAGCTTAATAAGCTGAGCACCTTTACTGATTGTAAATTCTAATTCAGCGTCTTCAGGAACAACTTCATCTCCTTGGTCAAAATTCTGTTTAAGGATTGTTCCTGATTCCTGTGTTTCATCAAATTCCTCTACTTTGCTGATGTTTTTAAATCCTTGCTTTTCGAGTAGGTTCACGACATCTTCATATGCCTTCCCAACATAATCATCTAGCTCGTATTTTTCTTTCCCTAAGCTTTCATATAAAGTAATGGATGCACCTTTTTTTGCATTGTTTCCGGCTTTTGGCGCTGTACGAATGATAGTGCCTGCATCAACATCTTCATCATTCATTGTCTTTGTTTCCCCGATTTTAAAGCCTGCTGCCTCAAGCTCAGAAATTGCTTCTTCTGTTGTTGAACCAGTCACATCAGGAACAGCTACTTCATCAGGAATGTACATCGCCGGAAAAACGGTCACGGAAAGAATTGCGAGAATAACTAAGATTAAAAAGGTTGAAACTAAAGCAATTGTCAGCTTTTTGCCTTTCTTTTTCGGCTTTTTTTGTTTTTTGTCTTTGCCTACTTTCTCTTTCGGCTCATCTTTAACTTGCTTTTCTTCCTTTGCTTTTGCATGCACAATTGTTTCATCAAGATTAGGGTAAGTACTGTCATCGGTTATTATCGGGATTGCCTTTGTTGCTTCATCGTCTATTGGAACATGAAATTTCGGCTCATTTAACCGTTCTGGCTCCAATGCTGTTCGTAATTCCTCTTCCATTTCCTCCATGCTGCTATAACGGTGAAAAGGATCCTTGGCAGTTGCTTTTAAAACGATGTTTTCAACACTTTGTGGAACATCGTCATTCCACCTTTTGACACTCGGCGTTTCAGATTGGAGATGCTTCAAGGCAATCGATACTGCCGACTCTCCTGAAAATGGCAGCCTTCCTGTCAGTAGCTCGAACATGACTATTCCAAGCGAATATATGTCCGATTTTTTATTTGCCATTCCGCCTCGCGCCTGTTCTGGTGATAAATAATGCACCGAGCCAAGAACAGAATTGGTCTGGGTGATACTTGTGGCACTTAAGGCCATCGCAATGCCAAAATCTGTGATTTTAACATGACCATGGTTATCAATTAATATATTATGGGGCTTAATGTCCCTGTGGACAATATTGTTTTGATGGGCATGAGAAATACCGGATGTCAACTGTCTCATGATATCGATGGCAGTTTCAATCTTTACAGGAGAATGTTTTTGTATGTATTGTTTTAAGGTGTCTCCTGCCACATATTCCATGACAATATAATAGATGTCTCCCTCTTCACCAACATCATAAATATTGACGATATTAGGGTGAGCCAGACTTGTCGCAGAATGTGCCTCCCTGTGGAAACGACGGATAAATTCTTCATCATTGACAAAATCTAGGCGCAGCATCTTAACCGCAACATCCCGGTCGAGAATCATATCATGGGCAAGATAAACATTGGCCATTCCCCCGCCGCCGATCATATCCATAATCTTATAGCGACCACTTATCCTTTTGCCTATCATCATTTTGCTTCACCTGCTTTATCACCGTCAAAAAATTCTAAGATTATAACTGTTATATTATCTTCGCCGCCATTCTTGTTCGCTGTTTCAATCAAATAGCTTGCTTTTCTTTCCAAAGTTTCAGGTGCCTGAAGAACCTCTTCCAGTTCTCCATCTCCCACTTTATTGGATAAGCCGTCAGAACAAATAAGAATGACATCTCCTTGCTCAAATACGATTGTAATCAAGTCGATATTAAGCTGTTCCTCTGTACCAAGTGCACGCAATACAACATTTTTCCGCGGATGATGCTCTGCATCCTCTTTTGTGATTTGCCCCATTCTCACTAGTTCATTTACAAGTGAGTGGTCCTCTGTCAGTTGTTTAAAGCCGTCCTCATTATAAAGATAACAGCGACTGTCACCGACATGAGCAATCGTTGAAAAACTGTCTGTACTTATAACAGCAATAATGGTTGTTCCCATTCCTTCACATTCAGGGTTTTCTTGGGCATGACGCAAAACAATCCTGTTTACTTCAAGGATATTGGATTTTAACCAGCTTTCAGCTGCATCTGCTGTCGTTATATTTTCAGCACTCTCCCAAAATTCGGCAAGTTTCTCAACAGTAAGACGGCTTGCAACATCACCGGCACGGTGGCCGCCCATACCATCTGCTACGATGGCAAGGCGCTGTCCGGCTTTATTAAAACAAATTGCTCCACTATCTTCATTATGCTGTCTGACTTTCCCTTTATCTGTCATGAAAATTTGACTCAAAAGTTATCACCTCGTCTCTTCTTGTCTCTCCTTCGCGCGAAGCTGGCCGCAAGCAGCATCAATGTCAGAACCTTGTTCTCTGCGGATTGTTACATTTACACCGCGGTCTTTTAACGTCTTTTCAAATAGGAAGATTTGATCTCTAGGTGTACGTACATAATCGCGTTCTGGAACATAGTTAACAGGTATTAGGTTTACGTGGCATTTAACCCCTTTTACAAGTTTAGCCAATTCCTCCGCATGTTCTACCTGATCATTGACATTTCCGAATAAACCATATTCAAAACTTACTCTTCGTCCTGTTTTGTTGATGTAATAGCGAATGGCATCCATCAGTTCAGGAAGCTTATATGCACGGTTAATCGGCATAAGTCTGCTTCTTATCTCTGTGTTTGGTGCATGAAGAGATACGGCAAAGTTTATTTGCATGTTTTGGTCAGCGAATTCGTAAATTTTAGGAATAATACCGCTCGTTGAAACCGTAATATGTCTAGCTCCAATGTTAAGCGCCTTATCATGATTAATGATTTTCAAGAAGCTAAGCATGCTGTTGAAATTATCAAACGGCTCACCAATTCCCATAATTACAACAGAGCTTACACGCTCATCCAATTTATCAAGTGCTTGTTGTACTTTTACGACCTGTGCCACAATTTCTCCTGCTTCTAAGTTTCTTTTTAGTCCACCTAGGGTAGAAGCACAGAAAGTACAGCCGATACGGCAGCCAACTTGTGTCGTTACACATACAGAATTGCCATAATCATGTCTCATTAAAACCGTTTCAATCGAATATCCATCATGAAGTTCAAAAAGGAACTTAATTGTCCCATCATTTGATGTTTGTTCGATGATCGTTTTTAATGTTGTGATTGTGAAATTTTCTTCCAATAGCGTGCGGAGATTTTTAGACAAATTGGACATATCCTCAAAAGTTGTTACCCTTTTTTTGTATAGCCATTCAAAAATCTGTTCTGCTCTAAACACTTTTTCATTGTTATCTTTTAACCAATCTTTTAACTCATCCAATTGCAAAGAGTAGATTGATGGGATTGTTGGTTCTGCTTCTTGTTTTCTTCTAGTTGATTTAACTTGTTCCATTTATTGCACCTTCTTTCTTAATGCCGCAATATAAAAGCCGTCAGAGCCAAAATATTGTGGTAACACCTGAAGCTCATGCCCGTTTGCATACTTCTGTACAGAAGCAGGCAATCGCTCCACTAAAGTTGTATCTTTTTCAAACTGATCATTAGAATTCAAAAATTGTTCTATTACGGCTTCATTTTCCTTTACATCAACCGTACATGTGCTGTAAACGAACGTTCCGCCTTTTTTCAACAAAGGAGATAATGATTCAAGAAGCTGCAGCTGTATTGTATGAAGACGACTGACATCCTCTTCCTTCTTCGCATACTTAATATCAGGCTTCCTTCTCATAACCCCAAACCCAGAGCAAGGAGCATCAAGCAGGATTCGATCGAAGGATTCATGCTCTAACACTTCTGGAAGACGACGACTATCCATCGCTTTTGTGTTGATATTATCAAGCTGTAGCCTTTGCGCATTTTGCTGGATGAGCTTCACTTTATGCTCATGCAAATCAACGGATAACACATTGCCACCATTATTTAATTTTTCGGCGATATGCGTTGATTTCCCTCCTGGTGCAGCACATGCATCCAAGACTGTTTCATTACCGTCAACATGCAGGGCATATGCAACAATCATCGAGCTCTCATCTTGTATTGTCAATAAGCCTTCTTTGAAAGAATCAGAATTAGCAAGATTTCCTTTTAAGCCCTGAATGCCTTCAGGAATAATATCACTTGCTGCAACCTGGTAGCCTTCCTGCTCTAATCTTTGTAAACATTCTGCAACAGTAGTTCTTGTTGTATTGACCCTCGCTGTTTGTACTGGGGCGGTTAAATTGATTTCACACATTTTTTTTGTTTCATCAAAACCAAGCTGGTCAATCCAACGCTTCACAAGCCATAGTGGATGGCTCATTTCAACGGACAGTCTTTCTGCTGGATCTTTAATACTTTCAAATGAAGGCAGTTTATTCCGCTGAATGTTGCGTAATACACCATTAACAAGGCCGGCTATCCCTTTATGGCCACGCCTTTTGGCAATTTCAACAGCCTCATTGATAGCAGCATGGTCTGGAATCCGATCTAAAAAAACGAGTTGATAAAGTGTCATTTGCAACAGTGAAATGACCCAGCTTTCGATTTTTTTCCTATTAGTCAGGAAACCATCTAAATAGAAGTCCAATGTCATTTTGCGCTGCAGTGTGCCATAAACGATTTCTGTCAGAAGGCCGATATCCTTTTTGGGAATTTCATTTTTCTTAATGCTGCTGTTTAACAGCAGATTACTGTATGCCTGGTTGCTGTTAATGCTCTCTAAAATTTCAAGCGCTGCTTCCCGGACGTTTTGCTTCTTAGTTTTCATTCGCAACTCCTAATATATCATTAACAGCCATTTTTGAACCTGCTCCCCTAAGGAAAACATCAGCTGTCATTTTTTTCTTACCTGCAGGCTGAAGCTCGGTAATCTTAATGAATGAACCGCTGCCCGTTGCAACAACTGGGCCGTCCTCCTCCACGCTAATTATTGTACCTGGAGCTGCTTCAGCTTGTCTGTTCACCTTTAATGCTTTCCATACTTTCATCGGTTTGCTTTCGTATTCTGTAAAGGCTACTGGCCATGGATTCATCCCGCGAATTTGGTTATAAATTTGCTCACCTGATGCCGACCAGTCAATTTTTTCGTCTGATCTTTTTATATTCGGTGCAAAAGTAGCCTCCTCATCAACCTGAGGGATTGGTGTTAACTCACCAGCAATCAGCTTCGGCAATGTTTGCGACAGAAGCTCACTACCTACTTCGCTCAACTTATCATGCAATGTACCAACAGTATCCTCTTCCTCTATTACTACCTCAGCAACTGTCAGAATATCTCCTGCATCAAGCTTTTCCGCCATATACATGATTGTAATACCTGTTTTTTCTTTTCCTTGAATGATGCTGTAATGAATTGGTGCACCGCCTCTTAGTTCAGGCAACAGGGAGGCATGAACATTTATACAGCCAAGCCTTGGTGCATCTAGAAGTTCCTTTGGCAGGATTTGACCGAATGCAGCAGTTACGATTAAATCTGGCTGCAAGGCAATAATTTGCCCCAATTCTTCTGATTGGCGTATTTTCTCTGGCTGATACACTGGAATACCGTGCTTTAATGCTTCTACTTTAACAGGTGGAGGTGTGAGCACCTTTTTTCTGCCAACAGGGCGGTCCGGCTGTGTCACAACGGCAATAACTTCATAGCCATCCTCTAATATTCGCTGCAAGACTGGAACAGAAAAATCAGGCGTACCCATAAATACTATTTTCGTCATTAGCTCTCCACCTCTTCAAGTTCGTCTTCTTCTAAATAACGAGTTACTTTTGATGTAAACAAAACCCCGTCCAAATGATCCATCTCGTGAAGGATTGCTCTTGCCATAAAATCCTCTGCTTCGATTGTAAACATTTTTCCTCTGCGGTTTTGAGCTTGGACTTTAACTGTATATGGTCTGCTTACTTCCCCGAAAAGTCCTGGAAAACTCAAGCAGCCTTCTGGGCCTGTCTGCTCTCCCGCATTCGATAATAAAACAGGATTAATAAGCTCAATTGTCCCAGATCCATCATCAATATCAACAACCGCAATACGTTTGCTAATACCGATTTGTGGTGCTGCAAGCCCAACCCCGTCAAATTCTATCATTGTCTCATACATATCATCTAATAATTTCGCTAATTTCTTGTCAAAAACTGTCACTTCTTCGCATGGTTGTTCTAAAACCGGATCTGGCGACAGTACAATTTTTCTTACAGACACTGCATTTCCTCCAAACATTGTTAACAATAACTAGTATATATTATTTATATAAACTTCCTCTTTAAAGAAGGTTTTTAATGGTGTAACGCAAGCTACATTAGTATATAAGGATTAACATCTATCGAAATTTGTAAACCATTTGAACTAATTTCACCTTGATAATGGTCTAAAATTGACTTTAATACTTCTTTTAAGTTTGGTTCCTGTTTGTATTTTATCAGACACTGGTACCGATATCTATTTTTTATTCTGGAAATAGGGGAAGCAACTGGTCCTAAAACCACCGTTTTCGGAGAAAGCTTATGCCTTACAACCTTTGTGATTTGCTCTGTGACAGCAACTGTCTTCATCAGCTCCTCATGGCTGACGGTTATGAGAGTTATATAATAGTAAGGAGGATAGGAGTGGTTTCTTCTTATCATCATCTCACTTTGATAAAAACGGTCGTAATCCTGCAGACTCGCTAATTCAATGCTGTAATGCTCTGGCGTGTAGGTCTGAAAAATTACCTCTCCAGCCAATTCATGCCTGCCAGCCCGTCCGCTGACTTGTGTTAACAGCTGGAATGTTTTTTCAGATGACCGAAAATCCGGCAAATGAAGCATTGTATCTGCTGAAAGCACACCAACTAGCGTGATTCTAGGGAAGTCCAACCCTTTTGCAATCATTTGTGTGCCTAGCAATATGTCGGCGTTTCCGTCTTGAAACTCTTTAAGGAGCTTTTCGTGTGAGCCCTTGCGGCTAGTCGTATCGACATCCATGCGAATAACTTTTGCTTCAGGGATAACTTTAGTAAGCTCTTCCTCCACCTTTTGCGTTCCTGTACCGAAATAGCGGATATGCTCACTATTACACTCTGGACACTGAAGCGGTGTCTGGTCCTCATATCCGCAATAATGGCATTTCATTTGATTAGTATAACGATGGTATGTCAGACTAATGTCACAATGAGGACATTTTACCACATAACCACAATCACGACACATAACAAAAGAAGAATGTCCGCGTTTATTCAAGAATAATACCGTTTGCTCTTGCTTCTCCATACGATCCTTCAGTTTTTCAAGGAGAACTCTTGAGAACATGGAGCGATTTCCTTCTTTAAGCTCTTCTCTCATATCCACAATTTCCACTTCCGGCAATGGTCTGTTATTCATTCTGCTTGGAAGGGACAATAAGGTATAAACTCCCTTTTGTGCCCTTGCAAAGCTTTCAAGTGCAGGTGTTGCACTTCCAAGGACAACCGGACAATTGTGAATCTTTCCTCTTTCAATTGCCGCTTCTCTTGCATGATATCTTGGATTTTCTTCTTGTTTATATGTCATCTCATGCTCCTCATCAATAATGATGATTCCAAGATTTTCAAATGGAGCAAATACAGCAGATCTGGCACCAACTACTACCTTCACTTCTTTGCGTTGAATTTTTCTCCATTCGTCATACTTTTCTCCGACAGACAAACCACTGTGCAGGACAGCTACCTGATCTCCAAAGCGACCTTTAAACCTATTTACCATTTGGGGAGTTAACGCAATTTCCGGAACTAAGACAATTGCTTCTTCCCCTTTTTCCAGCACGTTTTGAATGGACTGCAGGTACACCTCTGTTTTACCACTGCCTGTTACGCCGTATAATAGAAAAACTTCGTGCTTATCATTTCTAATGGATGCATGAATCGGAGCAATTGCAGTTGACTGTTCCCCTGTCAATGGGAGCGGTTCTGTTTTGGCAAACTGTCTCTGTTCATATGGATCACGGTATATCTCAAGATTTTTTTCAGCAAGAACCTGCCGTTCTACAAGCCCCTTAACGGCAGAGCTTGAAATACTCAATCTTTCAAGCAATTGCCTTTGTTCAATCGGTTCCCTGTTATGGATAAAAAATTCAATCACTTGTTTTTGCTTACTCGCTTGTTTTGTCAAAGACTCAGCATAAATCAGCAGTTCCTCTGCACTCATAAGTGGGATAATATGCTTTGTTGTTTTCTTTTTTCCTTTTGATTGAACTTCATAATGAACCTCTGCTATACCCTCTTTCACCAGCTTTTGAATGGCATGGATGGAAGCAAACTTAATCGCCTCTTCCCAAAGTACAGATGACTCACTAGCAAAGAGCTGCTCCAGCCCATCTGGCAGCATAAAATTAGCATTCTCGCTCACAAGTTTAAGCTTTCTTTCATATTTCGCCTTTAATGCAGGCGGCAGCATTGCTTGATAGGCGGAGATTTTATAGCATAATGTCGTTTTGGAAAGCCAATCTCCAAGTAATAGCAGCTCTTCATTTAATACAGGTACAACATCCATCGGTTCAATGACTTTTTTTAATGATTTAAAAGAAGACGTTTCCTCGACAGATTCTACAAAGCCTTGCACCTTCCGCGGTCCAAATGGGACAATAACGCGCATACCCGGTTGAATGACTTCTTCTAAATGCTCTGGTATCAAGTAGTCGAATGGCCTGTCAGTTTGCTTTGCAGGTACGTCCACAATTACCTTTGCAATACTCATACCTGATCTTCCTTCAATAAATAAGCCTGCTCAAGAATTTTTTCTGCTACTTCATCCTTCGTCATAAGAGGTAGCTCTACTTTTTTGCCATCGCGTTTAAAGATTGTCACAATATTTGTATCTGTGCCAAACCCAGCTCCCGCAGCACTGATATTGTTAGCAACAATCATATCGGCATTTTTACGTTTTAGCTTGTCTTGCGCATATTTATCAATATCTTTTGTTTCAGCAGCAAAACCAACCAGAATTTGCTTTGTCTTTTGCTTGCCTAATTCCATCAGAATATCTTTTGTTCGAGTAAATGTAATTGTTTCTGCTCCATCCGTCTTTTTCACTTTATGCTCATGTGTCAAGACTGGCTTATAGTCGCTCACAGCTGCTGTTTTTACAATAATATCGGCAGCACTGCTATATTGCATAACCTTTTCATACATTTGCTCAGCACTTTCCACACGGAATACTTCCGCTTCTTTCGGTGGCGTCAAATGGGTAGGTCCTGTAACAAGAATAACTCTCGCTCCCATTTTGGCTGCTTGCTTTGCAACACTATATCCCATTTTCCCTGTAGAATGATTGGATACAAAGCGGACAGGATCTATCTTCTCTCTTGTCGGTCCTGCTGTCACTAATACTGTTTTCCCTTCGAGCAGCTTCTTTTCTCCTTTGAAATGAGCTTCCATATGCTCGATGATTTTTTCAGGCTCTTCTAATCTGCCTTTCCCAACATAGCCGCATGCTAAATAGCCTTCTCCCGGATTAATGAAGCGGTACCCGTAATCATACAGTACCGATATGTTTTTTTGAACAGCTGGGTGGTCATACATATGCACATTCATGGCTGGAGCAATCCAGACATCAGAGGTTGCCGCAAGCAAAGTAGTTGAAATCATATTATCAGCGATGCCGTTCGCCAATTTCCCAATAATATTGGCTGTTGCCGGTCCAACCAAAATTAAATCAGCCCAGTCTGCAAGGTCAATATGTGCAATTACTTTTGGATCCTTTTCATCGAAAGTATCTGTATATACTTCGTTCTTCGACAGCGCCTTAAATGTGAGCGGGGACACAAATTGCATGGCCGATTCAGACATAATAACTTTAACATCAGCGCCTTTTTGGGTCAGCTTGCTAGTTAATGCACACATCTTATAAACAGCAATTCCACCTGTCACACATAAAAGAATCTTTTTCCCTTCTAACAATTTGCATCCACTTCTTTCTCTCTTTAGTACTCTTATTATGCAAGAAAATAAAAGATTTTTCACCTTGAGAAACTTAAGTTTATTAAAGCCTATTCACTCCATGAAAAAAGACCGATCTGATGAGATCCAGTCTTTTCTCTTGTAAATATTCACTCTTATATGTGAACCAATTAAGCCTTCAAGTAAATATTACTCATTATCCGCTGGATCGTTTACACGGTATGTCAGCTGATCTTGATTGATTTCCTCTAATGCTTTTCCTACGTTTTTATGGGAGATATACTTATCCAATTGAAGCTTTTCATTTAACTGAAGCTTTCTTGCTCTTTTTGCCGCAACAGACACTAAAGAATATTTGGAATCAATTTTAGTCAACAATGAATCAATAGATGGATTTAACATGTTTAATTAGCCTCCAGCATTTTTTTATATTTTGGCTCTACTCTTTCTCTTCTGCAATGCTCTGCAACAATGATTGCTTTGATTTTTTCGCATGCATTTTCAACCGTATCGTTTTCGACAACATAGTCATATAAATGCATCATTTCAATTTCTTCTCTTGCCACATTCATACGGTTATTGATGATTTCTTCCGTTTCTGTGCCTCTTGTCACAATGCGGTTTTTCAATTCAGACAAGCTTGGCGGGCTTAAGAATATAAACAGGCCATCAGGGAATTTTTCCCTTACTTGCCTAGCGCCTTCCACTTCTATTTCTAAGAAAACATCTTTTCCATTATTTGTAGTTTCTCTCACATAATCGACTGGCGTACCATAATAGTTGCCAACAAACTCTGCGTATTCTAGCAGTTTCCCCTGCTCAATTAATCCTTCAAATTCTTCTCTTGTCTTGAAGAAATAATCAGTACCATCTACTTCACCAGTACGGGGAAGTCTTGTTGTCATGGAAATAGAATATTCAAAAGAAGTATTCTCTTGAGAAAATATCTCCTTACGGACCGTTCCTTTACCTACACCAGAAGGTCCTGACAAAACAATTAAAAGTCCTTTATCTACCAAAACTTTCTCCTACCCTTCATCCAAAATTTCATCACGGTCATTTAATCGATGTGCAACCGTTTCAGGCTGAACAGCTGAAAGGATAACATGGTCGCTATCCATTACAATTACAGCCCTTGTTCTCCGACCATAAGTTGCATCAATAAGTGAGCCTCGATCTCTAGCATCTTGAATAATGCGTTTAATTGGAGCTGATTCAGGACTGACAATCGAAATGATCCGGTTTGCAGAAACAATATTACCGAAACCAATATTAATTAGCTTGATGGACATTACTCTACCCCAATCATATTGTATTATTTTTGACGAGTTAGACTTAATCTAAACATTCCTTATTCAATGTTTTGAACTTGCTCCTTCATTTTTTCCAAGGAGCTTTTCAGGTCGACTACGGCCGAAGCTATTTCTGCTGCATTGCCTTTTGAACCAATGGTATTTACTTCCCTGTTCATCTCCTGCAAAAGAAAATCAAGTCTTCTGCCAACAGGTTCAGATTCTTCTATTATAGAAGCAAATTGGTGGATATGGCTATACAAGCGCACCAATTCTTCATTAATATCGGCTTTTTCGGCGAAAATCGCCACCTCTGTCAACAACCTGCTTTCATCAACGAGTCCTGAAGTGTAGCTATCGAGCTTTGCTTTTAGTCTTTCCCGATAAGACTCTGCCACCTTTGGAGCAAGACGTTTTAACTTGTCTGTAACTTGATGAACGCTCTGCAGGAGTGCAAGAATATTTGTCTTTAATTCCCGTCCCTCTGCTTCTCTCATTACTGCAAGCTGGATTGCTGCATCCTTAACAGCTCCCAGAAGCATCGACTCCATTTCTTCCACATTCACAGGATCATCCAGTAGTTGAAAGCAATCTTTGTTTTGCAATAGCTCACTTACCGATACTGGTTCCTTAATTGTGAACCTCGCTCTCATTTCCTCAAGCACCCGATAATACTCATCAAGCAATTGCCAGTCAACCACCATCTTTTGATTTTTGGCTTTTTCGCCATCAATCGTAATGAACACCTCTGCCCTGCCTCTATGTATATATTGCGAGATTAACTTTTTCACTGCATCTTCCAGTGTCAAATATTGCTTAGGCATTCGAACAATCTGTTCACAAAACCGATGATTGACTGTCTTCATTTCAGCGCTAACGGAAATACCATTACCCTTTCGTGAACCTGCCCCATAGCCTGTCATGCTTTTCACCATATATTAACACATCCAATTTAATTGGCAATTAGTTTCATAATTAGTACAGCTGCCATGTAATCCGTTGCTCATTTTAGAGATATCTGCATAAAAAAACAAAAGGCATAGAGTTATCTCTAGTACCTTTTGGATTATAACATATTTTATTTTGATTTACTTAACAAAAATGATCCTGCTAGTAAAAAAGTTGGAACAGAAGCTAATCCTAATATCATCAGCCAATCCTTCGGTTGAATGGCAACAGTATGGAAAATGCCTTGCAGTCCTGGTACATAAATAACAACAAGCACTAACAACAGGGAGGACAGTACAGCCCAAACCAAATACATGTTTCCAAATGGATTGCGGGACAATATTGATTTTTCACTGCGGCAGTCAAATACATGGATGAGCTGCGCTAGTACTAGTGTGGCAAAGGCTACGGTTTGCGCATATGCAAGATTATCTGGATTATCATTATATGCCAGCATAAAGGCAGCAATGGTCGAAAGCCCAATCAATATTCCTCTTGAAATGACCTTCCAGCCCAGACCTCTTGCAAATACACCTTCATTCGGACTTCGCGGATCACGCTTCATCACATTATCTTCCGGTCTATCAAGACCTAGAGCCATCGCTGGCAGTCCATCTGTCACTAAATTGACCCAAAGTATTTGGATAGGAACTAATGGCAATGGCAGCGCCAAAATCATCGCAAACAGCATAACGAGAATTTCCCCGACATTAGATGCGAGCAGATACCTGATGAACTTACGGATGTTTTCATAAATATTTCTTCCTTCTATAATTGCTGATTTAATGGAAGCGAAGTTGTCATCCATTAATACAAGAGAAGAAGCTTCTTTGGCAACATCTGTACCAGTAATCCCCATTGCAATTCCTATATCTGCTGTTTTAATTGCTGGTGCGTCATTGACACCATCACCTGTCATCGCGACAATATGTCCTCTGTTTTGGAAGGCTTGAACAATTTTAAGCTTATGCTCTGGCGATACCCTTGCAAAAACAGAAACATGATCAACGACATCTTCTAATTCTTGCACACTCATATTTGCAAGCTCTTTACCTTCAAGAACTTTTGACTGACTGTTAGCAATGCCAAGCTGCTTGGCGATTGCATTTGCAGTTATAACATGGTCGCCTGTAATCATAACTGTCTTAATACCAGCTTCCTTACACTCTCTAACAGCTTGTTTCACTTCTGGACGTGGAGGATCAATGATACCTTGCAGTCCGATGAACACAAGCTCGCTTTCTGCTTCCTTTTCATGCAAGATGATTGTATTTGCAGAAATTTCTTTATAAGCAATCGCAATCGTTCTTAATGCTTGGGATGCAAGTCCATCGATGGCAGCTTGTACTGTACTCTTTTCTCTGCTGCCGATATTCTCTGCTCTATTCCCCATTAAGATTGTTTTACTTTGCCCAATCAAAACATCTGGCGCACCCTTTGTGACAACAAACTGCCTGCCTGTAGTATCCTTAACGATGACACTCATCATTTTTCTAGTCGAATCAAACGGAAATTCATTTACTATTTCAAATTGGCTCAACAATTTGCTTCTTGTATACCCGGCCTTCATCCCGGCAACAATCATCGCACCCTCTGTTGGATCACCATTTAAAACATATTCACCTGATTTCTGTTCAATTTCTGCATGATTACACAGCATGCCAAATGTAAGGAGCTGTTGCAACACTTTTTCGTTTTTAGGATCAATAGCTTGCTCATTTTCATAATATTTCCCTTGCGGCTCATAGCCTGTACCGTCTACTGACCATGTTCGTCCACTGCTCCACACCTTTGTGACTGTCATCTTGTTTTGTGTTAATGTCCCTGTTTTATCAGAGCAGATTACAGATGCACAGCCAAGTGTTTCTACTGCTGGAAGCTTACGGACAACGGCATTTTTGCGGATCATTTTCTGTACGCCAAGGCTCAATGCAATTGTCACAATTGCTGGAAGTCCTTCTGGAATGGCTGCGACAGCCAATGACACCCCTGCAAGCACCATTGTGTACAGATCATTACCTTGAAGCACCCCGATACCTACAACAAGAACGGTCAAGGCCAATGCTGTCACAATCAGGATTTTTCCGAGCTGCTCCAGCCTGCGCTGTAGCGGGGTGATTTGTGATTCTGCATTTTGCAGAAGGTCGGCAATTTGACCCATGGCAGTTTTCATTCCTGTAGCAATGACAACACCCATCCCGCTGCCTCTGGAAACCATCGTACCCATAAAGCCCATGTTCTCCATATCGCCCAATGTCAAATTTGGATTATTAATGGACTCTGTCATTTTTTGAACAGGAACAGATTCACCTGTTAATGCTGACTCTTCTACCTCTAAGCTCCGTGATTCAATAATCCGGACATCCGCACCGATTCTGTCACCGCTTGAAAACTTGATAACATCACCTGGTACAAGCTCTTTTGACAAGACCTTCTCCCATGTACCGTTACGAAGGACTTGAACCTGCGGCTGTGAAAGCTCCTTCAATGCGGAAAGTGATTTTTCCGCTCTTCTCTCCTGGTAAAACCCAAGAAAACTATTAAGAATGATGATTGCAATAATCGCAATCGCATCGATATATTCGCCTAATAACCCTGAAATCAACGTTGCCGCCAAAAGCACCAAAACCATAAAATCCTTAAATTGGTTAAAGAACAGGAGCAAAGCACTTTGCTTTTCTCCTTCCTCCAATTCGTTTAATCCGAATTGCTTTACGCGCTTGCCGACATCTTCATCAGACAATCCAGCCGAAAAATCAGTATTCAATGCTTCTTCCACTTGCCTCTCATTCATTTCATGATAGTTCATCCGGCCCTCACTTCCCCCTTTTTTAAAAAATCAGGCTCGCCACTTAAAAAGGCGAAGAATTATAGTCGCAGAACAGCTACAGCATAGTTGTCCCACACCACTATACAGAAATCATATTCACTTGAATGTGAAATAATGCTATTAATATTAGAAAAGCATCCAAGGGTTTGTTAAGCACATTTACTCCTTAATTCTTGCAATATATAGTTGACGCTTTATATTAGTAGAAAATTAATGTACATTAATAGAAGAACTTATGTTTTTATTCGTAAAGAAAAGGAATGTTTATTATGTCATTTGATGGTTTATTTACTAGAGCAATGGCTTCGGAAATCTCTGCAAATCTTAAAGGTGGGAGGATAAATAAGGTACAGCAGCCTTTTTCTAATGAAATTGTCCTGATTGTTCGGGCGAACGGTAAAAATCAGAAGCTGCTCCTTTCTGTCCATCCAAGTTATGCAAGAATCCAGCTTACTCAAGAAACTTACGAAAACCCAAAGGAACCGCCAATGTTCTGTATGCTGCTTCGCAAGCATTTAGAAGGTTACTTTATTGAAAATATATACCAGATTGAAAATGAACGGATGATTGTCCTTGAAGTAAAAGGACGTAATGAAATCGGCGATATTTCTTATAAAAAACTGATTATTGAAGTAATGGGAAGACATAGTAATGTCATCTTAGTGGATCAAGAGAAAAACACGATTTTGGACAGCATTAAGCATGTTTCCTATGCCGTTAACAGCCATCGGGCAATATTGCCGGGCTATGAATATATCGCACCGCCTGCACAAGAAAAAATGAATCCACTTGAGGCAACAGAAGAGGATGTTTTAAAAACGATTGATTTTAATGGAGGAAAGTTGGATAAACAGCTAGTTCAACATTTTTCTGGATTGTCACCACTGTTTTCTAAAGAAATAATCTATAAATCAGGGTTGGCAAACAGAACGACACTGCCTGCTGCTTTTGCTGCAGCAATGAGGACTGTGAAAAACGAACAATATGCTCCTGCTATCATGATCACAGAGAACAAGGAATACTTTTATTTTGTTCCGCTCGAGCATGTTGGCGGAGAGGTAAAAAACTTCCCTACATTAAGCGAGATGCTCGACCGCTTTTATTTCGGAAAAGCAGAAAGAGATCGGGTTAAACAGCAAAGCAATGATTTAGAGCGCTTCATTCAAAATGAACGGGATAAAAACAGCAAAAAAATAAGCAAGCTTGAAAAAACCTTGTCAGAAGCTGAAACAGCAGATCACTATCAGCTTATTGGCGAACTGCTGACTGCTAATTTATATGCGGCAAAAAAGGGAATGGAAAAGCTTGAAGTCATTAACTATTATGACCCAGAAGGAAGCAGTATGGAAATCGAGTTAAATCCAAGACTGACACCGTCTGAGAATGCCCAAAAGTATTTCACACGTTATCAAAAGGCGAAAAACTCCATTGATATTATTAAGGAGCAAATTAACATTGCAGAAACAGAGCTTGAGTATTTTGAAGCCTTGTATCACCAAATCTTAACAGCTTCTCCTAAGGACATTCAAGAGATTCGTGAGGAGCTAATTGAGGAAGGCTATTTAAGAGAAAGACAGAAAAAACAGGCCAAAAAAGCACAAAATGCGAAGCCTGTTCTTGACCAGTATACTTATGATGACACGGAAATATTAGTTGGAAAAAACAACAAGCAAAATGATTATTTGACTAATAAGGTAGCGGCAAGAGATGAAATTTGGCTGCATACGAAGGATATCCCCGGAAGTCATGTTGTTATTCGCAGCAAAACTCCGACAGAGGAAACCATTCTTCAAGCAGCAAAGCTTGCAGCTTACTTCAGTAAGGCTAGACAGTCCAGTTCTGTTCCAGTAGACTTTACACTTGTCCGCCATGTAAAAAAACCAAGTGGCGCTAAACCAGGCTTTGTTATATACGATAACCAGCAGACTGTATATGTTACACCGGACGAAGAAACAGTCATTTCCTTAAAAAAGTAAAAGCATAATCCCGATATTCGGGATTATGCTTCTTTTGTTTACTTGCCCCACTCTGCAGGGTTTTCCTTCCATGCCTGCAGGCTTGCAATATCACTTTCCTTAATATAGCCTTTTTGCTGTGCTACCTCAAGAAGTGCTGTATAATCAGTCAATGAATGGCTTTCAATTTTTGCATCTGCAAGCAATTCTTTTCCTTTTGGCAGCTCGTATGTAAAGATCGATACTACTCCAAGCACGTCACACCCAGCTTCGCGAAGGCTGTTAACTGCTGTGATGACACTGCCGCCTGTTGAAATTAAATCCTCGACAACAACAACCTTTTGGCCTTTTTCTGCTTTCCCTTCAATTTGGTTTCCTTTACCATGTTCTTTTGCTTTCGAACGAACATATGCCATTGGTAAGTCAAGCACATCACTTACCCATGCCGCATGGGGGATACCTGCAGTAGCTGTTCCTGCCACTATATCTGTTTCCGGAAAATGTTCTTTGATTAAATCTGCCAATCCATTTGCGATCTCTTTGCGGACCTTTGGATAAGACAATGTTAAACGGTTATCGCAATAAATTGGTGATTTTAATCCTGAAGACCATGTGAATGGATCGTTTGGCTGTAGAAATACCGCTTTAATTTCTAATAGTTGTTCTGCAATGCTTTTCTTCATTTTGTTACACCTTCCCATTCTGTTTTAAACAATTGATAGCTTTCATACGGGTTTTGCGCGCGGGTAATCGATCTGCCCACTACAATGGCCGATACCCCTGATTCTCTTGCTGAGCCTGGTGTTGCTACACGGACTTGGTCCTGTACATCATCTGATGACAGCCTGATTCCTGGCGTTACTGTCAAAAAATCTGCGCCAAGATGATCTCGGATCAGCGCCGCCTCTAACGGAGAACATACGACCCCATCCATGCCTGCCTGCTTCGTAATTGCTGCATAATGCGCAACTGAATCTAGTAAGGGTAGCTTAATTTGCTGCCATTCTTGCATTTCTTGCTGTGATGTGCTTGTCAGCTGTGTAACAGCTATGGCAAATGGTCGTTTCTGCCCTGCTGGCGTTCCTGCATCAAGACCTTCAAGAGCGCTTTCCATCATGCGGATTCCTCCAGCAGCATGTACATTGACAAGATCTGCTCCAAGGCCTGCAATATTGCGCATTGCACTTTTTACTGTGTTTGGAATATCGTGCAGCTTTAAGTCAAGGAATACTTGATGACCCTCTTCTTTTAATTCGCGCACAATATTCGGGCCTTCTTGATAGAAAAGCTCCATGCCTACTTTTACAAATAGTTTTTCGCCATTAAAGCGGTCTAAGAAATTGAAAACCTCTGTTTTATTTGGAAAATCAAGTGCGATTATAAGCGAGTTGCGCATTCTTTCCCCAGCTCCTTCCAGTACATTCTGAGATGTGATTAATTCCGTATTTGTCCATTAGCGCTGGCAGTTCGTCAATTATGGTTGGACAGATGAATGGATCTACAAAATTTGCTGTTCCGACTGCTACAGCACTTGCACCTGCATAGAAAAATTCTAACACATCCTCCGCACATGATACACCACCCATACCGATTATTGGGAGATTTACATGCTGGCTCACCTCATAAATCATGCGGATTGCTACAGGCTTAATGGCTGGTCCTGACAGGCCTCCAGACTTATTTGCAAGCACAGGATTGCCTGTTCTTAAATCAAGGCGCATCCCAAGTAATGTATTAATCATTGTCAGACCGTCTGCACCGCCCATTTCAACTGCTTTTGCCATCTCCACGATATTCGTGACATTTGGTGAAAGTTTCACGTAAACCGGCTTTTGCGAAACCTCCTTCACCTTTTTCGTTAAGTTTTTGGCCACCTCTGGAATCGTTCCAAAGGCAATACCGCCTGTTTTTACATTTGGACAAGATATGTTAAGCTCTAAGGCTGCTACATTTGGCGCCTTTGAAATTTCCTTGGCAACCTCAATATAATCTTCTTCTAATGATCCTGCCACGTTAGCAATAATCGGCACATCAAAGGAGTTTAACCATGGTAATTCTTCACCCATAACCTTCTCTAATCCTGGATTTTGCAAGCCAATCGCATTTAACATGCCCGAATTAGTTTCAGCAACCCTAGGTGTCGGATTTCCAAATCTCGGCTCGACTGTTGTAGCTTTAATCATAATGGCGCCTAATTTACTTAAATCATAAAGATTGCTATATTCACGCCCAAACCCGAAGCAGCCTGATGCAGGCATAATTGGATTTTTTAAATTTAAGCCTGGCAGCTCGACATTTAATCTGTTCATATGACTACCTCCCCTGCTCTGAATACTGGGCCATCTGTACAAATCTTTTTGTAGGAGATACCTGTAGGATCATCCTGTGTATGACATACACACGCAAAGCATGCACCAATACCGCAGCCCATCCGCTCCTCTAAGGAAATATAGGCTCTTTCTCCAGCAAAATTCTTTTCAAGATTTCGTAGCATTGGTGTAGGGCCACATGTGTAAAGAACATCATACTTGAGATTCTCTTGTTCAATTATATCTGTGACAAACCCTTTTGCTCCCATTGTCCCATCTACTGTTGCGACAAAGGTTGCACCAAATTGGGCAAACTTCTCTTCATAAAATGCTGCTGATGCTGTTTGAAACCCAAGTACAATGACAACGTTAACGCCTTTTGCAGTCAATTGATGGGCAAGCTCATATAGTGGTGGAACACCGATGCCGCCGCCGACAAGCAATGCCGTTTCACCTTGTCTAGCTTCATTAACAGGAAAGCCGTTCCCAAGTGGTCCAAGCACATCCACAAGCTCATGTGCTTGTTTTTGCGCCAACGCTTTCGTTCCTTTTCCTTCCGCTCTGTAAATCATTGTGAAGGTGCTATTGTCATGGTTTATTTTCGAAATGCTTATAGGTCTTCTTAGCAATGGGTCAAAACCGTCTGCAACCTTAACATGCACAAATTGACCTGGGCCGTTCATTTCATGAACAAGCTCACCTTTAAGGGTGAGCTCCATAATGTTTTCTGCTATTTCTTTATGTGAAACCACGGTGCATTTTTCATTTTTGATCATGCAAGGACCGCCTCCATTTGTTTGCCTGCTGGTGTCATTGCTTCTGCAGAGAATGTCATTGATTCTACTACTCGAAGAATTGCTTCTGCTGTATCAAGGGATGTTAAGCATGGAATTCCATTTTCAACTGATTCCCTTCTGATTCTGAAGCCGTCGCGTGCAGGCTGGCTTCCTTTTGAGAATGTATTGATAACAAATTGTGCTTGGCCATTGCGGATGACATCAATTAATGTTGTGCCTTCGCCGCCGATTTTATCTACCACTTTTACAGGGATATGATTGTCTTGCAAAAATTCTGCTGTTCCGCTCGTTGCCATAAGGCTGTAGCCGATATTAACAAACCGCTTCGCAAGCAGCAATGCTTCTTCTTTGTCCTTGTCACCGATTGTCAGAAGAACTGTTCCAAATGTCTGGATCTTCATTCCTGAAGCAACCAATCCTTTATACAAAGCTTTTTCCAACGTAACATCCTTACCCATTACCTCTCCTGTTGACTTCATTTCAGGGCCGAGTGTTATATCCACACGGCGCAGCTTGGCAAAGGAGAATACAGGAACCTTTACAAACACACCTTGCTGTTCTTCTACAAGTCCTGATGTGTAGCCTTGTTCTTTCAAGCTATTCCCCAAAATCACCTTTGTAGCGATTTTCGCCATTGGGACATTCGTAATTTTACTTAAGAAAGGAACCGTTCTGCTTGAGCGCGGATTCACTTCCAGCACAAACACTTCGCCTTTTGAGACAACATACTGGATGTTCAGTAGTCCAACAATATTTAAGCCTTTTGCCAATCTTGTTGTATAGTCAATTAGTGTTTGCTTAATTTCTGCTGACAAGCTTTGCGGCGGATAGACGGCAATCGAATCACCGGAGTGAACTCCTGCTCTTTCAATATGCTCCATGATGCCTGGAATCACTACGTCTACACCGTCACATATTGCATCTACTTCGATTTCCTTGCCTGTTAAATATCTGTCAATCAGGATTGGTTGACCAGGACTTGCGATAACTGCTTTTTCCATATATGGAATCAGTTCTTCTTCTTTATAAACGATTTGCATCGCTCTTCCGCCTAGTACATACGATGGACGTACAAGAACCGGATAGCCGATCGAAGCTGCAACCTTTACCGCCTCTTCTACTGTTAAGGCTGTTTTCCCTTCAGGCTGAGGAATGCCCAGTGCATGCAGGCTTGACTCAAATTTATCTCTGTCTTCTGCTCTGTCTAAGTCTTCTAAAGACGTACCAAGAATTTTAACCCCTCTGTTTGCAAGCTCTGCTGCCAAGTTGATTGCCGTTTGTCCGCCGAATTGCACGACAACCCCTTCTGGTTTCTCTAAATCGATGATATGCATGACGTCTTCTATTGTCAGCGGCTCAAAGTATAATTTATCTGATACACTAAAGTCTGTTGAAACCGTTTCTGGGTTGTTGTTGATAATAATCGCTTCAAGCCCTGCTTCCTTGATGGCCCAGACAGAGTGAACTGTCGCATAGTCAAACTCGATTCCTTGGCCGATGCGAATTGGACCAGAACCAAGAACAACAATGCTTTTCTTGTCTGTCACAACAGATTCATTTTCATCCTCATACGTTCCATAGTAATATGGTGTTTCCGATTCAAATTCAGCAGCACAAGTGTCCACCATTTTGTAAACTGGGACAAGCTTGTTGTCTTTTCTCCAGTTATATATTTCAAGCTCAGTACTGTTCCATAATTTAGCGAGCTGGATGTCGGCAAAGCCTTTCTCCTTAGCTGTTTTTGCATATTCTAAATCAAACGGATGATCTGCAAGCTCTTTTTCCAACTTGACGATGCCTTCAAGCTTGTGCAGGAAGAACAGGTCAATTTTGCTCCAGTCATGGATTGTCTCAATGGACACCCCTCTGTTCATTGCTTCTGCTACATAAAATAATCTTTCGTCTCCTGCGACACGAATTCTTTTTTCTAATAATTCATCACTGACATTTTCGCCATCGTTTAATGCAAAGTGGTAAACCTTTGCTTCTAATGAACGGATTGCTTTAAGAAGTGATTCCTCGAATGTTCTTCCAATTGCCATTACCTCTCCAGTCGCTTTCATTTGCGTGCCTAGATTTCTTTTGGCAGATTCAAACTTATCAAACGGAAAGCGTGGGATTTTGCTGACAACATAATCAAGTGCAGGCTCAAAGCTTGCATATGTTTTGCCTGTTACTGGGTTCATCATTTCATCAAGTGTTAACCCAACAGCAATTTTCGCTGCAAGCTTTGCAATTGGATAGCCTGTTGCTTTGCTGGCAAGTGCAGAGGAACGGCTCACCCTTGGGTTTACTTCAATAATATAGTATTGGAAGCTGTCTGGATCAAGTGCAAGCTGAACATTGCAGCCACCTTCGATTTTAAGGGCACGGATGATCTTCAATGATGTGTTGCGCAGCATTTGATATTCTCTATCGCTCAGCGTTTGGCTTGGCGCAACAACGATGCTGTCACCAGTATGAATGCCGACAGGGTCGATGTTTTCCATATTACAAACGACTATCGCATTATCATTGCTGTCACGCATTACTTCGTATTCAATTTCTTTAAAGCCGGCAATGCTTTTTTCAAGAAGACATTGTGTTACAGGGCTGTTCTTTAAACCGCTTGTGACGATTTCATTTAACTCGTCATCATTATGGCAGATGCCTCCGCCTGTTCCTCCTAATGTAAAGGCAGGGCGGACGATAACTGGATAACCGATTTGTTCCACAAACGCTTTTGCTTCGTCCATGTTATGGATAATTTCGCTGTCTGGTACTGGTTCTCCTAGCTCATTCATCAAGGTGCGGAACAAATCTCTGTCTTCTGCTTGTTGGATAGCGGAAAGCTTTGTTCCAAGCACTTCCACACCGCATTCTTCAAGGACGCCTGCCTCTGATAACTCGACAGCAAGGTTCAAGCCTGTTTGACCACCAAGTGTCGGCAATATTGCATCTGGTCTTTCCTTGCGAATGATTCTGCTAACGAATTCCAATGTCAGTGGTTCAATATATACACTGTCAGCCATTTCTGTATCTGTCATAATCGTTGCTGGATTGGAGTTAACTAGGATAACACGATATCCTTCTTCTTTAAGTGCTATACATGCTTGGGTTCCGGCATAGTCAAATTCTGCTGCCTGACCGATAATGATCGGACCTGATCCTATTACTAGTATGCTGTTAATATCTTTACGCTTTGACATATGCGGCACCATCCTCTTTATGAGTTAAAATCATGGACATGAATCGATCAAATAAATAGTTAGCATCTTCTGGACCTGGTGATGCCTCTGGATGATATTGTACGGTGAAGGCTGGGTACTGTTTATGCTGCAACCCTTCAATTGTTCCGTCGTTTAATGCTAGATGAGTAACTTCCAAGTCTGTCTGTTCAATAGATTTTTCTTCCACTGTGTAGCCGTGGTTTTGTGATGTTAAGGAAACCTTGCCTGTCAGCAAATCTTTAACAGGGTGGTTTGAGCCTCTGTGCCCAAACTTCATTTTTTCTGTGTTAGCACCACTTGCAAGTGCAAACAGCTGATGGCCTAAGCATATTCCAAACAGTGGCACCTTGCCGATAATCCCTTTAATCGCTTCAATTGCCTCTGGCACATCCTTTGGATCTCCAGGGCCGTTAGAAAGCATTACCCCGTCTGGACTTAAAGACAATATTTCCTCTGCAGTTGCATTATATGGAACAACAATGACATCACAGTCACGCTGATTTAACTCTCTCAGAATTCCGTGCTTCATGCCATAATCTACAAGCACAACACGTTTGCCACGGCCTGGGCTCGGATAAGCTTTTTTAGTAGAAACCTGCTGCACCTGATTTGTTGGTAAGACGGATGTTTGCAGTTGCTTGATAACATCTGCTACATTTTCCTCGATGCTGCAAATTGCGCCTTTTAATGTTCCGTACTTACGGATAATTCTTGTTAATTTTCTCGTATCAATTCCTGCAAGTCCTGGAATGTTCTTTTGTTTAAAAAACTCATCCAGTGACAGTTCATTTCTCCAGTTTGAAGGGAAATCACACACTTCCTTCACAATGAAACCGTTGATTGCTGGTGCAATGGATTCAAAGTCATCACGGTTGATTCCGTAGTTGCCGACTAGTGGGTATGTCAATGTGACAATTTGACCGCAGTATGACGGGTCTGACAAAATTTCCTGGTAGCCAGTCATCCCTGTATTAAAGACTACCTCTCCAATCGAATTGGATTCTGCTCCAAATCCTTGCCCAATAAATACTGTACCATCTTCGAGAATCAGTTGTTTTTTCATGCGTGTACACTTTCCTTTCTCCAAGCGATTTTTCCAGCTACAATTGTTGTTACAGGCCAACCTTGACAAACATATCCTGCAAATGGGGTGTTTCTTCCTTTAGATAAGAAGTTTTCTGGATTGATAGTTTCATTATCTTCTAAATCAACAATTACGATATCTGCTACTTTTCCGACAGCAAGTGTGCCTGTATTCAGCTTAAATGTTTCTGCTGGTTTATTTGTAAGGAAGCTGATAAGCTGCTGCAAGCTAATAATTCCTTTTTTTACAAAGTTAGTATATAAAAGCGGAAAGGCTGTTTCTGATCCGACAATGCCAAACGGTGCAAGTTCAATCGGCTGTGCCTTTTCTTCTGCTGTATGCGGGGCATGGTCTGTTGCGATGAAATCAATCGTCCCATCCAGCAAGCCTTCTATTAACGCCGCTCTGTCTTCTTTGCCTCTAAGCGGCGGATTCATTTTATAATTTGTATCGATTCCAGGGATGTCCTCGTCACATAGTAATAAATGGTGTGGTGAAACCTCTGCAGTCACATTGATTCCCGCTCTTTTCGCATCTCTTACTACACGGACTGATTCTTTTGTGCTGATATGGCAAACATGGTAATGACAGCCTGCTGCCTCTGCAAGTAAAACATCCCTTGCTATATGTACAGATTCACAGACAGATGGAATTCCATTTAGGTTATTTGCTTTAGAAAATTCTCCCTCATGGACAGATCCTTTATTGATAAGTGAGTTGTCCTCACAGTGAGCTACAATTGCCATATCAAGGCTTGCTGCAAGCTTCATTGCTTCAAGCATTTTTCCTGCTTCTTGGATCCCTACACCGTCATCTGTGAATGCAAATGCTCCTAGTTCCTTTAATGCTTTAAAATCTGTTATGTCTGCACCTAATTGTCTGATTGTAATCGCTGCATATGGGCGAACATGAACATTCGCTGTCTCTTTAATGCGGTTCATCAAGCTTTGGAAGTTTTCAACTGTATCAGGAACTGGACGAGTGTTTGGCATATTAGCGATTGTTGTGAATCCGCCTCTAGCAGCAGCCATTGTTCCTGTTGCGATTGTTTCCTTCTTCTCTCCGCCAGGCTCGCGCAAATGTACATGAACATCTATGAAGCCTGGTGCAACCAACTTTCCGTTCGCATCAATGATTTCGTCTGCTGCCGTCTCCAATTTTGGTGCTATTTCTACGATAACTCCGTCTTCAATTAGAATATCCTGTGTAATAAATTCCCCTTTTTCATTAAGCAACTGGCCATTTTTGATAATCATTGACATGTACATTTCCTCCCTCAACTGATTGTAAAGATCTTTTTAATACTGCCATGCGGATAAATACTCCGTTTTCCATCTGTTTAAAAATTCTCGACCGTTCGCATTCCACTAATTCGTCGGCAATTTCTACATCCCTGTTAACAGGGGCAGGGTGCATAATGATGCTGCCTGGTTTCATGCGTCGTTCTCTTTCTATCGTCAATCCATACATTTGGTGGTATTCTTCACTGGTCCATGATGTACTGCCATCATGCCTTTCATGCTGAATTCGCAGGAGCATGACAACATCAGATGTTTCAATCGCTGTATCAACATCCTCGTAGTTTGCTTCCTGCAGCATGCTGTCGTCAAACCACTCTTTAGGACCTGAAAAGACTACATTTGCACCAAGCCTTGTGAGCGCATCTGCATTTGATCTGGCAACACGGCTGTGCCGGATATCTCCTATAATGCTTATTTTTAAGCCTTGGAAGGATTGAAATTCCTGTTTAATTGTCAAAAGGTCGAGCAATGATTGTGTCGGGTGATTTCCGCATCCGTCTCCTGCATTAATGACAGGGATTTTGATTTTGCCGATTAGTTCTTGAAAGTAATTATCTTCCTTATGGCGAATCACGACACCATTTACGCCAATGCTTTCCAATGTTCGGATGGTATCATATAATGTTTCTCCTTTAACAACACTTGAGGTAGTCGTTTCAAATGGAATGACTTCAAGTCCCAGCTTCCTTTCAGCTACTTCAAAGCTGCATTTCGTTCTTGTGCTTGGTTCAAAGAACAAATTTGCTAAAAACAGCTGCCTTTCTGGCTTCCATTCCTTTCCCTCTGCAAATGCCTGTGCGCATTTCAGTATTTCCTGTATTTCCGGCACGGTAAGCTCCGAGGTTGTTAATAAGTTTTCCATTATTTATTGCCTCCTTTATGGATTCCGGGCAAAAAAATAGCACCCATTTATTGAAAATGGGTGCTAAAAGTTGAATGTTCGCGATTTTTGATCCTGTTTTAAGCCTGCCTAAACAAGCGGATCCTTTTCGCCTTAACCTTCAACACCCTTATAAGTCTCTCTGTACTTGTTTAAAAGGTGTACATTATTTAGTTTCGTCTACTGCTTCTTCTTCAAATAAGTCGTCTGTCGCCTTGTCTCTTCCTGGTAGTACAAAGTTCAGGATAATCCCAAGGATTGCTGCAAGTGCCATTCCCTCTAGTTTAAAGTCTGAACCGATATGAATGGATGCTCCGCCAATCCCTGTAACTAAGATAACGGATGCAATCACAAGGTTGCGATTTTTTGAGAAATCCATTTTTGCTTCGACTAAGATTCTTAAGCCAGAAGATGCGATGATACCGAACAACAGGATGGATACTCCGCCCATTACTGGTGTTGGAATCGATTGTATTAGGGCAGTGATCTTACCGATGAATCCGAACAGGATTGCAAACACTGCTGCTCCTGCAAGAACATACACACTGTATACTCTCGTAATTGCCAAAACCCCAATGTTTTCACCGTAAGTTGTTTTTGGCGGTCCACCGATTAGGGAGGAGATTAGTGTTGCACTTCCGTCACCTAAAATACTGCGATGAAGTCCTGGGTCTTTAATATAATCTTTTCCTACTACTTTACTTAATACAAGCTGGTGACCGATATGCTCAGCAAGTGTTACAATGGCAACCGGCACGAACAATGCCAGTATGGCGGTATCTAATGTTAAATCATAATCTCTGAAAGGAAGAATGAAATCCGGCATTGCGATCCATTTTGCATCAATAACACCTTGGAAATCAACAACACCTACTAGTAATGCGTACAGGTAGCCAACGATAATCCCTGCAAGAATCGGAATGAAGCTGAACACTCCCTTACCGAAAATAGTGAATAGGATTGTTGCAAGCAATGTGACTAATGCTACTGATAAGTACAAAAGGCTGTAGTGTTGATCTGGTGTTCCGTTATTTTCATACATCGCCTGGCCAACTGCTGTTCCAGCTAGTGCTAGCCCGATAACCATGATTACTGGTCCGACAACAATCGGCGGAAGCAGGTTCATAATCCAACGGTAGCCGGCTTTTTTAATAATCAATGCGACAATTCCGTATACAAGACCTGCGATGAATGTTCCGATCATCGCTGCTGCCGGTCCGCCAAGCTTTTGTGCCGCAATCATCGGTGCAATAAAGGCAAAGGATGAGCCTAAATAAGCAGGAACCTTAAATTTTGTTATAAGAAGGAATGCTAGTGTTCCTAATCCGCTTGAGATTAAAGCGATAGCTGGACTTAATCCAATTAAGTATGGAACTAGTACTGTTGATCCAAACATGGCGAATAAGTGCTGTAAGCTTAATGTTATCCATTGGGATGCGTTTGGTTTGTCTTTTAGACCGAGTATTGGCTTTGTTTGATTCATTTTGTTCCCTCTTTCCATCTATGGTGCAATTACTGGTTTGTTGTATTTAGTATACGCAATTTCATAAAAAAACCCCTTTTACGCATGGCAAAAAGGGGTTTTTGAGCAGGCGAAACAACGCCTGTATCGACTCCCCCTTCGCAGCCTCTCAGGACTGCCATTAAAAAGGGCTATATTTAATTTTCGTATATATTTACTTCGTCTTGTCCATCCACTTCATTGAGCTCTACAACAATTTTCTCTGAACTGGATGTCGGAATGTTTTTGCCGACATAATCAGCGCGAATCGGAAGCTCCCTATGTCCTCTGTCTACAAGGACAGCAAGCTGTATTGAAGCAGGTCTGCCTACATCCATAAGGGCATCCATTGCTGCACGAACTGTTCTTCCTGTGTACAGAACATCATCGACAAGGATTACCTTTAGATCCTCAATGCTTGTTGGGATATCTGAACCTTTTACGAGCGGCTCTTGATTTTCCGTTTTTTTGCTTAAATCATCGCGGTATAAAGTAATATCCAATTCTCCTACCGTAATGCTTTTGCCTTCAATTTGCGAGATTTTTTCTGCAAGGCGGTTTGCAATATAAATACCTCTAGTGCGGATACCGACCAAAACACAGTTTTCAATCCCTTTATTCTTTTCAATGATTTCGTGTGCAACTCTCGTTAATGCTCTTCTAATTGCTTGGTCATCAAGGACTAATGCCTTTTGCGACATTTTGCATCACCTTTTTTCTTAAAATAAAAATCCTCCCACCATGTTTGGCGAGAGGACAGACCGATAGCATACAAGTTGCTATCTACTAAAAAATCCGATACCTTCTCAACCTCACAGGATTGATTTAAAGGACTTATTTAATTAAGTTAATCTTATTATAAGGCTCGAATTTTGTCAACGATTATTTCTGATATTATCTATCAGCTCTTCAAAATCACTAGGAAGTGGTGCTTCAAATTCAATATATTCGCCTGTGCGTGGATGGTTAAAACCAAGTATGCCAGCATGAAGCGCCTGACCGCCAATGTCGAGCGTTTTTTTCGGACCATACTTAGGATCACCTGCAAGCGGGAAGCCAATATATTTCATATGAACACGAATTTGATGCGTTCTTCCTGTCTCAAGCTGACATTCGATGAAAGAAAAATCCTCCATGCGCTCAATTACGTGAAAATGTGTAACAGCATGCTTGCCTTTATCGACAACGGCCATTTTTTGGCGGTCCTTTGTGTCCCTTCCAATCGGTGCATCAACTGTTCCATAATCATGTGGAATACTGCCATGGACCAATGCTTTATATTTTCTAGTTACTGTCTTTGCCACAAGCTGGTTTACAAGACTTTCATGGGCAGCATCGTTTTTAGCAACCATTAATAAACCTGACGTATCCTTGTCGATACGGTGGACGATTCCTGGACGCATTACGCCATTAATCCCGGACAAATCCTTACAATGTGCCATCAAGCCATTTACAAGCGTACCTGTTACGTGGCCAGGAGCTGGATGAACGACCATTCCCTTCGGCTTATTGACAACAATTACATCACTGTCCTCATAATAAACGTCTAAATTCATTTCCTCAGGTAAAACGTCAAGCTCTGTCAGTTCAGGAATTTCAATTGTAACAACATCATTTAATATTCCCTTGTATTTCGTCTTAACACTTTTGCCGTTAACTAACACATGGCCATCCTTGATCCATTGCTGCACTTGTGTGCGCGACCAATCATTGTTGATAGTTGAAATGATTTTATCTATTCTTTCACTTACTTGTTCACTCTGAATGATATGTTCCTTTTTTTCCATTTTCTTTCTCCTTCTTTGCTGCTTTTTCCTCCTTTAGCATCACAATGATAAGCAATATAACACCAATTACTAAAGATGAATCTGCAATATTAAATATAGGAAAATCATAATTGAAGATATACGTATTAACGAAGTCCACTACATACTGATGTCTGATGCGGTCGATAAAATTACCAATCGCTCCTCCGAGGATTAATCCTAAGGAAACTCCATACAACAGCTTGCCTTTTGCACCTTTCTGGATGAAATAAATGATGCCTACAATGACAACAGTTGTAATAATATAGAAGAACGCCATTTGTCCTTCCAAAATACCCCAAGCAGCACCACTATTACGATGGGACGTAATATAGAAGAAATTCTCGATTACCGTAATGCTGTCTCCGAGTTCCATCTTTGTTGCAACAAGCCATTTTGTCCATTGATCCAATGCAATGATTATAAGTGCAATTATGTAATAAAACACTAAAGTTTCCTCCAATTCTCGAGTCTCCTTTAGCATTTTAGCATAAACTACTTAAAAACGATAGCTTGTGCCTATTTGCAGCTGTTTTTTCTAACTTTCAACTTCTTTTCTTTTGCTTTTACTTTTACTTTTAATGCAAGGATTTTCTGTAGTAGGATTGCATGTATTCCAAGTCTTTTTTTGATTTGATGGTAGGAACCAGCTCCAATATTTCAGCAGGAATCAATTCACCGGATATTTCACATGTTCCAAATTGGCCATTTTCCAATCTTCGCATGGATGCTTCTACATCCAGCAGCTCTGCTTCAATATAGTGGTTTATTTTTGAAGATCTTTTTACTCTTAATGTGGCTTCTAATTCTATTTGTGTCATACGGAGTTCGGTATAAAGCTTTTCAACGTCTAGGTTCATGGCTAAATTCCTCCGTTTCTAAGTTGTTACAAATAGCTTTTCCAAATAGACCAGCAAAAACCGGCTTAACTTTTTACAACCATAACAACAATTTACGGAGGTGGAAGTTTTTTTTAGTAAAAGGAAAAACTCCCTTGAATAAAAAAAGGCATTCCGGCAAATAAGCCGAAATGCTTTTTTAATTAATAATTTTCTGCTACTACACTGGCACAACGAGCACATAATGTTGGGTGTTCTTCTTTAGCACCAACATCTGTTGTTACTGTCCAGCATCTTTCACATGTTTCTCCATCTGCTTTTTCCACGAGAATTGCTGCATTCTCCAATTTCACAGCATTTTCTGGAGCTTCGTCATAGCTGCCAGCAACTTCAAAGCCTGAAACAATAAACAATTGCTTTAAGCTTTCTTGGATAGAGTCAAGTAATGTTTTACCGTCTTCATGTACATAAAGGGATACTTTAGCCGCAAGTGATTTACCAATCACCTTTTGGTTACGAGCCTCTTCCAATGCCTTCAGAACATCATCACGCAAGACCATAAACTTGCTCCATTTTTCTGTAAGTGCTGCACTGTTTTCATATTCCACATATTCAGGGAAATCTGTCAGCTGAACACTTTCTTCCTTAACAGAAGTAATATGCTCCCAAACCTCGTCAGCAGTATGCGGAAGGATTGGTGCCATCAATTTCACTAATGAAATTAAGCTTTCATACAACACTGTTTGAATAGATCTTCTTTCTTGATTATCAGCTGCTTCGATATAAAGGACATCTTTTGAGAAATCTAGATAGAAGGAGCTCAAATCAATTGTGCAGAAATTGTTGATATCAGAATAAATAGTAGAAAACTCATATTTATCATAGGATTCTGTCACTGTTTTAATCAGGTTATTCAATTTAACAAGCATATATTGGTCAACTTCGCGCAAGTCTTCATAAGAAACAGCATTCTCAGCTGGGTTGAAATCAGCAAGGTTTCCAAGAAGGAAACGGAAAGTGTTTCTGATCTTACGGTATCCTTCTGTTACTTGCTTCAGGATCGCATCAGATACACGCACGTCTGCTTGGAAATCAACAGAAGCTACCCATAAACGCAGGATGTCTGCACCAAGTGTATTCATTACTTTCGCTGGTACCATTACGTTACCAAGGGATTTACTCATTTTTCTGCCTTCACCATCAAGAACAAAACCGTGGCTAAGCACGCCTTTATATGGTGCTTTTCCTGTTACAGCAACTCCTGTGGACAAGGAAGAGTTAAACCAGCCGCGATATTGGTCAGAACCTTCTAGATACAGGTCTGCTGGTCTTTGTAAATCATCTCTTTCTTCTAAAACAGACTGATGGGAAGAACCAGAATCAAACCATACATCCATGATATCTGTTTCTTTTGTAAAGTTTCCGTTCGGGCTTCCAGGATGTTCAAAACCTTCTGGTAAAAGGTCATTTGCACTTCTTTCAAACCAGATGTTTGAACCATGCTCCCTGAACAAATTAGAGATATGCTCGATTGTTGCATCTGTAATAATGCTGTCGCCGTTTTCCGCATAAAACACAGGAATTGGCACACCCCATGCACGCTGTCTGGAAATACACCAGTCTCCGCGGTCACGAACCATATTGTACAATCTTGTTTCACCCCATGCAGGAACCCATTTTGTTTCCTTAACAGCATCAAGTAAATCTTGTCTAAAGTCTTTAATAGACGCAAACCATTGCGCTGTTGCACGGAAGATAACTGGTTTTTTCGTTCTCCAGTCATGTGGGTATGAGTGTGTAATAAATTTCAGCTTCAATAAAGCTCCCGCTTCTTGTAATGCTTCTGTAATCGGCTTGTTTGCTTTATCATAGAATAAACCTTCAAATCCTGGAGCCTCGTCTGTCATAATACCTTTGTCATCAACTGGACAAAGAACATCAAGGTTATACTTTTGACCAACAATAAAGTCGTCCTCACCATGACCAGGTGCAGTATGAACACAGCCTGTACCAGCATCTGTTGTTACATGCTCCCCAAGCATTACTAAAGATTCACGGTCGTATAATGGGTGAAGTGCTTTAATGTATTCTAATTCGGAACCTTGTACCTCTTGAATAACAGTTGCTTCTTCCCACTCTACTTCTGTTTTAACAGCTTCAAGCAAGTCTTTAGCTACTAAATATTTTTTGCCTTTTTCTTCAACAACAACATACGTTAAATCAGGGTGAACAGAGATACCTAAGTTAGCAGGAATTGTCCAAGGCGTTGTTGTCCAAATAACAATTTGAACATCTTCTGCAAGCACATCTTTGCCATCCTTTACTTTGAAGCCAACATAAATCGATGGAGATTGCTTGTCTTGATATTCAATTTCCGCCTCTGCTAAAGCAGATTCACTTGTTGGAGACCAGTATACCGGCTTTTTCCCTTTGTAAATATAGCCTTTTTTCGCCATTTCGCCGAATACTTTAATTTGCTGTGCTTCATAAGCTGGATTTAGTGTGATATACGGGTTTTCCCAATCAGCACGAACACCTAGACGTCTGAATTGTTCTCTTTGGCTGTCAATTTGACCAAGTGCATATTCTTCACAAAGCTTACGGAACTCAGCGATTGTCATTTCTTTACGTTTAACGCCTTTGTTTGTTAATGCTTGTTCAATCGGCAAACCATGCGTATCCCAGCCAGGAACATATGGAGCTTGGAACCCTGTCATAGACTTAAAGCGAACAATAAAGTCCTTAAGGATTTTGTTCAATGCATGCCCAATATGGATATCACCGTTCGCATATGGTGGTCCATCATGCAAAATAAACAGCGGACGGCCGCTTGTGCGTTCTTGAACTTTTTCATAAATATTCATTTCATTCCATTTTGATTGAATGTCAGGCTCACGATTTGGCAAGTTTCCTCTCATTGGAAATGCCGTTTTTGGCATGAGCAGTGTTTCTTTATATTCCATTGATAAATCCTCCAATAAATAATCTAAATTCATGCTGACGTTTAGGGAAGGTTAAAAAAACATAAAAAACCCCCTCATCCCAAAAAGGGACGAGAAGGTTTTAGACTCCCGCGGTACCACCCTTATAGATAGAAAAACTATCCACTTAAGCATTTTATAACGGCAATGAACCGCCTTTTCTTACTGAATTTCAGAAAAGGACTCAAGGGTGATATTCCAATTTCCGCTTATGCCAGGCTTCCACCATCCCCGGCTCGCTATTTATAAGCAAACAGCAATTGTACTGGTCCCTATCAACGTACACATGAATATTGTTTTGTGTAAAAATTATAGGCTATTAGCAGATGCTTAGTCAAGCTATCTAGAATTATTTCGTTGAGTTCAGCTCAGATGCATCCAACTCATATTCCAGCAGATGGTCCCAATCATCATTGTTCAGCAAATCAAGCTGTGCTTCAATCAGCATTTTAAAACGTGTACGGAACACTTTTGACTGCTTTTTAAGCTCTTCAATTTCAAGGGCAATCTTTCTTGCCTTAGAAAGTGATTCATTAATGATACGGTCTGCATTTTTTTCTGCTTCTTTAATGATCAGCTTCGCTTCTTTTTGTGCGTTTCGCTTTACTTCCTCAGCCGCTTCCTGTGCTACAACGATTGATTTGTTTAACGTTTCTTCTATATTATTGTAGTGGCCAATGCGGTCATCAAGCTCAATTAGTCTTGCATCTAGTTCTTTTTTCTCACGAATTATATTTTCATAGTCCTTGATTATTTGATCTAAAAACTCATTTACTTCATCTTCATCGTAGCCGCGGAACCCTTTGCTGAATTCCTTATTGTGAATATCCAACGGTGTTAATGGCATAATGCCACCTCCCAAACTTCAATTTCTTTATGTATTTTTTCGACAGCTTTTTCCTGTTTTCCTGCATTATTTTAAGGAAAACGCCAAAAAAACAGGAAGTAAGACAAATTATACTGTTTGGAAATATTGTAACATAGATAAAGTAAAAATAACTATCGAATTTTGGTATGATAACAAAATTTATCATGTTTGTTATATAGGACAAATTATTTTAATTTGCCGACCACAACACGCCATTTATCTTTTTTTGTTTTTCCTTCAAGCGATTTAATGACAGACCTGCCATGTCCTCTGACAGAGATAACATCGCCTTCCTCACAGCTAAAGGAAGCATTTTCAACAGCTGCCCAGTTTACTTTCACAAGACTTGATGCAATGTAGACTTGGGCCTTTTGTCTCGAAATATTATAAATGGCAGCAATCGTCGCATCTAGCCTTAAGGAGGCTAGTGTCGTGCTCATCTCCACCCATTCCTCTTCTAGGGCAATTACACTATCCTTATCGATTAGTTTCAATTCTACCTTTGCCTTTCCAATCGACTCAAGCTGAAGACGGATGTAATCTTCTACGTCCTTGCAGACAATAAGCTGAACATCCCCAGCTTTAATAAGGATATCGCCAAACTTACTTCGTGACAGACCTAATGACATAATGCTTCCGAGTACCTGTGGATGCTCAAGTCTTACGAATTTTTTCGCATATGCAATTTCGTATATCGAAAGCTGAAAATCGTCTTCTGTTGGTTCATAATAAGAGGGATACAATAAGGCTCTTTTCCGTTCAGATGCTTTCGTACCACCTGCAAAAGCAACCTTCACATCACTATTTTGTCCTATTATTGTGTTCACAATCTTTTGTTCACGAGGATCTAAAAAATCTGTCAATTTCGGTGCATAGGAATCTTCGACATATTGGCGCCAGTTTATGACTTGATCGATAAATTCCTTTTCCTCTGGCCGAAAATGCTGGTATATCGACATACATACGGCTCCTTTTATTTAATGTATATAAATGACTGCATGAAAAAAGGGCTTATGAAAGCCCTGATTTTTAAACCCAGCTGAAAATTTGAAAAACACCCATTCTGGCTAAATTTAATACAAAGATAGCCACAATTGGTGAGATATCAATCATTCCAATTGGCGGGATTATCTTTCTAAACTGCTCTAAATACGGTTCACAAATCCGCGCAAGGAACGTGCCAATCCATGTTTCTCTTGCATTCGGTATCCATGACATAAAAATGTAAATAATCAGCGCATAAGAGTAAAAAGTAATTAACTTAGAAACAATTGCCAGGATCAAATCCATCTAATTTTACCACCTCGCATTTTCAAATTCAGTTTCTTGAAGAAGCTGAGAGATATTGCCTGAAACTTCCACATTATCTGGTGTGCATAAGAAGATGTCCGTGCCAACCTTCTGGATATCTCCCCCTATAGCATAAACTGTCCCGCTTAAAAAATCGACTATACGCTTCCCTTGCTCCTTGTCGATTCTTTGCAGATTAACGACAACTGCACGTCTGTTTTTCAATTGGTCTGCAATATCCTGTGCTTCTGCATATACTCTTGGTTCAACCAAAAATACTTTCGAAGATTTTTGCACACTTTGCAGGCTGACAACATTTTGCTTTTGTTGCTGCTGTTGAGCAGGTTGCTGCTGCTGTTGTTGCTGTTGAAAATAGGACTGCGTTGGCTGCTGCTGTCTCTGGTTTCTCACTGGTTCTTGCTCCTGTTCGTACTCTTCTTCTTCATAATCTTCATCTTCTAAGAAAAAAAATGTTTTAATTTTTGATTTTATACTCAATTTTCTAACCTCCTATTTCTCACTGCCAACGAGCGCTGTGCCGATACGAATCATCGTTGCACCTTCTTCTATAGCAATAGAGTAGTCATTAGACATTCCCATGGAAAGCTCCTGGCATGGTGCATTGCTTAATGCAAGCTTCTGCACTTCTGTCTGAAGTTTTTTTAAGTTTCGGAAGCAATTTCGCAGTAATTCTTCCTCATCAGTAAATGGCGCCATTGTCATTAAGCCAACTATTTCAATATTAGGTAGTACTTCAAGGCTTTTGATAAAATCAATTGTGTCTTCAGCTGCTATGCCATGCTTTGATTCTTCTTGCGATACATTAACTTGAACAAAACACTTGATTTTCTTTTCAGCTCGCTTGTTTATTTCTTTTGCCAAAGACAAGCGGTCGAGTGAATGAATATAATCCACATGATTTATAATGCTTTTTACTTTGCGAGTTTGCAAGGAACCGATAAAGTGCCAAACTGGCTCGTCCATCAGCACCTCACGTTTTGCAAGCAGGCCTTCCTCCCGGTTTTCCCCAAGATTGGTAACACCTGCTTCCAAAGCTTCTTTTGCTCTTTCTATTGTAACATATTTTGTCACTGCGATAATGGTGATATCTTCAACGGATCGATCAGCTTTTTCACAAGCCAATTTCACCTTTTCCCTAATTCCCTCTAAATTATGCTTTACTTGCATCTTTCTTTAAACATCCTCTCTCCAGCCAATAAAACTCATCATTCTTCCTGTCTTCCCTTTATCTCGCCTATGGGAAAAGAAATAGGATTCCTGTTCGCTCGTGCAAAGACTTGTCACCTGGATCTTACTTTCCTGAATGCCTGCCTTAATTAACAGCTGTTTGTTGAGCTGTTGCAAACTCAATGAATATTGATTTGGTGAAACAAGCTTGTATGGCCTTTCATCACTTTCATCTAAAGCTTCGTCAACTTTATCAATAACACGGCTGTCTACTATGTATTGTTTATCTGTAATGGACGGACCGATGGCAACTTCGATTTCACCTGGATCAATTCCATGTGATTTAAACACCTTCACCATTTCTACCGCGATTCCTTGTACAGTACCTTGCCAACCTGCGTGGGCAATACCAATTGCTTTTGTTTTGCTATGAATGAAATATAGTGGCACACAGTCAGCATAGCAAAGCGTAAGCAAAATGCCCTCTTCCCGTGTAAACAAGCCATCTGTATCTGGCAACGCACTTTCATAGTTGCAAGCTCCTTTGCCAGCATCAATAGTTGATACTTCCCAAATGGAGTTTTTGTGGGTTTGTTCAGATCCTACCCAATTCGTTAAAGGAAAATCAAGCTTATTCGCAACAATTTGCCTGTTTGCTGTTACCTTCTCCTTTGAATCATTAACATGATAGGCCATATTTAAACCTTTATGATGACCTATGCTTGTGCCGCCATTTTTTGTTGTGAACCCTGCGGCCAATTGAGGGTGGTCTTTACACCATGATTGAATTGTAAAATATTCAGCGTCTTTTAATAGAAAAGGTTCCATTTTTTATAACCTCAGCTTTTTTTTATAGTTTACCATAGAGTTGTGCATTGGTCATAAAAAAACCAATAAAATTATCCCTATTCTTCTACATCAATTAGCTCTAATGATTTTGTGTATTTTACTAATATGACATCTTCACCAATTTTTAAGATATTGCTCCAAGGAATAACAATATCAGCCTCCCTGTTAAAGAATCCCAATACTTTTCCTGGTCCGCCAATAATGATTGAATCAATCTTGCCTGTCTGTAAATTTATATCGATATCTCCTATATTACCAAGCTTTTTTCCATCCGCTACATTGACGACGTCCTTCACTTGAAAGTCAGATATTTTCAGCATTGTTTCACTCCTATGACTTTATACGTTTTGTTTCCTTACAGCGTTACGCTGGTATGCAAGGAAAGCCTTACTAAAATATATGTTGTCCTGATGATAATTAGCATGGAAAAATCGCTATAAAAAAGAAAAACTGCCGAGAATTCGGCAGTTTTCTTTTTGGTAATATTAGCTTTGAATGTTTTTATTCATTTGTTTAATAGCAGCCTTTTCTAATCTTGACACTTGAGCTTGCGAGATACCTATTTCATCAGCAACTTCCATTTGCGTTTTTCCTTGAAAAAATCGCTTTCGCAATATAAGTTTTTCTCGATCATTCAATCTTCGCATACCTTCTTTGAGCGCAAGCTCCTCGACCCACTGGATATCCTTGTTTTTTTCGTCACTTAACTGGTCCATGACGTAAATTGGATCTCCACCATCGTTATATATCGGTTCAAAGAGTGAAACTGGATCTTGAATAGCATCCAATGCGAATACAATATCCTCATGTGGAATATCAAGCTCTTTTGCGATTTCCTCCGCTGTTGGCTCTTTTGATGTTTTACTCATCAATCGCTCCCTGACTTGCAATGCTTTATAAGCTATATCCCTTAAGGACCTGGAAACTCTTATCGGGTTATTATCGCGCAAGTATCGGCGAATTTCACCAATAATCATCGGGACAGCATAGGTGGAAAACTTTACGTTTTGACTTAAATCAAAATTATCAATAGATTTCATTAGACCGATACAACCAACTTGAAATAAGTCATCGACAAACTCACCTCTGTTATTAAACCGTTGGATGACACTCAAAACGAGGCGAAGATTACCATTTACGAGACTTTCTCTTGCGGAAATATCTCCCTTATGCATTTGCTTGAAGAGCTCTCTCATTTCTTCGTTTTTTAATACTGGAAGCTTAGATGTATCCACACCGCAAATTTCTACTTTATTTCGAGTCAATCTATTTCCCTCCTCACAGGAGCTGCTGTACAAAAAACAGTATCTCCTTGAGCAGGAAAAATATGCATAAGCTATTTCCATCCTAAACTAAATTTCAGGAAGCAAACACCGGCAAAAAACAATCACAACAATACTTTTCTACAATAATAATTTTTTAAAAATATTTTTGCGCAGCTTTGTATAAGCAAAAAAATATGCCAGCTAATTTCACTTTAAAAGAAGATAAATTTCTCCTGTTAAAATCTAAATTTAGCCGACATATTGTCTAATAAGGCATTAAACCATTTTATTAAATTCCTTTTGCAGTCTCTTAATAATTCTTTTTTCAAGTCTTGAGATATAAGACTGAGATATACCGAGCATATCAGCAACATCCTTTTGTGTCTTTTCCTCACCTGTTCCAAGACCAAAACGAAGCTCCATGATTTGTTTCTCTCTTTTAGATAGCTGATGCAACGCTCTGATAAGCAGCTTCTTATCAACACTCGCATCAAGATCCTTTGTTATTATATCTTCTTCTGTTCCCATCACGTCTGATAAAAGGAGCTCATTGCCGTCCCAGTCGATATTTAGCGGTTCGTCAAAGGATACCTCTGATCGTATCTTATTATTCCTTCTTAAATACATCAAGATTTCATTTTCAATACATCTAGATGCATATGTAGCAAGCTTAATTTTCTTCTCAGGATTAAATGTATTAACAGCTTTAATTAATCCGATTGTGCCAATGCTTATTAAGTCCTCAATATTAATTCCTGTGTTCTCAAATTTTCTCGCAATATAAACAACAAGCCGCAAATTACGTTCAATTAAAATAGATCTTGCTGCCTGATCGCCTTCTGGCAGCTTTTGCAGCAATTCTTCCTCTTCTTCCTTGCTTAATGGGGGAGGCAATGCTTCGCTTCCGCCAATATAAAAAACTTCATCTGTTTTCAAACCTAATTTCATTAAGAGCTTATACCAGTAGTAGGTTAAGCGAAGCTTTAATTTTTTCATAATTGTCCTCCTTCTAAATGATGTGTCAATAGAGTATAGTATATTAACTGACCATTCCACGTTTGACTTCATTGATTTTGTTGCCTGTCAGCATCTTCGGGTGAACAATGCATGAAAATGCGTCATCTGATGACAGCTGCTGTCTCGTAAATGAAATCAGCCCTTTTTCCACTAAGAAGCTTCCTTCTTTATTTTCAATGATAAGCTCTTCAGGCTTGATGGCAATCATGAGCTGGTGCTCCTTCCCCATAACTTTATATGGGATAATCCGCATTCTATATTGCCAATCATCATTAAGCTGTACCTTTCCATGAATAATGGAATCAGAATCATCAACAATTTCATTAAGCTCTTTCGGGATTTCTGTTGCTTTCATCGCATTAATGGAGACAAACATGACAGGTACACGCGAAATCGGATCGTATACTTGGTTACCACTGTCAACAAGCCCTTTTAATGAGAACTCCATGCCGGCAATTTGAAACTTCACTTGCACAATTTCATCATATTTAATTTTCGTAATTTCCATGCTTTCCACATTCTTTTTAGAAAAATGCCAGGCTGCAGGAAAACCAAGCAAAACAAACAGCCAACTGATAGGATCGCCAAAGCCTTTAACGCTAGCAAGTAGAACAGAAGTAGATAATTGAAAATCAAATTGAATAAAATAATGTGAGCCAATTAAGACTCCGCCAATAAGAAATGTGACAAAATAAAATGTCATTAATCCGCTGAGATAATAGCGAAGTCTTTTGTAACCAAAAACAGTCAAAACCATAACACAAGAGAACAATAGCTTAGAGATTGGATGACTTGTATAGATATGATATGGAGTGACAGCCAAGAGGATGATAATAGATCCAATCAGACCGCCGCACAGCACTCTCCACAGCTTTATATTTCGCTTTAGGATGATGGCTGTCAAATAGAGCAGCAAGCTGTCAAACAGGAAATTCAGCAGCCATATTACATCTAAATAAATGGCCAAACATGTAAGCCTCCTTCCTAAAGTTTTATGGCAAAATTTTAGCTTGCTCATCTAACTCTATTAATCTGTTACGAAAAAGTATAACCTACCACACAAGGAAAGTGTGTCACTTCCTGTAATCAAAAAAACAGAAATTTTCCCTATTATCAACAGATTTTGTCACTATTTCTTGCCTTATGCGATGATTCGTTCTAGCAGTGAATTGTCAGTTTTTTTGGAGGAGAATTAGAAAGGTTTCAGAGGTACTTTTATTTCCCAGGCTATGAAATGCAAAAAAAAAAGCGGGAAATAACTCCCGCTCATTTTTATCTTCTACGATTTCGGTTACGCAAAAATGTTGGTATATCAAGTGTATCTTCACCTGTTTGAATATTATTATTGCGAACAGGCTCTTTCACATTATTGTTAGGAGACTCTTCACGCTTCACTTCACGTGAGCCTACAGGGTTGCTTGACGGCTTCATATTGTTTAAAGAAGGTCTTGCAGAAGAAACCGGCATTGTATCTTGATTGAAACCTGTCGCAATTACTGTAACGACAATTTCATCTTTTAAGTTTTCGTTAATAACAGAACCGAAGATCATGTTAACGTCTTGGTCAGATGCAGAAGCGACAATATCTGCTGCTTCCTGTACCTCGTAAAGACTTAGGTTAGATCCGCCAGTAATGTTCATCAGCACACCTTGTGCTCCATCAATGGATGTCTCAAGCAATGGAGAAGATATCGCCTTTTTCGCTGCTTCAGCAGCACGGTTTTCACCTGACGCTACGCCGATACCCATCAATGCAGAACCTTTGTTAACCATGATTGTTTTTACATCGGCAAAGTCAAGGTTGATTAATCCTGGTGTAGCGATAAGGTCAGAAATACCTTGGACACCTTGTCTTAATACGTTATCTGCTTCTCTGAATGCTTCAAGCATCGGAGTGCTTTTATCAACAATCTCAAGCAGACGATCATTTGGAATAACAATCAATGTGTCTACAGCTTCTTTAAGAGCAGAGATTCCACTTGCTGCATGTGTAGAACGTTTGCGCCCTTCAAATGTGAACGGTCTTGTTACAACACCAACAGTCAATGCGCCAATATCTTTTGCAATTTGCGCAATAACAGGTGCTGCACCAGTTCCAGTTCCACCGCCCATACCTGCAGTAACAAATACCATATCCGCTCCTTTAAGAGCTTCTTCAATTTGTTCTTTACTTTCTTCTGCTGCTTTTTTACCCACATCTGGGTTAGCACCGGCACCTAAACCTCTAGTTAATTTGCCGCCGATTTGCATTTTTATTTCTGCTTTTGACAAGTTAAGTGCCTGAGCGTCTGTATTTACCGCAATAAACTCGACTCCTTGAACACCATGCTCAATCATTCGATTGACAGCGTTGTTTCCGCCGCCACCGACTCCAATTACCTTTATTACAGCTAATGAATCTATATTTGTATCAAATTCTAACATGACAAATCCTCCTAATTCGTCGATATTCAGCAGTATCGAACTGTCCGCGTCTCAATCTTGGTGATATGGAGTAAACATACCATTTTAATTGTTATAATGTTTTTAACTTAATCGAAAAAGTATCCCATAAATTTTTTAAGCTTTGATGGGCCTTTATCGACAGGCTGCTTTTCATATGATGCTTTTGGCGGAGCCTGTTTTGGCGCCCTTTTTTCCTTTGGTTCACCAACTGCAACCGGTTCTGCATGATGGATATTTCCACCTTGCAGCTTATTGTTCTTGTAGGAGAACTTAATTAAACCAACAGCAGTCGTGTATTGAGCTTCCCTAACACCAATATAATCAGGTATTGCAATACGGACCCGATTTTGGAAAACCTCTTGTGCAAGCTCTAGAATACCTTTTGTGCCAGCCACACCTCCGGAAAGGACATAACCGCCCGGAAGATCATATACTCCTAATCTTTCAAGCTCGTCCATCACTAAATCAAACATTTCTTCCAACCTTGCCTCAATGATGTCGGCAAGTTCCAATTGGTTGAACTGCTGGTGCTGGTCGCTCCCGATGATTGGGACACTGAAGACCTCTTCCTCTGATGCATGGTTGTAATAAGCATAGCCGTATTTAACCTTTATTTTCTCTGCATCTTCGGTTGTTGTGCGCAAACCAATGGAAAGATCCTTTGTAATATGATCTCCGCCAATTGGCAATACGCTTGTTTTTTTCAAGAAGCCATTTTCAAAAACGGCAATCGTCGTAGAACCGCCTCCAATATCAAGCAATGCCACTCCGAGATTTTTTTCATCTTTAGACAGCGCGAAGGAACCAGCGGCAAGAGGCTGTAATGTAATATCAACAATCTCCAAACCTGCTTTTTCCACACAGCGAAGCGTATTATGTAGTATCGTCTTGCTGCCTGTAATAATGATTCCTTCCATTTCTAGGCGAACGCCTATCATCCCGCGAGGATCTGTAATTTCATCTAGACCATCCACAATAAATTGCTTAGGAATAATGTCGATTATTTCCTTCTCTGGCGGAATGGAAACAACTTGCGCTGCATCCTTTACTCTCATTACATCTTCTATTGTGATTTCACGATTTTCACTTGAAACTGCCACTACTCCATGTGAAGGCTGCAAGCTTACATGATTTCCCGAAACGCCAACAATCACTTGTTTAATTTCTACACCAATCATTCTTTCCGCTTGTTCAATAGCTCTTCGTATGGAATGAACGGTTTCATCTATATCAACAATAGAACCCTTCCTCAACCCTTCAGAAGGTACGATGCCTACTCCAATAATGTTTAAGGACTCATTAATCATTTCGCCAATGATTACTTTCACGCTGGATGTACCGATGTCTAGACTTACATAAAATTCATTGCTGTTCATTCTCGGGCACCTCCCTTTTGCTTTTTAAAAATAAGTGAACAACAGCTATTCTCTTTTAAGCGAATGTTAAGCTTTAATGAATAAAATATCCCTATTAATATATTATTATTAAATAATTCGCCAAAACTAATATATTCCCTTTTTTATGAATGATTTTTTTCAGTTTTTTCTCTTTTATTTTCCCACTTTGTCAAGATGATTCTCCTAATGACTGCGATATTTTGAAACAGCCTTACACCGAAGGCAAATATGGCAGCTAAATATAAGTCTACACCAAGATGAACACCGAGAAAAGCTAAACTTGCTGCAAGGAGAATATTAAAGAAAAAACCTGATACGAATACCTTTTCATCGTATATATTTTGCAGGTGGGCCCTGATGCCACCAAACAAGGTATCAAGTGCTGCAAGCACAGCTATTGATAAATAATTGGCATATTCATCAGGTACCGTTATATCTGTCAGCAGGCCAAGTGAAATGCCGACAATAAGGCCAAATATAGGCAGCCACATTAAGAACCGCCTCCTTCTTCATTTCCAGCAGGCTTTATATACCGAATCCTTAAATTGTCCTCATATGCAGGAATCGTTATTTTTTGCTGTGGTTTTTTGACATCAAGCAATAAGTCTTCAATGAAGAAATCGTCTGCAGACCTAGATACCTTCATGCGATTATAAAGCTGCTCGGCACTGTTTTTGTCTGCTGCTATCACTTTTATTGTCAATGGCAGTCCGTCAACTGGATAGCCATCCATCTTGATCTCCCCATTGATGTCCCTGATGACAGATGTATTTATATATCGATGCTCGGCAATGGAAATTTCCTTTGCCCCATATTGGTTCAGCTCGTTAATCAGCCTTTTAAGCAAATCTGCCGAGATGGAGCCCTGCTCTTCTCCCATAAGCAAATCCGGGCTGACGGACTGAACATTTATGATAATACCGTAACCGTTTTTTTCTGTCAGGCCTATTTCGTCCTTAAGCTCGTCGATTGTTTCTTGTAGAAGCTCTTCTTTTGTCTGTGAGCTGTCGTTTTTATACTCGTCCACTTTTTGGTTTGCTGTACGAATTTCACTCAACAGCTTAAGCTCCGTTTCCTTTTCTTTAAGAAGCGCTTGTTTCAGTTCCCAAGTATCCCTTGTGTCCCGAACCTTCGGCTTCTTAACTGTCTGAAATTGAACGGCAAGCATAAAACCAATAACTAGTGTAATTATTGTCATAGTGAAAAGTTTTTTATTCACGCCTTCACCATACTTCCATACAAAATAATCGGCATTTAAACCTTACTTTTCACTTAATTTGTTCTGAGCGCATCCATTTTAATAGTATCCTTTTTTTCAAGTGTAAACTTGATGTTTTCATTTACAAGTGTATCCTTCACGCCACCTTTAATATTCAATGCACCATCCATTACCTCGCTGTCGCCAATTGCTGTCACAACAAACGGAGCAGGATATTGATTTCCATCAATTTCAATGACAGGACCATTGCAAAGAATATAAGAATCATGAGACAGTCGCTGGCCATTTATGCTGATTGCTGTAGCACCTGAAACATATAGTTCATTCACCACTTGAAAGATGTGGTGCTCATGGACAAGATAATTGTTCACATTGTCATCATTCGGATTATAGTTTCCGTCCTCCAATGTCACCTGAACGCCTTTTCCTTGAACCGGCATCTTCCCTAAGTACATGCGGTAATTGTTTGCATCTTCTGCCAAGTTGTAATAAGAATCAGCCTTAGTGGATAATTCTTTCTCATAGTCCGATAGTTCTTTTTGCGCTTGCTCTAAATCTTTAAAAAGCTGATTATTTTTTTCTTCCTGATCAATTAGCTCGTTTCGCAATGAAAGATCTCGGTCGAACTGGCTGTCACTCAACTTATTTTTGTCCTTGTCTGCTTGTGCCACCTGAAAGGCAAATGCGACAATGAACCCTAGTACAAGGAAAACAAACGAAAAGATCACATGACTTCCCTTTCGTTTATTCTTCACTTTGTTCCTCCCCTTCTGATCCGTATTCCTTGAAATAGGAACCTACCTCCAAATCAATAATCCCTCTTTTCTTAGGATCTAATTGACTGACTATCGACGGATAATGCTCCATTTTTTCTGCAAACGTACTTAAGGAGGCTGCAACCTCAAACCCATCATTCATGAAGATATTAATGTGGTAAGAATCCGTTTTTTTCGGAGTATAATGAATCTCAGAGATGGCATTATATACACCAGTCGGAAGTTTTTTGAGTTCCTTAACCGTTTTCTCCAATGCTTTATCATTGTCAAAATCCATAATGAGCGGTGCATCATATGGTGTTGATTCTGAGCTTCTTTCCTCTAGCTTTGCTCCGCTTTCAATGATTGGAATGTATTTACTGCCGCTTACCATGTAAGCGATCCGTTTGTACTCTTCCACTTTAATATTGACGATGTTGGGAAGTTTTATCGAAACAGAGGACGTTTTAATTTCAGGCAAGGCATTTAGCTTCTCTTCAATCTTGTCCTTTTTTATTGTCCAAATGTTTGTTGAAGAATTTATACCGCTAATTTTCTCTATTTCATCTTCCGTATACAATATGTTTCCTGTCACGACCGTTTGTTTCACATTGCTTAATGGTGACTGAAAGTAAATAATGCATCCAATGAGGAGGAAAAAGAGCATGAGCAGAAATATGAGGCGTTTGTTTGCTTTCTTCCTTCGCTGCTGTTTTAATTTAGGAATTCTATCTTCAATGGAAACAATCTTCCCTTTTTCCAAGTAACCACCTCTAATTTGAGAAAGTAGGCAGCAAATCTTGCTACCATCTCATAATTACTTATTATATATCGGTTTTAACCAGTTTTTTTTCAAGAAAAAATAGTAAGTTTTAATCACTTTATTAAACAAGACATAAAGTCAAGCTTTTCTGGCTAAATAAACCAGACAGCTCGTTTTGATTATAGCATCCGCCTAAAATTTGTTGAAGAAAAACTGGGGAGAAAAGAAACACTCCCACCCAGCTTTATTTTTTCACTACATCCTGCATCACTTTAAACAGTCTCATTGCTGCATCTGGAATACCAAGCTCAAGAGAGGCGTTTTTCATGCTTTGCAGTTTTTCTGGCTGCAGCATTATTTCGTCTATCTCTGACACAAGATTTTCGCCATTTAATTCACGTTCTAATAGCAGTTTAGCTGCACCATTGTTAGTAAGTGAATGGGCGTTTTTCTCCTGATGATTGTTGGTCACATAAGGACTCGGAATCAAGATACTTGGAATTCCCAGAGATGTTAGCTCAGCCAATGTTGTTGCTCCTGCTCTTGCTACAGTTAAATCTATTCCTGCAAGAACTTCAGGCATATTGTGAACAAATGGCTTTATGATAACATTTTCAGGATTTCCAACCTTCTCCACTTCCTTCTTCACTGCTTCATAATGCACCTCACCAGTGACGTAAAGTACTTGATATGATTTCTTTCCGAATTCAGGAAGTGCAGAAATAACTGCATCATTAATAGGTCTAGCTCCCCTGCTGCCTCCGAAAATCAATACTGCCGGATCCTTTAGCTTTAGACCTGCAGACAGTTTGCCTTTAATCGCATCTTGATTTAGTACTTCAGACGCACGAGGATTCCCTGTTAGGACTACTTTCTCCTTTGGGAAAAACTGCTCTGCTTCAGCAAAGCATGTTGCTACTTTATCCACATATTTGCTTAAAAATTTATTAGTTAAACCAGGTACACTGTTTTGTTCATGGATGATCGTTGCTATGCCCATTTTTGCGGCAGCATACACAACAGGTCCACAAACATAACCGCCAGTGCCGATTACAACATCTGCTTTAAATTCCTTCAGGATTTTTTTACATTTATTCACACCAGAAATGAATCTCCAAACCGTTTTAAGGTTTTCAGGCGATAGCTTTCGTTTAAATCCAGTAATATGTATCGCTTTAAATGGGATATCTTCACGACGCACCAATTTACTTTCTAAGCCTGCTTCAGTTCCTATGTACAAGAATTCAACATCCTTGACTTCCTTTTGTATCTCACGGATTAAGGCAAGTGCTGGATAGATATGTCCTCCTGTACCACCACCGCTAACCACTATTTTCATTTTCCCACCTCATAATACGTACTTGTTCTTGTTGAAAAGCGCTTTATACGATTTCAAATCTACTTTATTATAGCTTTATTTATGAAAAACAGAAACTATCTTCTTTTAAAATTTCGGAGGATTTTACTTACAGCCCAAACTAGATGTTCCCTATTGTACTATATTTTAAACCTGTTCGTACAATTACATAAAATTGAAAACAAAATGTAATACATTTTTGCAGGATACTGCATAACTCTTTTTCGAATATTTTTCCGTAATTGTTCTTACCTATCAAGCATTTGCATAAGTATTGTCTTCTCCCTCCCCTCCCCTCTTCTAAAGTCTTACTGAAATAATTGTTATCGAATGATTATAATAATGAATTGTATGAAGATTTTAAATTGATTTTCTCATTAAAAATAAAAAAAGGAGGGCTTTAAGCCATCCTCTCCTACGTGTTGCTTTTTCTCTTTTTTTAATATCGTGAATAGCGGCTCACATTCAATAGTACCCCGATTGCTACAAGCATCAATGTTAAGGAAGATCCACCATAGCTTAAAAACGGCAATGTAATCCCGGTAACTGGCATTAAGCCTGTCACAACTCCGATATTAATCATTACCTGAATGGCTACCATGGCAATAATTCCTACAGCAAGCAAACTCCCAAATAAATCTTGTGCTCCAAGGGCAATCCTGATGCCTCTCCAAAGCAGTAAGGAAAACAGCAAGAGAATAAGGGAACCTCCGATAAAACCAAGCTCCTCGGAAAGAATCGCAAAAATGAAATCCGTTTGTGGTTCTGGCAAGTAAAAGAACTTTTGCCTGCTTTCTCCCAATCCTAATCCAAATAATCCGCCTGGACCAATTGCATATAACGACTGAATGATTTGAAATCCGCTGCCAAGAGGATCTGACCACGGATCAAGAAATGAAGTGATCCGTTTTATCCTGTAAGGCGCCGAAGCAACAAGACCTACAAAGCCTGCCAGACCAATCAAGCCAAGAAAAACGAAATGGCGAATTCTTGCCCCTGCGATAAAGATCATCACAACACTTGTCCCAACCATAACCGTGCCAGTTCCTAAATCTGGCTGAAGCATGATCATACCAAATGCCAAAAATACGATACCTAAAGCAGGTAGTAATCCCTTTTTAAAGGAAGTGATATTTTTCTGGTTCTCTGAAAGAAATTTTGCCAAGAAGGCAATCATCGCCATCTTCATGAATTCTGAGGGCTGAATGGAAAACGCACCAACTCCGATCCAGCTTCGCGATCCATTACGGACATTTCCAATTCCCGGAATCAAAACGAAAACCAACAAGACAAAACACACAATAACGATAATCTTAGCCCATGTTCTCCAAGTCCAATAATCAATATTCATGATAAAAAACATGGCGATAATCCCGACTCCAGCAAAAAGCATCTGTCTTTTCGCAAAAAAGAAGGAATCATCAAATTTGTAATCCGCCCATACAGCACTTGCACTGTACACCATGATAAGTCCTATCGCTAGTAGTGTAAACGTGATGATGATTAGGAATATATCGGGAGTTGTTTTTTTTGTCGGCACCTTTACCACACCTCGAGTTGCAAGTATTTGGGCTTGCTTCTAACCGAGAATAACGGTTGACAGATTTATCCCCACAAGGAGATTATACATCCCCTTGTGATTCATCATTTTCCGATTGAAACGATAGATGTAAACAAGCCCTTATTTAAGCTTATGCACCGCTTCTATAAAAATGTCTCCTCTGACTTCAAAAGTTTTGTATTGATCCCAGCTTGCACATGCTGGTGACAGAAGAATAACATCGCCCTCCTCTGAAAGCTGGAAAGCAGCCGGTACAGCTTTGTCCACATTATCGACACGTTGGATAGTTTTTATTCCTGCTTCAATTCCGATTCTTTCAAGCTTATCAGCTGTTTGGCCAAATAAAATCATTGCCTTAACATTTTTTAAGGAAGGAATCAGTTCATCAAATTCATTTCCTCTGTCTAAACCTCCAGCCAGAAGAATTGTCGGCATATCAAACGCTGCTAGAGCATTTTCGGTAGCAAGAATATTCGTTGCTTTGGAATCATTATAAAAACGTCTGCCTTTAATTTCATCAATGAATTGCAGTCTGTGCTTCACACCTTTAAATGTACTTAAAACACGATGAATGCTCTCATTGTCAACACCTGTCAACTTTGCAGCAGCAACTGCGGAAAGAATGTTTTCTAGGTTATGCGCTCCCGGCAGGACGATATCCTTCACATCCATTACTTTTTCATCATGGAAATATATTGCACCTTGTTTTACAAATGCACCAAATTCCAATTGCTTAACTGTCGAGAACGGGATGATATTCGCCTTGCTTCTGCGCGCAATATTCATAACCTCTTCCTGCTCTACATTCACGATTAAATAATCAGTTGCATCTTGATTTCTTGTGATATTCCCTTTGGCGTTTGCGTATTCTTCCCTTGTGCCGTGGTAATCAAGGTGGGCATCATAAATATTTGTAATGATTGCCACTTTTGGTTTGAATTGATCAATACCCATAAGCTGGAAGGAAGAAAGCTCAATAACAATTTGATTGTCTTTTTCAGCTGTTTGTGCAACATCAGAAGCTACTGTGCCGATGTTTCCAGCAATCAATGGCTTTTTGCTTGCTTGCTCAAGCATGTCAAACAAAAGGGTAGTTGTTGTTGTTTTACCATTTGAACCGGTAATAGCAACGAAAGGAGCCTCGGAAATCTTATATGCAAGCTCTACCTCTGTAATAATCGGGATTCCCTTTTCGACAGCTCTTTCTATCATTGGGTTATAATATGGGATTCCCGGGTTTTTTACGATTAATTGAAAGCCTTCATCCAAAAGCTCAACAGGGTGACTGCCGCAAATAACAGTAATTCCTTGTTCTAGCAAGCCTTGTGCCTCTGGGTTTTCGTCAAGTGGCTTGCTGTCATTCACTGTTACAAATGCTCCTAATTTATGCAAAAGAGAAGCGGCGCTGACGCCACTTTTCGCAAGACCTAAAACAAGTATTTTTTTATGATGATATTCTGTGATATGTTTCATTGTTTATAACCACACCTCAATATAAATTCCTAGTGCTGCAAATAGTAAACCTACGCTCCAAAATGTTACCACGACTCGCCATTCAGACCAGCCTACTAGCTCATAATGATGGTGCAGCGGGCTCATTCTAAATATTCTTCTTCCTGTTGATTTAAAGGAGATAACTTGAAGAATTACAGATAATGTTTCAATGACAAAAACTCCACCGATAAGAATCAGTAATATTTCCATTTTAGTCAATATCGCAATAGCGGCTATTGCTCCTCCAAGCGCCAGCGAGCCTGTATCACCCATAAATACCTTCGCAGGATGGGCGTTAAATACTAGGAAGCCAAGGACTGCACCGACAATTGCCACAGAGAAAATACTGATTTCAAACTGTGACTGACTCCATGCAAGAACAGCAAATGCGCCGAAGCTGATTGCGGAAGTTCCAGATACTAATCCGTCCAAACCATCTGTCAGGTTAATCGCATTTGAGAAGCCTACAAGCCAGAATACGATAAATACTACATAAAACCAGCCAAGATCAAAAGATTTATCAATCAGCGGAATAGTGATGCTTGTTGAAAAATCATTTTGCATTAACACAAAATAAAAGATGACAGAAATGACAATTTGACCTAAAAGCTTTTGTCTTGACGTCAAACCTAGGTTCCTTTTCATAACGACTTTAATAAAGTCATCCAAGAAGCCTAATAATCCGAAGCCTAACATAACAAAGAGCAGCATATATGTCTTCATTGTCGGCTCTGTGAATTTATAAGTCATTACCAATGTTGTAACAACAACAGATAATAGAATCATCAAGCCTCCCATTGTAGGAGTACCTGATTTTTTCTGGTGAGATTTCGGGCCTTCCTCCCTAATGCTTTGTCCGAATTTCAGCCTTCTCAAGAAGGGTATAAAGACGGGAGATAGGAGAACCGTAATTAAAAAGCCTAATATAATCGTAAAGAATATCACTTTCTCCATCATGCTCGTTCCCCTCCCATCTCATCATTTGCTAACAAGGTTTTAATCACAGCTCCATCATATGTTTCTAAAGCCGTTTCACTTGAATCTTTTGCATAAATAAATTTAGCGTGCTGTTGTCCATTTAAGTTTTGTTCGTATAGTTCAATCATTTTATATAAGCCCTTCTTTATATCATTTGTATAGAATATTGGAAAATGGTTTGGTGTATAGGATGGTATTTCTTCATTTATGTCCCAAATTGCTCCTATTGCACCATTGGCGATAGCTGTTAACAAATCACCGGAATCTTTGCCATACACAGGTGCAAATAGTCCTTTCGCCTGCTTTTCATCACTGAAAAATGAAACGGTCAAAAAGCTGATTTCTTCATTTGCATATCCTTTTGCTTCAGGAATTACCTGCAAAATGGTTTTATAGGACAGCGTCATTTTTTCACTCCTAATATAGCCTCTTTTGCAACAAGGCGGTCATCAAAGTCAAAAGTTTGTGCTCCTACTTGCTGATATGTTTCATGTCCTTTTCCAGCGATTAAGATGACATCTTTAGCATTTGCGTTTTTCACCGCATAATCAATCGCTTCTTTCCTGTCGGCAATCACCTTATATTCCTTGCCGACAACTCCTGCTTCCATGTCCTTCAATATTTGCAGTGGGTCCTCACTTCTAGGATTGTCACTCGTAAATATCGCATGTTTTGCATATTTACACGCAATATCAGCCATTAATGGACGCTTCGTTTTATCCCTGTCCCCGCCGCAGCCGACAATCACATGAATATCTCCTTCTGCGAACTCCTTGATTGTGACAAGCGCATTTTCAAGACTGTCAGGTGTATGAGAATAGTCAACGATAACTGAAAAATCCTGGCCAGCATCTACTGTCTCAAATCTTCCAGATACTCCTTTAACAGATTCAAGTGCTGTAATAGCTGTTTCCATTGGTATCCCGCTCACAAATGCTGCAGCAATGCTCGCCAATGCATTATACACACTGAACTTACCGACCATTTTCAATGCAACAGGAAATCTTCCAGCAGGTGTTATTAATTGAAACTCTGTCCCGGCTGAGGTGATATGTATATCCTTCGCCATAATGTCTGCTTCTTTATCAATCCCATATGTGACGACAATCGCAGCTGTCAGTCTTTCATATTCCTCACTTGCAGCATCATCTTTGTTCAAGACAGCAAATTTTGGAGCTTCTTGTGAATATACATTTCCTAGTCTTGTAAACAGCAAGCCTTTTGCTCGTCTATACTCATCCATCGTTCCGTGGAAGTCAAGATGATCCTGCGTTAGATTAGTAAACACAGCAATATCATAGTCACAGCCAAACACTCTTCCCTCGGATAATGCATGCGAAGAAACCTCCATAACAGCAGTTTCAACCTTTTTTTCTGCCATTTGGTGAAAAATCTTTTGTAGTGTGACTGCTTCTGGCGTCGTATTTTTCGTTTCTTGAATCTCATTGTCAATTTTTGTGTACATCGTCCCAATGATGCCCGTTTTCTTGTTAGCCTTTTGCAGGATTGTTTCAATCAAATGACTTGTAGTCGTTTTACCATTTGTACCTGTAATACCAATTAAACTAAGCTTTTGTGTAGGATGATCATAGAATGCGTCAGCAAGGATGCTGCTCGCCTTTTTAGTATCCTTCACGATAATAACAGGTATAGGCAGCTCTGTTGCTAATTCTCTTTCTGCAAGGATAGCTGCTGCACCTGCTTCAAATGCCTTTTGAGCAAAATCATGACCATCTACTGTGAAGCCTTTAATGCAGATAAACAGACTTCCCTGAACCACTTTTCTGTTATCATTTTCAATAGAAGTGATTTCTGCATCTTTTCCATTATATAAAGCATATGGCCCTAAGCTTTTTAATAGTTTTTTTAACTGCATGGTTTTAAATCCTCTTTTCTGTAAATCCATATGTATTCATTTTATTCATAAATACTAATATTATATCAAATGCATAACCATCTTTTGAATTGCATTTTTTCTTAGCGTTTATATTTTACATGATAAAAAGGAATTGCGCCATGGTGTTCCTATTTTTCTGCTATATAACGAAAAATAAAGGCGGCGAAAGTGCCGCCTTTATTGGAAAAGGTTTGGTCAATTATTATAGTACAAACGGATAGTAGAGCCGTCCTTTACTTTTGTTCCTGGTTCTGGAGACTGCTTGATAACAGTATCACCACTGCCGCTCGGCTCAATTTTCAGATTAAGAAAAACTTCACTAATCTCTTTTTTTGTAAGCCCGACTAAGTCAGGAACTTCAATGAGCGGATTTTCTGGGTATTTATACTCTTTTTCCAGTTGTCCCTTTCGCTCCTTCACTCCTAACGCACGAAGACTGTCACCCATTATGCTGCCGACAATTGGAGCTGCAACAACTCCACCAAATTGCACTGTACCCTTTGGATTATCGACAGCCACATACACGACTAGCTCCGGATCATCAGCTGGTGCGAAACCTATGAATGAAACAATGAAATTATTTTCTAAATATCTTCCGCCAGAGGCTTTTTGCGCTGTCCCTGTCTTACCGCCGACACGGTATCCTTCAACAAAGGCTTTGCCTCCTGACCCTTGTGCAACAACGCTTTCTAAAGCTTCTCTGATTTTTTTGGAGGTATCTTCAGAGATTACCTTCCTTTTTGCCACAGGCTCTTTTTTCATGATGACCTCACCTGTGCTTGGATCAATCAGCTCGCTTGCCACATATGGCGTGTATAAGGTTCCGCCATTAATGGCTGCTGATAATGCTGCCACCTGCTGAATTGGCGTTACAGCAACACCCTGTCCAAATGCTGTTGTCGCAAGCTCGACAGGTCCGACTCTATTTAGGTTAAAGAGTATTCCTTTTGACTCTCCTTGAAGATCAATGCCTGTTTTCTCTCCAAAACCAAAATTCTTTATATATTTGAACAATGTGTCTTTGCCAAGCTTTTCTCCCAGTGATACAAATCCTGGGTTACAGGAGTTTTGGACGACTTCCAAAAATGTCTGTGCCCCATGGCCGCCCCGTTTCCAGCATTTCAGCTTTGTTCCATCTACATCTGCATAACCTGGATCATGGAAAGTATCCTTATGCAAATCTACCTTTCCTTCCTCCAGCGCAGCTGCTAATGTGATAATCTTAAACGTTGAACCTGGCTCATATGCGCTCCATATTGGCAGGTTCCTGTTATATACCTCTGATGAAACATTTTGAAAATCTGCCGGGTCAAAGCCAGGCCTGCTTGACATCCCTAGTATCTCGCCAGTTTTTGGATTCATGGCAATGGCGATAATACTGTCTGGATCATATGTCTGTTCGGCAATATCAAGCTCCCGCTCAATAATAGTCTGCACTTTCGTGTCAATGGTCAGCTTCAGATCATTACCATTTACTGGCGCTTCATAATCGTCTGCCATATCATTCATTCTTTGTCCTTTAGCGTCAGAATAATATTGAACAGATCCTTTTGATCCCTTCAGTTCATCATCATATTCTAGCTCCAAGCCAATTAAGCCTTGGTTATCAATCCCAGCAAATCCTAATACATGTGACAGATAGTTTCCATACGGATACGATCTTTTCGAGTCCTCACCAATATATACGCCGTCAATATCAAGTGCTCTTACCTTTTTCGCCTTTTCATGAGAAATTTTCCTGCCTTCAGGCAATCTAACGCTCATTTCCTTTTGAATCAATTCCTTATATATTGTCTGCTTGTCCGCTTCTAACACTGCTGCAAGCTGCTCTGCAGCTGTTGCCGGGTCCTTAATTTGCCGTGGTACAACGTATACTGTTGGAGCACTAATATTCGTTGCTAACGCTACACCGTTCCTGTCGACAATTTCGCCTCTCTCCGGCTCGAAGGAAATTTGTCTGCTCCATAGGCTTTTCGCTTTACTCGTCAATTCATCTCCAAGAAAGAACTGTACATAACCTAGCCTCAAGTCAATAATCAGAAAAATAGCAATACCCGCTATTAAAGCAATCGTCAACCGCTTACGAACGGTCACGTTTGAAACACGCATGAATTTGGAACCTCCTTTTTCTATGGCTCGTTCCAATATATGCTTGTACACACCCATTTAGAATCAAATCTATTGAAGGTGCTTATCATTTACCGTACATTTACATAAAAAAACAGGCCCGCCTTAAACGGACCTGCTTGCTGTTATTCTGGTTTTTTCAATGTAATTGTTAATGTATCATTTTCTTTAACCGTTTTACCCGCTTTTATGCTTTGTTGTGTAACATAACCGTTGCCATTCGTTTTCAGCTTCAACGACTGGAGATCTGTCACTTTTAAAATATCACGCATGGACCAGCCCTTCATATCTGGCACTGTCCCTTTGCCATCTGTCTTAACGACGATTTTTTCACCTTCCAGATAGCTTTCACCTTTAGCAGGGAGTTGATCTATAATTGTACTGCCATCTCCTGTAACAACCAAATCCAGCCCAGACTTCTTGAGCTCCGATTTCGCCTCAGTTGTGCTTAAACCAGTTAAATTAGGAACTTCCACTGTTTTAAGTGAGCTGTCAGCAGTTGGCTGTATCTCCATGTACTGAAGACTGCTTTTCATAACAGAAGTGAAGATTTCTGCAACAGGATCAGAGCCTGTTTGTGTTTCCTTTAACTCTGGCTGCTGTACAGCAACATACATCACAAGCTCTGGGTCATCCTTTGGCGCCATTCCCATAAAGGAGAATACGTAGTTGCTGCTGCCAGTCAAATAACCGCCGCCACTTTTCGGGATTGAAGCTGTACCTGTTTTCCCAGCAACACTGTACCCATCAATACCGTACTTTTTATAGCCAGTTCCATTCGGACTTGTTATAACGGTTTCCAATATGTCACGAACTTCCTTCGCCGTATCTGCTGATATCGGTGTGCCGACAACTTCTGTTTTCACTTGTTTAATCACTTTATTTGTATTTGGGTCGACAATCTTGTCAATTACATGTGGCTTGACCATTTTGCCATCATTAGCAATTGCAGTTACCGCTTGTATTTGCTGTATAGGCGTAAGTGCCGTTCCTTGACCATAAGCTGTCGTGATTTTTTCGACAGGCCATGTGAAGGCAATCGAGCTGTTTGCTTCATGCGGCAAATCAATGCCTGTCTTTTGATCAAGACCAAATTTCGTAATGTATTCCCTTAGCTTCTCAAACCCAAGCTGTTCTTTCGCTATTTTCGCAAAAGCGACGTTAGATGAGCGCTGAACACCTTCTAAATAAGTGATGGATCCCCACCCAACCCCATTATGGTCGTGAATTGTTTGCGAATTTTTTGTTACTTTGTAGGAGCCTGAATCATAACTAGCATTAGCATTGAATTCACCCTCTTCTATCGCAGCTGCCAATGTGAATATTTTCATCGTGGAGCCTGGTTCATAGGATGTTTCAATCGCCTCATTATGCCATGTTGAATTAATTCCCTCCAATGTTTCCGGATCAAAGCTTGGACGTTGGCTCATTGCTAAAATCTCGCCAGTTTTTGGGTTTGCAACAATGGCAATCATTTTTTTTGGATTATATTTATCCTGCACCTTTGACATCGTATCCTCTAAAAAGGATTGGATTTTTTTATCTAAAGTTAAATAAACATCATCACCATTTTGTGCAGGTGTTATGTCTTCCTCTGAATCTGGGAGGATGTACCCCCAAATATCTCGTTTATAATTAAGTGTCCCATCTGTTCCAGTAAGAAGATTATTTAAGGTTTCCTCGATTCCGAGTTTTCCTGTTGCCGTGTATTTTCCTGTTGCTTCATCTTCCTTTTCCTCCACATAGCCAATAACATGTGAAGCGAATGTCCCGTTCGGGTAGAAGCGTTTTTTCCCTTCTACAATCAACACTCCAGGAAGCTTTAAGTCTTCAATTTTTTTCTTTGTTTCATAAGAAAGGTTTTTCCCGGCAGTTCCAAATTCAACCTGCTTTGCCCCTTCCTTTGTTAAGATTCTATAAATATCTGATTCTTCCAAATCAATATACTTAGCAAGCTCTTTTGCTGTTTTCTCTGCATTTTCCACATGAATTGGATGTTTAGGATCATTTTTGCTCAATGAGCTGTCTGTTACTGCTACAAGCTTATAAGATGAAGCATCCTCTGCAATCACGTCTTTATTTCTGTCATAAATCGTTCCTCTTGATGCTTCTAGTACCATGGAGGAGCTGTATTTCTTTTCTGCTTCCTTTGCCAACACCTCACCAGAAACTTTTCCTGTTGATTGGATGACAGCAAACCGAACGAACAAAATAAAAAAGAGCAGACAGAAAAATAAAAACAAGATGGCTGCTCCAAGGTTAATATTCTGCTGCTTTTTCAACATTTTTTATTGCACAACCTTTACATTATCTTTGCTGAAATCAAGGCCAAGTTTTTCTGCGACTTCCCTGATTCTTTCAAAGCTGCTCAAATCCTTTACTTCTATATCCAATTCCTTATTGGACTTTTCAAGCTTGGAAATGGAGCCCTCTGCAATCTGGATGTCCTTGTTCACTTGATAAATTTCTGCTTGGTTACTGACAATCTTCACACCGCCAAAACACAGCAGTGCGACGAATGCAATCCCGATCAGCTTTTCTCCAGGAGATAATAATGATTTAGTCTGCTTTAATACCTTTTTAACTGTTTGTTTTTCTTCATGCTGAAACTGTTCCTGCTGAAGCTTTCGCGCTAAATTGCTCATTCGTATACCTCCTAAAGTTTTATAATTTTTCTGCTATGCGAAGCTTCGCAGATCTTGCCCTGTTATTTTCTTCAAGCTCTTCATCAGACGGAATAATCGGCTTTCTAGTAACAAGCTTCAGTTCTGGTTGAAACTCAGCTGGAATTATCGGTAGTCCTGGCGGTAAATCAGGCAGATCACTCGCCTTTTTGAAAGCAGCTTTACAAATTCTATCTTCAAGAGAATGGAAGGTGATGACACTAATTCTTCCTCCTTGATTTAACAAAGATATAGCTTGTCCAATTGAATCCTCAAAAACGCCTAGTTCATCATTTACTGCAATTCTTATTGCTTGAAAAACTCGTTTAGCTGGATGTCCGCCTTTTCTTCTTGCAGGTGCAGGAATAGCATCCTTAATCAATTCAACAAGCTCACCTGTAGTTTCAACAGGCTTTGTTTCCCTTGCCGCTTCAATCTTGCGAGCAATTTGCTTGGAAAACTTCTCTTCCCCATAACGGAAAAATATTCTGACTAAATCCTCGTATTTCCAATTATTCACAACATCGTATGCAGAAATATCCGCATCACTGTCCATTCTCATATCGAGGGGAGCATCATGATGATAACTGAAGCCTCTTTCTGGTGTGTCGAGCTGCGGAGAGGAAACACCTAAATCGTAAAGAACACCATCCACATTTGTAATACCTAGATTATGTATTTCTTCTTTAAGATTACTGAAGTTGCTTTTGACGATTGTCAGCTTGTCCTTATAACGCTCAAGCTTTTTCTCAGCATTCATAATCGCTGTCTCATCCTGGTCAAATGCAATTAATCTGCCTTTGTCGGATAGTTTGGATAAAATCAGTTCACTGTGACCTGCTCCACCAAGTGTACAGTCGACATAAATGCCATCTGGTTGTATATTTAAGCCGTCAACGGCCTCATTCAGCAATACTGTAGTATGTTTAAACATGTTGTCCACCTGTCTATAGATTTTTCAAAAAACGTTTTTAAATATCAAACCCAATCATATTTTCTGCAATTTCTGCAAAAGAATCCTCAGATTCGGAAAAATAATCTTCCCATAGGGATTTACTCCAAATCTCAATACGATTGGACACACCTAAAATAACACATTCCTTCTCAAGCTTTGCATATTGCATTAATGGAGAAGCAATATTAATACGCCCTTGTTTATCAAGCTCGCAATCTGTGGCCCCTGAAAAAAAGAACCTGGTAAATGCCCGAGCATCCTTTTTTGTTAAAGGAAGGGCTTTTAATTTCTCTTCTATTATTTCCCATTCTGAGAGTGGGTATCCGAATAAGCATTGATCAAGTCCGCGGGTTAATATAAAGGTTTCACCTAAATGCTCCCTAAATTTTGCAGGTACGATCAAACGACCTTTAGCATCAACATTATGATGATATTCGCCCATAAACATACCTGTTACCCCCACTTTCTAACCTCAATGTACCACAATCCCCCACTTTCCACCACTGATAAATAAATTCTATCTGGATTATTCATTTCCTGCAAGAGATATCCTAGTTTTTTTAAAAGCAAATTTTGCATATTCGCCTTTTATTTCGGCAGTTTTACTTATATATTGAAGTAAAATGTTTGATTTTGCCTGATAAACGCAAAAAAAGCTGCCCTATTTAACAGGACAGCTTCAAATATTACATTTTAACGACCTTATGTGTGCCATCAAACTCCATTGGCAGCTTAAGTACGTCTTCAAGAAAATCTAAACCAAAATGATTTAAGAAGTAGAATACATTCCACACGCGTTCCTGAGGTATACCATCAGGTCTTATACATCGTTCAATGCGATTAAACTTACTTAAAATCACTTCATGCTTATTCTTAAGCTCCACTTCTACCTTCTTAGCAAGAAAATCAACTTGATTTTGCAGTAGACTCTCATTCTTTTTAAGAATTGGAAGCAAGCCTTTCATATCATTTGCTATCTCACCCTGTAAATCCGTGTATTTATCGGCAATATCCTGCTTTAGCTGTGTGAGCAGCAAATCCACTTTATCATTACTTACAGATGCCAAAAAGGCATTGCAGGCTTCTTCTGTACCTGATTTAATCACATCAGATAAGTCTAACCCTAGTTCCTCCAAATCAGCCTCCACACATCTTTCCAGCAAAGTAATGTTTAGACGCGGGACAATTGGCGGCATTTTGATGTTCATTTGTTCAAATGCTTGTTTTAGTTCAGCCCAATAAGCAATTTCACCAGGCCCACCTATGAATGCTAGTGTCGGAAACAGCAAATCCTGCATAATCGGTCTTGTTACCACATTATTGCTTAGCTTATGGGGAAATTCACTGGCGATTTCCTTAAGCTCAGCAGCAGTAAAATGCACCGATTGATCCTTGCCAACAAACTGCTGCTTTTCTTCATCAAATGTAAGCAGAATTCTCTCAGAATTGTCCTCATCATAATAGAATAAGTTAACTGGATTTTCGCTCATTTCAATAACAGTTGTATAGCCGCTTTCCTTAACCAATGATTGCTGCTTGCTGACCGCTTCACCAATTTCTTTAAATTGACTGATTTGGTTCAAGAATATTTCTTTCTCAAGCGTCCGTAAATCTTTATTTCCTGAATCGACAATAAGCAAGCCGAACTTAGAAAATAACTGCATCACTAAATAACTGAACACATCGACAAATGTCTCAGATGCTTCAGCCGCTTCCTTAACTAGTGCAAGCAAATGCTTCGAATGCGTTGTTTCTCCATCTGCCTTAATTAGCTTCTCGGCCCAAACTTTAAAAACTTCCTTATCTAATTCGATGTCTGAAGCCATCTTTTTCTCGATTACCCTTTGCGGGTACGTTTTTCTTACCATTTTTTCACTGCCTGGCACAAACACATGATTTACTTCTAAATAATCATGATCCTCGCCCGCAATCCAGAATACAGGAATGACAGGAATTCTCAGTTCTTTTTCCTTTTTGTCTGCAAGCAGGATAATGCTGATAATTTTATGTATAGAATATAACGGTCCTGTAAGAATACCAGCTTGCTGTCCACCAATAACAACAACACTGTTGTCCTCTCTCAAGCGAGCAATGTTTTGCTGAACTTTGTCTGATTGAGGAAATGCTCTCATATAACCAGCAATATGATCTGCCAATTCATTTCTCATGAATTGCCTTTTCTCCAGTTCCTTCACTCTTTGTTTGTAGCTCTCATTATCACTATAAGTATAATGATAAAAATTGTTCACTTTATCGACCTGTGATAAATAATCTGTCGCAAACTGATTCCCCGCTGGTAACGAGAGATTTACCATCTCCATTTATGTACTTCCTTTCTTAACAAAAGTTTCAATTATTCTTTGTTTCATAAAGTCCATCGTAATAATCATTGTTTATATAATAACCTAATCTTTACATACATAGAGAGTATAGCACTCTCCATAAAAAAAAGAAAAAGACTTTGCTTAAAAATTGTCTTTTTCTTTTTCTTATGCATTTGTATTATATGCTGAACTGTTTCATTACATAGTAAACGAGTCCATACGCCATCAAAAAAAGGTAAGCACAAAAAAAGAGCAGGAAATTAATTCGCCAAAATCCTCGAAAGACTTTTCGATAGACAATCTCCTGTTTCACCTTCCAATGAAGGATAACGATGAAAACACCAATAAATAGAATAACTAGTAATATATAAGATAACAGCGATTTCCCCCAAATAGAAACGATTAAAAAATGGACGGAGATAATAAAAAAAAGTGTACTGATATCTAATGCGAAGTTTACGGACAGTCTGTGTTTTTTCGTAACTTGTTTACATAGGATAAAAATTAGAAGATAGCATATAATCGGAAATGCTACGAAAAAACTGATGACAGCTGAAGTGAATTGAAACATTAAATCCCCCCTTCCCTTTCTTGCTCCTTGCCTTTAAGCATTTCATAAAATGCAGCTGATAATGGTGCATGCTTGTCCTTCTTTGTAGCCAGAGCCAATACATACCCTAAAATAGCATCAATTTCTGTCTTTCTCCCCGCCTCAAGATCCTTTAACATGGAGGATTTATTTGCACTTGTTTGTTTAATAACCTTCCAAACATACTGCTTAACAACTGCTTTTTGGTCATTATTCCATTCAAGAATTTCCGTAATTTCCTCCATAAATGGCACGAGAAGACGTTCATAATGAACATTTTCAATTAGCTTCCCATTATTGATTTCCAAGATAGTTGTCAACGTATTGACCAAGCAATTCACAACCAATTTTTTTTGCATCATCCACATTGGGTCTGTCTGCATGTGCAGCTCAAAATTCGGGATACTGTTCTCTGTAAGCCTTTCTCCTATCCTGCTTGGACGATTTTTTCCGCAAAAAGGTAGACTAGCAATTTGGATAGAACCGACTCCAGCATGCCTAATACTCGCTCCATCAAGCTTCATCACACCATGCTCTACTATACCAACATATAATTCTTCCACAGTTAGCTCTTCTATTGCTTGTAAATGTCCCATGCCATTTTGAAGGAACAAAAGTGCACGGATGCCGTTAGATAACTTCTTCACCTGTTTCATGACAGGCTCTAGTTGATACTGCTTGACAGTAATAATAGTGAGGTCTCCTGAACCATCCCAATTTTCAAAAAGTTCTACACTGACATATTGCTTTTCCATCTTATCTCTAAGTGAAATAGTAAGTCCTTTTTCTCTTAATAAGTCTCTTTGTCTGTCAGTCCGAACATACACGGTCACTTTATGTTTTGGTGCTAGATAAGCTGCACAAAGCAAGCCGATAGCACCACCGCCGATAATGCTTATTTTCATTACAACACCTTTTTTCCCTGTATACTTAATTGTTCTGTAATATTATCTTAACATTTTCTAGCTAAATTAGTAGCGATTAAGGTAAAAGTACCTATAAATATCCTAAGTTAGCCGTTATATAAGGGCATACGGGATACAAATTAGCTATTTAAAGGAATGTTTGTCCTGCCAGGATGGACAATATATGTAAGTTCATTAAATGGCTTCTTTAGTGAACCTAGACAAACAAACCCCCTTAAACATTTTTAAATACAAAAGTTTAAAGGGGTGATTTTATATTATGCTTGCTAGGCGTTTTGCTTTTTTTCCTCTTCTTTAAATACAACCATTTTTCGGGCTTTTTCCATCAATTCCACAAGAGCTTTATATGCTTCTTCCATTGTTTGCAGTTCCTTTTGAAGCTTTTGGTTCTCATTATATAGTTCACTATATTTGGCCTCAAGCTCTGCAGATCTTTCTTTCACAGCATCCGCATCGTGATGCTCCTCATACTTTAACGATTTATCATAAATACTTTTTAAATATTGCAAAATTTCTTCGAAGTCTTTCCCCTCTTCAAGTTCAGCAGTACTTTCCTTGGCGGAAACTTCCTCAATTGGCTCTTCCACGAGAATAAAGCCTTTTTTTAACTGTTTTCGTTGGCTTTTCGCTAACTCTATAGCTGATTTATATTGTTTGCGCACATAAGAGTTCCACCGAAACCCGCATGCAGCACTTGTTCTTGATAGTAGCTTCCCTACTTCCTCAAACGCTTGAAGCTGTGTACCACCCTCTCTAATTAAGCGTAGTACTACTTCAGCTAGCAGTATGTCCTCATCCTTTGACCAAGCATCTTGTCTTGTTGTTGTCATCAGTTAAATCCCTCCTAGTGTTTTTACCATACATATGCATCTACTAGAAAAGATAGACTGATATTTGCTCTTTTAGAAAAAAAAATAATCAATATGCAGCTAGAAAGATAACTGACATGTCTTAATAGTGCTTTATATTGCACCATAATGCACTTTTATAGGGCAACTATTCCATGCAAAGCTAGTCTATTAAGGCGCTAATTCCAGCTCTGATATAACTTGTATTCCTTCTCTTCTTAGCAGCGCTGTTGTAACCCCTGCACCATTACACTTAACCCCTTCAAAATTACCATTATATATTTGGCTGCTGCCACAGGATGGACTATTTTCCTTAAGAACAACTGTATTTGCTTGGAGCTTCCGCACGATTTCAAGAGTCTTATAGGCACCGGCCAAATACAGCTCTGTCACATTAATTCCGTTTTTATCTACTACGGTCGCTTTGCCATCTAGAACATCGTAGCCATTGCCTCCTTTAATTTCAGCAGGCTCCCTTGGTGTCTGAAATCCTCCTAGTAATTCTGGACAAACAGCTACCGCACGTCCGTTTTCGATTAGCTCTGTAATTTTTTCATCAAGGCTGTCTGTGCCGTTATATCTTACTTTCATTCCTGCTAAACATGAACTGACTACAATCATACCAGAAAACCCCTCCTGTAATTAGCTGCTAGGTATTTCTATTATACATAAAATAACAATTATTTCTTAAAAAACACAAAAAAGCACCAGACGATTGTCCGGTGCTTTTTTGAAAAGGAAAATTAGTTGCTTACAACTTCTTTACCTTTGTATGTTCCGCAAGCGCTACATACGCGGTGAGCAAGTTTCATTTCACCACAGTTAGGGCATTCTACCATACCAGGCACTTGTAATTTAAAA